>Ga0310810_10010416_pt1 | contig 10821 bp, 12 predicted proteins | sample NCmetagenome_FD_207641 | JGI IMG/M metagenome (GOLD analysis project Ga0310810, IMG submission 207641) | Soil microbial communities from experimental microcosm in Duke University, North Carolina, United States - NC | ecosystem: Engineered > Artificial ecosystem > Soil microcosm > Unclassified ... | reverse complement strand
AATTCGCTGGTTGTTTGGTCAATTCGCTGGTTGTTTGGTCAATTCGCTGGTTGTTTGGTCAATTCGCTGGTTGGTTTGGTCAATTTCGCTGGTTAGTTTGGTCAATTCGCTGGTTGGTTTAGTCAATTTCGCTGGTTGTTTGGTCCAGGTGGTTATCTGCTCAAGTGGGCTGCTGGAGACGTCCTGTCTCCTCCGGCACGCGCGTTCGCGCGGGCCGTGCCGAGCGATTTGGCGAAGATGTTTCTGAGCGCCAGCGACTCTCGCCAAACGGGTGCGACATCAGTATCCGCGAGCATCGCAGAGCGGCGGATCAGCGCAAGCCAGAGCTCCGATTCGTCGGCCTCTTCAACGACGACGCCAAGCTTCGCAATGAATTCGCGCCGTGACCTTGCATTGCAACTTGCGCGATAGTTTGACGTGACTGATGTCGCAGATGCTGCCAGCTGATTGGCGATCACGCGACCCGCCGGCGTGTGCGGAAGCTTGTCAACAAGGCGTAATACCGAGTCGGCAAACGCCATCGTCCGTTCTTTGAGCTCTTCGCTGAATGTACTCATCGCGTCGACTTGTTCATCAATCGTGCCATCAACCGATCAATTGACCAGATGACCAGATGACCAGATGACCAGATGACCAATTACCCCAATCGGATCGTCTGTCTGACCGAAGAAACAACCGAGACCCTGTACCTGCTCGGACAGCAGGATCGCATCGTCGGGGTTTCCGGCTACACCGTCCGGCCGCCGGACGCGCGACAGAAACCCAGAGTCTCGGCGTTCATCAGCGCCAAGTTCGACAAGATCGAAGCGCTGCGGCCGGATCTTGTGCTCGCATTTTCGGATCTGCAGGCCGATCTCGCCGCCGAGCTCGTCAAACGCGGCATCGCCGTCGTCACATTCAACCAGCGATCGGTCGCCGAGATCCTGCAGATGATTCGGATGCTTGGCGGACTGGTCGGCTGTCAGGCCGCTGCCGAACGGCTCGCCGATGGCTTCGCTGCCGATCTCGACCGCATCCGCGAAGCGGCCTCTCGATTCCCTCGGCGCATGCGCGTGTTCTTCGAGGAATGGGACGAACCGCTGATCTCGGGGATCAGATGGGTCGAGGAGCTCGTCGAGATTGCCGGCGGCGCTCCGATTTTTCCCGAACTGGGCGAGGCGCGTCTCGCGCGCGACCGTGTGGTCGATCCCTCGGAAGTCGCGCGCCGCGATCCCGAAGTCGTGCTGGCGTCGTGGTGCGGAAAGAAAGTGCAGCCGTCGCGAATCCGTGAACGCGCGGGATGGCAGTCGGTCAGCGCCGTTGTCCACGATCGAATTTTCGAAGTGAAGTCCACTTACATCCTGCAGCCCGGGCCCGCCAGCCTGACGGAAGGCGTCCAGCGGATTCACGCCATTCTCAAGTCACACGCCTCCCGCCTTGCGCAAGGGCCGCGATAAGGCAGGTCTAAAGACCTGCGCTACGTTCGATCCTGTTCCGCGATCCGTGCGGTTTCTGCGATTCGCGCGATTTTGCCATGCCGGCTGCGCGAGTTCTAATGGTCGATCGGCGTGCCGTGATTCTCACGCTGCAAATTCAACGGTAACCGGCTGCCGCAGAAGTCCCGCCGCCTGGGCGTCGCCGAGCAGGCGGTGTACCGCCGCGCGCCCCCGTTCGCCGTAATCGAGCGTCAAACCATTCACATACATCCCGACGAAGCGGTCGGTGCGCGCCTGATCCAGGCCGCGGCCGTATTGCATCGCGTGTTTGACTGCTTCGTCCCGGTGATCGAGACCGAACGCAATGCTGTCGTGGAGCAGGCGGGACAGCTTCGCGATGTTTGCCGTGCCGAGCTCGCGCTTGATGACGTTGCCCCCGAGCGGGAGCGGCAAGCCGCCTGTACGGTCGGCCCACCATTCCCCGAGATCGACGATCTTCTGCAGTCCCTCGTCCTCGTAGGTGACCTGCCCCTCATGGATCAACAGTCCGGCGGCAATCTCGCCGGCGTGTACCGCTTCCTGGATTTTGTCGAACGGCATGACGACGTATTGCACGCCTGGATCGTACAGACGCAGAGCCAGGAACGCAGTGGTCAACTCCCCGGGAATACCGACACGCACGCCCTTCAGCGACGCCGGTTCCCCCTTCCGCGCCACGACCACAGGGCCGTAGCCATCGCCCATGCTGGCCCCGTGCGGCAACAGAATGTAGCGATCTGTCAGGTGAGCGTACGCGTGAAAGGAAACCGCGGTGATCTCATAACGGCCCTCGAACGCCGCGCGATTCAACGATTCGATATCCGACAGCACATGTTCCAGCTCGAAGCCGTTCGACGGCACTTTGCCGCTGGCGAGGCCATAGAACATGAACGCGTCGTCGGAATCGGGGCTGTGAGCGATGCGGATTTTCATGGCCTTCCTCTGGCACTACGAACGGGTGGCATCAGGGCGAACAGGCGTCAGCGGTCGGCGTCGCGAAAAACTCACCGACAAAAAAGCCGCGGTTGATATAGCATCTTGTGCGCTCGAGAGAGCCAGCAACATGTCTCAAACCCCCAACTCGGAGGATGACCTCATGCGTCGACTTGCTCTGTTAGTTTCGTTAGTGTGTGCGTTAAGCGTGGCCGGTCCGTCCGTGGCGTCGGCACAAAGTGACGGGTTCAAAGTTACCACGACCGACGTCGGGCCCGTGGTCGGATTTGGCGGGCTCGCCGGGGCCGGCGCCGGCTTCGGTGGCCGCTTCGAGAAGGGGTTCAAAGACCTTCCCGATCTCCACATGGGGGTACTCGGGATCGGGGTCAGCTTTGATTACTGGAGTTTCAACACATCATTCGTCGGCTTTGGCTACGACTACAAGGACATCCCGATTTCCGTGACCGGAAACTACCACCTTGGGCTCGATAACAAGAAGATCGATCCCTTCTTCGGGGCAGGTCTCGGCTATCAGCACTTCAGCGTCAGCGGCCCGAGCTGCATCATCGGAGGAGTCGACTACTGCACCGCCTCGTACAATAGCGGCGTCTACTTCGTGGGCCACATCGGTATCCGGTACTACTGGCAGCCGAAATTGGCGCTGTATGCCGACGCCGGTTCAGGAACCGGGAACGTGCACTTCGGCGTCATGTTCAAGCTTACCGATTAGCCCGCACCTTCGAACCTGCCGTCAGTCTGGCGGTGGAGCGTGCGCGTCGCGCCCCCAAAAACGCGTCGCCACGCTCCGCCGCTTTTTTCCATCGCGCGGCTTACAGTTCCCTGAGCGCAGACGAAATCGGCAGGCGCGCCGCACGGATGGCTGGCAGCAACCCCCCGATGAATCCCATGGCGATCGCGTACGACAATCCCTGAATCAACAGCGCCGGCGTGACGGCGAAGGCGAAGGCGACCTGGCTGAACGTCTGAAAATTCATTGTCGCGGTCTGGTAGCCGTTGAATCCGAGATACGCAATGATCCCGCCGATCACGCCGCCGAACACCGCGAGCGCCATCGATTCGGTCAACACCGAGACGAGCACCGACCCCGTGTTGAAGCCAAGCGCGCGCAGCGTCGCAATTTCGCGCGTCCTCGACGCGACCGCCGTATACATCGTCAGGATCGCGCCAAAGACCGCGCCGATGCCCATGAGCGCCGCAATCGCGTACCCGATGCCATGAATCAGGCTGGTCATCGTCGTGGACTGCGCCGAGTAGTATTCGTTCTCGCGCCGGACCTGGACGTTCAGTTGAGGATTCGTGGTCAGCCAGTTCTTGAAGGCGTCGAACGACGCCGGTGAGTCGAGGCGCGCCAGCACGGATTGATAGGAATTGCCGCGGCGGTACGCGCCCTGCAGCAGCCGGGTATCGGCCCAGATCTCGCTTTCCGCGACCGAGCCGTCAGCCGTAAAAATGCCGACGATCTTCAGTTTCAACTCGCCGGATCGGATTTCTGATCCCAGGTCTGCCCCGGCAAACTGCCGCACGGCCGACCGGCCGATGATGGCTTCGTTCGTACCGAATTGAAACATCCGGCCCTCGACCAGCTTCACTTCGTCGCGCACCTGGAGCGCGGTCGGCTCGATACCGCGAAGCGGCACGTTGGCGGCGGTCTGAGTGGAGCGCTTGTTGAGATCGACGAGAACATACAGCTCCGAGGACGCAATCGGACGATTGCCGTCGCGCAGCAGACCCGGCGCCTGCTTGATGACCTCGGCCTCCGGCCCGGTGATTCCGCTGGTCATTTCCGAGTCCGCGCCGCTTCGCATGACGAGGGCACGACTTGGCGAGCCCGCGACGGTCATCGCTGCTTTGAATCCTTCGCCAATCGACAACACGGCGACGAAGACGATGACGACACCCGCGATGCCGACGACGGCCACGATCGAGGAACCGAGCCGCTGAGGGATGTTCCGAATGCCGAGGGATGTCACGGCGAGCGTCTGAGCGATCCAACCGAGCACGTCAGTTTCTCCTGAGCGCGTCGGTCACGCGCAACCGCATCGCCGCCGCCGCCGGAAGCGCGCCCGCAAACGAACCCAGCAGGAAGCAGAGGACGACGCCGATGGCGACGTCGCGGCCTCTCAAGAGAAAGACAGGCAGGAACGCATTATTCAAGCTGCCCCGGCTGATGAACACCCACGCGAGGGCGAGCGCAGTTCCTCCGCCGAGCAGCGCCATGAAGAGCGACTCGGCGAGAACCAGCATGAGCACGAGCCCGTTCGAGAATCCGAGGGTCTTGAGGACAGCCAGCTCGTTCGTACGCTCCCGGACCGCTTGAGACATCGTATTGGCCGCGACCAGGAGGATCGAGAACAGCACGGCAACGAGAATCGCGACCATGATCGAGCTGACGTCACCGATCTGATTCACGAAGCCCTGCAGGAATGCCTTCTCCGTTGAGGTCTTCGTCTCCGCAGCGGAGTTCGCGAACTGCGCATCCAGCTTCGCGGCCATCGCGGCCGCCTGCGACGGATCGTCGATTTTGATGATGTACCAGCCGACCTGCCCGTACGCCCCCTGGCGGTTCTCGTCAAAGTAGTCGTAACGAAAGAAGAAATTGGTCTTGTCGATCGTCTTATCGCCGTCGTAAATGGCGTCGACGTTGAAGAACCAGGTGGACCCCTGCTTCGGCCGCCAGATCGTGGCCTGGATGGGAACTTTGTCGCCGAGTTTCCACCCGTACCGGGCCGCGACGTCACGGCCGACGAGCGCACCCTGCCGATCGGCGAGCCACGTTTTGAGCTGGTCCGGAGGCACCTTGAACTCCGGATACAGCGCCAGGTACGGCTCCGGATCGACCGCGATGACGGCGAACTGGTTCGCGTTGTCCTGATACGTGCCGCCGAACCAGGTGTTGTGTGAAACGAGCTTGACGCCTGGCGTCGACTGGATGTCGCGCATGTACGAGATGGGCAGCAGCTGAATCAGGCTGACCTTGTGCATCATCATCAATCGATCGACACCCGCGACTTCGACCCCCATGGAGAACGCGGTCCGGATGGTCATCAGAAACGCGTAGAGCACGAACGCCACGAAAATCGAGAGCAAGGTGAAGGTGGTCCTGACCTTGCGCCTGAGGAGGTTGCGCCAGACGAGCGGCAGGAATTTCATACGACCGCCTCCATCAACACGCCTTTGTCGAGGTGGGCCGTCCGTGTGGCGCGCTCGGCCGCGTGAGGATCGTGCGTCACCATCACAATCGTTTTTCCGTGGTCCCGGTTGAGCGCCTGCAATAATTCGAGGATTTCGTCGCCGGCCTTTCGATCGAGATCGCCCGTCGGCTCGTCGCAGAGCAGCAGCGTCGGATCGGTGACGATGGCCCGGGCGATGCCGACACGCTGCTCCTGCCCGCCCGAGAGCTGGCGCGGATAATGTTTCGCGCGGTCGGCGAGACCGACCACCTTCAGCGCGATGGCGACGCGTTTGCGGCGCTCGCTCTTGGAGAGGGTCGTCAGCAGCAGCGGCAGTTCGACGTTGCGCTCTGCGGTCAGTACGGGCAGCAGGTTATAGAGTTGGAACACGAACCCGATATGCTGTGAACGCCATCTGGAGAGCGCGCCGCCACCGAGCCTGTTGATCTCGACGCCGCCGACTTCCACCGATCCGCCGGTCGGCAGATCGAGGCCCCCCATCAGATTGAGGAGCGTCGTCTTGCCCGAGCCGGAGGGCCCCCTGAGGGCGAGGAACTCGCCCTGAGGGATATCGAGGTTCACGCCCTTGAGCACGTCGATGCGCTCGCTGCCGCGCGTGAAATACTTGTGGACACCCGCGATGCGGACCAGCGGCGTCATTTCACAACAACCTTCGCGCGGTCGGTCATGTTCTGAGGAGGCGAAACCACCACTCGGTCGCCGGCGCGCAGGTCGGCGAGCACTTCGACACGATCGCCGTCCGCCCCGCCCACCTTCACGGCCCGCCGCTCAACCGTGTCCCCGGTGACCACGTAAACGAAACTGTTCGTGTTGTCCGACTGCACAGCCGCCTTCGGGACGAGCGTTGCCGGACGCGCCGCCGGAGCGGCGGCCTCGTCGTCCTCTTTGAGGAACGTGACCTTCACGCCCATGTCGGGAAGAATCCGGGGATCGAGCGCCTCGAACGCGATGCGCACCAGCACTGTCGCCTTCTGGCGATCGGCTGTCGGGACCATCGTGATCACATGGCCGGGAATCTGCCAGTCGGGGTAGGCATCGAGCACCGCGGCCACGTGCTGGCCGGGCCGCACGCGATTGATGTAGCTTTCGTTGACGTCGACCTCTATCTCGAGCGAGTGCATGTCGACGATCGTGCAGATCCCGGTTCGCGTAAACCCTCCGCCGGCCGAGACCGGCGATACCATCTCGCCCGGCTGCGCGTCTTTCGAGATCGCCACGCCTGTGAAGGGTGCGCGGATAATCGTGTTGGCCAGATCGGCCTGCTGCACCTCGACCTGACGTTCGGCCACCGTGACCTGACCTCTCAGCGCGTTGATGCGAGCCTCGGTTCCGTCGACGTCCGATTTCGCGAGATCGACGTCGGACTCGGTCGCGATGCCGTTTTTCCGGAGCTCGCTCGTCCGCCGGAGCGTGAGACGCGCCTGCGCCAGATGGACTTCGTTCTCGTTCACCGCCTTGCGCGCCGATTCTGCCTGCGCTTCGGCGAGCGCGAGCGCCGCTCTCGGCGTGGAGTCGTCGAGCCGCGCGAGAACCTGGCCTTCTCTTACTGCCATCCCTTCTTCCACGTTCACTTCGATGACCTTTCCCGTGATCTTCGACGACACAGTGGCCCGGCGCCGCGCCGTGACGTAGCCAGAGGCGTTCAACACGGCGGCCTGCGTCCCGACCGGCCGCTCGGTGACCGTGGCGACCGCAATCTCGATCGGGCGTTCGCGCGTGAACCATATCCAGGCCCCGCCGGCGCCGGCCGCCAGGATCAGCAGTACGACGGCCCATCCGATCCACCGGCCCACACCCGGCCGCTCGGGTTCGCGATCGATTCGCAAAGCGGCGAGGTCCTGCTTCAGGTCGGTCACGGCGCCGCGCTCGTCGTGTTAGACGTCATCATTTGGATCGGCGTTCACGTATGGCTTCGAGGCGCGCTTGATCACGATCGTCAGACCGAAGGCCACGAGCACGGCCGACGCCACGAGACCGACGTAGATGCCGATAGCGGCCCGCGCGGTCGGGGCCGATTCGAGCGGGCGGTTTTCGACGATCGCAAAGGCCTGCGACACCGTGAGCGCGTTCTCGCCCGCCAGGCGCGGCATGATCTGCAGCGACAGATAGGTGATGCCCAGCGCGGCCAGGCCAAGCACCAGCAGCGGATGGCGCGAATTCTTGCGCGTAATCAAACTGAGCGTGGCGAGGACGACCGACAGCGCGCCCAGGCCGAGTATCCAGAGCGCCGCCACCCCCGGAATGCCCCGCAGCGACACGCCGCCCACGATCACCCAGGGAAGAAACGCGCTCGCCGCCAGCGCCACGCCAGCACCCAGCGGGATGAAATACACCCGCATGCCGGGACGGAACATCGCACGAACGCCCATGTTACGACTTGCTGTCCTTGTATTCCTCGTACCAGGCCATTTGAATGGCTTCGAGCTTGGGCTCGTTGGAGGTCTTGGGATCGTCGTCGAACCCGTCAAGACCGATCACGTGAGCGCGCAGGTCGGTGAAGCGGACCGTCAGCGGATCGAGATCGGGAAACTTTTCGACCAGTGCGATGGCGATGTCTTCGGCGTCGATCCATTTCACGGTCTATCCTCCTGATTTTCCCAGCTGAATGCCGCCGCCTTCCTGCACGTAGTTCCGCGTGTACATCGGCAGCTCGCAGACGACGTCACCGGATATGACCGCCTGGCAGCCGAGACGCGATCGCGCGGTCAGCCCCCAGGCCGTATCGAGTCGATCGGCTTCGTCATCCTGCATCTCGCTCAGGTTCTGTTCGCCCTCACGGATGATGACGTGGCAGGTGGTGCAGGCGCAGCTTCCGCCGCAGGCGTGCTCGAGCGGAACGCCGAGGTTCTTGGCGACGTCGAGGAACGACTCGGGCTTGCCGTGATGCGAGTACGGCAGCTTGCCGTGCTCGAATTCGACGGTCTGCGGCTCGCCGTCAATGATAAACGTAACTTTTGGCATGTTCCCTGTGCAGGTCTAAAGACCTGCGCTACTTTGGGCATTCTTCCCCGAGCTTGAAGCCTAGAGCCTGTCTACGCTCTTCCCCGTCAACGCGGCGTGCACCGATCGATTCATCATGACTTCCGCCAGATGCTGCGTCGCTTCGTTCAGCGTGTGGGTCTTTGTCTTGATCGCTTCCCGGTCCGGGCCGTTCAGCACGGCCTTCAGATCCGCCAGCGCCACATCGATATGTTCGCGCTCACCGGCCCTCAGCTCGGTCTCCGCGATGGCGGCGAATTCCGGCGATCGGAGTGACTTCTCCGTCGCGCGAATGACGGTCTCGGCCTCGTTGCGCGCCTCGATGAGCAGGCGCGCCTCGAAATCGGCCTCCGCGTTCTCGAAGGAGTCGAGCAGCATGCGCTCGACCTCGTCGTCTGTCAGCCCGTAAGACGGCTTGACCTCGATCGTCTGCTCGACGTCCGTCCGCAGCTCGCGTGCGGTGACGCTCAGGATCCCGTTCGCGTCGATCTGGAACTGCACCTGGACGCGCGGCATGCCGGCCGGCATCGCGGGAATGCCGCGAAGCTTGAAGCGCGCCAGCGACCGGTTGTCCGCGACGAGCTCGCGCTCGCCCTGCAGCACGTGGATGTCGACGGCCGTCTGGTTGTCGACGAATGTCGTGAACATCTCGCTGCCGGTCGCCGGGATCGTCGAGTTGCGCAGGATGATCTTGGACATCACGCCGCCCATCGTCTCGATGCCCAGCGACAGCGGCGTCACGTCGAGCAGAAGCATCTCGCGGTTCCCGGTCATCAGAATGTCCGCCTGCACCGCGGCGCCGAGAGCGACGACCTCGTCGGGATTCAGCTCGCTGTGCGGCGTCCGGCCGAACAGCTCGCCGACAAGACGACGGACGAGCGGGATGCGGGTCGAGCCCCCGACGAGCACCACCTCGTCGATTTGCGACGCGTTGAGGCCCGCGTCGGCGAGCGCCTGACGGCACGGCTCGAGGGTGCGATCGACAATCGGGCGAATCAGCGCGTCGAGCTCGGTGCGTGTGATCCTCTTTCGGTAGCTGCCGACACGAATTTCGGTTTCCTCGCTCTCCGACAGATCGAGCTTGGCGTGAATGACGGCCTGACGGAGGGCCTGGATTTCCGCGCTTGTCGACGTCATCCGGCTGAAGCCGGATCCCACGCGTCCGGACTCCACGCTTCCGGATCCCGCGCTTCCCGGTTCCGGGCCTCCGGATCCTGCGGATCCGGTATCTCCCAGGACGTGTTCCATCAGGAGCAGGTCGATGTCATCGCCGCCGAGGTGCGTGTCGCCGTTGGTCGACAGGACCTGGAAGACGCCGTCTTCGACCCGGAGAATGGAGATGTCGAACGTGCCGCCGCCGAAGTCGTACACGGCGATCAATCCTGCGTGCCGCTTGTCCAGGCCGTACGCGAGGGAGGCCGCCGTCGGCTCGTTGATGATGCGGAGCACGTCGAGCCCGGCAATCCGGCCGGCGTCGCGCGTCGCGGTCCGCTGCGCGTCGTTGAAATAGGCGGGCACCGTGATCACCGCTCGATCGACTTCCGGATCTATCTCTCCCTGCCCGGCGAAAAAGGCCTCGGCGCGGTGCTTCAGCTCGCGCAGAATGAAAGCGGAAATCTCCGGCGCCGTGAACTCGCGCGCGCCGAGCCCAATCTTGACGATTCCACCCGGATCGCCTGCGAGACGGAATGGGAACAGCCGCGCTTCATCAGCGACGTCGTGAACGCCTTTGCCCATGAAGCGCTTCACGGAGTAGACCGTGCGGCCGGGATCGGTCAGCAGACGCCGCTCGGCTTCGCGTCCCACGAAGACCGTCTGATCCTCGGCGATCGATACGACCGACGGCAGCAACGCGTCGCCGCCGTGAGCGCGGATCACGACCGGCACGCCGTCTTTCACGTAAGCGACGAGGGAGTTGGTGGTGCCGAGATCAATGCCGACGACTTTGCTCATAGAAAAAGACTTCGGGCTTCAGGCTTCGGACTTCGGACCTGGTCAGGCCTGGAGCCCAGAGCCTGGAGCCTGAAGTCCATCACCTGGCTCACTGTGTGAGCTCCCGCTCGATCCCCTCCAGCAGGTTCGTGATGTAGTTGCGCTCGAGCACACAGTCGCGCAGCGCGCTCAGGATTGCCTCGCGCTCGCAGCCATCAGCGTGGCGCTCGACGCCCAGCGCATCCCAGCGCGCGGACAGATCGGCGACCTCGGCTTCGTGCGCGGCCTGTTTCGCTTCGATGGGGGCCCGG
>Ga0310810_10010415_pt1 | contig 10821 bp, 10 predicted proteins | sample NCmetagenome_FD_207641 | JGI IMG/M metagenome (GOLD analysis project Ga0310810, IMG submission 207641) | Soil microbial communities from experimental microcosm in Duke University, North Carolina, United States - NC | ecosystem: Engineered > Artificial ecosystem > Soil microcosm > Unclassified ... | reverse complement strand
AATCTGCTGGCGTTGGGTGGCCAGCATGCGCGCGGTGATTTGCGGGGTGGAGGCCGCCGCGGCGCGAGTGATCCCCAGGGCTCTGCGCATCGCGGCCCAGCGCTCACTACACTCGGAGCAGCCGCCGAGATGGCCCTCCGCGTCGCCCAGTCCGTACAGCAACCCGATCAATTCGTCGTCGCTCAAATGAGGTTTCGAATGGGAGCGATTCATCTCCGTCCTCCGTACAAATCGCGCAGCTCATGGCGCAGTTTCACCACCGCGCGATGCATGTGCGCCTTGACCGTGCCGACATCCAGGTCCAGAAGGTTCCCGATTTCCTCCAGGCTCAGGTCGTCGTAGTGCCGCAGCGTGAATGCGGCGTGCTGCCGGGGCGAAAGCCGCTGCAACGCCATCTCCAGGCGTCCGCGGATCTGGCCCGCGAAATACCGGTCCTCCGCCTCCGGGCGGGCCGACGAGGCCAGCCGCAGGATCGTCTGTTCATCCTGTTGCGACGGCCGCCGCCGCCAGAACCGCCACCTTTGCGACCGCAGCCGGTCCAGGCAGGTATTGACCGCGATCCGCGTGACCCAGCGGGCCGGATCGTCCAGCGCCTTTGCGTCCTCCTTACGCAGCGCCTGATACGCCTTCAGAAAGACGTCCTGCGTGGCCGAGTCCGCCTCATCCGCGTCCCGCAGGAGCCTCTGGCACAGCCCATACACGCGCCTCTGCTCGAATGTCATCCACGCCGTGAAGTCGGCGCTGAAATCCCGGAGTTCTCCGGTCTCGGTCTGCGCGGCCAGTGCAGGCCCTGCCATCAGGCCCATGATACCGTTCAGACGCAGGTTGTGAGGGAGAGGGTTACTTTGCGCGTTCGACTATTGCGCCCCGAACCCGGCATGCGCCGGAATCAGGTTGGATCGCGCAGCCTGCGGCCGAACCGGGGTTGCCTCGTCCAGGAATTTCGAGATTGGCAAACGGCCCTCGCCTACATGCGGACCCGCCGGCAAGGAGGACGCCGTGAAGATCGAAGTCTGCTCCTGCAGACGCTTCAGATCGCTGCCTTGTTCGACGATCATTTCATGTTCCACCCAGTTGGAGAGTGGAATGTTGCGGAAAAACAGGCGTTCCTGCATCACCATGCTACGCGTGGCGGAGTCCAGCGACTTGGTTTCGCGCACGTAGCTTCGCTCCTCCACCCGGAAATCCTTGAGGAAATCGTCCAGCGCCGCGCGTTTTACCGATTCCTCGGTGGCCCGGATCCGTTCTTCCATCGTGACCTTCTGCGAGTTGATGGTCGCGCGCGCTTCCGCCAGCGATTCCCGCTCCTTCGACACGGCGACTTCCATCTTGGCCTGCATGATGTAGAAGGACAGAAGGGCGCTGCCGCCTGCCACAAAAACCGGAAGAAACAGCCACAACAAGGCATCCAGATGCATAGGCATAACCTGCTGGGTGGTCTATCGGCTAGAGGTAGGAAGAAGGTTAGGGGCTTAGGGCAAAACCCTTAGAAGTTCTAGGATTAAGGGGGCCATCTTACGCTGCCTGAGATCCGTCCAGCTTCTGCCCACCTGTCAGTTTGCCGACCAGTCCCAGGTCAAAACGAGCCAGGGCCGAAAGCACCGCCCCTAGCCGGAACGTCAGGCCTGCTACCCCACCTTCATATTTCCCGACCAGCGCCGCGGCTCCACTGACGCGATCGGCGCGGGCCAAAGGATCGCCTTCCAGAGGGTCGGGAGCGCGGTGATAGGTCGCCCGGATGCCCGGAAACAGGCGAATCTGTTTGCCTGCGCGCCGGATCTGCATGGCCAAGTCGGCGTCCGCCCAGTAGTGGCCGAAGCGCTGATCGAAGTAATTCATGCTGCGCACGAAATGCTTGCGGATCAGCACCGCATCCAGCTCGGGATAAGCGATGGCGATGCTTTCCTGCGCGAGGTCCAGCGGCAAAGCCGGAAGCTGCTCCCCGCGGGCGGCCGCCTGCAGTTCCGTGCGGGTAGGAATCGGGTGAATGCGCGACGCCGCGTGTCCGTCGACATCCACCAGGAGCGGGCACACGGCGGCGACGTCGGTTTCGGGAGCATCCGGGTCGGGTTGCAGGCGGTCGGCCAGCGCGGAGACAGTGTCGGGCGCAACTTCGACGTCGGGAGAAATGTAGAACAGCAGATCCGCCTTGGCCGTGCGGGTGGCGATATTCATGGCCCGCGCGGCTCCCAAATGGTGCGGCAGACGGAGCATGTGGATGGCGGGGTAGTCGGTGTCGAGCTGCGTGCTATCGTCGCGGCTGCCACAATCCACCACCAGGATTTCCAGCCGGTCGCGATCCCGGGAACGCTCCAAAGCCTGTACCGCCCTCCGAAGAGCCGGGGCCTGATTGTACCCGACCAGAATCGCCGACACCCGCGGAGCTTGCGGTTCTTGCTCCACCCGTTCGGGTTTCTGGGCCGGCTCGATACTTTCGCCGGTGGGATTGACGCGCGGATTCGCGGGACGTGACAGGGGCAAGGCTCATTTTACCCTGGTTACAATGTTATTCATGCGGCGCATCGTATTTCCCGTGTTGCTCCCATTTCTGGTGTCTTGGACGGCACTCGCCCAAACTTCGGCCACGGAATTGGACGTTTCGTCCAAGGACGCCTGGGTGGACACGGGGCTCGACCTGCGTCCGGGCGATAAGCTCACGATCAGCGCGACCGGAACCCTGAAAGTTCGCAACGGCAAGTCGACTTCGTCTGTCACGGCGGCAGGCGCGAATCGCGGTTTCCGCGACCTGATCAAGGCTTATCCCGTGAATGAAGCTGGACAGGGCGCCCTGATCGGCCGCATCGGCTCGAGCGACACGGCCACTCCGTTCCTGGTCGGCGTCAGCAAAAACTGGACCTCGCCCCGTGCCGGCCGATTATTTCTGGGAATCAACAAGAGCGGCAATGATGCGCCCGATGGCGCGTTTCACGTAAAGATGGAATTTATCTCTCGAGGCGCCGAGGTTTCGGCCGCGCCAACAGCCCCGCTTCCGTCCAAGGTAACCGTGGAGATGATCGACCGGATCCCGCGCCGCGTGGTCGATTCCCAGGGAAACGCCGGCGACAACACCAATTTTGTAATTCTCGGCGACGAGAAGAAAGTCCTCGCCGCGTTTGAGGCAGCCGGATGGGTGCAAGTGGATCGGGACAAAAACGATGCGATTCTGCACGGAGTGCTGTCGGTCTTGAACAAGCAGGCCTATGTGGAATTGCCCATGAGCGAGCTGACGTTGTTCGGCCGCGTGCAGGATTATGGACTGGCGCACGCCGAGCCCATTGCCGTGGTTGCGCAGAGGCACCATCTGCGCCTGTGGAAAGCCCCGTTCACGGCGGAGGGCCAGGAGCTGTGGGTGGGCGCCGCGACGCACGACATCGGGTTCGACCGCGATCAGCGCAATAACGGCGTAACGCACAAAATCGATCCGGACGTCGACCTGGAGCGCGAGTTCGTGGCGCAGAGCCTGGATGAAACCGGTTTGGTCGCCGGACTGTCCTATCTGGTGCCCGCACAGCCCTCCAAGGATGCTCGCACGGCCACGGGCGCAACGTTCCATTCTGACGGACGGATGCTGATCATCCAGCTGGCTCCTTAATCGCCCGTCAAAGTACGTTAGAATAAAGGTCCCCGATGCGAAGGGGACCAAGAAGTCACGATTCCAGAGTTAACCACGATCGACGTGACGAAGGGGAGCCGCAACGCTCCCCTTCTCGCATTTAGGGCACTCTGCAAGCAAAGCTTGAAGCGTCGTTGACGTCGCCGCTTCCCAGGTAGTGCGCCGTCTGCGGATAGGGACACAGCGGACGGGTCATCTTCTCGGACGGGTCACCCACCACCGTTCCGCTTCCGATGAGATGATCCGGCGAACCGCCCTTCTCCACCCAGCGTTCGAGCGCCGACGCGATGTCATGCTCGGGATCGGTAAGAACGGCTCTTCCTCCGTTCCCAAAGTTGTTGGGGCCTATACCGCCGCCGCAATGCCCCATTCCCGGAACCATGAATAGCCGGTAAAAGTCTTGCGCCTGTTTGGAGGAGCCGCTTCTCGGGTCCGGATACTTCCCTAGGAACGAGCCCACGCTCTCGTAGTACTGGATGGAATTGATCGGCGAGATAGCCGCGTCACCCCAGCCGTGATATTGAATGAGCTTCCCGCCCCGCGCCCGGAACGACCGAAGGTCGGGACTGGTGGCGTTCAGACTCGGCCCAGCCTTTTCGTCTCCCAGCGCCACGTCGCTGTCGAATTCCAGCGTTCGAAAATCCCACTCGGGCCGTTCGAATACTGCCTGCCCGTAATAGGAGTTGCCGAATCCAGACTGAATCGGTCCCACGATCCAGGCGGCCCAAGCGCCGGGGACGGATTCGGTGCCGGGCGGGTACCCCGGAAAGATCTGCGCGCCCGTGCGCGAGCTGGTGGGACCTGCATAGATCTTCTTCAGCGCCAGTATCTGTGGAGCCGTGAGACAATCCTGGCTATCCGCGCCCTTGCAGAGCATCACCTGCGGATCGAAATGGCATGTTCGCGGATCTTCTATAAGGCCGTCCTGGACGCCGTCCAAGCTGTCGCACGCGGCCAGCGCCGCTTTCTGAATGGCCGGAAGTTTGCCGGGCGGGATACTGCTGGCAGGGTCCTTCAGAAGCGCCTGTTCATTCCATATAAATCCCGTGAACAGGTGCGACCAGAAATTTGCGGGAGCTCCGGCGATGATCCCCGCGAAGTCTTCGGGGTAGCGTTGCGCCTCCATGAGCGCCTCCCGGCCGCCGTCCGAACAACCCACGAAATAGCTATACGAGGGATCTTTGCCGTAAAAAGCGCGAATGATGGCCTGGGCCTGCACGCTGGTTTCGTGAACCGCGCGATATCCGAAGTCGATCAGCTTCTCAGGATGTCCCACGGCCCAACTCGCGCCTGCACCGCCTTCGTGACCATCGTCGGTTCCCGCCGTGGCGTACCCTCGCCGAAGTGGCTCGACCATCGCCGCGGCCGGAATAGTTCCCGCCCAGCCGCCATTTCCCACCTGCTGATACTTTCCGTTCCAGCCCGCCGCCGGAAGCCAGACTTCGAATTTGATTTCGGAATCGCTGGTGGGTTTCGCGACCGCCTTGACGACGCAGCGCGCGGGCACGATTATCGCCGGTGCGTTTCCGGGCGCAGTGGCTCCCGGCAAGGGGCCTTCGGCCACCAGAGCGGCCGAAGCGATCGCCGTGTGCGAGAGTTTCAGACCGGCGAGCTTTTCGCAGGGCTGCTGCGCGGAAAGCACCTGCACCAACATCGCGGCCACTGCAGGAACGGTGCAAACGAAACGATTCGTCATACGTTGGGCTCCTGTTGCAGATTCTACTCCGCTAAAACCTTGTGTACGAACTGCACCGCCATGGATCCTTCACCCACCGCCGATGCCACGCGCTTCACGCTGCCCGCACGGATATCGCCCACGGCGAAAACTCCGGGAAGGCTCGATTCCAGAAGGTAGGGCGGCCGGCGCAGAGGCCAATCGTCATTAACATCAGCACCGGTCTTGATGAATCCGTTCGCGTCGAGTTTGACGCACCCTTGCAGCCACTCCGTGTTGGGATCGGCGCCCGTCATCACGAACACGTGACGGATATCAAAACTCCCAGAATCGTTAGTTTTCGTGTTGCGCCATCGAAAACGTTCCAGCTCGTTGCTGCCTTCGAGCGCCTCAATCCTGGTCCAGACCATCAGGGTGATCCGCGGGCTCGCATCGATCCGGGAAATCAGGTACTGCGACATGGTCTTCGCCAGGCATGGCCCGCGCACCAGCAGGTACACGTGCTTGGCAATATCCGACAGAAAAATCGAGGCTTGTCCCGCCGAATTTCCGCCGCCCACTACGGCGACCTCTTCCTCGCGGCAGAATTCGGCCTCCACGCGCGTCGCGCCGTAATAGACTCCGACTCCCTCGAACTGCGCAAGGTTGGGCAGATCCAGCCGGCGATACCGTCCTCCGGCAGCCATGATAATGGTCCGGCCGCGCGCCAATTTTCCGTCGTCCAGTTCCACCGTGTAGGGCGAGCGGGTGTTTTTTAGCGCCGTAGCCGATCGAGCGACAGTGATGCGCGCCCCGAACTTCTCCGCTTGAATGAAGGCGCGATTCGCCAGATCCTGACCGGAGATCCCCAGGGGGAAGCCGAGATAGTTCTCGATGCGGGAACTGGCTCCGGCTTGCCCGCCCGGCGCGCTGCGCTCGAGCACCAGGACATTCAGGCCCTCCGAAGCTCCATACACCGCCGCGGCCAGCCCGCTGGGCCCGGCTCCCACGACGATCAGGTCCGCTACTTCGCCTTGGTCGATTTCGTCGTTCAGTCCGAAACAGGCAGCCGCTTCAGCATTGCTCGGATTACGAAGCGCTAGTTCGCCCCGGCAGATCAGGACGGGAATGTCGCTGGCGGGAATTGCGAAATGCTCAAGAATCGCATGGACGGTCGGATCGGTCTCGACATCCAGATAGGTGTGCGGGTGACCGTTGCGGGTCAGGAACGCCCGGAGGCGCAGGGTGTCGCTCGAGTGACTGGATCCGATGAGCACGGCATCGCCCACCGAGTTCGCGATGAGATAAACCCGGCGCAGCAGGAATGCGTTCAGGAAAATCTCACCGAGCGTGGCATCCGTCTGCATGATGTGGCGCAGATTCGCCCGGTTGATTTCCAGCAGCGTGCCGGCCTCGCGGGCCCGCAGGCGGACCAGGCTGCGGCGTCCCGAGAGCATGTTCACTTCGCCGGTGAATTCTCCCCGGCCGATAATCCGGATCGCGGCGTCACCGCTGGAAAGGTTCAGCAGTTCGAGGCTGCCCCTCAGGACCACGAATAAGCCGTGATGCGAATCGCCCTGATCCACGATCACCGCACCCGCCTCTACGTCCCCTTGCTGGCCGAAGGGCGCAAGGCGCGCGATCTGCGCGTCATCCAGCTTGGGAAACATCGCTTCCAGTGGGTCGGGGGTCTCAGACACAGCTTTAGACGCGATTAATAGACGCCGCGGACCTTAAGGGCTTCGTCGATAATCGCCAGCAGTTGCTCGCGGGTGAGCTCGTGCTTTTCGCTCGGTTCGGGCATGTCTTCGGCGGCCAGCGGCCACCCCGGCTCGAAACGATTGTGCGATTGGATGCCGTAGCGCGGGCGCGCGTCGAACAGCTTCTGGATTTCCACGCGCGGCAATACCCTGGCGCCGCCCAGCAGCTCGGCCACCAGCGCGATGCGGGCGAAATGCTCCACTGTGTCCAGCCGGAAGAAGGCGCGCATCACGTCCGGCCCGTAGGCCACCGCGCCGTGATTGGCCAGAAGCATCGCATCGTAGTTGGGGATGTAAGGCAGCATGCCTTCCGCGAAGGCCGGAGTTCCCGGCAGACCATATTCCGCCAAAGGCACCGACCCCAGGCAGATGATGACCTCCGGCAGCGTGCCCAGATTGAGCGCTCGGCCCGCCACCGCGAAGCCCGTCGCCGCGGGAGGATGCGCATGGACCACCGCGTTCACGTCGGGACGCTCGCGGTAGATGGTCAGGTGCATGCCGATCTCGGTGGTGACCTCGAGGGGGCCCGAAATCTTGCCGCCTTCCATATCCACCAGCACCAGATCTTCGGGGCTGAGCATGCCCTTGCTGACTCCGCGGGGAGTCGCCAGCAGTCGCCCCTTATCCAGGCGCACGCTGATATTTCCGTCGTTGGCCGCGATCCAGCCTTTGTCGAACATGAGCCGGCCGACGCGGACAATCTCCTCGCGGTGCTCGGGTTCGCTTCTGGCCATCAAATAAACTCGCGCCCTTGATTCTATCAACTTGTGACACCAGCAGCTTGGGCGCCCTGCCCAAATGCCCTTACAATTGAGGACGGAGTACCCAAAATTGGATAAGCGCCGCATGTGCCCCAACTGCCGGGCATTCATCACCTCCGACGATAAAATCTGCCCCTATTGCCAGGCGCAAGTGGGCGAGCGCAGCATTGACCGGCGGGCGCCCTCGGACGTGCTGGGCGGCTTGATTCCGCATCAGCGTTTCGTGACCATGCTGATCCTGCTGATCAATACCGGTCTGTACGTGGCGATGATGCTCCGGACCACCCAGCAGGGCGGCAGCGGATTCCGCGATCCCGATATACAGACGCTGGTGGATTTCGGGGCCAAGTATGCGCCCTACATCATCGGACGCGGGGAGTGGTGGCGTCTGATCACGGCGGCCTTCCTCCATGGCGGCTTGCTGCACATCCTGATGAATTCCTGGGTGCTGTTCGATCTGGGACCGCAAGTGAATGAAGCCTTCGGGACGCCCCGTTTCCTCTCCATCTATTTTGTCTCTTCGGTGACTGGGTACCTGGCCAGCCTGTACTTTTCTCCCGCCGTTTCGATCGGCGCCTCGGCCGGGCTGTGCGGATTGATCGGCGCCATGATCGCGCTCGGCACGCGCGACCGCACCGCGTGGGGCTCCGCGATCCGCCGCCAGTATATCCAGTGGATGATCTATCTGGTGATCTTCGGAATTGTGATCCCCAACGTGGACAATGCCGCTCACCTGGGCGGGCTGGCGGGTGGATTCGTGGTGGCCTATCTGGCCGGAACGCCCGGCTTATCCGAGGCCATGGAAAATTTCTGGCGCTTGGCGGCGGGCGTGGCGCTGGCAGCCACCGGATATGCCTTCTTCCGGATGTTCATGCAGCTGACCTCGATCCCGACTTAGGTTGTGGGCCTTCAGCCTGTGAGCTTTGCTAATTGTCCCCGGCCGTTTCCAGAACCATCTGCCACAGCAGCTCCGCGCCGCTCTCGATGTTCTGGACCGAAATTCGTTCATCGTTGCCATGCTCGCGGCTCTCGCCCGGCTCGCGCAGGAAAATGGGAACGCCATACACTGCCATGCCCTTGGACCGCAGGAAGCTGCCGTCGGTTGCGCCGCGCGACATGAATGGCACGACCGCGGACTGGCGCGGATAGACTCGCCCGATGGCTCGCTCGAGCGACTTGTAGGCCACACTGGTGCGAGGGCTCGATTCGGTGGCGGGCAGTTGCGTCCCCGGAACCAGCGTGATGTCGACCGCCGGATCCGCCACAATCTGCCGGAACCTCGCCAGCACTTCCTCGGCGGTCTCACTGGGCAGCCGTCGCACGTCCACCTGGGCTTCCGCGGAACTGGGGATCATGTTGATCTTGATCCCGGCATTCAGCATGGTGGGAGTCACGGTCGTCCGAAGGGCCGCATCCAGCTCCAGATCGCGGATGCGGATCTGGCCGGCGGCAGCCTGGGCTGTAGCCGCACTTTCCAGGCGCGGCAGCAGCGGCGCCAGCCAGTCATACTCCGGAAAAGCCGACAGCTCACGCAAATAGCGGCGCGCGGAACCGGTCACCCGAACCGGCTGGTCGGCGTCTGCCAGCTTCACCAGCGCGCGCGAAAGCCGCAACACCGGATTATCGGTCCGCGGCAGCGACGCATGGCCCGCCGGACCTTTTGCGGTCAGCACCACGCGCGTCGGAATTTTCTCCGCGGTCTGAATCAGAAACACGCGGGTTCCGCTTTTCGATTCCCACACCGATCCGCCTTCATTGAAAGCGAATTCGGCATCGATCTTAGGCCAGCCGTGCTGGATCAGCCACTGGATTCCCGAGGATCCGGCCTCTTCGTCGGCCTCCGAGAGCAGAATCAGGTCGCGGCTTAACTTGAGATTGCGGCGCTTGATTTCGACCATCACCGCCAGCTCCGCCGCCAAAAGTGATTTGGTGTCCAGGGCGCCGCGTCCGTACAGATACTCCTCACGGACTTCGCTTCCAAAAGGATCCACGGTCCATTGCTTGCGCTCGGCGGGGACGACGTCGCTGTGCGCCATCAGCAGCAGAGGCTTGCTCTTCCCGTTTCCCTTGAGCCGCGCGACCAGGTTGAGGCGCTTGGGATCGTTGCCCAGCAGCTCGGCCGGAATGCCGTTGGAATCGGCCACCTGCTTCAGATAGCTGGCCACCTTGGATTCGTTGCCGGGTGGATTCGAGGTATCCAGGCGGATGAGATCGGCGAGATACTGACGGGTCCTTCCGCCCAGGGACCGGTTATCGTCGCCCGCGGCCCATGCAGCTAACCCTGCTGCAATCGCCGACAGGGCGAAGAATGCGGAAAACATACGCATTTGTTCCTGATCTTAGCACGCAACACGAAGCCAGCACTCAGGTATGCTAGATGATCATGGCAAGCCGCAGCGTCAACAAAGTGATTCTCATCGGGCATCTCGGACGGGACGCCGAGACCGCTTACACCGCCTCGCAGACGGCGGTAACCAAGTTCTCCGTCGCCACCAACCGCCGCTGGAAGGATCAGCAGAGCGGGGAATGGAAGGAAGAAACCAACTGGACCAACGTGGTCCTATGGCGCGGGGAAAATGTCGCGCCGTATCTCACCAAGGGCAAGCAGATTTACGTCGAGGGCCGCTTGCAGACCCGCAGCTATGACGATAAGGACGGCAAGAAAGTTTGGACTACCGAAGTGGTGGCCGAGGATGTGATCCTGCTCGGCGGGCGCGGCGAAGGCGGCGCTCCGGACGAAATGTCGCAGGAACCGCGCGGCGAGCCGCGTAGTGCGCCCCGCTCGCGTCCTGCCGCGGCCCCTGCCTCTGCGGCAGCTCCGCCGTCGCATGAGGGCATCGGCGACGACGATGTACCTTTTTAGCGAAGCCCCGTCCTAGGCTACGATTTTTCGTCAGCCGAAGCCCCATACATTCCGGGCACGCTTACGTCGAGCAGCCGCAGATAAACGCTCAGTTGGCCGCGATGGTGAATCATATGGTTCAGCCACCAGTTCGAGGCTGCCCCGCGTGTCTTCGTCACAACGGGAGTGAC
>Ga0310810_10010412_pt1 | contig 10822 bp, 7 predicted proteins | sample NCmetagenome_FD_207641 | JGI IMG/M metagenome (GOLD analysis project Ga0310810, IMG submission 207641) | Soil microbial communities from experimental microcosm in Duke University, North Carolina, United States - NC | ecosystem: Engineered > Artificial ecosystem > Soil microcosm > Unclassified ... | reverse complement strand
TTCTGCGGCGCTTCGATTCGAGCTGCGAGGTGGCGGCGTTGTGAGCCTGAAACGCTTTTGCCATCGCATTCGTAAGACGGCGCGCCTGATGCGGCTCGCTTCCGACGTACGAGAGGTCGATAATGTCTGTCTTGGGGCGCGGGTTCGCCGAGAATCCACCCAGCGCTTCGCCGATCGCCTCATCGCGAGACACCACTCTGAATGATGCCGAGGCGATTGCAGGCTTTTGAGCAACGACGAGCGACACACCTTCGATCTGCAGCGGCGCACCGTATGGTGCCGTCGCCTGACTTCGGGATGTCGACGCGACAACCGACGTTGGACCAAACGCCAGATTGAGCGAGTCGATGGATGCGTTGTCAGCAACTTTGATTGCCGTGAGCTCATCGACGAATTGCGAATGAGCCGTGGGTCGAAGACGCAAGCCCTCGAGATCGACAGCTTCGGCACCTACCGCCTGACTGTTGAGAATCTGAATCTGCGACTGAAGAATGTCCGTCTCGCGTCCCACCACGTCGTACGGACTCGTGAAATCACCGGCAAGCTGGCGCCGGCTGTCGTCAGCAAGGCGGATGGTGGAGACCGCGCGATAACGCGGAGGCGTGTGCATCACCGAATAGACAGACGGTCCGACGACCATGATGAGCACCGCGAGAACCAGCCAGAATTGGCGGCGAACAATCGAGAAGTACTCGCGGATGCCTGGAGTTTCTGACTGCGGCTCCGGGTATCCTTCCGGATACCCCGGAGAAATGGAGCCGAGATCACGTGGCGGCGGGACGTACCCGCCGGGCCGATAGGGAACGATTTCCGACACTGTGACTATCTCAGGAAGATGCTGGTAATTGCAGCGGCCGCGCCGATGACGCTCATCGCGGGGCCGATGAAGTCGCGAAAGGTGTTGCCCTTGCCGGGAACGACGATCCGATCCCCGGAGCGAATTTGAAGTGACGCTGCCTGCGCGTCAGCGCTGGCGAGATTGACGTTGATCTCCTGGCCACCTCTCAGCAAGCGAACGTTGTCGAGCTTTGCAATTGCAGTCGGTCCGCCGGCGAGAATAACTGCCTGCGAGACAGTGGTCTCAGGAGGAACGGCGAGAAGCTGAGGTGCGCGGACTTCGCCGCTCACCGTGATCTTTACGAGAGGTTGAATGACGAACTGAGGATTCGTTGTGTACCGCGAGAGAAACGTGCGAAGCCTGTCCTCGACCGCCGAGAGCGGAATTCCGGTTACCTGAATTTCCCTGTAGAGCGGATGGGTAAGGGTACCGTTGGCAGCGACGGTGAAGTCGCCGCTCAGCTCCGGATTTCGCCACACAGCGATGCGCACCTGGTCGCCGGGATTGAGACCGTCAACCGCCGCGCTCGATTGCGCGCTGACGGTGCTTGCCATTGCGAAGCAAAGGATCAAAAAAAGCTTCTTCACGATTTTTAGAGATTATGGAATTTTCTGCGGCAAGGCTCGACCCTCGAGCCGGCGGCTCAGTCTGAACGGACCGGACGTTCCAAAGTAAGCTGTGGACGCCCCCAAAGCCATTGTCTAATCACGATTTGGATGACGCCGGACAATCCAGTCGTTCACCACGATTACGTCCATTCGCGTACGAAAAAAACAGTCGAGAGCCTGTTCCGGCGTATCGACGATCGGCTCGTTCTCGTTGAAGCTCGTATTGAGCAGTACCGGAACTCCAGTCAGTCTTCCGAACGCGGAGATGAGCTTGTAGTACCGTGGATTTGTTTCTGCGCTCACGGTTTGAAGGCGGCCGCTGCCATCGACGTGCGTAATTGCCGGAAGAACGCTTCGCTTCTCCTCGCGCACGGGATAAACCTGCTGCATGAACGGATCTGCAGCAGCACCGACGAAGTATTCGTCCATTGCTTCCTCGAGAATCGATGGCGCAAAGGGACGAAACTTCTCGCGAAATTTGATGCGAGTGTTGATCAGCTCCCGCATGTCCGCACGCCGCGCGTCAGCGAGAATGCTGCGATTGCCGAGTGCTCTCGCACCCCACTCCATCCGTCCCTGAAACCAGCCGACGACGTTTCCCTCGGCGATGAGGCGCGCCGTTTCGTCGAACAGCTCGCCCTCGGGAAATTTCTCGCAGGTGAAGCGCCACTCGTTGTCCGATCGCGCGGTCACGAGATGCGATATGTCTGTTCCCGGATACTGCGTTCCCCAGTACCCATGCGTCATGACAAAGCCGCGCGGCTTCTTCAAAATGTGATTCCACACCTGGTACGCGGCACCGAGTGCCGTACCACTGTCTGCTGCCGCGGGCTGGATGTACACATCGCTGAAGGGTGTGTTCTCACGAACCTTTCCGTTGGCGACACTATTCATCGCACAGCCGCCGGCAAGACAAAGATTCGAGCTCTTTGTGCGCGACCAAAGGTCGTTCAGCACGTGGAAGGCGCACTCTTCGTAAACGGCCTGAAGTGATCGCGCGAGATTCTCATGCTTTGCTTCGAGCGGCTCAGAAGGGGCTCGTGCCGGACCTAGAAGTCGCGTGAGCTCGGGCGTGTAAAGCAATGCCATCGTGGGAGATCCACCTTCCCATTCCATCTGCACGCCTTCGTCCCAATGCCGGAAATATTTCCGCGTGAGCTCGAACCCGCCGCCCGGTTTCAACGTCACCAGCTTGCGAATCTCGTCTACAAATTCCGGTGATCCGTACGGAGCGAGTCCCATCACCTTGAACTCGTCTCCGTAATTCAAAAACCCGAGATGTTGGGTCACCGCTGTGTACAGCACGCCGAGTGAGTGTGGATACGAGACCTTGTTGAGGAGCTGGATCTGATTGCCTCGTCCCATTGCGGTGGACGTGCTGATGAAATCGCCGAAGCCGTCGATGGCAGCGATCGCTGCATTCTCGAACGGCGAGACGAAGAACGCGCTCGCGAGATGCGACGGGTGATGCTCGACGAAATGAATTTTTGGAAGCTTGTCTTCGGAAACGCCGAGTGCTTCTGAAAGCGGCGTTTGCGCCTCGTGAACTTTTTTGAGATTTCGCGTCCGGTTGACGATGTTCGCGATCTTCATTCGATTCGTAAAAGCGAACGCAGCTTTGCGGAAAAGATTGGCTCGCGGATCGCGGCTGATCGCGACATGATCGAGCTCGGCGCCGGTGATTCCGCCGATCTCGAGACACTTCCTGATTGTCTCTGTCGGGAATCCCGCCCAGTGCTTGATGCGACGAAACCGTTCTTCTTCGAGCGCGACGACAAGCTCCCCGTCACGAAGCAACACCGCCGAGCCGTCGGCGTGATAAGCGTTTATTCCAAGTATGTACATCGTTTCCGTCAGATCGAAGCGCGCTCGGCGATTGGTTCCATGGCGGCCTGATACATTTTGGACAAGAGCTGTCCGATCGCCGCGGGTGAAAAGTTAGCGGATACTACATCTGCGCCGCGCGTGCGCACACTCTCGATCAAAGAAAGGTTTGCCGAAACCTCGAGTATGGATTCGGCAAGAGCTTCCGGAGCGGTCTCGGTGATTTTCCCGAGACGTTCGCGCTCGACAAAATCTGCGAGCTGAACTTCGTGTGATAGTACGACCGGGATGCCGGCCGAGATCGCCTCGAGTGCAGCCAACCCAAAATTCTCGTGGTGTGATGGAAGGACGAACAATCTCGCGCGCGCTAGCGCTTTCTCCTTCGCCTCGCCGCGGAGGAATCCGCGGAAGATCACGCTGCTGTCCATTCCCTTGAGCCGCACGCGCTCGCGCAGCTCGTTGACGTACGACTCGTCCCCGTCACCGACAATCTCGAGCAGTAGATGCGGGGTTTTCGAGCGAACGATCGGCCACGCATTGATGAGCGCTTCGAGATTCTTGATCGGATTGATTCGACCAACGAACAGTACGATTCCGTCATCCGAGTGCGCCGCAGATTTTTCTCGCGTAACAGAATCGAGGGATGGCGGAGGAACGACGTGCGCGCGGCCGCTGAAATCAATGCTGTGCCATTCCGCTTCCGACCGCTCACGATCCGTTGTGAAATGAATCGCGCGCGCCGCAGTCAGGTTCGGTCGCTCGATGCGAGAGAACCAAACGTGTTTCAGCGGAGTCCGCCGATGGTAAAACGTGTATTTCGACAGCGTTCCGAACGGCCTGATTACAGTCGGGGTCTTAGCAGCGATTGCGGTCCTCGCCGATAGCGAGCTCGTTGGATTGAAGAGACCGTGAACATGCACGGCATCGTATTGGCGGGCGTGCTTCCGTACCCAGGCGACGAGATCGGGTGATGTAACAAATCCGCCGTGGCCGATCGAAGGAAAAAGATGCAAGTCGACCGGTCCGGCGATCGCCTTGAACACTTCGAGGTCGGCTGCCGAGCACCGCGGGGCAGCGATCGATACGTCGATCCCTGCGGTGCGCGAGGCCACCGCATATCCAGCGAGCGATTGCGTAGGACCACCGTAAGACTGTTCGATGCTCGGCGCGACGTGCAGGACCTTCACCGAGCTGCGGCGAATGGTACGGACGGCTCGGGTATTAACGACGGGTCTCTCATCGCGACGTCATTCTGGTCCGCCCATCGCTTGAGTGTGTAGAGCGCCCATGGACGGCTCCACGTCATGCCTCGCCTGTCGTCGATGAAATCAGACCACACTTGCAACGACGCCTGGGGAACAAGACCCACACTCGCGAGCGTGCGCGAACGCATCACGGAGTCGACTTCGTTGAAGAGCTCCTTCCGCATCCATCGCTCGAACGGCAGTGTGAATCCCTGCTTTCGGCGATCGAGAAGCGAAGGTGGAAGAATGTCGCGCATTGTCTCGACGATCACTGGCTTCGAGATCCCGCGCTGCAGCTTTCTGTCATCCGGAATCGCCATTGCTGCCCGTGCAACTTCGCGGTCGACAAACGGCACTCGCAGCTCGAGGCTGTTCGCCATGCTGAATACGTCGCTGTCACGCAGCAGGGTGTTGCGCATGTAGCCAGTCATCTCGAGGAGTGACACCTGCTGGAGGACTGACAGGGTCGCGGCATCGAGTGAAGTCGCTGCGAGCGACTGACTCCTGGCCGCGTTCCTTGTGAGAGACTTCACCTGTCGATCATCGAACAGAACGCGTGACGCGTGATACGCACCGCCGGCCGGGCTGGACGACTCGAACAACATCTTGAGCCGTTCGAGCCGAGCGTCGTGCGAGAGTGAATCGAGCTTGTCGAACATCGCATGCAATGTCCCGCGCAATGCCCATACGTGATTAGCTGCCTCAGCGCGACGAAATGATGGATACCCAGCGAACAGCTCGTCTCCACCCAGGCCGGAAAGCGCAACCTTGATTCCGTTTTGACGTATCGCTCTGCTCACGGCGTACGTGTTCAAGCCGTCGAGTGAGGGCTGGTCCATCGCTGCAAATGCGTTCGGCAACGCGTCGAGCAGATCGCGTCCGGAGACGGGCACTTCGTGATGTCGCGTGCCGAATTTTTTTGCGACCGCTCGCGCGGGCTCGGCTTCCGAGAAGTCTCGTTCGCCGAACGTGATCGTGAATGTATCGAGCGGGTCTTTCGATACCTCGCTGGCAACAGCGACGATCGTGGATGAATCAAGTCCGCCCGACAAAAACAAAGCAACGGGAACATCGGAGATGAGATGGTGCGCGACAGAATCTCTGAGTGTCTGTCGAAGATCGGGCGCGTCGCTCTCGCCGACGGAGGGGAGGGGAAGCGCATCGGCAAAACGCACGGCGTCACCCACTTCAACTTGTCGGCGACGACAGTCTATCGGGATGTAAGTTCCGGCTGGTACTGCTGCGATCGATTCGATGATCGTTACCGGCTCGCTGACGGAACCGGTCGCGAGGTAGCTGAGAATCGCACGCTCGTCGAGCGTTCGCTCGATGTGTCCGGACGCAAGCAGTGCACGAATCTCGCTGGCGAAGAGCACAGAGCCCGCCGCCTCATGGAAGTAAAGCGGCTTTATTCCGAACGAATCGCGCGCGAGATAGCACCGCTCTTCGTCGCGATCCCACAGCGCAAACGCAAACATTCCACGAAGGCGCGCGAGAATCCCCGATCCCCAACGTCGCCATCCCTCGAGAACAACGGCGGTGTCGCCACTACTCTGAAGCTTCGCGCCAAGCTTCTCGAGCTCCGCGCGAATTTCGCGAAAGTTGTAGATCTCGCCGTTGAACGCGAGACAGAATCTCTTGTCCTCGGACCACATCGGCTGATGCCCGCATGACGAAAGGTCGAGAATAGCAAGCCGGCGGCTTCCGAAAACTCCGCGCCGCGCACCGTTCACTCCGGCAAGCTGAGCGAAGCCATCATCATCGGGACCACGATGCACGAGCGCTGCGTTCATGCGCTCCACGATCGCGGTGGAATCCTGGCTCGATAGCGCACCTGAGATCCCGCACATCAGCGGAGTACCAGACGAAAAAGTTTACGCGAGAAGTTCGAGCGACAGGTCATGCGTTGCGAGTCTAGCGGGCGACAGAGCGCACAGCCGCCACGAGCCCCTCGGTGGCGACCTCCAGTGAGTAACCAGAAACTACTCGCTGACACTCTTCTTTGAAATCATGACCTTTCGACTTTGCATCGCGGATGCGCGACAACGCGGTGGCGAGTCCGCGGACGTCACCGGTTGTGAAAACGTCGCCCGTTTTTTCCTGAATGATGAGATCAGGCGCACAGCCCACTCCCTGGCTCACCACGCATGGGGTGCCAGACGCCAGCGATTCGTTCACGACGAGTCCCCACGTTTCGCTTTTGCTCGGAAGAACGCATGCGTCGCACGCGCCGTAAATCTCGCCGAGCCCGGACTGATTGACGAAACCGGCGAACACAGCATGCGCGCCGGTTCGCTGCACCTCTGCTCTGCATCGTTCTGCTGAAGGACCGCTGCCCACGATGACGGCGGTCGCTTTCTCGCCGAGATTGGCGACAGCCGCAATCACATCCCACGGCCGCTTGTTCTCGTCGAGCTTGCCGACAAACAGCACAGCGAACGAGTCGGCGGGAATTCCGAGTCTTTCACGCACGCTGTTTCTTCCGGGGGACGTTTGTGCAAACTCCGCGCTGGCCTTAAACAGATCGTTGTCCACACAGTTCGGCGCAAAATGAATTGCAGCATCACGCACACCGAAGTGATTCAGGTATTGTCGATTCCTTTTTCCAACAGTGAGGTACGACGCATAGAGTGCCAGCATCAGTCGTGTCTTGGCCGCCCATAGAGTGTTGCGGACCCCGGCAGCTGTACGAGGCATCGGCGTATCACCGCGATAAACGCAGGGGAGCCCAAACAATTTGCAGGTCGTGAGAGCCTCGATGAGGGTCACCGAATACCACCCCGGAATCACAACGGCATCAGGGCGCGAGCGTCTTATTGCCGTCCCTATCTCCGGCACATGCAGCCCGAATGGCTTGTCGCTATGCAGATAGTCGCTCTCTCTCGCCGCGCGAAGCACCTCCGAGTGATATCCCTCGAGCGGAGAGATGTCCCACTCGAAGCTTGTATCGAAGCCAACGCCCTGCTGCTTCGGAGTTGGAACTGTAGCATAGATGACGCGAAGATCGACGTCTTTGCGATTGGCCGCGATGTAGCGAAACCACGGGGAGTAGTACTGAACCGGGTGAGTCATTGCGAACGTCACCCTCACTGGATCGCCAGGCATCCCGGGTTTCAGTTGTGCTGGGAGGCGCTGACTTTGTCGAACACTCGCGCGAGCTCACGAGCCAGTGATCGAGCGGAAAACATCTCCAGTCGGTCTTCGGGCCATTTGACTTCGATTGTCACCCGACGCTCGGCAAGGCTTCTTAACGCGGCGGCAATTGCCGGCGCTTTCGTCGACACGGGATCTCTATCGGAGTAGGTCACGAGAAACGCATCTGGCGGTGACGTGACCTCGCTCATGATATCTGCCACTGTGCTTGCTGAATGATAGACAGCAAGCAACGGACGGCCGGACAGCAGCGCAGGATAAAGTTTGCTCGCGGTGTAATGCGGCTCGCTGCTTCCCATGAGCAGAATCGCCGACGCGTCCACCTGCAGCTGGAGCGCATCAAGGTAGTCGACTCGTCGCGGATATTCCTTGACTCGATCTGCAACACCGGTCTCTCGCGCGATCTGTGTCACGCGCGGCTCCGGCTCGCCCATTGTCTGGTTGCTCGTTCCCACAAAGTGCAGGCGAAGTCGCGAATACGTGTCCGGGTCAGAGTCTCGCATTGACGCCAGTGCATCGAGTACGGAGCGCAACGTTTCGAAACCCAGTGGTAACAGGGTTCCCATGTAAACGATATGAAAATCGCCATCGTTCTTATCGAACCACTGATTTTTTCTGGGATGCGCGCGGAGCCGGGTGAAATCCGCGGCATCTCCTCCGTAGGGAATGGCTGATGTCACAAGGCCACGCGCTTCAGGAATTCTTTCCTGGATCATTTCGTATGTTGCTGCTGACACCGCAGTAATCGCATCGGCCGAGCGAACTGCAATCGGCTCGAGTCTGAGCGCTGCCGAACGCGTGAGCTTGCTTTTCAAATCGACAGATCCGTTTCTGCCACCGCCGACTTCTTTCCCCCAGGCACTCACCCACGGGTCGATGTAGTCGAGAACAAACGGAATTCCGAATCTGCGTTTTAGCAGAGGACCCAGAAGTGCTGGATATGTCGGAAAGATCGTGATGAAGAGCGCATCGTACTTTTTCGATTCCAGAAGCCGGACCGCTTCATGATAGAGTCCGGTGAACGCGCGAAGTCCTAAATCACCGATGCCGAGTTTTCGCGTCCATCGGGGACTCCACGCGCTTGCGCGAACAACTTCGAGATCCGTGGGCACCATCGCTGCGAGATCGGGATCCTGTCTGCTTTCATTCGCGGACGGATCAACCGTCAGGACCGTCGGGTGCCAGCCGAACTCCGCGAGATGTGGCGCGAGAAGTCGAACTCGATGAGTGGCTGCCCCTGTGTCGGGAGGAAAATGCGGCGCGATCATCAGAACGCGTCGCATCGGATCCTCATGTCAACACTCCTGCAATCGCATCCATGAGCCGGCGGCATTCACTGGGATTATCCCAATTCCATCTGCGCTGCGCGGCTTCCCACGATTCTTCCTTTGCGCGCACCAGACTCTCCGGCTCGCGACTCCAACGCTCGAGTCCTTTGGCGAACCCTTCGATGTCGCCACGCTGAAGCAGAAGCGCGCCGTCGCCAAGATCGGAGCCGAGCTCGTGCTGGCCGAGCGTATCGGTCAGCGCAATCGCAAGTCCAGCGAGGATGTACGTGAGGCTTTTGTTCGTGAGTGCGAGCTCCTGGCTTCGGCGCTCAGGATTCTCGATCGCCAGGCCAACATCGTGAGAACGACAGAGGTCAACCATGTCGTCAGGCGGCGCAGGCTCGAGATGCGTGAGTGTGAGGTTCGGCGCAACCTCGGCCGATAGCTCGCGGAGGTGCGTGAGAAAATCACTATTCGAATTTCCGCGAACGGTGAGCTCACCCTTTACGTTCGCCAGGCCCATCGCTCGAACGGATTCTTCGAGTCCTCGGCCGGGGCCGATCGTTTGTCCAAACCAATACAGCCGGAGATTTCCGTCCCACTCGCGAGGTGTCGGCGCGAGCTGCGGCAGTGGAAAGACGTTATGAATTGGAATGACGTCCACGCCATAGGTGTCATGGTATGCGTCTGCGATTGCCTGACTTCCCGCGGTGAGCAACGCAGCGTGCGGAAGAATCTCGCGCTCCATGCGCGCCGTCAGGCCGTCGTAATGCCCTGGATCGTCCTGCGCGCTATGAAAATCCTCGAGATCGAGAGCGAATGGAATCTTGATTCGTCGCGCTGCTTCCGCAGTCGCCGCGAGCGCGCTCCCTCCGCCGTAAATCAGCGCGGGCCGCGTCGAGATCGCGGCAGCCACAAGCTCGGGATAAACTCGCTCGCGAATGCGAGCCGCGGTTCCAAAACCGATTTGGTCAACGCCGCGCAGGCGGGAAAGTCGTTTCGCCGCCCTCATTCGCACAGCACTCAATGCGTTGCGCGCTCGTGCTCCGTGTTTGCGATAATCCACGGTCGTCCACCGCCAGCGCGACCACCGCGACGCGATGATCGATCGATCTGCCCGGTCGGCCCAGTCAATGAACTGAGTGCTCACGACGTGTGCGTCGTAACCTTCTTCGGCCAGTGCGTCGGCCACTTTGACCATGCGCGGCGTCGTCGCCAGATGTCCGGCGGTCAGGATGCAAACTCTTTTCTTCAACGGCGGCTCATCTGCGCATAAAGTTTTTCATATTCGGAAACGATTGCGACATCGCTGAAGCGATTTTCGCAATCGTCCCGTGCATCCTTGCGCGACAATCGGCCGATATTGCGCACGCTGTCGACAGCTGACGAAACATCTTTCACAACAAATCCGGTTACACCGTCGCGAATCACTTCCGGAACGCTCCCTCTCGCGAAACCGATCACCGGCGTTCCGCACGCGAGTGCTTCCGCCATGACGATTCCAAAAGGCTCATCCCACTCGATGGGCATCAATAGGGCGGCAGCACCGCCCAGAATAGCGTCTTTCTGCATGTCATCCACGGCACCAATGTACTCGACGTCCCCACTCTTGAGTGCAGGCACGATTTCATTTTCGAAATATTTTGGATCATCGGGGGCGTCAACACGATTGCCGGCAATGATCAGCTTCCGGCCTGACTGCCGCGCAATCTCGATTGCGTTGTGAACTCCCTTGATACGCTCGAGTCGCCCGAGAAAAACGAGCGGAGCATCAGCCGCGACTGAGTCGCGGAAGGTGTAGCGTGAAAGCTCGACGCCGTTGAACACAGTAACCCACCGGCCTGCCGGAGCGTTGTTGCCTCCGTAGACCGACGTCGAGCAGGCAGT
>Ga0310810_10010411_pt1 | contig 10822 bp, 7 predicted proteins | sample NCmetagenome_FD_207641 | JGI IMG/M metagenome (GOLD analysis project Ga0310810, IMG submission 207641) | Soil microbial communities from experimental microcosm in Duke University, North Carolina, United States - NC | ecosystem: Engineered > Artificial ecosystem > Soil microcosm > Unclassified ... | reverse complement strand
AGGCGCAGGGCGTCGACGTCGTCGATCTCGGCGCCGGCGAACCGGATTTCCCGACACCGGAACACATCGGCAACGCGGCGAAGCGGGCGATCGACGCCCATTTCACGAAATACACGAACAACTCCGGCACCGACGACCTGAAACGCGCCGTCGTCGAACGATACCGGGCGGATTACGGCGTCGAATACACCACGTCGGAAGTGATCGTGACCGCCGGCGGGAAACAGGCGCTGTACAACGCGGTGATGGTCCTCTTCGGTCCGGGCGATGAAGTGATCACGCATTCACCTGGCTGGCCGACCCTGGTGGAACAGATCAAGCTCGCCGACGCGACGCCGGTCATTGTCCGTGCGCACGAAGAGGATGGATTCGCGCTGCATGCCGAGTCGTTCCTCTCGGCGATCACACCGCGAACGCGCGGGATCATCCTGAACTCACCGACGAACCCCACCGGCGCGCTGATCACGGAAGACGATCTGACGGCGATTGCCCGGGAGTGCGCGACGCGTGGAATCTGGATCCTGGTCGATCTCTGCTACGAGCGATTGATCTACGACGCCGTCCCGCACAACCTCCCCGGCGTGCTGGCGCGCGAACTCCGCGACAAATCAGTGTTGTGCTGTTCGGCGTCCAAGGCGTACGCCATGACCGGCTGGCGCTGCGGCTGGGCGATGGCGCCATCGGCGCTCATCGGCGCAGCGAACGCGCTCCAGAGTCACTCGACATCGAACGTCTGCTCCATCAGCCAGAAAGCGGCCGAAGCCGCGCTGCGGGGTCCGCAGGAATGCGTGACGGAGATGCTCGACGAATACCGCCGCCGCCGAGATCGGCTCTTCGAATGGCTGTCCGCCGACCCGCGTATCCGCCTCGTCAAACCCGCCGGGGCGTTCTACATGTTTCCTGACGTGTCGGAGTTCCTCTCGCCCGACGCCATCCGGACGTCGGCCGAGCTCGCGACGGCGCTCCTCGACAACGTTCAGGTCGCCGTCACGCCCGGTGAAGCCTTCGATGCGCCCGGGTTCCTGCGGTTGTCGTACGCGGCCTCCCTCACGGAACTCGAACGCGGCTCGAAGCGGATCCTGCAGTATCTCGATTCGCTGCAGCCGGCTCGTATTTGACCATTGAACGCGTCGTCCGCGGCTCTCCTCGCTGAACTGGAATCGATCGCCGGCGCCGCCCACGTGCGCGCCGACGACGACGCGCGCGAGACCTACGCGTCGGACGGCACCTCTTTCCACCACCCGCCGGATCTCGTGGTCTTTCCCGACGGCGCGGACCAGGTGTCCGCCGCCGTCCGCGTCTGCGCACGCGCAGGCGTCCCGATCGTTCCGCGCGGCGCGGGCACCGGCTATTCAGGCGGCGCCGTTCCCATCATGGGTGGCGTCGTGCTGTCGCTCGAGCGCATGAACCGCATCCTCGACATCGACGAGTCGAATCTCATCGCCCTCGTCGAGCCGAACGTGATCACGGGCGATCTGCAGGACGCCGTCGAACGGGTGGGGCTGTTCTATCCACCCGATCCGTCATCGCTGCGCACGTGCTCGATCGGCGGCAACGTCGCCGAGAACGCCGGCGGTCCACGCGCGTTCAAGTACGGCACCACGAAAGCGTACGTGCTTGGTCTCCAGGCCGTCCTCCCGACAGGCGAGATCATCGAGACCGGCGGCAAGGTGGTGAAGAACGTCGCCGGCTACGACCTCACGCAACTGCTCGTCGGATCCGAAGGTACGCTGGCCATCATCACCCGCGTCACGCTGCGGCTGATCCCGCTCCCCGCGGCTCGCATCACGCTCCGCGCCACGTTCTCCACCGTCGCCGACGCCGCGAACGCGGTGGACCGCATCGTCGAGGAGCGCGTCGTCCCCGCCTCGCTCGAACTGATCGACGCCGACTCGCTCGATGCGATTTCCCGCCACGTCGGCGGCCGTCCGCTCGCGCCTGCAGACACCGCCGCTCTCGTCCTGATCGAAGTTGACGGCACCCCGCAGGCCGCGGCAGAGGACGCGGAACGCGTGCAGCGCGCCTGCAGGGCCGCCGGCGCCACGGAGTTGTTGCGGGCACGCGATGATCGCGAACGCGCGGACCTGTGGACCGTCCGCCGCGAGCTTTCCCCCGCGCTGCGCACGCTGGCGCCAGTGAAATTCAACAACGACATCGTCGTGCCGAAAGGCCGCATTCCTGAGCTCTTCGGCCTGATCGCCCGCTTGCGGACTGCGTACGGCGTGCGAATCGCCTGCTTCGGCCACGCCGGCGACGGCAATATTCACGTCAACGTGATGGTGGGGGATTCCGAGGCAGACCGCTCGCGCGCCCGCGACACGGTCCACGCACTCTTCGAAGGCGTGCTGGCCCTCGAAGGCTCCATCACCGGCGAACACGGCATCGGGCTCTCGAAGATGGAATACCTCTCGATGCAGCTCGATCAACCCGAGATCGCGCTGATGCAGCGGATCAAGAAAGCGTTCGATCCAGAGGGAATACTGAACCCGGGCAAGATATTTGGAGAACCCGCACCGTAGACCGCGGTCTTCGGCGTCGCGGAACCGTTTCAGCGTCTGCGCCCTCTGTCCGCCCTCGGCGAGATCCGTCGTGTCAGATCACCCGGAACCGCCGGCCGCCCGGCAGGAACGGTGTCGATGTCAGCTGTCCCTCGAATTGCCGTCCCCATCGTCCCGGAATCGCCGTGCCGCACTGTGGACACGCGCCGTCAGGCGTCAGGCGGTACTGCTGGATGAAGTAGCCGAAGCGTTCGATCAGCAACTCGTGACAGTTGTGGCAGCGCGTATTCTCGAGATCGCCGACGCCCCCGGGGATGTTCCCGGCGTATACGTACTTCAATCCTGCCGCTGTCGCGATCTCGGCGGCGTGGACGAGCATCTCCGGCGTCGTGTTCTCCGGATCGCACATGCGGTAGTCCTTGTGAAACGCCGTCACGTGCCACGGGACGAACGGCGACACGGACGCGAGGAACCCGGTCAGCCGCTTGATTTCGTCGTCTCCGCTGTTGAAGCCGGGAATCAGCAGCGTGACGATCTCGAGCCAGATGCCCATCTCGTGCAGCCGCCGAATCGTGAAGAGGATCGGCTCGAGCCGGCCGCCCAACTGACGGTAGTGGCGATCGTCGAAGCTCTTGAGGTCGACTTTGTAGAGATCCACCCACGGCCGGATGTAGTCGAGCACGCGCGGTGTGCCGTTCCCGTTCGACACGTACGCCGTGAGCAGCCCCGACGCGCGCGCGTCGCGGAAGATCTCGACGGCCCACTCGCTCGTGATCAGCGGCTCGTTGTAGGTCGATACGACCACCCTCGCGCCGAGGCGCTTCGCGTCGTCCGCAATGCGGTTCGGCGACGTATCGATGGGCGGTGAAATCGCGGAGGGATCACGGAGCGCCTGGGAGGTGACCCAGTTCTGGCAGTACGAGCAGTGCAGGTCGCATCCCAGCATCCCGAAGCTGTATGCCAGTGCTCCCGGATGGGCGTGGAAAAAGGGTTTCTTCTCGATCGGATCGCACTGAATCCCACCCACGTATCCCCACGGCACGTAGAGCGTGCCGCCGCGGTTGAAGCGCACCTTGCACACGCCGACCGCGCCGTCAGGGATGGGGCATTCGTGTCCGCACGCGTAGCACCGAAGGCGCTTGTTCGAGATCGCTTCGACGAGTTCAGGCGCGGCGACGGACGTGCGCGCTTCGAGGACGTCGGCGAGGGTGGTCATGGTGCATCATGTCGTACGCAGGCGGCGTCGTGCCGCCGTGGCGATCCACACGACTCCGAGCGCCGCGGCAGCGGCGCCGAGCCCGGCCAGGACTTTCGGGAGCGGATCCGGCGGCAGAATCACCGTCCCGCTGTCGTCTGCCACCGCCGCCTGCGACGTGTAGCGGCCGTAGCGAGGGCGTTCCGTTTCGTCGAAATGCTCGGCAAGGGCATAGAGATCCTGGCGCATCGGCTCCCCGCGCATCGGCTGTCCGTGGCCGGCGACGAGCGTGTCGGGCGCGAGCGCCGCCAGGCGCCGCACGGAGTCCCGCGAACTGCTCCAGTCCTGTGTGAAGTAAGCGGGCGGTCCATGCATTTCACGTCGTTGTGTCAACACCGCGTTGAGCGATTCCTGCTTCGTCGTGATGACGGCATCGCCCGAGACGAGACACCGGTCGTCCTCTCGGAAGAGCGACACGTGCCCCGGCGTGTGGCCTGGCGTATGGATCCACCGCCAGCCCAGGAGATCGGGCACGGATCCATCGGACGGCAGCCGTTCGATGCGGTTCGTGATGTCAATCGGGCCGCGAGGGTACAGGCGCGACAGCAGCGACATCGCGCCCCCGCCGACGAGCGGGTCGGGAGGCGGATACGAGGAACGACCGGTCAGATACGGCAGCTCGAGGTGATGGGCGAACACGGGGACGTCCCACGCATCGAGCAACTCCTGCAGAGAGCCGACGTGATCGAAATGACCGTGCGTGAGGAGAATCGCTGCCGGTCGGGTGGCGGCGCCGAATCTCGATTCCGCCGCGCGCCGGATCGCCGAGGCGTAGCCCGGCAGAGCCGCGTCGACGAGCATCCAGCGCGAGCGGTCGCCGAGCGCCGCCACGTTGACCATCGCGCATCGCATGAAGCCGACGCCGGGCGCCACATCAGTAAACATCACGGAAGCCTCCGTGCCTGCGAAGTGCAAACCTGCCGCCACCGTGCTCAAATGGAGACATGAAGACCGTCGCGATTATCGGCGCCTCATCCAATCGCGCGAAGTACGGAAACAAGGCGCTCCGCGCGTATGAACGTCAGGGCTATCGGGTGATCCCGATCAACCCCAACGAAGTCGAGGTCGAAGGTCATCGCACGTTCGCATCGGTGCTCGACGTGCCGGAGCCGATCGACATGGCGACCGTGTATGTCCCGCCGGCGATCGGCGTCCGCGTGCTCGAGGACATCGCGAAAAAGGGCATACAGGAGGTCTGGCTCAACCCCGGGGCTGACGAGCCCGACGTCGTGGCCCGCGCGCGCGAGCTCGGGCTTCAGCCGGTGATCGCCTGCAGCATCGTCGGCATCGGCGAACGCCCATAGCGACGTCGGCATTTCGGCCGCTGGCCGTGCGCCGTCGAGCACGCCGAACGCGCAACACGCCACGAGAAAACGGCCGACGCGAACGCGGCCGACCGATCGCGGCCAAACGATTTGACACTCCGCGCGAACGGTGCCTATACTCCGCGAAAGCCCTCCTGTCGAATCAGCACGACCCATCCGGACAATCACATGCCCACTCAGAAGCGCAGCAGCGCGCGGCAGGCCGCCGCAAGTCCGGCCGTCGCGCCGGAATCGGCCCAGGACGCTCCCGCCGCTGAGGCGAAGCCGCAGCCGCCGCCGCCGGCCGCGGATGGGGAGGCAGCGCCATCCGCTTCGGCGGCCACCGTGCCGCAGCCGCCCTCGCCTTCCGCGCCGCCCGCACCCGCCGCGGCCGGTGCACAGCGCTCTGCCCAGCAACAGCAACGAGAAGGCCGCCGCGGCCTCAACATCACCGACCTCAAGGACAAGAGCATCCAGCAGCTCACGCAAATCGCGAAGGACCTCAACGTCGCGGGCGCGACGGGCATGCGCAAGCAGGAGCTGATCTTCCAGATCCTGAAAGCGCAGACGGAGCAGAGCGGCTTCATCTTCTCCGAAGGCGTCCTCGAAGTGCTGCCGGACGGCTTCGGGTTCCTGCGCGCGCCGGATTACAACTACCTGCCGGGTCCGGACGACATCTACGTGTCACCGTCGCAGATCCGCAAGTTCGATCTGCAAACCGGCGATACGGTCTCGGGGCAGATCCGCCCGCCGAAAGAAGGCGAGCGGTACTTCGCGCTGATCAAGGTCGAAGCCGTCAACTTCGAAGCGCCCGAGCAGGCGCGCGACAAACTGTTCTTCGAAAATCTGACGCCGCTGTATCCGGATCAGCGCTTCACGCTCGAGACGACGCCCGACAATCTGAGCGGCCGCGTCATGGACCTGATGACGCCGATCGGCCGCGGGCAGCGGGGCCTGATCGTCGCGCCGCCGCGCACGGGCAAGACGATGCTGCTGCAGAGCATCGCGCAGTCGGTCGCCAGCAACCATCCGGAGGTATACCTCATCGTCCTGCTGATCGATGAGCGGCCGGAAGAAGTCACCGACATGCAGCGGTCGGTGCATGGCGAAGTGATTTCGTCGACGTTCGACGAGCCCGCGCAGCGGCACGTTCAGGTCGCGGAAATGGTCATCGAGAAGGCGAAGCGGCTCGTGGAGCACAAGAAGGACGTGCTGATCCTGCTCGACTCGATCACGCGCCTCGCGCGCGCCTACAACGCCGTCATCCCGCCGTCAGGAAAGGTGCTCTCCGGCGGTCTCGACTCGAACGCGCTGCAGAAGCCGAAGCGCTTCTTCGGCGCGGCGCGCAACATCGAAGAGGGCGGATCGCTCACGATCATCGCGACCGCGCTCATCGACACCGGCTCGCGCATGGACGACGTCATCTTCGAGGAGTTCAAGGGCACCGGCAACATGGAAATCCACCTGGATCGCAAGCTGTCCGATAAGCGGGTGTTCCCGGCGATCGACATGCAGAAGAGCGGCACGCGCAAGGAGGAGCTGCTCATGCCGAAGGAGGACCTCAACCGCGTCTGGGTCCTCCGCAAGGTGCTCGCGCCGCTCTCGCCGACCGAGGCGATGGAACTGCTGCTCGACAAAATGAGCAAGTCGAAGTCGAACGCCGATTTCCTCGGCTCGATGCAGAAAGGGTAGCGCGAAGTGGTGTCCGAGCTGGGGCCCCATCGCGTCAGCGTTGACGCGATCGACCGATGGGGGCGAGGACGGGGCCGCCCCGCTTCGCGCGGAAGCGGCTCCCCGTGACGCGTCTTTCCGGCCGCTGAGCACGAAGTGGGGTGTCCGAGCTGGGGCCCCGTCGCGTCAGCGCTGCGTCGTGGTCGTCCGCGCATTCCGTTTCAGTAGATCCTCGAGCGCCTTCCACTGCGGCGGATTCACGTCGAGCAGATTGCGCGCGAAGAAGTCGTAGCGCTTGTGCTCTCCGTAGGCGCCGCCAGATCCGTGATCCATGCCTGGGACCACCAGGAGTTCGAAGTCCTTGTTGTGTTTGATCAACTGATTGACCACCTGCATCGTGGACGACGGATCGACGTTGTGATCCATCTCGCCGACGACGAGCAGGACCTTCCCCTGGAGCCGCCACGCGTTGTCGACGTTGGACGACTCGGCATACTGCTCGCCGATCGGCCATCCCATCCACTGCTCGTTCCACCAGATCTTGTCCATCCGGTTGTCGTGGCACCCCGCGGCCGAGACGGCGACTTTGTAGAACTCGGGGAAGAACAGCAATCCGCCGAGTGAGTTCTGCCCGCCGGCGGACGTGCCGTACAACCCGACACGCGTGATGTCGTAGTACGGGTATTTCGCGGCGACCGCCTTGTGCCACAGGATGCGATCGGGGAACCCCGCATCTTTCAGGTCCTTCCAGGCGACGTCGTGAAACGCCTTCGACCGGTTGCTCGTGCCCATGCCGTCGATCTGGACGACGATGAACCCGATCTCCGCCTGCGACTGCATCTGGTTGTAGGCCTGGAACGACTTGGGGACGAAGGAGTCCTGCGGACCCGCGTAGATGTTTTCGATGACCGGATATTTCTTCGAGGGATCGAAGTCGGTCGGACGGTAGATGACGCCGTAGATGTCCGTCACCCCGTCACGCCCTTTCGCCACGAAGACCTCCGGCGGCTTCCATCCCGCCGCGGTCAACCGGGAGATATCGGCTTTCTCCAGCGTCGCCAGCAGCTTGCCATCGTCGCCTCCGTGCAGTTCGAACACGGGCGCCATGTCCACGCGCGAGTACAGGTCGACGAAGTAGCGGCGATCCGGAGAGACCGTGACCCGATGGTTCGCGTCCGCCGTCGTCAGCGTCGCCAAACCGGTTCCGTCGAAGTTGATCCGGTAGTAGTTGACGAAATACGGATCCTTGCCCGGATACATCCCGCTCGCGGTGAAGAGGATCTGCCGCCTGGCGTCGTCGACGCTGATCACGCTGCGGACGACCCAGTCGCCTTTCGTGATCTGGTTCTTCACCGTTCCGGTCACGCCGTCGTAGAGATACAGATGGTTCCAGCCGTCGCGCTCCGACATCCAGATGATTTCGCGGCCGTCGTCGATGTCGTGGCGGTATTTCTTGCCCGAATAGCAGAAGAACGTCTTCGGCTCTTCGCTGATAACCGCGCGCGCGTGGCCGGTTTCCCCATCGACGTCGATGACGCGATATACCTGATGGCCACGCTGGTTGTACTCGAAGGTCAGCGATGCGCCGCTCTTGCGCCACTCCGGCCGGGTCATATCGTAGGCGTTCGGGAAGAGCGCGTTGTCGACGACGATCTGCTTGCCGTCGGCGACATGGAAGAGCACGGGGCGCTCGGTGTCGAGCACGTCGCCTGGTTTGGCGTACTGCATGACCGAATCCTTCGGCTGCAGCTGGTCCTCGGGCGAGGATTCCACGTAGTGGACGTAGCGGCGGAAGCCTGGCGTCACCTTGAAGACGGCCACCTTCGTGGAGTCCGGAGACCAGACCAGCGTCTCGGGATCGTAGTAATTGCCTTCGGAGCCATCCGTGCTCAGGAGCTTCACGTCGCGCTTCCCGACTTCGCGAATCGCGACGTTGTAATTGCGAACGAGTGCCTCCAGCTTGCCGTCGGGCGACTTCTTCGCCGCTACTGCGTTGACGTCGAATGGCGCGCGGACGGGGCCCCCGAGACCACCTCCGCCGCGGCCCCCCCGACCTTCGCGCGCGGGCGGCTGCTCGCATCGATAGGTCTGCAGGCTGCAGCGCCACGCCGGAGGGCGTCCGGTCCCGGCTGCGGCTCCGCGGCCAGCGGCGCCGTTCAGCGTGAACTCGATCGCGTTTCCATCGTCGGTGAAGCTGAAGGTGGAGAAGGGAAGGGTGACTGCCGTGTATTTGCCACCCGCGGCAGACGAGATCGCCGCGGCGAGCTTCCCATGATCGAATGCGGGCTTCTTCGCAAGCGTTGCCGCGTCGACGAGGATGAACTCGTTGCCGCCTTCCACGGTCCGGCGATACCAGAACCGGTGCGATGACTCGATCCAGTTGACCTGATCGACGACGTTCAGCGCGAGCGGCTGGTACTTGTCGCGCAGGGTCATCGCGCGCTGGTAATCGCCGGCGGTGCCCTGGGCGCGGGCGGCAGGAACGGCGACGGTGAACGACAGCAGGAGCAGCGGTGCGGCGCGCCGGACTCGCATCATCCAAATCTCCTTGACAACGATGGCTGTAAGCGCTTACATCGGGCGGCCGCATGGTATCACGCCTTCTGACGAACGGACACGAGGTGCAGACCGTTCACGAGCCGGGCGTGAATCGGGTCGAGCTGCCGATCAACAGCGCCGCCGTCAGCATCAGGATTCAGCGTCAGTAAGGGGTCAACCATGGATCGTCGATCGTTCGTTGCCGCCATCGTGATCGCGCCGTCGGCCGCTGCCGTGAGCGCCGCATTCGAACCGAGGGAGATGGCAGCCGCCGCAGCGGCTCCAGCCACCAGAGTCGCGCCGAAAGTGCATGCCGTTGCGACGCCATTGCCGCTGACGGCCGTTCGCCTGACCGGTGGTCCTCTGAAACGCGCGCAGGAACGCGATGCGCAGTACCTGCTGGACCTCGATCCCGATCGGATGCTGTCGTTCTACCGCACCCGGGCCGGGCTGCCGAAGAAGGCGGAGCCGTACGGCGGATGGGACGGCGAAGGCCGGCAGCTCACCGGCCACATCACGGGCCATCATCTCTCCGCGGTGAGCTACATGTTCGCCGCAACCGGCGATACGCGCTTCAAACAGCGCGCCGACTACATCGTCGGCGAGCTGAAAGTCGTGCAGGACGCGCACCAGAACGGCTACGCCGGCGCAATCATGGGGGGCGAAAAAGCGTTCGACGAGCTGGCGAAAGGCAACATCCGGTCAGCCGCGTTCGACCTGAACGGCCTCTGGTCGCCGTGGTACACGCTTCACAAGACGTTTGCGGGCCTGCGCGACGCGTATCGACATACAGGCAACCGGATGGCGCTCGAGGTCGAAACCCGTTTTGCCGCATGGGCCGAAGGCATCCTGTCGCGTCTGGACGACGCGCAGACCCAGAAGATGCTAGGGACCGAGTTCGGCGGCATGAACGAAGTACTGGCGGATCTGTACGCAGACACCGGTGACAAGCGCTGGCTGGATCTGTCGTATCACTTCGAGTACCGCGCGGTGGTCGATCCGTGGAAACACTTCGAGGACGATCTCAACGGTCTGCACGGCAACGCCACCATCCCGAAAGCGATCGGGTCGGTCGCGCGTTTCATCTACACCGGTGATCTCAACGACGGCTTCGCCGGCTCGTTCTTCTGGGATCGCGTCGTGCATCACCATACGTTCGCGAGCGGCGGGGACGGAAAAGATGAGTACTTCCGCGAACCGGATCATCTCAGCCGCATCACCGAAGGACGCACCGCGGAATCGTGCAACGTCTACAACATGCTGAAGCTGACGCGCGCGCTGTTCGCGCTCAGACCCGACGTGGACTACGCCGAGTTTCAGGAGCGCGCCCTCTTCAACCACGCGCTCGGATCGATGGATCCCGACGACTTCGCGATGTGCTACATGGTCCCCGTCGGGCGGGGCGTGCGGAAGGAATACCAGAACATGGCGCAGAGCTTCACCTGCTGCGTCGGGACCGGCATGGAGAACCACGCGCTGCACGGTCTCGGGCTCTATTACACCGCCGCGGACAAGCTCTGGGTAAATGTCTACGCGCCATCCACCGCATCGTGGGA
>Ga0310810_10010410_pt1 | contig 10823 bp, 4 predicted proteins | sample NCmetagenome_FD_207641 | JGI IMG/M metagenome (GOLD analysis project Ga0310810, IMG submission 207641) | Soil microbial communities from experimental microcosm in Duke University, North Carolina, United States - NC | ecosystem: Engineered > Artificial ecosystem > Soil microcosm > Unclassified ... | reverse complement strand
TGACGGATTCCAAGCGCGACCGTGCCGGTATGCACGGTGGCCATATCCCCTTCGAGCAGATCGGCGACGACCATCGCTTCGCCGGTGGTGAACACCTGCTCTGGAATCTTGCGGCTGATCGTGCGCGCGATGGTCGCCGCCCCGGCGCCCGTCGCGTCGAGCGTCACGTGGCCGGCGACGCGCGCCAGTTGCAGTTCGAGCCGGCCCGCCGCATCGGCCAGCATGATGAAGCCGCGTTCGGCGCCGGAGGCTTCGATGGCCGCATCCAGGACGAGGGCGAGCACTTCGTCGAGGACGCGCTCGCCGCCCATGCCGCGCAGCGACTCGAGCAGCGCCGCGATCGGTCTCAAGTCGGCCGGCTGCAGCACCGCGCTCGATCGCGCTTCGGGCGTCGTGGTGAAGAACATCAACACGGCCCCGCCGCGGCCGCATTCGATCTCGTCACCGTGCGCCAGGCGATGCTCGGTAATCGGCGCGCCGTTGACGAACGTCCCGGTTCGCGATCGATCGCGCAGCAGAGAGCCCTGCGCATCGGTCACGATTTCGGCATGTTCGCGCGAGATGTCGGCGCCGGACAATTGCAGATCCGCCGTGGTCGCCCGGCCGATGCGGAAGATCGGTTTGTCGATCGCGATCACCCGCCGGCCGCCGGCGTCATGAACCGCAAGACGCGGCGCGGGCGCGGAGGTCACGGCTGCAGCGCCGCGGTCCAGTCCTGCACGAGGGTGAGCGAACCCGCGGCGCCCGTTTCGCGCCCGATGTTGACGAGGAACCGCTGGCCGTCGGGGGCGGGAGCGTAAAACGCGCCGCGGCTCAGGGGGCGCACTTCGAACAACTGCTTCGCGTCCTGGACGTCGAGCCGCGTACCGCGCGGCGAGACCGCTGCCGCCATCAGCCGGTTGTCGCGCCCGACGTAGTAGACCTCTTTCGAGTCCGCGCGCCAGCGCGGCAGGTTGCCGCCCATGATCGATACGGGCGTTCGCGAGGTCGCGATCGGGTAGCTCGTGACGTACACCTCCGCACGCCCCGAATCACTGGACACATACAGCAGCCAGTGGCCGTCCGGCGAGAGCGCCGGTTGATTCGCCGGACCCGCCAGCCAGCGTTCGGGCTTGGCTCCCGGCGCCGGCGACAGCCGCATCACTCCGCCGGCGTTGTCACCGGTGAACGCCCAGAACAGCAGCGTGCCATCCGGAGCCCAGCTCGCGGGATAGCAGTCGCCGACGCCGCTGACGAGCACCCGCTCGTCGTCGAAGCCGCTCGCGGCTTTCTCGTAGAGATCGAACCGGCCGCTTCGATTCGAGGCGAACGTGATGCGCGTGCCGTCGCGCGACCAGATCGGCGACACGTCTTCGGCGCGATTCGACGTCAACCGGCTGCGCACGCCGCGGGTGAGATCGATCACCCACAGGTCGCGCGTGTTGGTCGCCGGATCAGGCACGCTGACCACCGCTTGCCTGGCGTCGGGCGACAACTCGAGATCGCCGTATCGTCCGACCTCGCCGACCGTGTCGCCCGGACGGCCCTGTCGATCGATCCAGGTCAACTGCGAACCATCGCCGGCGGTCTGGTACAGCAACGCACCGGTCTGCGACAGGCTGAACGTCGCCGACGCGACGCCGGTCAGTTCGACCTGGTCCGCAATCGCACGCGCGTCACCGTTCAATTCCAGGCGCTCTGGATCGAACGGCTGCGCCATCAAGGTGTTTTCACGCAGGTAGATCAGGTAGCCGTTCGAATACTTGGCGTTGGTGCCGGTCTGCAGCACCATTTTTGGCGCACCGTCGCGCGAGTCGAGCGATCCGACATAGACCGCGCGCGGCGACGTGCCGCCTGTGCGCGCCGCGACTGCCACGTACAGAAAATGCCGACCATCGGGGAGGAAATAGGGGCTGCGGTGAATAATGTCCCCGGCCTTGGCATCGAGCGCCGTGACGGTCGTGGGCGTCCCGCCTCCGGCCGGAATGCTTGCGATTGGGGATGCTGCGGTCGGCGTGAACAGGATCGTGTCGCCGCTCCATGCGCCGGTCGCGTTGTAGGCACGCTGCGCGATCACGCGCATGGTCCCCGTCGAGAGCGTCACCGCCTTCAACTGCTGCTGCGCCACGAACGCAATCGTGTCCGAGTCGGGAGACCAGAACGGCGACGACGCGCCCGTCGTGCCCGGTACGGGCATGGCCGTCAGGGAATCGGTCGGCCGCACCCAGAGCATCTGATTGCCGCTGTTGTCGATCGCCACGAGCGCAATCCGCTTACCGTTGGGCGACAGCGCGAAACGGCCGACCCCGCCCAGCGTGCCCGAGGGCGGAAGCTGGATGCCGTCGGGCAACAGCACCGAGGTGCGCGCCAGCAGCGCGGGTCGCGCGGTCGGCTGAAAGTACTCGCGCACCAACAGCGCGACTGCGATCGACAGCAGCAGCGCAGCCGCCGCTGCGATGGTGATCAACATCCACGGGCGCACCAGCGAGGGAGCGGCGTGCGCATCTTCCCGCGCCGACGCGATCCAGCGAAGTTCCCGCGCGAGATCGGCGGCACTCTGCCAGCGGTCGTCAGGGTCCTTCGCGAGGCAGGCGCGAACGACGCGATCCAGCGCCGCGGGCGCATCAGGGCGACGGGCCGAGATCGCCGCCGGCGTTTCGCGCAGGATGGCGGCGATGACCGCCGCCGGCGTCTGCCCGTCGAACGCCTTGTGGCCGGTCACCATCTCGTAGATCACGGCACCGCACGCAAAGAGATCGGTGCGCTCGTCCGCCGGCCGGCCCTCCACCTGCTCGGGCGAGAGGTACTGCAGCGTCCCGGTAATCAGGCCCGGCGCCACGATCGTCGTCTGGGTGACGTCCTCGCTCGTCCCGGTATTCACGACGGGCGCGCGTTCGGTGGCCAGACCGAAGTCCAGCAGCTTCACGCCCGCCTTGGTAACCATCACGTTGCCAGGCTTGAGGTCGCCATGCACGATGCCGGCACGGTGAGCCGCGCCCACGGCTTCCGCGATTTGCGCGGCGTACTCCAATGCGGTCGCCAACGCCAGCGGGCCGCGGGTCAACTGCTGCTCGAGCGTTTCGCCCTCCAGCAGTTCCATCACCAGGTAGCTGACGCCGTCAGGTGTCGTGCCGATGTCGTAAAGCGTGCCGATGTGTGGATGGGCGAGCTGAGAGATCGCCCGCGCCTCGCGCTGCAGCCGCTCGCGTACCGCCGGAGCGTCGGCCGAAGAGGTCCGCAGCACCTTGACCGCGACGGCGCGGCCCAGCCGCGTATCGCGAGCCCGGTAGACTTCGCCAGCGCCGCCCGAACCGAGAGTCGCTTCGATGTCGTAGGGGCCGAGCTGTGTCCCGGGAGTGAGCACCGCGTCGGATTATATGGGGGATGATCCTGGCCGGTAGCTAGTGGGCGGTGGCTTGTGGCTGGTGGGCAGTGGCTGGTGAAGGTCCCACCAGCTACCAGCCACTGCCACCAGCCAATCAATCAGCCACGCGCCACCAGCCAACCAACCTATTTCCCGGCGGCGCGCAGGATGTTCGCGACGCCGTAGTTGCCCTCGTGACAGGCGTATTCGTAAATCGGCTCGTCGCTCCGGACAATCGGGTATTCGATCGTCCACGGCCGCGCCCACGTGTTCGGATCCTCGACCGTCGCGCGATACAGCAGCGTGTCGTTGTCAACCGGGGTGATGCGTTCGGTCACTTTCAAGGCCGGGGTCGACCCGCGAAATGGCGTCTTGTCGTTGAAGTTGGTGTTCTCGACCACGAGCGTGGTGCCTTCCCACCGGCCACGTGAGTCGCCGAACCACTGCGTCACCCCGGCACCGAGATGCGGACGGCCGTCGAGCGGGATCACACGGGCGTCGTGCACCATCTCAGGTTCGATGACTACAAAGCCCGGGCCCTGCAGGATCCGCAGATTCGAGTTATACCCCTCGGGTAGCAGCGGCGCACCGTTATGAGGCCAGGTGAGATTGACCGACGTGAAACAGCGCTCCGTGATTCCGCGACTGTGATAATCGGTCGGATCGTACCGGCGCCGCTCGGCGTTGGCCGCGTCGATCCGCTTCTGCGCCGCCGGCAGCACCGCCGGAATCTTCCCGTCCGGCGGATCGACGACAAGCGACGTGCGCAGGCTCGTCAGCCCCTTCGGCTCTTTCTCACTCTGCCAGATCGCATTGTCGTAGTGAATGTTGTCGGGCGCCTGATCGTACAGCCCTTCGAGGCGCTGCTGGGCGAATGCGGCAGCCTCCGCCTCGGTGAAGAACGGCTTGTCCTTCAACTGCGCCGGCCGCTCGAGCGGTGTGTAGGTGGCGTTGCTCCAGTCGCCGGAAATATCCGGCTGGCCGTCGCTGGTGCGCTTCGGCTTGTAGTTGGCCGGCGCATGTTCGATGGTGCGCACCGTCGCCCGTGGCACAGGACGCGGCGCCTGCGCGCGCGATTCCTGCGCGCCAGGTGTCGCGATGGCAAGGACAGCGATTGCGGTAAACGTCGCTCCGGAGATGAAGAACTTCGCCATACGCTAATTATTATTCCCCGCGCCACCCGCGCGAGCACCAGCGCCACCACGGCCACGGCCACCCCCGCCCGGGGGAGCCGGTTTCGGAATCGCAAATGCCACCAGTTGAGCCCCGCCGCCCTGGGTCCCGCGCACACCGAGGACGATGAACTGACGGCCGTTGATCGAGTACGTCATCGGCAAGCTCGTCTGCGGACCGGGCAGCGCCGTCTGCCACACGTCAGCGCCGGTCGCCTTGTCATAGGCATGGAGGATCGGCTGACCACCGGACCCTTCACCGGCGATGAGCAGCGTCTTGGTCACGAGCAGACCTGCCTGTGACGGACTGCCGGTTCTCGGGATGGTCAAGCCCGCAAGCGCGGGATTGCTCTTGATGTTCGGCGGCGTGTCGCCGTTCGGAATCATCCAGGCGATGTCGCCGGTGTTCATGTTGTACGCCGTGATGCGGCCGTACGGCGGCTTGACGATCGGCAGGCGGCTCGCCAGCGTCGGGCCGGGACCACCCATCGTGTAGTCGGAATCGACGCCGGACTTGGACGGATCGTTCTTGTTGAGGCCGATCGTGCTGATCGCCGTGACCGACGGCACGTAGACGAATCCGGTTTCCGGATCAGCGGCGCCCGACTGCCAGTTCCCACCGCCACCGTACCCTGGAAGGATCACGGTGCCCTTGTGGGTCGGCGTCACCACGGACGGCGGCTCATACATGTGGCCGTACCTGTAGCCCTCGAGCGCCTTCAACGCCTCGGCGTGCAGCGCCGGCGTGAAATCGATCAAGTTGTCCTCGGTGAGACCGAGCCGCTCGTACGGCGCCGGCTTGATCGGGAACGGCTGCGTCGGCGACATCTTTTCGCCCGGCACGTCGCTCGCGGGCACGGGCCGCTCCTCCATCCCCCACAGCGGGTTGCCGTTCGTGCGATCGAAGGCGTAGAGAATCCCGTTCTTCCCCCACTGCACCACCGCCTTCACCGGCCGGCCGTTGACGGTGACGTCGAGCAGGATCGGGTGCGCCGGCATGTCGTAATCCCACGTGTCGTGGTGGATCAGCTGCTGATGCCACACACGCTTGCCGGTCTTGACGTTCACCGCGACGATCGAATCCGCGAACAGGTTGTTGCCGTGGCGATGACCGCCGTAGACGTCGTTGGTCGGCGCCTCGATGTTGAAATACGCGATCCCGAGCTGCGGGTCGGCCGAGAACGGGCCCCACATGCCCGCGTTGCCGGTGTAATCGGCCGAACCGTCTTCCCAGCTGTCGTAGCCGAACTCACCTTTACGGGGGATCGTGTGGAACGCCCACAGCTTCTTGCCGGTCTTCACGTCGAAGGCGAGGATGTCGCCGCGGATGTTCGACTTGTTCACGCGGGTACCGACGAGCAGCGCCGGCCCGATGATCACCGTGTCGCCGACCACGACGGGAGGTGAGCTGTTGCCGATCTTGCCGACGGGATCGATCTTCAGGTCGTTGTCGAGCGCCTCGAACATGTCGACGATGCCCTTGAAGCCGAACTTGTCGATCGGCTGGCCGGTCTTCGCATCGAGCGCGACCAGTTGGAAGCCGGGCGTCCCGGTCAGGATCCGCTCATCGCCCTTGCCATCGGTCCAGTAGGCGACACCGCGATGGATCTTGCGCGGTGCCCTGTCGTAGCGCTCGCCCTCGTCGGGATGCCAGACCCACAGCGTTTCGCCGGTCTCCGCCTTCACGGCGACGACGTTCCGCTTCTGGCCGGCGGTGAAATACAGGATGCCGTTGACCATCAGCGGCGTCGTCTCGGTCGTGTTGACCTCGCCGTTGGTGGCACCCATGTTGTCGAATTTCCAGGTCCACGCGACCTGGAGATTCTTCACCGTGTCCTTATTGATCTGATCGAGCGGCGAATAATGGGTGCTGGCCTCGTCGCCGCCGTAGGCACGCCACTCCCCGTTCTTCGCCCCCGTCTGGGCGTTGACGATCAGAGTGAGGCAGAAACCGGCGAGCAGGATGCCGATGACGAGAATCCGGCGCATGAAAGAACCTCGCGTGAGATTGGGTTACGCGCCCGGATGTTGCCGTCTGGCAAGGTTTCTGTCAACGGTGGGTTTGACGCGAGGACGCAGGTCAGTAAAAATCGCCGCGCCAATTCAGAATTCAGGATGCAGAATGCAGACCGTAACTATGTCTGCTGCATTCTGAATTCTGCATTTTGAAATCCGGAGGTTTGCTATGTCCGCTCGCGGACGACAACTGCTGTTTGGTCTGTCAATTGCCGTGGCGTCGGCGGTGATGCTCGCTGCGGCGCAGCAGCCGGCACCGGCCGGAGGCTTCACCGCGGCCCAGGCCGATAGCGGACGACAGCTATATCTGGCCAACTGCGCCTCCTGTCACGGCGACGACCTCGCCGGGCCGCCGGCGCTCAAGGGCCAGGCGTTCCTCGCCACCTGGGGCAGCCAGACCACCGCTGCCTTGATGGACAAGGTGAAGACGATGCCGCCGGAGGCGCCCGGAAGCCTCGGGCCGGACAACTACGCAGCCGTTGTGGCCTACATGCTTCAGCAGAACGGCCAGACGCCCGGCACCACGCCGCTCACCAGCGCCGGCACCACCGCCCTGGTGTCGGCACCGGCCGGCGGCGGACAGGGCGCGGGTCGCGGATTGGGCGCTGGAGGCGGCCAGGGCGCAGGCCGGGGCCAGGGTCCCGGTCAACAGGCGCAGGGCGCGGGCGGCGGACGCGGGCGCGGACAGCAGGCGCCGCGGCTGGGACTCACGGTTGAAGGGACGGTCAAGAACTTCACGCCGGTGACCGACGAGATGTTGCGCAACCCGCCGGCGGCCGACTGGCTGATGCTGCGGCACGATCAGTACGCGTCGAACTTCAGCGCGCTGAATCAGATCAACACCGGCAACGTCAACGAGCTGCAGTTGCAGTGGGTGTGGCCGATGAACGAAGGCGGCACCAACCAGCCCGCGCCGATCATCCACAACGGCATCGTCTATCTGAACAACACGGGCGGGATTCTGCAGGCGATCGACGGCCGCAGCGGCGAATTGATCTGGGAGCATCGCATCCAGGGCAACATGTCGTACCGCGGCCTCGCGCTCTATCAGGACAAGGTCTACGTCGGGACGACAACGGGTCATCTGATGGCGTTCGACGCGACCAACGGCAAGCTGGTGTGGGACGTCACGACGATCGAAGGGCGTGGCAGCTCCAGCGGTCCGCTCATCGCCAAGGGCAAGGTGATCTGGGGCATGGGCAACTGCAGCGCCTACGTCAACGACAAGTGCTACATCAGCGCCCACGACGCGCAGACCGGCAAGGAGCTCTGGAAATTCGTCACCATCGCGCGTACCGGCGAGCCCGGCGGCGATTCATGGGGACCGTTGAGCGATCTCTATCGCGCCGGCGGCGAGACCTGGATCACGGGAAGCTACGATCCGGATCTCAACCTGACCTACTGGGGCACGGCGCAGGCCAAGCCGTGGATGCCGCCGAGCCGAGGGATGAAGACGTCGGACAAGGGGCTGTACACGAGCTCCACGGTCGCGATCAACGTCGACACCGGCAAGCTCGGTTGGTATTTCCAGCACGCCCCCGGCGAGTCACTCGACCTCGACATCGTCTTCGAGCGCGTGCTCGTAGATTCCGGCGGGCAGAAGCTGCTGTTCACCGCCGGCAAGGATGGAATCCTCTGGAAGCTCGATCGCACCAACGGGAAGTACCTGGGACACGTCGAGACGGTGTACCAGAACGCGTGGGATCACATCAACGAGAAGACCGGTGAACCGCAGTACCGCGTGGACCTGCAGGAGATCTCGGTTGGCACCTGGGTGCAGAGCTGCCCGAGCTCCGAGGGCGGCCACAACTGGCACGCGATGTCGCATTACAAGCCGAGCGACTACCTGGTGATTCCGCTGGCGCAGAGCTGCCAGGAGATGAACGCGCAGGCGATCGACAAGAAAGAAGGCGGCGGCAGCGCGGGCGGCGCGAGCCGGCGCTTCTCGCAGATGCCCAACACCAACAACAACATCGGCAAGCTCGCCGCCTATGACGTGAAGACGCTGAAGGAACAGTGGGCGGTCACGCAACGCACGCCGTTCATGACCGCGGTGGTGACGACGGCCGGCGGCGTCGGCTTCGTTGGCGACATGAACCGCGTGTTCCGCGCGTTCGACGCGAAGACCGGCAAGACGCTGTGGCAGACGCGGCTGGCGACGTCGGTGCAGGGCTTCCCCGCCACGTTCTCGATCGACGGGCGTCAGTACGTCGCGGTGACGACCGGTCTTGGCGGCGGCAGTCCCCGGCTCGTGCCGACACAGCTCGCGCCCGAGGTGAGGGTGCCCACCACCGGCCAGGCGCTCTACGTGTTCGCGCTGCCGGAGAAGAAGTAGGAGAAATCAACTCTCAACTTCCGACGACTTTCGCTTGGCCTAACTCCCAAATCCGGATGGAACCAGCCGAGTCGTTCGGAGCTGGCAAGGCATCACGATGGGAGTTGGGCACGCGTGAGACGTTGGAAGTTGGGAGTGATGGATGTCGCGGGACTCGCGGCGCCGCACCTATTTGAGTCCCGCTCGGGGAGAAGAAGAATGCGTCGAGTTCAATACGTTCTTGGCCTCGCAGCGGTCGCGACCTTCGCGGTAACGGTCGGCTACGCACAGGCGCCGCAAGGCGGTCGCGGTGGGGGCGGCGGTCGCGGTGGCGGCGGGGGACGCGGCGGTGGTGGCGCGACCGTGCAGGCACCGGCGGTAATGCCGGCGGTCCTGCAGAACTACGCGCCGGTGACCGACGCGCGGCTGAAAGCGCCGGAGGACAACAACTGGTTGCTGCTTCGCCGCACGTACAACGGCTGGGGCTACAGCCCGCTCAAGCAGATCACCACGTCGAACGTCGCGCGCCTGAAGCCGGAGTGGGAATACTCCACCGGCGAACTGCGCGGGCACGAGGCACCGCCGCTCGTGAACAACGGTGTGATGTTCGTCTCCACGCCCAACAACCAGGTGCTCGCGCTGAACGCGAAGACGGGCGAACTGCTCTGGCGCTTCAGTCAGCCGGTGACGACCGGCCGCGTGCCGCATCCGACCAGCCGGGGCGTCGCGCTCTACGAGGACAAGGTGTACTTCGCGCTCGGCGAGTCGTTTCTCGTCGCGCTCGATGCAAAAACCGGCAAGGAGGCGTGGCGCACCGAAGTCGCCGACAACAAGTCGTCGTACTACATCACCCTGGCGCCGCTCGTCGCGGGCGGCGGAGTGATGGTCGGCGCCTCGGGCGGTGAGTTCGGCGTGCGCGGCTTCGTCGCCAGCTACGACCTGAACACCGGCAAGGAGCGGTGGCGCACTTACACGATTCCCGCGCCGGGCGAACCCGGCAGCGAGACGTGGCCGAAGGGCGACGAGTGGAAGACCGGCGGTGGCTCCGTGTGGGTAACGGGCAATTACGATCCGGACACCAACACTGCCTACTGGGGCACCGGCAACGGCGGTCCGTGGATGGGCGACCAGCGCCCGGGCGATAACCTCTTCACGTCGTCGGTCATCGCGCTCGACGCGAGCACCGGCAAGATGAAGGGCTACTTCCAGTACACCCCGAACGAGTCGTTCGACTGGGACGAGGTCTCACCGCCGGCGCTGATCGACTTCCGCCGCAACGGCCGCACCGTCAAGGGCCTGATCGATTTCGCGCGCAACGGCTACATGTACTTCCTCGATCGCACCGACGGCTCGAAGATCAACTTCGTCGACGGCAAGCCGTTCGTGGTGCAGGACGTGTTCAAGAGCCTCGACCCGAAAACCGGCCGGCCGGACATCGATCCCGAACACAAGCCGGGTACCGGCAAGGAGGCTCACTTCTGCCCGTCGTTCTCCGGCGGCAAGAACTGGCCGCCGATCGCCTACAGCCCGGATACGCGGATGGTCTATGTGCCCGCGAACAACGGCCTCTGCTCGTCGCTGACCGGCACCGGGAAGGTCACCTACGTCGCCGGCCAGGGCTTCACCGGCGTGCGCATGGGCGGCCAGGGCCCGGACCCGCGTGGCAACCCGAAGATCGGCGAAGTCCAGGCATGGAACGTCGATACCGGTGAAAAGGTCTGGACCGCATCGCCGGTCGCCAGCGTGAACTGGGGCGGCATGCTCGTCACCGCTGGCGGCGTCGTGTTCAATGGCGGCACGGCCGACCGGAAGATCCGCGCCTACGACGCGAAGAGCGGCAAGGAGCTCTGGTCGTTCCCGCTCAACACCGCCGCGCTCGCGCCGCCGACGACGTTCGTGGTCGACGGGAAGCAGTACCTGGCGTTGAATGCCGGCTGGGGCGGTGATGCCGACGGCATCCAGCGCAACTTCGCGCGCG
>Ga0310810_10010409_pt1 | contig 10823 bp, 8 predicted proteins | sample NCmetagenome_FD_207641 | JGI IMG/M metagenome (GOLD analysis project Ga0310810, IMG submission 207641) | Soil microbial communities from experimental microcosm in Duke University, North Carolina, United States - NC | ecosystem: Engineered > Artificial ecosystem > Soil microcosm > Unclassified ... | reverse complement strand
AATGGTGCTCGTGCACCGGCGGAAGCCGGGCCACAGAAACTTGTGGAGGGCGTTGACGTCCGTCGCCTCGACGATGAGGAACAGCGTGTGCTGCGCGTTGGCCCCATATCGGCCAATCAGCTTGACGCCTGGCACGTTCGGGTTGAACAGCGAATTCGATCCTCCCTCATCCCTGGGACAGAGTTCCGGGCTGTGCACTTGCGTGATGTGGAATAGCACTGTCGTCTCCTCGCGAATCGTGGCCTGACAACGAGCCAGGCACGGACCGCACTATATCCGACGCGTGCGGCAAAGGCGCGCATCGGGCAGCTCAGCTGTGAGGCGCATCATTATTGCGCCGACTCGAACCAGCCGACAACCGGGTAGTGATCGGACCCGTAGCGATCGCGCGCGCGCACGAACCGCGCGCGCCAACGCGGCGGGAGGCGAAAGAGCAGGTGATCCAGCACGAGTCCGGCGCGCGCCGTCGGCTGGACAGGCTCGTCGGGCGTCGACGGGAAGACGCGCAGCAGATCGCGCGCGGCCGGCTCGTCGCGTCCGCCGCTCCAGCTGTTCAAATCGGCGCCGAGCACGACCGCGTTGCCGGTCAGCTGCGTCGCCAGCGCGTCGGCCTGGGTCCGGCGACGCGCACGCGCGCCGAAGATCCACAGCGAGCGCGGCGAGCCGCGGGTCGCCAGGTGCGCGGTGCTGACGATGAAAGGCGCCTCGTCGCTTTCAGCGCCGACCGCGACGGAAGCGGCAAGCGCGACGCGGCGCTGCCCGCCGCCGGGCAGCTCGATGGCGACCGGATCGCGCAGCGGCAGCGTCGAGAGAATCGCGTTGCCGCGATCGCTGGGCGGATCGCTCTGGGCGGCGCCGTTGCGCATCGACGGGACGTAGAAGATCGAGACGTTGAGCGCCGCGGCGGCGCGATCGATGTCGACGTCAGCCATCGATCGCGATCCGATGTGCGCCGCCGCCGCGGCGTGTCGCGGCATGGTTTGCGGAACGTCGCCGCTTCTGACCGCCTCCTGAAGCAGCAGCACGAAGTGTTGCGGGCGCTCGCCCGCGACGGCGCGTCCCGATCGAAGATCCGCGACGAAACGTTCGAGCTGTCCTGCGCCGACGTGGACGTTCCAGCTCACGAATGCGAGCTCGGCCGGACCGACGACAGGTGACACCGGAGTGTTGCGAAAGAGAACAGGGCCGACCGCCGCGCACCACCTGTCGAGACGCGCCCGTTCGTCGGCAGCTGGTGGGCCGAACCAGTGGATGCGCGTAAAGGAACCGCGAACGACCGTTGCGCGGCAGGGTGCCGCGTCTGAGGCGTCGGCGTCGGTCCGCGGCACGAGCGCTGGAGGGTGCGACAGCGAACAGCCTGCTGCCAGCAGGGCGGCGAGGGCTGCCGATCGCATCCGTCTCAGTCCATGACCGGCTCGCGATCGTCGGCCACGGTCAGGGCCGCTTCGAAGTCGGGACGTCGCGCTCGCGGCTTCTCCGTCCAGCGCGGACTGCCGTAGTTCGAGGCGCCGCCCTCGGAGCCGACGGCGTCCTGCGGGCGCCGGCGCGGCGGGTTCACGAGCTTCCGATCGTCGAACTCAGGCGACTGTGGCATATGAGGCCTCTGCCGCAGTATCGCCAACATCGTGCCAGCGTCGCCGCATCCTCACCGATAATTGCTGCGGTGGCGCAGAGCGCGACTATTCTCGCCGTCATTGGCAGCGGTGCTCGACCGCGACAAACCGCACCTCGTCGTTGTTCGCGTCGACGCCTTTGCTCCTTCAACACGACTCGGGTTGGCGCGTTTCGCGCATCGGTGCGCGCCGGCTCTAGCTCGTGGTCTTCACGATCATCCTGCTCGGGGAGCGATCGGCGCCGCCCTTCCGCCGAGCGGCGGCAACCGCGCGAACGATGCGCGGCGCGAAGAGCGCCGCGGGCGCGTCCAGCATGTTCATCGTGCGGAGGAACGCGAGGCGCACGTCCTCGCGCGCGGTGGTCAGCTGAACGATCCGATCGATGTAGCGATGCATCAGCCGCACGCCGAGTCCCGCCCGCCCACCAACGGTCTGCGGCAGCCGCAAGTCTTCGCTCGTCGCGAGCCGCCATGGATTCGCGTTCAGCTGTGCAAGCCGTCGCTGAAACCTGCGACCGAAGCCGGCTGTCAAGGCTCCGCCTCGTCCGCCCTCGGCGAGCCGATCGGCGAGCATCTCGACGCCAATCGCCGCCGTCGTCATCCCCTGCGCATACACCGGATTGAAGGCGCAGACGGCATCGCCAATCGCAATCACACCCTCCGGCCATCGGGTCATCGCCTCGTAGTGGCGCATGCGATTCTCGGTCGCGCGATATCCGGCGATTGGCGTCAGCGGTTCGGCGTCGCGAATCGCGTCGTAGAGGATCGGCGACCGGAGGCTGCGGGCGAATTCGATGAACGACGCTTCGTCTGTGGGCGGATAGTCGCCGCCGATGCCCGCGAGCGTCAGATGCCAGCGATCGCCCTCGTGCGGGAACAACACGCCGCCGCGAGTATGGTGCGGCGGCGCCGGCTGCACATATGCCCCGCGCCAGGCGAAGCGATCGGCCGGCACCCGATACACGCGGCTGGCGTAGCCGAGCAGGCCGTCGATCACCGTTTCGCGTGGACGCTCGTAGCCGTGGACCGCAAGCCAGTCAGGAAGCCTGGAGTATCGTCCGCTGGCGTCCACGACGAAATCGGCGCGGACATGACGATCCGCGGACCCACTGTCACGCGCGCGCAGACGCACGCCGGCGACGCGGTTCGAGTCGATCGTCAGGCCGGCGACTTCCATCGATGATTCGATCGCAATGGAAGGAATCGATGCGATCCGCCGCCGGAGCAGCCACTCGAGCAGCTCGCGGCTGGCGCCGAGCATCTTGAGGTCGGAGGAGAAGCGCACGCCCCAGCCGGCCGACGTGAGCCAGGCCACGTCGGCGGCCATGTCGATGACCGGCGCGCCGGCGTCTTCGGCCTCCCGCTGAAAGCCTGGAAACCGCCGCTCGACGATGCGCAAGCCGCGCTGGAGCAGGACGTGTTGATGGGCCGCCTGCGGTGTTCCGGGTCGCCGCAGCGGCGAGGCCGGCAGGCGGTCGCGCTCGACGATGGTGACGTGGGCAAAGCGATCGGCGAGGACGCGGCTCGCGAGCAGGCCGGCAATGCCGCCTCCGATGACAACGGCGTGCGTCGATGGCGAGTGAGGCGTGGAATGTGGATGCATGCCCGCAGTTGTACGGGCAGAGTCATTGTCGAGTCCTGAGCGTCTGGTAAGCGTGCGGTAAAATTTTCCATGGCCGCAGGGCAACTCGTGTTCGGGCCCTTCCGCCTGGACGCCGATGGCGGCAGTCTCTGGCGCGGCGATCATCAGATCCCACTCGCGCCGCGGCCGTTCGCCCTGCTGCAGTACCTCGCGGAGCGTCCCGGGCGACTCGTCACCAAGGACGAGCTGCTCGACACCGTATGGGCCGGCGTAATCGTCGGCGATGCGGTACTCAAGGTCGCAGTGCGCGAAGTCCGCAAAGCGCTCGGGGATTCGACGAACGCCCCGCTGTTCGTCGAGACCGTGCACGGCCGCGGATATCGCTTTCGCGGCGGCGCACGGGCGGGGCAACTCCCGGTTCTGCTGACGAGCTTCGTAGGCCGCGACGCCGAGCTCACCGCGCTCGACGCCGCTCTGCAGACACACCGTCTGGTCACGCTGCGCGGCGCAGGTGGTGTGGGTAAAACGCGCCTCGCCCGCGAGATTGCAGACCGCCAGCGCGACCGATTCGCCGACGGAATCTGGTGGGTCGAACTTGCCGGCGTCGACCGGCCCGACCTCGTCGTGTCGGCGCTCGCGGCCACGCTCGGCATTCGCGATTCCCGAGATCATCCGATCGTGGAGGCGCTCGCCGACTTCGTGCGGCCGCGCACGCTCCTCATTGCGCTCGACAACTGTGAACACGTCCTGGCGGGGTGCGTGCCCGTCGTCGCGCGCCTGCTCGGCGTCGCGCCGCATCTGAGTGTGCTTGCGACGAGTCGGGAGCCGCTCGGCCTCGCCGGCGAGAAGGTGTTCGTGGTGCCGCCGCTCGATGTGCCGCCGCCGGATGCCACGAGCGGCGCAGTGCGGGCAGCCGCTGCCGTGCGGCTGTTCATGGCGCGCGCGGCAGATGCCGATCCGTCGTGGGCGGTGACGCCCGAGACGGTGCGCGCGGCCGCGGCCATCTGTCGCCGTCTGGACGGTCTGCCGCTCGCCATCGAGATCGTCGCGGCACGCGCGGGCGCGCTTTCAGCGCCGGATCTGCTGGCGCATGTCGACGCCGGCCTCGCCGGTGTCGCGCGCGATCGCGGTGTCGACGCTGGCCGCCACCGCAGCCTCGAAGCGGCGTTCGCGTGGAGCTACGACCTGCTCGATGCCGGCGATCGCGAGTTCCTCCAGCAACTGGCGGTGTTTCCCTCGACGTTCTCGATCGAGGCCGCCGACGCGGTGTGCCGGACGGCGAGCGGCTCGTCGCGCGAGCGGCTTGCCGCACTGGTCGACAAGTCGCTGGTCAGTACGCTTGGCGGCGCCGAGCCGGGTCGCCGGCGGTATCGCCTGCTCGAGCTGATTCGCGCGTGGGTTCGGGACAAGACCACCGCTGCCGAGCGCGCCGGGCCAGAAAAGCGGCACGCCGATTGGTTCGCTGCGCTGGCGGCACTGCAGCGCCCGCTGTTGAACAGCGCGGGGCGAACCATCGGCCTCGCTGCGCTCACGGCCGAACGCGACAACCTGCGGACCGCGCTGGCGTGGTCGTTGAACGCGGATCCTGCGATTGCGATCCGCCTCACCGCGAACGTCTGGTGGTGGTGGTTCCACACGAACCAGTGGCGCGATGGGCGCGGCGCGGTCGAGGCCGCGCTCCAGAGATCGCCGGCGCCCGACGCGGCACGCGCGGAGGCACTGTGCGGCGCGGGCGCGCTCGCCTGGTTCCAGGGCGACCACGAGCATGCCCGCGATCGGCTCGACCAGTCGATCGCGGTGGCGCGCACAACAGGTCCGGGCCACGTCCTGATTCGTGCGCTCGATTTTCTCGGCCAGGTCGAGGCCGATCTCGGCGCGCTCGACGCGGCGACGCGGCACGCGCGGGAAGCGGTGGCGACCGCGCGCGCGCTGAAGCACGGGTGGGAGCTCGGGGTGTCGCTGACGGGATTCGGCAATGTGCTCCTGTTCACGGGCGCGATCGAGGAATCGGTGCCGGCGTACGCCGAAAGCGTGAACCTCCTGCGCGAGACCGGAGACAGATGGGCCCTGGGTATGGCGCTCCGCAACCTCGGCGTCGTGACGCGGCGGCGTGGCCGCGTCGGCGAATCGCTCGCAATCTTTCGTGAAAGTCTCGAGAGCCTGCGCGAGGTCGACGATACCTGGTTCGTCTCGCGGACGATCGAGGAGCTTGCGAAATCGCTGGCGGCCCAAGCGGCGTGGCGCGATGTCGTGCTGCTGCTCGGCGCCTCGGAAGCGCTGCGGGAAGCCGTCGGCGCGGTGGTCCTCGCGGCTCGCCGCGCGGAGCTGGCGCACGCGATCGACGGCGCCAAAGTGGCGCTCGGCGACGCCGCGTTCGCAGCTCTGTGGCGCAGCGGTCGATCCCTCTCTCGCGACGACGCCATCAGCGCCGCCATCGCCATCGTCGGACCGAGCGCGGCGTAAATGGCTCCGGCGTTTGGTAGGATTCGGAGGACGGAGGCACACATGCCGGTCGATCGTCGGCACTTTCTGCGCGCTGCTCTTGCCGGTGCCGTGAGCTCGTCGCTGACGCGGCGCGTCTTCGCGCAGGGCGCGCCGCCGCCGATTGCGGCGACCCGTCTGGCCAGCGACGTCGTGCTGTTCGCCGGCGACGGCGGCAACATCGCCGCGGTCGTGGGCAACGACGGCCTCATGCTCGTCGACGGCGGCCTCGCCGAGCGCTCGACCGATCTGATGAAGCTGATGTCCACGCGGCTCGAGAAGTCGAACGTGCTGACGCTCTTCAACACGCACTGGCACTTCGATCACGTCGGCTGCAACGAGCCGCTGGGGAAGGGCGGCGCGAAGATCATCGCGCACGAGAACACGAAGAAGCATCTGACCACGCGGACCGCGATGGAAGTGGCCAACCGCACGTTCGATCCGCTGAAGCCCGAGGGGATTCCGAGCGAGACGTTCCTCACCGAAGGCCGGCTCAAGTTCGGCACGCAGTCGATCGAATACGTCCACATTCCGCAGGCGCACACCGACGGCGACGCCTATCTGTTCTTCCCGTCGATCAACGTGCTGCACACCGGCGATCTGATGTTCAACGGCACGTTCCCGGTCATCGACTACTCGAACGGCGGGTGGATTGGCGGGATGGCGGCGGCGGCGGAGGCGCTCGGAAAAGTCGGCGATGCGCGGACGCGCATCATTCCGGGCCACGGTCCGCTCGCGACCAAAGACGACCTCAAGGCCACGCACGACATGCTCGCGACGATTCACGATCGGGTTGCGGCGATGATCAAGGCGGGCAAGACGCTCGACGAAGCGGTGGCGGCCAAGCCGACGCAGGAATTCGACGCGAAGTACGGGCAGGGCGTCCGCAAGCCCGATGCGTTCGTGCAGGTCGCCTACACGAGCATCCTGCGTCACAACAAGATGTAGCCGGCGGTCGCGTGAAGCGCCGGTCGAGCGGTGTCGTGCGCCGCCGCGGGTCGGCGCGTGGAAAAAATCGCTCCGCCATGCGCTATCGACGCCCGCGTCGATTCGGGTACTCGCTGGATCCAGCGCGAACTGGCGAGATCCTGGTGCACGGGACATCTCCGTGACACTCGCGGGATCGACGCGGCCGGTTCGCCTCCGAGCGATTTTTACTTTCTGTCGATGATCACGCGCCTCCCACGCGTCGTCACCCGACACCGCTCGACCGGCGCAAGCACGCCTCGCCGCATCGGGCGAGTGGCGACGCTGCCGCGATCCCTTTCGAACCCGCGCGCTCAGTATCACGTAAATCGTGAGCCGGCGGCCGGATGCCGCGGCGGCCGGGGCGGGTCACAAGTATGGTGATGAGCCCGAGCTGTGACTTGTTCCTGCCGAATGTCGCGTCGATTCAAGCCGCCGCGGGCCTCGGCAGTCCACCCGACCGGCCACGATTTACCGCGCGGTGTTCGAGGATCGCGGCAGCGTCGCCGCTCGACCGATGACGCGGTATCTCGCGAACTCGCACCCGCAGCCGAACGAAGATCAACCGCTAGCGATGCGCGTGTGACAGGCGATCGATCGTCTGACGCAGCCGCTCCCCGAGGCGCACCGGATACGACGCGGCATCGCGAATCTGTCGCACATCACGCGGCAGGGCGTTGACCGCAGCCAGGCAGCGCGCGCGCATCTCAATGAGCGGGCGGCGCGGACCAGTGCGGCGCCCTTGTTCCATCACGCGCTCGAGCAGCGGTCCGCCGGCCGCCGCGGGCGGATCGCCGTCGAGCTCCATCGTGTCCTCGATGGCGAGTCCATGCTCGACGCGCCGGTAGATCGCCTTCCGTCCCGGATACGACTGTTTGCCGGGACTCAGCTTCATGATCGGCACCGCGACGCCGTCGCGCTCGATTTCGACCAGCTTGTAGATGGCGCCGAGCGCCGGCGCATCGCTCGCCGTGCTGAGCGCGCCGCCGACGCCGAAGCCGTCGATCGGCGCGCCGACCGCGACGATGTCCGCGATGCGCTGCTCCGTGAGATCGCTGCTGACGACGATTCCCGTGTCGCGAAGGCCGGCGGCGTCGAGCAGGCTCCGCACGCGGCGGCTCAGCGCGACGAGGTCGCCGCTGTCGAGCCGTACGGCGCGCGGCCGCAGGCCGCTGGCGGCAATGCTGCGCACTGCGTGTTCGGTGTCGTAAGTGTCCACCAGCATCACGGCGTCGCCGAAGATGTCGGCGTACTTGCAAAACGCCGACAGCTCGTCGGGAAAGGCCATCACCCACGAGTGCGCCATCGTGCCGGTCACGGGGATGCCGAAGCGTCGGCCGGCGTCGACGTTGGACGTCGATTCACAGCCGGCGAGAAACGCGGCGCGCGCGGCGAGCACGCCGGCTTCGAGTCCATGCGCGCGGCGCGCGCCGAAGTCGGCGACCGGCCGTCCCGCCGCGGCGTCCACCGCGCGCGCGGCGCGGCTGGCGACCGATGTCTGAAAACCGATCACCGCGAGCAGTGCGGTTTCGACGAGCTGCGCCTGCGGCATCGGCGCGGTGATCCGCAGCAGCGGTTCCGGTGGGAACACCGGCGTGCCCTCCGGCACGGCCCACGCGTCGCCGGTGAAACGGAAGCGCGGCAGGTATTCGTCGAAGAAATCGGCGCGGATCCGTTCGAGCCCCGGCAGCGTCCGGAGATGCGCGATGTCATCGCGATCGAAATGCAGCTGCTCGAGATAGTCGAGCGCCTGTTCGAGACCCGCCGCGACCAGATACGAACGGTTCGGCGGGAGGCTGCGGACGTAGAGCTCGAACGTCGCCTGCCCGGTGAACCCGGCGGAGTAATACCCCGCCATCATGGTCAACTCATAGAGGTCCGTGGACAGCGGCCCGCCGGTCGTCGTCACGCTCAGCCAATTTTGCCCCGAAAGCAACCGCCCTCCGCGGTTGCTTTTTGTCCCTGGATTTGAGTACGACTGTGAGGTGATCTCCTCGCCCGACGCGCACCCGGCGCTGCTCATCGTCGACGTCCAGAACGACTTCTGCCCCAGCGGCGCGCTCGGTGTACCGGACGGCGACCGCGTGGTGCCGGTCATCAACCGCTGCATCGCCGATGCGCTGGCGCGCGGCATCGCCATCTATGCGTCACGCGACTGGCATCCAGCCGTCACCGTGCACTTCACGGCATACGGCGGCCTCTGGCCGCCGCATTGCGTTCAGGGGACATCAGGCGCGGAATTCCATCCCGATCTGCGGCTGCCGCCGTCGGCGATCGTCGTCTCGAAGGGCACCGACGCGGAACAGCAGGGCTATTCGGCGTTCGAGGGACACACGGCAGACGGGCGGCCCCTGGCCGACGATCTACGAAGCCGCGGGATCCGCGAGATCTGCTTGACGGGGCTGGCGACCGACTATTGCGTGCTGCAGTCGGTGCTCGATGCGACGCGGTTGGGGCTTGGTGCGACGGTGTTGACCGATGCGATCGCCGGCATCGACGTCCATGCCGGCGATTCGGAGCGCGCCCTCGCGCGGATGCGGGAGGCGGGCGCGAAGCTCGAACCCTCCGCGCGCTGGCTTACTGCTCCTGCTGCTGCTTTTTCCCCGCAGCGTCCTCGGCTTCCTTGAGGCGAGCGCCCTTCAGCATGTTCTCGAGCGAGTAGTTGCCTTCGTGGCAGGCGTACTCGTACAGGTTTTCCTTCGTCGCCACCCACGGATACTCGCCGGTCCACGCGCGCTCCCACGTCGCCGGATCCTCGATCGTGAAGCGATAGACGATCGTGTTCGCGTCGGCGCGGCGGAACCGTTCGACGACGTGCAGCTGATCGCTCGCCCCGTTGAACTGCGTCTTGTTGGTGAAGTTCGTCGTGTCGACCACCAGCGTGTCGCCGTCCCACGAGCCAATCGAGTCGCCATTCCAGCGGCGGATGCTCGACGGCAGATGCGTGCCACCCATCCGGACGACGCGCGCGTCGTGCACCATCTCGTTCAGGATCATCACGGTGGTCGGCGTCTGCACGATCTGCTTCAGGTTGTTGTAGAAGTAGTTCGGCAGCGCGGGCGGACCTGACGTCGACCCGAAGCCGAGCAGACACCGCTCGGCGAGCGGGCGCAGCTCGGGGCCGTCGAACGCCCCGGGCGGTCCGGCGGCGGCCGCCGCTTCGCCGGCGTCCGGGGCCACGGCGCCGGCGCGCAGCCGCGCATTGCGCTGGCGTGCGTCGGCCTTCATCGGCGGCATTTTGCCGTCGGGAGGATCGATGAGGATCGAGCTGCGCTTCTCGCCGTCCACCGTGATCAAATTCATCCCGCCGGCCAGCCAGAAGTTGTTGTAGCCGCCGACCACGCCGCCGCCGAATTTCTCCAGCACTTCGAGATACGACTTCGGCGTGGTGTTCTCGCCGCCGACCGGCGGCGCGCCGCGATCGCCTTCGAGCGGCGCGTCGTTCTTCACCTGACGCTGATACTCGTACTTCTCCGCGGCCGCGGCTTCCTCTTTTGTCAGCACCAGGCGGCCGCCGGCTTCCGCCGGCCGCTCGAGCGGCGTCATCGTCGCGACGTCGTACATGCCGCTCAAATCTGGATGGCCGTCGGCGGTGCGCCGCATCGCTGGGGGTGCCTTCGCCGCTGGTTTCGCCGGCTGTGCGGCGGCGGACGGTGCCGTGGACTTGGTGGGCGCTTTCGGCGCTTGTGCGCCGAGGGAGGCGGCGGTCAGCGACAGCACAAGGGCGGTCGCGATGCCCGGGAAAATGATCGTCAGCGAACGATGGCGCATATGTAACGCTCCTGAAACGGCCACGGCTGCGCGTTCCATGATACTCGGATGCGCCCTTCCGGCACAGCTTCGCTCGACGGTTCGCCGGCCGAGATCGCTGCTTGCATAGCACACCGTTGGATCGATGCGGCCTTCCATGGAGGAGCTATGAAAGCGCATGAAATCATGACGCCCAGCCCCGAGTGCGTCACGCCTCAGGATCGTGTCAGCCACGCCGCGCGCATCATGCGCGACCGCGATGTCGGCCTGGTGCCGGTGGTGCGCGACACTGCCAGCATGATGCTCGAGGGTGTGATCACCGACCGCGACGTCGCCGTGCGCCACGTCGCCGAGAGCCATACCAACGACTGCACGGTGTCGAGCCATATGTCGCGCGAGCGAATCTCGGCCGTCGCGGAATCAGACGACGTG
>Ga0310810_10010407_pt1 | contig 10825 bp, 10 predicted proteins | sample NCmetagenome_FD_207641 | JGI IMG/M metagenome (GOLD analysis project Ga0310810, IMG submission 207641) | Soil microbial communities from experimental microcosm in Duke University, North Carolina, United States - NC | ecosystem: Engineered > Artificial ecosystem > Soil microcosm > Unclassified ... | reverse complement strand
CGGTCTACGTCCAGACGGGCGGGGACCTGCTGCGCCTGCTCGACGCGCAGCGCTCGCGCCTCGACGCCGAGCTGGCATGGGTGGAAGGCATGGTCGATTACCAGCAGAGCATCGTTAATCTTGAAGCCGCGGAAGGAGTCGCACGATGAGGCGCTCAGCGATGATGATGATTCTCGCGGCGCTGACGGGCGCCTGCCGTGGCGGCGCGCAACCGGCGAGCGAATCCAGAACGACGGCGGCGGCGCGCACGGAGGTCGTGCTGTCATCGGCGGCGCAGCAGGAAGGACAGATCGAGACGCAGCCGGCAAAGACTACGACCGAGCCGCAGATGCTTCGCGTGTCGGGCCGCATCGCGCTGGCGGACAACCGCACGTGGCGTGTCGGCATCAGGACGGACGGCCTTGTGGTGGCGGTGTACATCGGCGTCGGCGATTACGTACGGCAGGGACAGGTACTGGCGCGCTATCACGCCGACGAAGTCCGCGACTCCCGCGCGAAGTATCACGCCGCACAAGCGGAGCTCGCGCGTGCGCAGACGGGCGCGGCGCTGGCGCAGCGCAACCTCGAGCGCGCCGGTACGCTCCTCGAGTTGAAGGCCGCATCACAGCAGCAGGTGGATCAGGCACGGCAGGACGCCGTTGCGGCGCAGACCGAAGTGCGCAGCGCCGAAACCGAGGTCGACCGCCTGAAAGATCTGCTCGAAGACGACCTGCGCGTGCCCGCCGACCCGAAGCCCGGTGACGAGACCGCAGACCAGGTCCCCATCATCGCGCCGGCGAGCGGGTTCATTCTCGAGAAGAACGTGACGCTCGGCAAGGCAATCGACACGATGGACGACACGTTCATCATCGGCGACCTCTCGCAGGTGTGGATGCTCGCGTCAGTGCGTCAGGACCAGCTCGGCTCGCTGCGCGTTGGTCAAACGGTGCGCGTCACCGTTGCGGGGACGACGGGACGCGGTTCGTCAGATGCGCCGGCGTTCGAAGGTCGCATCGCGAATCTGGGGCAGACGCTCGATCCGCAGACGCGGACGATGCAAGTGCGGATCGTCCTGAACAACCCGGGCAACCAGCTGCGTCCGGAGATGCTCGCGACGGCCGAGATCGCGTCGGGTGCCGCGCGCGAAACCGTGCGCGTACCCTCCGATGCCCTTCAGCAGATTGATGGCCAGGATGTCGTCTTCGTACGCACGGCGCCCGATCGATTCGTCGTTCGGCCGGTACAGATTGCCGAGACACGCAACGGGGAAACGCCGATCGTCGAGGGGCTCAAGGGGGGCGAGGCAGTCGTCGTGAAGGGCAGTTTCGTCCTCAAATCGCAGCTCCTCAAAGCGTCATTGGAGGAGGGCGAATGAGCCGCGCGGGGCGGGTAAGGCGGGGAACCGCATGTTGAATCGAATCATCGACTCCGTCCTCGCCTACCGCTGGCTCGTGCTGATGGCGGTCATGGCGCTCATCGGCGTCGGCGGCTACGCGCTCTACACGATTCCGATGGAGGCGTTTCCGGACCTCACGAACAACCAGGTGGTCGTGGTGACGGAAGCGTCGTCGCTGCCGCCGACCGAGATTGAACAGCTCGTGACCTATCCGATCGAGCGCGCGATGCTGGGACTGCCCAACAAAGAGGAAATCCGCTCGCTCTCGAAGCTCGGACTCTCGATGGTAACGATCGTGTTCGACGATTCGGTGCCGTTCTACTTCGGCCGCCAGCTTGTCAGCGAGCGCTTGCAGCAGATCTCGTCGCAGCTTCCGCCCGGTATTCAACCGACGCTCGGATTACCGGCAACAGCCTTCGGAGAGCTGTACCAGTACACCGTCTCGGGCCCGATGAACGCGCTGGAGCTGAAGGACATCGAGGAGTGGGTCATCAAGGGCCAGCTGCGCACCGTGCCGGGCGTCAGCGAAGTGAACACGTGGGGCGGCCAGACCAAGCAGTTTCAGATCGTCGTCGATCCGGCGCTGCTGGCGCAGTACGGCTTGACGCTCCATGATGTGGCACTGCGCGTCGAGGAGAACAACACCAACTTCGGCGGCGGCTACATCGAGCACGCGTCCGAGCAGTACACGCTGCTCGGCTCGGGTCGCGCCGTCAACCCCGACGACTTCGGCAACATCGTCGTGACGTCCCACAACGGCACGCCGGTGCTGCTGCGCGACGTCGCGGACATCCGCATCGGTGCGGCGCCGCCCTCGGGCGCCGCGCTGCGCAACGGCGAGACGGTGTCGGGCACGGTCATCATGCTCAAAGGGGAGAACGGCAAGCAGTTGATCGAGCGCGTGAAGGAACGCATTGCGTCGATGCGACTGCCGCCCGGCGTCAAGATCAATCCGTTCTACGACCAGTCGTATGTCATAGACGGCACCATTCACACCGTCGAAAAGAACCTGTTCGAAGGTTTCATTCTCGTCACCGGACTGCTGCTGGTGTTTCTCGGCAACGTGCGCGCTGCAATCATCACGGCAATGGTGATTCCGCTGTCGATGTTGATCAGCTTCCTCGGCATGCGCGCGTTCGGCATCAGCGCGAATCTCATGAGCCTCGGGGCCATCGACTTCGGCATGATCGTCGACGGCGCCATCGTGATGATGGAGAACTCCGTGCACCGGCTCGAGTCGGAGCACGGCGAGGAATCGCCCCTCGACTCCATTCGGCGCGCCGCGCACGAAGTCGTCCGGCCGATGACCTTCGCCATCGTCATCATCATCGCGGTGTATCTGCCGATTCTGTTTCTGCAAGGGCTCGAGGGCCGGATGTTCCGGCCGATGGCAATCACGGTCTGCACGGCGCTCTTCGGGTCGTTGCTGCTGGCGTTGACCTTCGTGCCCGTGCTGGCGTCGTTCAGCTTTCGGCACGGCATCCCGCCGCGCGTGGCGGAACGTCACGAGCGCTGGATGGCCGCCATGAATGCCCGCTACGGGCGCATGCTGGAGTGGGCGTTGAACCATCGCCTGGTGACGGTCGCGACCGCTGTAGTGGTCCTCGCCGTGGCGATCGGATCGCTCTTCTACATCGGTACCGAGTTCATGCCGCGGCTGGATGAAGGCGACATCCTCGTCGAGACGAAAAAGCTGCCGGGCGTGTCGCTGACCGACTCGGTGGAAATCAGCAAACGCATCGAGGAGCGGTTGCGGAAGTTTCCCGAGATCGAGGATGTCGTCATCAAGATCGGTCGCCCCGATTTCGCCACTGAAGCGATGGGCATCAACGAAGGCGACACCTATCTGACGCTCAAGCCGCGCGAGCAGTGGCGGTTCAGGTCGAAGGAGGAGCTCATCGAGGCGCTCGACAAGGAAGTCGGCGACTTTCCCGGCGTGGCGTTCAGCTTCACGCAGCCAATGGCCATGCGGATGGACGAAACGGTGTCCGGCGTGAAGGCGGACCTGGCCGTGAAGATCTTCGGAGACGATTTCCGCACGCTGGATGCATTGGGACAGCAGGTGCTGCGCGCCGTCTCGCGCGTGCAGGGTGCCGCCGACGCGCAGATGGAAATCACCTCGGGCGTCGCCGAGCTGGCGGTGAGGGTCCGGCGTGACGCGCTGGCGCGCTATGGCCTCAACGTCTCGGACGTCGAGGAAGCGGTGGCGGCGGGCGCGTCAGGCGACGTCATTTCGGAAGTGCTTGACGGGCAGAAGCGGTACACCGTAGCGCTGCGTCTGCCCGATCGGTATCGCACCGATGCGGATGCGATGCGCGCCATCCTGCTGAAGGCGCCTGGCGGCGAGCAGGTCGCGCTCGAACAGGTGGCCGATATCGCGGTCACGCGTGGACCCGAAAAAATCGAACGGGAGGAAGGGCAGCGCCGCGTCGTCGTGATGTCGAATGTGCGGGGCCGCGATCTGGGCAGCTTCGTCGACGAGGTGCGATCGCGCATCGAACGGGAGGTGATGCTGCCCGCCGGCTACTACATCGAGTACGGCGGCCAATTCGAGAACCAGCAGCGCGCGACGCGCCGCCTGATGTTCATCGTGCCGATTGTCATCGCGGTGATCTTCGTGCTGCTGTATCTCACCTTCCACTCAATCAGCCAGGCGCTGCTGGTGGTCGGCAACATTCCGTTCGCGCTCGTTGGCGGCATCGCGGCTCTGTGGCTGCGCGGGATGAACCTGAATCTCTCCGCCTCGGTCGGCTTTATCGCGCTGTTCGGCGTCGCCATGCTGAACGGTGTCGTGCTCGTCAGCTCGATCAACGGACTGCGCGCGCTCGGCCGGTCGACACGTGACGCCGTGCTCGGTGGGGCGACGCGCCGCCTGCGGCCGGTCCTGATGACCGCCGTGGTCGCCAGCGTCGGGTTCATCCCGATGGCGATTGCGACCTCCACCGGCGCGGAGGTCCAGCGGCCGCTCGCTTCGGTGGTCATCGGCGGCCTGGCCAGCTCCACGGCATTGACACTGATCCTGCTGCCGGTCCTGTATGAATGGGCCTTTGATCGGGGCGAAGACGCTACCGCACAAGTAAGATGAAGACTTTCACTGGAAGGTTGTACTGAGAGGAAGCATGAGAACTGTCAATTGGCTTTTCGGCATCAGCCTGCTGCTGTTCATCAGCGGCATCGGGTTCATCATCGCCGGCGAGCGGACCGCGCGCGCTGCAACGCCGGCGACGGCAGCGGCGGCGGCAGCCGAGGTCACGCCCGTTGCGACGGTGAAGCAGATCATGATCGGCATCACGAATCCATCCGCATATGTCGTCTATGAAGCCGTCGGCACCAAGAACACCGAGAAAGGGATCGAGGAGATTGCGCCGCAGACTGACGAGGACTGGGCAAAGGTCGAGAGCGCCGGGGCGGCGGTTGTGGAGTCCGGCAACCTGCTGCTCAGCGGCAACCGCGCCATCGACAAGGGTGATTGGGTGAAGATGACGCACGACATGATGGATAAGGCAAAGCTGGCGATGGCCGCCGCGAAGGCGAAGGACAAGGACAAGATCATCGAGACCGGCGGCGAGTTGAACACGACGTGCGACAACTGTCATGCGAGGTATTCCCGTGAATAAGGGGGCAGCAGGCAGAAGGCAGGTGGCAGCGCTTACGCTGCTTCTCGTGTGCGCGTTCGTTTCCGTAATGGAAGCGCACGGTGTGTCCGGGAAGGACGCGGTCTTTCTTCAGGGATTGAAGGGACGCGCCATCATCCCGCTCATGTACCTCGGCGCCAAGCACATGGTCACCGGTTACGACCATCTGCTGTTCCTGACTGGCGTGATCTTCTTCCTCTACCGGTTGAAGGACGTTCTTCTCTACGTCAGCCTCTTCACCATCGGCCACAGCGTGACGCTGCTGGCCGGCGTGCTGGGCGGCATTCACGCGAATTCGTACGTCATCGACGCCGTCATCGGCTTCTCGGTCGTCTACAAGGCGTTCGAGAACATGGATGGCTTCCGGCGCTTCTTCGGCTTCCAACCGAACACGAAAGCGGCGGTCCTGATCTTCGGTCTGTTCCACGGCTTCGGCCTCGCCACGAAGCTGCAGGACTTCGCGCTCTCGCAGAACGGACTCGTCGCCAACATCGTCAGCTTCAATGTCGGTGTCGAGATCGGTCAGGGGTTGGCATTGACGGCGATTCTCATCGCACTCGAATGGTGGCGCACGCACGACGCGTTTCACCGCCACGCGTTCGCCTTCAACGGTCTCGTCATGACGGGCGGCTTCATGCTCGTCGGCTATCAGTTGTCCGGATACTTCCTTGGAGCGGTGTAGGTGATGGAAACAGCCAGCGAACACATCATGGAATCGATCGACACCGACACGGCGCGTCCTTCCGGACCCGCCGCTGCGGCAGAAGTCAGACAGCGCATCGCGGTGGCGCTCGGCGCGGCGGTGCTCGTCGCCGGACTCATTCTCGTGACGTTCATTCTGCCCGCGGAATTCGCCGTCGATCCGCTCGGCACTGGCGCGAGGTTCGGGCTGCTGCCGCTTGGCGTCGTCGGGAAGCAGGTGGACGAGTTGAATAAGAGCGCCGCAAGTGCAAGCGGCGCCGGCCAGGCGGCGATCCTCGTCGCGCAGGATAAACCGTTCAATCAGGAGAGCGTCGACTTCAAGCTCGCGCCGCGCGAGGGGATGGAATATAAGTACCGGCTGGATAAAGGCGAGGCGCTGCTGTATTCGTGGAGCGCGACCGCACCTGTCGATTACGAGCTGCATGCGGAGCCCGACGGCGCGCCCGCAGGCTACGCGCAGAGCTACGAAAAGAAATCAGCATCGAATGGCGCCGCGGGAACGCTCACCGCGCCCTTTCCCGGTATTCATGGTTGGTACTGGGAAAACAAGACCGACAAGGAAGTGACGGTCACGCTGAAGACCGCGGGTTACTACAACCTATCGCACGAGTTCAGGAACGGGCAGCCGACCAAGAATAAGATGTTCCAGTAGGGTGTCCGACGCGAGTCACTGCAGGGCATGGATATCGGAATCCAGGTCCGGTTGCGACTCCGCCGATACGACCTCCACCACAGGAACACAGTTGCAATCGGCCGCGAAATGACGAAGCACCATTTCATAAGTGATCGTGTATCCCGATTCGAAAGCGATGTGGCCGAGCACAGTGAACGGTCGCACCAGGACGCGGGGCGTGGTCAGCTCGTCATGAGGATCAGTCTTTTCGACAATCGAAATGCGCAGCGTCACGAGACCGATGGTGGTGAGGCTATTGTTGAGCAGATCGAACTTCAGCACTGCCGAGGGCGCGGTTTCAGTTGCCGGCGCGGCTTCCAGTCGCACGTTCTTGACCTTAACCGTTGACGAAGTCGTCGTGGCAGACGCTGCCCCCAGGTCGGCACCGAGGGTAAGTGCCAGAACGAGCGCCGTTACAGCGGTGAGTCTGCTAGACATCGCCCCGACCAGTTCAGCGTATGCTCGACGTGGTGCCCCGTCAACACACCGCAATTGTTCAGCTGGCGCTGGCTGGCTGAGGCTGGTCAAGGTTCAGTATGCGCTTCGCTATTAGATTTGCGATCGCAGGGTTGTTGTTCGCGTCGGCGCTCTCCACACACGCGCAGACGCAGGCGCGACCGGCGCAGCAAACGAATCAAGAGCCCCGAATCCCGAATCCCGGCCTGGCTTCTTACGTGGGCTCCGAACGCTGCGGCGACTGCCATCCGGCAATCTACGCGCGCTGGTCGAAGACCCGCATGGCCAACGTCGTCACCGATCCGAAGGTGCATCCGGAAGTCATCATCCCTGACTTCTCGAAAGCCGATCCCGTTCTCACCTTCGGCAAAGACGAGGTGGCGTTTGTCTACGGGACGAAGTGGAAGCAGCGCTATTTCAAGAAAGTCGGGGATGATTACTTTCCGCTACCGGCGCAGTGGGACGTTCGCAATCGTGTGTGGCGCCCGTATTTCGTGCAGCCGAACACCGACTGGTGGGTGCCGTTCTATCCGGCGGATAACAATGGGCGTCCGACGGGTCCGCTGTGCGACGGCTGCCACTCGGTGAACTACAACATCGAGACGAAGCGACCAACCGAGTGGAACGTCGGCTGCGAGCGCTGCCACGGTCCGGGCGGCGACCATGTCAGGGATCCGAAGCCGACGAACATCGTCAACCCGGTGCGGCTCGATTACGTGCATGCCACCGACACCTGTATCCAGTGCCACTCACAGGGCAAGCCGCTGAACAATCCGATCGCCGGGAAGTACTACGACTGGCCGGTCGGCTTTCATCAGGGCCTCAACCTGCGCGATTACTGGGAGCTCGAGGAACACAAACTCGGCGACACGAACTTCATGCACTTCGCCGATGGTACCGCGCATAAGAACCGGATGCAGGGGAACGACTTCGTGCAAAGCGTCATGTACACGCGCGGCGTCACCTGCTTCAGCTGCCATGATGTGCACGGCACCGGGAACAACGCGGATCTCATCCGGCCCGTGCAGGAGCTGTGCGTCACCTGCCACGGTCCGAGCTCCCCGAACGGTCCGCACGCGGCGAGCATCGAGGCGCACACGCATCACGCGCGCGGCAGCCGCGGCAGCGAGTGCGTCAACTGTCACATGCCGCAGATCGAGCAGACCATCGCCGACGTCAACGTCCGCAGCCACACGTTCAAGTTCATCACGCCGGCGATGACGGAGGAGTACAAGATTCCGAACCCGTGCACGAGCTGTCACACGGATCAGACGACCGCGTGGGCGAAGGAGCAGCTGAAGACGTGGGCGGGAATCTCTCCGTGGCGCGTCAACTGATATCGGTAGTTCGAACCATCTCGCCGAATCAGGCTCGCAAAAGCATCGTCAATCCGAGGACAGCGAGCATCATCGCCAAGACGCGGCGGAACCAGAGATCCGGGATGCGGCCAAGGGCCTTCGTGCCAAGCAGCGTTCCGATCACGACGGCGACGATGGCGAGCGCGATCCATGTGATGACGCCACGCATCTCGTCACGCTGCGCATACAAGTAGACCGGCACGCGCGCGCCATCGACGAAGAGTGCAATCGCGGTGGCGGTGCCGACGAACATCTCCTTGCGTAAATCGAAGCCAATGAGCGCCGCGGACCTGATGCCGCCCTGGTTGCCGACAAGCCCACCCAGCATCCCTGACAGCGCGCCGGCAACCCACGCGACCCAGCCGCGGAAGTGCATGCGCCTGGCGAGACCCGTAATTTCGCTCAACGCCGCAAACAGCAGCAGCACACCGAAGAGCGTGGTCAGCCATCGGTTGCTGGCGATGCCGTAGAGCATCGCGCCTGCGAGACCGCCGGCGGCGCTGGTCAGCCCGAAGCTCCAAAGCACGCGCCGATCGACGACATGACCGCGCATCAAGGCGAAGCGGAGCGACGTGCCGATTAAATGCGGGATCGAAACCGCCGCGACCGCCAGCCGTGTATCCAGCTGCAGCGCGAGCACCGGTGTGAGCAAACTTCCAATTCCGAATCCGGTGACCGCGGCCACGGCGCCCGCAAGGAGTCCGGCGACGATGAGGATTAGATCGAACGTCATGAGGAGAGCATGAGAGTGTAGGGGCCGGCTCAAGCCGGCCCTTACGACGACGCGCGCGGTAGGGCGGCCGTTAGTTGGATGCGCGCCCGCGCCCGCCGCGGCCGGGCGGCGGCAGATTCGGATCGGGCCTCATGTTGGCAGGAAACAGATCGAACAGCGCGTTCATCGCGGTCACCGCCTTGGCGTGTTCCGCCATCAGCTTGTCAACGTCTGTTTCCTTCGCGCTCATGTCCGACACCTTCTGATATGCGCCGACCGCCGCCTTCAGCCGCATGTCCACCCTGTTCTTGAAGGCCACGGGTTCGTCCTTCGTGGAAGACCGCAGCGCGTCGGCCGCTTCGGTGTACTCCATGAACTCGTGCGGCACGCGCGTGAAGTTCTTGTTGGTGATCTGCCGCTTGAAATCGTTGGATACCTGTACCAGCAGCTTCAGCGCCGTCTTCACATCGTCCGGCGACTTCAACTGTTGTTGCGCGGATGCGGCCGCCGCGAGTGTCAGTACCGATGCGACAGCCGCCAACGTGTAGGCGATGCGTTTCATATCAGGTCCTTTCTACGTGCAAGATGCCGTTCATGCATTCCCCATGACCGGGGGTTGAACAAAAAAAGGGATAGTCGCCGGGCCCGGGCGCAGTGAACTGAATCATCACGCTCGTGCCTTTGTCGCACATCGGCGTGAACGCGATCACGCGCGGATCGTCTTTCGAGACGAGTCCTTCGTCATGTTCGACGGATTTGTCCACCGCTTCCATCTGCCCCGGCCGCACCAGCACCCAGTTGTGGCGGGCGCTCAGAAACTTGCCGCCGTGATGAAACGTGAGCCGCACGTTCGCGCCACCTGGACACGCCAGCGTATCCGGCTTGTAGGCGAGGAAATCCCCATCCGATTCGATGAACAGATCGACGATCCGGTGTTCTGGTGGCGGCGGTTCGCTGCGACGGCAGGCGGAGAGGACCATCGAAGCGCATCCGGCCAGGACCGCTCGCCGCGAGACTCTCATGCGGTCGGCAGAATACCAGCTTCTTCCGGCGGCCGCACATGCCGGAACGATCGATACAGGATGATGTCATAGAGGATTTTCATGCTGCCGCCGATGAAGAGCGGCGCCGCGAGCACGACGTACTGCATCACCACGCCTGCGATGGGCGGACCGACCGCCCAGCCGATCGTGCGCGTCAGGTTCGTGACGCCGCTGGCATATGTGCGCTGATGCGGGGGCACGATCGCCATCACGTAGGACTGGCGCGTCGGGACGTCCATCTCGACGAGCGATTCACGTCCCAGAAACAGCGCCGCGGCGAGCGAACCGGACGCGGCCGCGGGCGCCGCCATCAGCAGCACGCTCGACGGCAGATGCGTGAGCACCATCGTATTGAGCAGGCCGATGCGCCGTGCGAGCCATGCTGCCGCGACGTGCGATGCCGCGTTCAGCGTGCGGGCGGCAAAGAAGAGCACGGCCAGCTCGCGTTCGGTGAATCCGTAACGCGCGAAGAACCAGTAGGCGATGAGTGCGGAGCTGAGGAAGCCTCCACCCAGACTGTCGATGCCGAAGAGCACCGCCAGCGTCATTACCGCACGCTTCGTCTCGCCATCCTGCTGCGGCGCCGCATCACGCGCGGGAATCGACGCGACTTCGACGCGGCGCGACAACGCCGCGTACGGAACGACGCAGAGGAACGCCGCCGCGCCGCACGACGTGAACATCAGCCCGTGCGAAATGGCCAACGCCGCCGCCAGCCCACCGATCGCGTGGCCGCAATCGAGCGCCAAGTTGTACCAGGCGAGAACCCACGTCCGGCGCGTCGCACCCGTTGTCTCCGGCAGCATCGCCTGCTCGAGCATTCCCGCCGGACCGCGGTCGCGGCCCATGCCGTTGAGCATGCCGAAAAACG
>Ga0310810_10010404_pt1 | contig 10826 bp, 11 predicted proteins | sample NCmetagenome_FD_207641 | JGI IMG/M metagenome (GOLD analysis project Ga0310810, IMG submission 207641) | Soil microbial communities from experimental microcosm in Duke University, North Carolina, United States - NC | ecosystem: Engineered > Artificial ecosystem > Soil microcosm > Unclassified ... | reverse complement strand
AAGGCGGGCGCGTTCATGACCGGACAGGTCATCGTTATCGACGGCGGCGTGACCATTGCGTAGGCGCTTGCGGCAAATTCGCGTGAGTGGGCCGCAGCGTATCATGAGTTAAGGCGCGCGGCTCAGACCTTCCCTAGCGTGATTCTCGGGCGGCTTTGCCTCCCCGACGGCTTGGCCGCCCCTAGGAGAGCGATCGGCGAAAGTCGGTCGCCCTCCTTCCTACCGCATCAGCTGTCCTAACCAGGAATGCTCGAACAGAATTTGATGGGCAGCATTGTGGCCGGGCGCACCGGTCACCCCGCCGCCCGGATGGGTGCCGGCACCACACATGTAAAGTCCCGGGATCGGTGTCCCGTACGAACCCGCGCCCAGAACTGGACGTGCGGCCCACAATTGGTCGAGCGACATGCGGCCGTGCATGATATCGCCATCAACGAGTCCGAACGTGCGCTCCAGATCGAGCGGCGACAGCGCCGTTTTGCCGATAATCGAATCGCGGAAATTCGGCGCGTACTCGGTGATGGTATCGATAACCAGCCCCACGGCGTCCTCCTTTACGTCATCCCAGTGGCTGCCATTTGGCAATTGCGGCGCGAAGTGCTGGCAAAACAGCACGCCCACATGCTTTCCGGACGGTGCAAGACTGTTGTCGAGCACACTTGGGACAAGGAGTTCCACAATCGGTTTGCGGGACCAACCCTCTGCCTTTGCATCGAGATAGGCGCGGTGCATGTAGTCGAGCGACGGCGCGATGATGATGCCGCTGCCGAGATGATCGCCCTCATCACGCATGTCGCGAAATTTCGGCAGCTCGGAAAGCGCAAGATTCATTCGAAACGTGCCCGAGCCGGAGACGTAGTTCGCGATTCGCCTTGCAAACCCCGGATCGAGGTGTTCGACCCCAACGAGTTTCTCAAACAGCAGTCGAGGATGCAGATTGCCGATTACACGATCGGACAAGACGTCCTCGCCGCCCTCGGTGGTCACGCCGGCAGCGCGGCCGTTCTGCACGATCACCTGTGCAACGGACGTCCCGGTGCGGATTACCACGCCTTTTTCGTCGCATGCCCGTTTCATGGCGTGCGTGATCGCGCCCATTCCGCCAACGGCATGCCCCCATGCGCCCTTTTTGCCGTTCACTTCGCCGAAGGTGTGATGCAAGAGCACATAAGCCGTGCCGGGAGCCGATGGACTCGCGAAATTCCCTACGACTGCGTCGAAGCCGAATACTGCCTTGATCGGGTCGCTTTCGAACCAGCGGTCGAGGAATTCGCGTGCGCTAAGCGTGAACAGATCGAGCAGCGTGCGCTGTCCCTTGAGATCGAGCTTCGCAACCGCGCGCGACTGAAGCGCCAGACGCGCCAAATCAACCAGACTTCCGCCCGCGTTCGGCGGCGCCTTCAGCGCGAGCTCGCGCAGCACATCGGACGTCTTTTCGATCGCGGCGTAGTACGCGGGAAGCGCATCGGCGTCTCGGCGGGAGAATCTCGCCACCTCCGCTTGCGTGCGCTCCAGTCCTCCGCCGACGCAAAGTCCGCCGCCTTCCGCAAGCGGAAGGAAATTCGCAATCGTCCGCTCCACGATCTTCAAGCCGTGGCGGTACAAATCCATTTCCGTGATGACTTTGGGATTGAGCAAACTGACGGAATAGCTCGCGATGGAATTGCGGAACCCGGGATAGAATTCTTCCGTAACTGCGGCGCCGCCGACGATGCCGCGGCGCTCCAGCATGAGCACCTTCATTCCGGCGCGCGCAAGGTAGAACGCACAGACGAGCCCGTTATGCCCCGCGCCAACGATGATGGCGTCGTAGGTCAAGCTCGATGGCGTTCCCGCGGACGCAAAGTTCTAGGCCGCGATCCCGAGAACAGATTCCGCGCTCTTCCACGGCAGATGCTGGGCTTCTGCAACCGCCTCGTAGGTGAGCGTGTTCTTGTACACATTGAGTCCGGCGCGCAGATGCGGATCGCGCTTCATGGCCGCTTCCGGCCCCTGCTCCGCCAGCGCAATCGTGAACGGCAAGGTCGCGTTATTTAGGGCGAAGGTCGACGTGCGGGCAACACCGCCGGGCATGTTGGCCACCGCATAGTGCACCACCCCATCAACCAGGTAGGTTGGATTTGCATGTGTCGTGGCATGTGAAGTTTCCGCGCAACCGCCCTGATCAATGGCGACGTCGACGATCACCGAGCCCTTCTTCATCTGCTCGACCATCTTCTTCGTGATCAGCTTCGGAGCCGCAGCACCGGGAAGCAGCACACCGCCGATCACCAGATCGGCGCCCGTCACGTGCTCCTCGATGGAATCGATCGTGGAGAAGACCGTGTTGAGCATGGCGCCGAACTGCAGATCGAGCTCATTCAGCCGCCGCAGCGAAACATCGAGCACTGTAACATGCGCTTCAAGGCCCATGGCCATGCGCGCGGCATTGGTGCCGACCACACCGCCGCCCAGCACCACCACTTTCGCGGCCGGCACACCGGGCACGCCGCCGAGCAGCATGCCGCGTCCGCCCTGCGCAATCTCCAGCGAATGGGCGCCCGCCTGAATCGACATACGCCCCGCCACCTCGCTCATCGGCGCCAGCAAAGGCAGCCCGCCGCGCGCATCCGTCACCGTCTCGTAGGCGATACAGATGGCGCCGCTTTCCAAGAGGCCCTTCGTCTGCTCGGGATCGGGTGCCAGATGCAGATAGGTAAACAGCGTCTGGCCCTTGCGCAGCCGCTTGATCTCCACCGGCTGTGGCTCCTTCACCTTCACGATCATGTCGGCGCCGGCGAACACCTCGTCGGCATTCGGCAGGATCTTCGCACCGACGCGGGTATATTTCTCGTCGCTGAGATCGATGGCATCACCGGCTTTGGTCTCGATAAACACCTCATGCCCGCGGGAGGTGAGCTCGCGCACGGCGGCCGGCGTCATACCGACGCGATATTCGTGATTCTTGATTTCCTTTGGCACGCCGATGCGCATGAAAATCCTCGTTTGAAAGTGGTTCAGGCCCGCCAGCGATCTCTCGGTTCCAACTGCGATGAAAGAGAACGCCGCGAATTCGAGCATCGCCGCGAAGCGGACGATTTCGGGGTCGATTACCCGATTTGTCGCCGCAAGCAAAGCGCCCGTCCCACAATAGAGTAAAGCCGTCGGCACACCCGGTATTGTCAGCACGAAAATGACGAGCAGCAGCCCTTTCAGCGCAACCATATTCGCCCCCTCAATTCAGCCGTTTCAGCACACCCCGTACTTTCTCCGCGATCCGCGCGATTTCGGATTCACTGACAATCAGCGGCGGCGACAACGCAATCGTATCGCCGCCGACCCGCAGGACGAGATCCTGTTCTTCGAAGGCGAGCCGGATGGCATCGTAGCCGCGGCGGCCAGGTGCCGCAGGATCAGGTTCAAGCTCGATCCCTGCGGCCATGCCGACGTTGCGAATGTCAGCGACGAACGGCGCGCCCTTCAGCTCGTGCACCGCTGCCGCGAGCACAGGCTCCATCTTGCGCGCGCGTTCGAATAGACCTTCCTCGCGATAAAGATCGAGCGCCGTGAGAGCCGCCGCGCAGGCGAGGGGATGCGCAGAATAAGTGTGTCCATGGAAGAGCTCGATCTGATGATCGGCTCCGCCCATGAACGCGCTATGGATTTTGTTTGAAACGATTGCGCCGCCCATCGGGACCGCGCCATTGGTGACGCCTTTGGCGAACGTAATGATATCGGGTGTCACGCCATATCGCTCGGCCGCGAAGGCAAAGCCGAGGCGCCCGAACGCGGTGATCACCTCGTCGAAGATCAGAAGAATGCCGTGGCGGTCGCAGATCGCGCGCAGACGCTTGAGATAATTCTTCGGCGCAGGGAACGCGCCCGCCGACCCGGACATCGGCTCGATAATAACCGCGGCAATTGTCTCGGCGCCGTGTAGCGCAATCAGGTCTTCTAGCGCATCCGCGAAGTCTTCGCCGCCCTCCGCTTCACCGCGCGTAAAGCGCATCGTCTGTGTGTCGTAAGGTAGCGGCAGATGATCATCCGTACCCGGAAGGAGCGGGCCGAAAGATTTGCGGTTGTTGCCGATGCCGCCAACGGAAATACCCGCAAACGTGACGCCGTGATAGCCCTTCTCGCGCCCGATCAGCCGGAAGCGCCCGCCCTGCCCTGTCTTCTGGAAATAGGCACGCGCGATCTTAAGCGCTGCATCGCAGGCCTCCGAGCCCGAATTGACGAAGAACACGTGGTCCAATCCGTCCGGCGCCATGGCGGCGAGACGTTGCGCCAGTGCAAAGGCTGGAGCGTGAGCAAATTGAAATGTGGGCGCAAAGTCGAGTTCGACCGCCGCACGCGCGATTGCATCTGCAATCGCTTTGCGTCCGTGACCCGCATTTACGCACCACAAGCCTGCGCATGCATCGAGCATCGCGCGGCCGCTTTCGTCGTAGTAGTGCATCCCCTCTGCGCGCGCGAGCATGCGCGGCGCAAGCTTGAAGGCGCGGTTCGGCGTGAAGGGAAGCCAGAAAGCGGAGAGATCGTTCGGATTGCGCATGCGCTGCTCTGGACGCCAGCGCTAGCAAACCTCAGACAAAAAGCCAAAGGACGCGGCCGCCAGCGCAGCCGCGTCCCGGACTTTAACGGCCGTGCTTGCGGCCCGATTCATGAATGCGGACATCGCCGCGGGCGTTCTCGTGGATGCGGACGTTTTCACGACCGTGCCAGCGGCCACCGCTGTTCCAGCGAACGCCTTCGCGCACGCGCACGCCGGGACCCGCGCGCCAATGGGCGGTGCCCCAGGCGCGGTTCCAATGCCCATTATGCCAGCCCCAGCCGGGAGCGTGATTCCAGTTCCAGCGCGCCCCGTGCCAGCCGGCCCAGGTGTGCCACCCGCCGCGGTACCAGAACACGGGGCGACCACCCCACCAGCGATAGTAGTGCGGGCCGGTAACCCACACGCCGTTGATGAATACGCGACCATTATAGACCGGGTACCCGCAGTCGCCGGCGTAGTAGTTGTTATACGCGTCGCAAGGGCCGGGTGGGTAGTAGCCGGGCCCGTAGTAATAGGCCGGCCCGCCGACATTTATCCCAACCGATACTCCAGCTTGCGCCGCACTGGGCAGCGCAACAGCTGCGCCCGCCGCCACAGCGGCGCTCAATGCAAGCTTCAAAAAATTCTTCATTCTACATTCCTCCATGAATGCCCTTTGGACAGGGGACCGTGCACGAATCGTCTGAACAACAGATGAACTGCAATTTAGCTAAAGTACAGGCAGCTCCATAAAGGCAAATGGCCCCGGCGAGATTCCGCCAGGGCCAATCGCCAAGCCTCGTAATCACCTAACTCAAGGCCCACGAGGCTGAACGATAACGGGGTCAGCGGTGACGCCCGCCGACGCTCGAATGGCCGCCGAAGCCGCCCATGTGGCCACCAACTCGGCCGCCCCAGTGCGTGCTCGGGCCTACGCGGCCGCCCCAATGGCCACCGCGATTCCAGGCGAAGTGCGCGCCGCGCCAGCCGGCCCATGAATGCCAGCCGCCACGGTGCCAGAACCATGGCCGTCCACCCCACCAGCGATAGTAGTGCGGCCCATAGACCCAGCGGCCGCCGATGAAAACGGCCCCACCGTACACCGGATACCCGCAGTACCCGGAGTAATAGTAATCATAGGCGTAACAGGGGCCCGGTGGATAATACCCAGGCCCGTAGTAGTAGCCTGGAAATGGAACGCCAATACCGATCCCTATGGCGACGCGCGCATCGGCAGGCGCCGTCGTGGCGAGCGTCGCACCCGTGGCGATCCCGACCGTCGCCAGCGCGCCCGCTGCAAGTTTTCCAAGTCGTGTCATTGCTCGAAGTCCTCTGATCCGTGGTCCCTCCACTGCGCGCCAATTTGGCGGGCAACGCCTGAACCGCACATGAACGCAAGCTTCAGAAATTACGGGATTTTTGCTCAGGCTGAGCAACCCCGGGCCTCGATACGCCAAACGGCTTCAAGCGTATCGCCGCGGACGCAATGGAAGCAGTCGTACAGGTTCACGGTGGGATCGCAATGCGGAACGACGCAGGTAACCAGATCGTCAGGACGAACGCTGCCTTGCGCGGGGTCGTACAAGATGCCGCCTTGCTCGTCGCCGAAGAAGAAGTAGGTCGCGCCTTGCGGCGCCCCTGAAGCAATAAGCGGCGGGCCGGCATCGGTCGCGAACGACTTGAATCCGGCATCTGTCGTGGCGAGGCCTTCGCGGTTGGCGCTGATGACGATGGTCTGCACAAACAGCGATGTTTCGAACGGAACGCGATCTCCCGGTCTTTCCCACACGTCATTGTACTGACGGTCCATGAAGACATAGGAGCCGACCTGAAGTTCTGTCAGCGTCCGGGCCTCCGGATCAATATCGAACGTTCCGGTACCACCGCCGGTGAGAATTCCTGGCGCCAGCCCGCGCGCCTTCAGTTCATCGCGAAACGCGGCGAGCTCCTTCATCACCGACAGCGACTTGTCGCGGCGCTCGTTCGGCGATTCCAGATGCTGCAGATTGCCCGCGTAGCATTGCAGCCCGATATATTCGAGACTTCCCGAATTCGCGACTTGTTCGACCAGCGCGACCGCGTCCCTGCCCGGCCTGACGCCCGTCCGGCTCATTCCCGGATCGACGTCGACCAGGACACGAAGGCTTGTTTCGCTTGCGCGCGCACCGGCAGCGAGCCGGGCGGCAAACGCGGGATTGTCGCAGACCACGATCAGCTCGCGCAATTTGGAGTTGAGCGCCAGAACGCGAGCCATCCCCGCATCGGTGACAACCGGCGACGTCACGAGAATGGAGTCGATGCCCGCTTCGGCCAGAGCCTCCGCTTCACCCAGTTTCGCAACGCAAATGCCCAGCGCGCCGGCCTCGATCTGGCGCTTCGCGATCTCGCTGCATTTATGCGTCTTGGCATGCGGCCGCAGGGCAATTTGCGACTTGCGCGCATGCTCGGCCATGCGGGCAATGTTGCGCTCCAGGGCATCGACATCGATGACGAGCGCGGGTGTCTGAAGCTTCCAGCGTCCGCCGGGCACGCCGACCAGATCGCGATTCAGCTCTTGCGCGCTCATGCCACCCGCCCCGATGCTCGCGATCCCTCATGATCGCCGTTTTTCTCATCCTTGTTTCCGCCATCCTGCACGCGATCGTCAATATCCTGACGAAGCGCGCGGACGACAAGTACGCCATGCGCCTCCTAATCGGCGTGTTTTCTGCCGTCGCGGTTGCGCCCGTTCTCTTTTTTCTGCCGCTGCCGCACGGGGCTGCTGTCTGGTGCCTTCTCGGCACCGCGTTCGTGCATGCGTTCTATGAACTACTTCTGGTGAAATCGTACGAGACCTCTGCCTTTTCCGCCGTGTATGCCATTGCGCGCGGCACCGCACCACTGTTCACGGCCGTTGGCGCGATTCTCTTGCTGCATGAGCACCCGCCGCCAATACAGCTCCTGGGGATCGCGCTTGTCTGCGGCGGTGTTATCGCCATCGGAATCTCCCACCGCGCGAGCGACGGCATCCGCAAGGGAATTGGTTACGCGCTGGCGACCGGCGTCACCATCGGCTGTTACACCTTGATCGACGCCACGGGTGTGAGGAGTGTATCGGTCGCGCTCACCTACATTCTATGGTTCTTCGTGGCGCACGGCCTCACCGTGCTCGTGACGGCGCCGGGCATTCGCGGCCCAAGCGTAATCCTGAATGCGCGGCGACAATGGCGGTTGGGCCTGCTGCTCGCATTATTCTCTGACCTCGGTTATGGCGCGGCTATGCTCGCCTGGCGCTATGGCGCGACCGCCAAGCTCGCGGCGTTGCGCGAAACGAGTGTGCTGTTCGGCACGGCACTCGCCATGAGTTTTCTCGGCGAGCGTATGACGGCGCGCCGCTGGATCGCCGCGGGCGTGATCGTGATGGGCGCCATTTTGGTTCAGGCCGGCTGAATCGTCGTCGGGGCAGAGCTTGTGTTGCGGCCACCTTTGCCGTTTTCTCGCGCGTATGAAGACTTTCTATTCGCCTCTGCATGTTGAGCACGCGCCGAAGGAGGAATTCGAAGCGGGGCGGCTCTCCCCCGCCGTTGAGGTTCCCGAGCGGGCCGAGCGCGTCCGGCGGCGAATCGAAGAGCGCAAACTCGGCCCGATCCTTGCACCGCAGGAATTCGGTGATGAGCCGATCCTGCGCGTGCATGAGCCGGCATTCATTCAATTCATGGGCGGCGCGTACGACCAATGGCGCAGGCGCTATCCACAGGATACGGCTGACGCGATTCCATCCGCCTGGCCCGGACGCGGCATGCGGCCGCAACATGGCGATATCGAATCGGCGCTTGGCTCCTACGCATTCGATACGGCGACGCCGATCACGCGCGGCACGTGGTCTGGCGCGCGGGCTGCGGCAAACGTGGCGCTCTCTGCTGCGCAAGGGGTAGCAGAGGGCGAACACGCGGCGTTCGCACTGACGCGGCCGCCCGGTCATCACGCCGCCGCAGACGTCTTCGGCGGTTACTGCTATCTGAACAATGTGGCAATCGCGGCGCAGTGGCTTTCGGATCGCGGAATGCGACCCGCCATCCTCGATGTCGATTACCATCACGGCAACGGTACGCAGTCGATCTTCTATGGGCGCAACGATGTTCTGTTTGTTTCCATTCATGCCGATCCGTCCTTCGCCTTTCCCCATTTCCTCGGCTTTGCGAATGAGCGCGGCGAAGGCGCGGGCGAAGATTTCAATCTCAATCTCCCGCTGGAGCGCCATGCGGACTGGGCCGTCTATTCCAAGGCACTGGCGACAGCGGGGAACCGTATTCGCGAGTTCAGCCCCGATGTTCTTCTCGTCTCGCTTGGCCTCGACACGTTCGAAGCTGATCCGATCTCCCATTTCCGGCTGAAGGCGGAGAACTATTTGCGGATGGGCGAGGTCATCGCGCGATTGAGGAAACCGACGCTCTTCGCCTTTGAGGGCGGGTACAATCTGGACGCGCTGGCGGAGATCACCGTCAATGTGCTGGAAGGTTTCGCAATCCGCTAACTCTTTTGTGAAGGCATTTTCTCGCGGATCTTTTCCGCGGCGCGCCTGATCGCCTCATCGGCCTTCGCGCCGACCGGCGCGCCATGCGCCTGCATGCCGTCGATCGCGCGATCGACCGCGGCCTTGATGCTCGCCGCTGTTCCACCCTTTTCGTATTCGCGAACGATGACACCCTCGATCCGCGCGAGCACGGCGTCGACCGTGTACTCCTTGCTGAGGCTGCGCTCCCGGTGATCGATGATGCTGTAGATGCCAATCGAATCGTCAATCGTCCGCCCCAGCTCCACGAAATGATAGAACCTCTCACCCTCCCCCTTTCCCTTGAAGATCAGGTCGAAAGCAGCCACACCGAGTGTCAGCGGGATCTGGACGAAATTGTGCAGATTGTTCAGCGCGAGCTTGAATTCGAACACGGCAACATCGCGCAGAAAGCGCCAGCGAGCGTGTTCTTCGGGCTGTGGCGACGGGATTTCGGTCATGGCCAAAAGATGCATCGGCCCCATACATCGGCGCAAGGAGGAAGTCGGCCGCCGTTCAATAAGTCACATCGAGAGCCTTGCAGAGAAAACGCATCAGCGGGCTCAACGCCCGAAACTTCTCGGCGACGTCGTCCACCAGGTCGGCGGAGCGCGCGAGCTTGGGGCTCGCCTCGTGCATCGCGTAAAAACTCTTCCGCTTGATATCGTCGATGAAAGGATGATCCGGGTCGAAGCCGCGCGGCGGACGGATCAGGCCGTCACCCCGCACACCTTCGTAGTGCGCCCTGAAGGTTCGGTCGCCAAGCACCTTCTTCCACCCATCCGGTGTCGCCGCGATGGCATTGCGCACCTTCGCGAGCGCCTCCGCCTCCGGCATCCACAATCCCCCGCCGAAGAACACCTCGTCCGGTGCGAAGTGCATGTAGAATCCCGGCGCGTGCACATCCTTGCCCAGCGAATGGCGAAAATGGCACGCGGCGTGCTCCTTGTAAGGCCGCTTGTCCTTCGAGAAGCGCACGTCGCGGTAAACGCGAAACATCGAGCCGCCATTTGGCCGTGGATCGGCTACGAAGTGTTTCGAGATTTGTTTCAATCGCGGCGCCATTGCGGCAATGAACGCGCTCATCGGCGCCTGAACGGATTCGCGAAAGCGCTGTTTGTTCGCTTCGAACCATGTACGCTCATTGTTTTCCTTCAGTTCGCGAAAGAATGTAAAAAAGTCTTTCGGAAATCCGATGAACTCGTTTGCCATTCCGATTTCTCCGCAGGCGATTGCAAGTCTAAATCATTGTAGTTGTGCCGGAAAATTGTTTGCGCGCGTGCGGCGCGGAACCATTCGCGTAAGTTTCCGGTTTTTATTTCATACGATGGTCGCATACGAAAGGACATTCGTTGTCGTCATTGACGACACGCGGGCGCGATTCTTCGAGCGAACGCCAGGCGGAGAGCTTGTAGAAGCGCTGCAGAACGTTCCGCTGGTCGTTACCTCAAAAGGCGGCGCGGACGCGCGGAAACAGGCGCGCATGAATTTTCTGCAATCGACAATCGGCACGCTTTCCGCGGCGTGCAACGGAGCCGGCTTCGAGCGTCTGGTTGTGATCGCGCCAGAACGCATGCTTAGTCTTTTCCGCAGGCAGATTCCGGACACGCTTCGCGCGAGATTGTGGCGGGAGCGTGCCAACGAAACGGCGATCGTCTCGAAGGAAGACATCGCGCGGCTGATTGCGCTGTACTTCCGTTAAACCGGGCAATCAGGTCCGGTATCCGAAGGTTTCGAAATCAAGCCGGTAAATGTCGGCGGCTAGGTGCTTGAGTTGCGGGG
>Ga0310810_10010403_pt1 | contig 10827 bp, 5 predicted proteins | sample NCmetagenome_FD_207641 | JGI IMG/M metagenome (GOLD analysis project Ga0310810, IMG submission 207641) | Soil microbial communities from experimental microcosm in Duke University, North Carolina, United States - NC | ecosystem: Engineered > Artificial ecosystem > Soil microcosm > Unclassified ... | reverse complement strand
CAGTTCACACAGAAGGGAAATAAAAGCAGTGAACCGTGACATTTCACACTTTTGCGCTTGGCTTGCGCCCTTTTCGGGTCAATGAGTGATATGGAGATTTAACGCCAATTAAAGCCAGGAGCAGGTACTTATTTGTATGAGACGCAGCGCCCCGCACCAGAAATGGGAGGTGCCCCTGGGCTGCGAGTTGTCTCGGTGAACTCGTTTGCGGACGTTGTCAGCGAAAATTCGTACTCATCCTTCAAGAGTCGAGGCTGACCAGAACTCTTATCCTCAAAGTAGTGCTTAGATATAGAAATGTGAGAGGAATCTATTGCAACGTCACCCTTCTCAAAATCCGCATGAGGTCTGTCCGCGATACCGGGTGGCGGTAATGACGCTCCCTGAAAGCGAATCCCCCGTTGATCCTCCCGAGACGTCGAATGCCATAGTCCCACAACAAAGAGTGACTCACCGCCGAAATTTGGATCGCCATTAATGAATCGTAAAAAGTCGACGCTCCCGGATTGTTGAACACCTCCGCCGCTTTCGTCCTTCCACAGATTCTCACGTGGCAAATCATACGAAAGCAGCAGAACTAAATTGCTGTGCGGACGAGGGCACACAAGGACATGGTCGCGAGTGGAGGCTTTGTAGAGATTTTCGTCGTCATCCTCAACTGCTTCGTTGAACAAGCCGCAGGCTTCCTTACTAGAGCTATCCGCGCAAACAATCTTGTGAGTGCGAGACTGCGCCTGCCCAAGTTGCACGAGCAAAAAGAACAGCAGCGCCCGGCCATCAATCATCTTTAAGAATTGCCCCATAGACTGCAGTGACTCTTCAACAGGAGCGCAAGCGTAGCATATCCGTCGATTCCTGATAACAGCCCATATCGCTCATCGACCACTGTTTTGATGGTGGGCGGAGCAAGGATTCAGGATTGCCGGTAGGCACAGAATTGAGTGCAATTGTTGACGCTATTCCACCCTAATGTCTGGCAGTCACTCTGCGAACAGTCTGGGCTGCTCTTCCACGATCTCCACGGGTCGCGAACATTCCTCATCATCGTTCGCGACATGATTGACGCGGTTGCTGACTGGATAGCTCCTCATCTGCCGGGCATCGTAGGGCTTCAACAGATCGCAGATAGCAGGCACGTTCCTCATTCCAGGATCGAGCCACAAGTCGTGGTCGTCACGCTGGAGGATCACTGGCATCCGATCGTGGACCGTCGAGGTTATTGCGTTGGGAGTGGTCGTGAGGATAGAGCACGACATGAGCCAAGCTCCATTTGGACGCCGCCAGCAATCCCAGAGACCCGCGAAAGCAAACAGTTCACAGTCGTTAACTTCAAAGCAAAATGGCTGTTTCGATTGTGCGCTTCGCTTCCATTCGTAGAAGCCATCCGCAGGAATCAGGCACCTGCGATATTTCAACGCATCACCGAACGCCGGCTTAATGCCGGCGGTTTCCGACTTGGCGTTGATCATGCTGGCCGCGGCGGAGTCATCTTTCGCCCAAGATGGAATCAGTCCCCAACGCATCAGGGATAACCCGCGGACTGGCTTCTCAGGGTTCTGCCGAATCACCGGCACCGATTGCGTCGGCGCGATGTTGTAGCGCGGTTTCCAGTCCTGCTCTTCCGAGGTGCAGTCGAAGTATTCCTCGACGAGTTCCTTCCTTCGTGAAAGCCGGTAGCGTCCACACATGAGAAAGATTATGGCAGACAGGCAATCCCAGAGACCAGCGTGAACTTAAAGAGTGAAATTGCACGTCACTACGAAACAGTTTTTCAGTTTCCGGATTTCTATCGCCTGAAACCGCAATCATCTTCCAATTGTCTATCACGCCCCGGGCTGAACTTGCACTGATGTTGTTTTGCCCTGGTACTCGATCGTTGCGTCCGACTCCGAACTCGATGCGATTCCTGTTCCGTGCCCCTGTCTGACCATCACGGCGTGAAGCGTCCGGTTTTCCAACATTCCCGGGAAGCTGCCTTTTCGGTCTCCAACGGTTAATTTACGGGCTTTGTCGTCCCAATGAATAGGGATGGTGGAATACTCGCCATGTTCATAGCCGTAGTTATCCCCTTCATCTTCATACAGAGTGAAGTCGGCGTTCGCTCCTGCGTAGACGCGCAGCTCGATCGGGTCCTCCTTGCCGGCAGCCGATTCGATTCGCGGGCCGAACGGCACAATCGAACCAGCTCTGGCATAAATCGGGATTCTTTCGATCGGAGCTTCCGCTGTAATAGTCTGGCCGCCGGTTACAATTTTGCCTGTCCAGAAATCAATCCAGTTGTTGCCTGGCGGAAGGTAAACAGAGCGTTGCGCGCCTTCGGTGGTCACTGGATTGATCAGGAAAGCGGAGCCGAACATGAATTGGTCGGCGACTGCGCGTGATCCCGAATCAGACGGGAACTCCAGCGGCAGCGCCCGCATAAGGGTTTCTCCTCTGCTCGTAACGCCCCAGGCGGATGAATAGATGTACGGCAGCAGGTAATAGCGAAGTTCATCGTACTGCGTTGCGATATCAAGGACCTTCGGACCATAATTCCAGATCTCGGCATTCGAAATCCATCCATGCACACGGAAAATCGGAGAGAATGCCGCGTACTGAAACCATCGGATCAGCAGCTCATGGTAGGCCTCATTGGTGTACTGGTCCTTTGGGCGGAAGAAGCCACCGCCATCCGTTGTCCAATACGGCAATCCCGCCATGCTGAAGCTCAGGCCCGCGGGGATCTGGCGCCGGAACGTAATCCAGTCCGCGGAAATATCGCCTGACCATGAAATTGCCGCGTATCGCTGTTGTCCGGAAAAAGCCGAGCGAGTGAAAATGACAACGCGCTTGCGATCTGTGGTCGCGCGTTGGCCTTCGTAGATGGCTTTGGTTACGTACAGGGGATAAGCATTCCGTACCGACTCTCCACTTCCCAGAAAAGTTTGGCGGCCCTTGAGTATGTCGAACTCCGGCTCAGACGCATCCATCCACCAGCCGTCCAGCCCGTAATCGAAGATCCCCTTCTTGAGCTCCGACCAAAAAGCTTTCTGCGCTTCGGGATTGAAGAAATCAGTCCAGGGAGTTCCCGGTACCAGCAGCGATTTGGCACTCATCCGTTTGTAAACATCTGAGTCCTCACCGAACCTCGACCACACCGAAATGGGCACGTGTTCATCCATGGCATGGAATTGCTCCATCATGCCCTTTGGGTCGGGATAATTGCTCTCGTCGAACTTCATAGCGTTCCAGCCGTACTTGCCCCAGTACTGCCAGTCCTGCACCAAAGCATCAACCGGAAGCTTGCGCTTGCGGAACTCAGTTCCAACGCCGAGAATCTCCTCCTGCGTGTGATACCGCTCACGGCACTGCCAATACCCGTAGGCCCACTTGGGAAAGAGCGGGGCTTCGCCGGTAAGCTGGCGGTAGTCAGCGATAACGCGATTGAGCTCGGGGCCATAGAAGAAGTAGTAGTCAATGGCCTCCCCGACTTCCGAGCGGAATGTGGTCATGTCCTGGGGAGGCCTGACCGCCAATTGAACGCCCTTGGGGCCGCCTTTCGCCATGACTTCATATTCCCTATTCGCTTCCAGTTCGACGATGCCTGACGCTGAAGTAGGCGTCCACATGTTGCGCAGATCGATGACATGCTGGTCACCAACATCCACGATCATCTGATCGTGATTGTCGCTGCTGATAAGGAAGCCGTATGTGCCCTTAGCGCTTGTGGTGAACTTTCCTTTGCCCGTCGCGGGATCGACTGCTATCGGCTGATCAGCTGGATTGAAATCGGTAAGAGAGGGATTGTTCCACAGCAACCCATAACCCTTGCTCGACAGCAGAAAGGGAACAGAAATATTTGTGTTCGCCTGCGAAAGACGAATGGGAACGCCGCGAACATTGAAAATGCCTTCCTGATGCTGGCCAAGTCCGTACTGCGCCTCGTCTGGAGGCGAAAGAAAGCTCTGCTGAAGCAGCCAGGTTTTTGCTTCATAGAGCGAAGGCAAATCAAAGGTTTTGCCCCCATCTTTGGGTTCCGCCAAAACAACTTTTCCATCTTTGGATAAGAAACTAACCGCGCCGGTGGCAGAATCGATTGCCACGGTGATTGCAGCGCTCGAGATTCTCACATTGTTTTTGTCCGCTTTGATCTCAACCTTGCTCGCGCGGCATGGCTGTATGACGACCGGAACTTTCGGGCTCGGGACTGTTGACGTCGGGCTGGCGACGACGTGCACGACCCGGTCGCCGCATAGTTCAACCCGCATCGTTCCACCAGTGGTTCGGAATGTGATCCCATTCGCATCCTTGTGGAATTCCTCGATGGCAAATTGCGAGGAACTGGCCGGCCATGCTGCCGAAGCTAAGGTTGTTATAAGAAGAAAAAGCAATCCGCGGGTTTGGTTGGTCATTTTGTTTTTGGACTGAGTTCCTTTCGCAATTACATACTGCCTAAGAGTCTTGGTTCACGCCTAGCGAGGACACGCGTTGCATCGCGTGCCGAAAGCGCTCCGAAATGTGATTAGGCTCTGAACGTAGCAAGTGCTATTGCGGCTCGATTTCGCCGTCGTCCTGCTGCATCGCAACCGCTGCCCGATTTAAGCCCTGCCGCCTCAATTGGGCTGACACATCAAAAGCTTGCTTGGCCGCATCGCGGTCCCCAACCTTCAAATACAATCGCGCTAGCTGGTAGTGAACCGTGCCGTCCTTATCACCGGTCAGCGCGAGCTTTAATTCGGCGATCGCCTGTTCTGTGTGTCCGGTACGCGAATAGACTTTTCCAAGCAGCGCGTGCACATGGGGAATGTATTCTGGCTTTGCACCCAGGCTCTTTTTCAGGTATGGCTCCGCTCCGGAAAAGTCGTTACGCGCACAAAGTATTTCACCCATCACTGCATTGATCTCCGGATCGTCAGGATCCTTTCTCAGGGCGGTTTGCGCGAGAGTGAATGCTTCCTCCGTTTGTCCATTCGCCAGCAAAGCCAGCGACAGTCCGAACAGCGCGCCGGTATCATTTGGCTGGATCGCCAACGACTTCCGGTACTCCTGCTCCGCGTCTGGAAACAGTCTTTGCTGGCGATAAACATCTCCCAGGAGAACATGCAACTTAGGAGATGTGGAGTCCATCTCGCTTGCTTCAGCCAGTGTTCTCGTTGCCAGACGCTGGGCAGATTTCGTTTCCCAGTACAATCCTTCGGCTTCCGTGTCGGTACTTGCGGCCAACTTCGCCGCTGCATCGAATGCGAGCTGATACTGCCCCGTTTGGTAGGCACAAGAGACCAGCCACTTGGGGTTCTTGGCCTGCAGTTGGCGAATTCGGTGTGAACGCGAATCATCGCACTGGCCGTATTTGAGACTTGCAAAGGCTCCAGCTACATTTTGGGCAGGAGAGTCACCGGACATGGCCGGGTGTATTTTCGCATCCGGAGCTTCGCCCCTTAGAATGCGCGCAACTCCTTGAGACACTGGCGATGATTGTTTCTCACCGAGAATGCTCTGCAGCTCGAGGCGCTTATCCTGGGCTAGACCTGTGTCAAAGCGTTGACTTGAAGTTTGCAGGAACGCAGCATTGGTCTCAAAGATTTCTTCGAGCTCGTCTGCTGCTTTTGCGGTTTGTCCTTGTTCGATGCGCAACCTTGCAAAGCCCAGCTTCGCCGTGAGGGAAGCCGGATCATCTTTGAGCTCAGCTTTCAACTCACTCTCCGCCCCGGCAAGATCATGCCGATTGATCAGCACGAAACCATAGCCAGCGTGTGTGCCCGCAGGAAAGGTCGCGGAACCTACAGCTTTCTTGTACGCCTCGTCGGCTTGAATCCACGCGTGCTGGTCGGCGAAGTTATCCGCTATCAATGCCTGCAGATAACCAGAGTCCTTATGCCGCGTCAGCAGGATGCGGGCGTCGGCTTCAACTTGCTCGAGATAGGTCACCCCGAGGTGATACCGGGCTTCTGCGCTCGCACCGTCAAGCTGGACCGCCTGCGAGTACGAGGCGATCGCCAGGCGAGGCTGGCCCGTAGCCCGGTAGGCTGCGCCAAGGCCGAGCTGCGCTTGAGCTTCTGATGGCTTCGAAACGGCTGCTTGCTTGAGATGTGGAATGGCTTCTTCGTAACGTTTCAGGCGCAGATCAGCAAGTCCTAGAAAAAGGTTTGGCACGAACAGCGACGGCTTGAGACGAATGGCTGCGCGAAATTCATCAGCCGCTCGCTGATCTTTGCCGGTTTGGTAGTACATCAAGCCGAGATTAGTTCTGATTTCGGGAACTTCTGGATGGAGCTTAACAGCCTGCCGGTAGAACTCAGCGGCAGAATCGAACTCGCTCCTGGCCTGGGCTTGTTGCGCCGAGGCCAGGAGGGATTCGAACGCATCGGGCTGCTGAGAGACCAGCAGCTCCGACGGTAAACAAATCGCACAGCTTACAACCACCTTGAGCCATCTGCTCACGCATCACCAATAGAATTTTAGCGCTGCCTGCATTTGCCGCGGTGTCCATGCTTGCGTGATCGCCCCGTAGGTTCCTGGCGGATTATCGAACGGTGTTGCGCCCACAAAAGTATTCGGGCTGTAGTAGTTGGTGTGATTGAGGGCGTTAAACATATCCAGACGGAACTGGACACGATAACGCTCCTGAATCGGGAAATACTTCTGAATACTGAGGTCCCAGTTCTTATAGTTCGGTGCACGCAGATCCGAGAAATATCGCGGAGCATTGCCCAGACTCCATGGACCGGCAACCGCGAAGGCTGAGGTATTGAACCACTGGCTACGGTTTGGATCCGAGACGTGATAGTCGCCTACAACGTCCACATGCTGCCCGACTCCGAAGTAGTTAAGCCCGTTTCCTGAACTGGTGACTGTGAGCGGAAAACCCTGTTTCAAAGTCAGTGTCCCGGAGGTCTGCCAGCCCCCGACAATGGTATTGACGACACCGTTCACACTCGAGCCGAACTTCTTGTTCCTGCCTACCGGCAGCTCATAAACGTAACTCAGAACGAAGCTATGAGGAGTGTCGGTCGCATCGACCGATTTCTCGGCCGCAAGGTTGTACACGTTGCGGATGTTTTCGGAGAAATTGGCGGAAGCCGACGCCCAGTTTTCTGGTCCCCCCACGTTGTCCAGAAATTTTGAGAACGTGTAGGAGGCCAGGAGCGTCAGCCCTTGCGACACCCGGTGTGTGTAGTTGACGTCCAGCGCGTTGTAACTGGAACTGCCGGAGGGAGCCTGGTTTTCATTAATGTCGCAGAATTCCGGATGCGGCCTGAGCAGTTGGCCCTGTGGAACTGTGGGTTGATCAAGGCTGCACCCGCTCGATGTAATGGTGCCAAAAAAGGGGTTCGGAACTTGATTCAGCAAGGCGTTGCCCATGGAGAAGTACTTGGGATCAAGCTGATTCAGATTCAGGCCGCTGGCATTGACGTTAACTCCGTGATTTCCGACATAGGTGACATCGAGCACGTCATTGGAGGTCGGTGCATACTGAAAACCGTACATCCATTGCTGGTCGTAGTAGGTTTTCCGGCTGCGGGAGACTGCGGTTACACCGAAGCCCACGTTGGTCAAACCGCCAAGCGAACTTCCCGTGATCGGAATGAGGCCCCCCGAAAACGCCGAGCTTAGCGTATTGGCTGGTGTCAAGCCGCTGTTATTCGTAGCGACATAAGGAGTATCTGAGCTAAATCCTGGCGCGGGGCCAGTTCCCCGATAGGTCGGAGGATAGAAGATCCCATAGCCTCCGCGCATCACCAGCTTCGGCATTACCTGATATGCAAATCCGATTCGTGGAGCAAAGTCCTTGTGGTTGATATCGAACAACCCGCGTTGGTCGGAATTGGCGAATTGCAACTCGCCTGTGTAAGTCTGGCCAACGGCGGCGCTGACCGGGTTGGTCGCATTGTAGTCAAACCAAGCCTGACGGTTATATCGGTCGGTCACGGGCTGCTGAATCTCATAACGAAGGCCGAGGTTCAGGGTGAGATTGTGCGTCGCCTTCCAGTCATCCTGCAAATAGACTCCGTGGAACCAGGTGCGGCTTACATTCTGGATGGAGACGCCCGTGTTCCCGCTCGCAGGCACTCCCATCAGCATGGATGCGGATGCATCGCCTGTCCCGCTGATATTGGCACCCGACGCATCGATCGCGCCGGTGAACAGAGAGTCAAAGTTGAACGGCGTGAAGTGGAATCTCCCGCCATTCTCATCCGTGGCAACCGCCATATAGCCAAACGAGAGTTGGTGCTTTCCGCGGACTTTTACGAAGTCAAGCGATCCGCTGACAGCGGAGCGTGGAAATGCACCCTGCCCGGCACCCGCCACCGGACCTTCCGGCAGATAGCTTGCGACACTGATGATAGGAAATTGCGGGGAGTAAGTATCGATGAAGCTCGGCAAGCCGAGGGAAGAGGCTTTGAAGCCGTTGCTCTGCATATCATTGCCCTCTACCCATTTCATGCCGCCCACATTCACGCTCATAGTGAAGGTAGGGGTGAAGACCTTGCTCAGACCCACACTAACGTTCCAGCGATTATTCGGGTTGCGCTGCCCCGGACCCGCCGGATTGGTAGCGCCAAAGAAAGCCGCTTCTTCATCCTTGTATTCCTTCTTGTAGGAATATCGTCCGTAAAGTCGCGTGCCCTCGTTGAAATTATGGTCAATACGACCGCTGTACTCGTCGGAATAGTCGGCAAGAAGCCCGGTCGCGTTAAAGTTGGTACCCAAAGCGTTCTGCGATGGGGACGGATAGAAATTGATGAGCGACTGCCCGATACCGTTAATGAGAGACCCGCCTGTGAAGGGTGAAACATAGCTCGTTAAGTCGTTGCCCGGTATGGGATCGCGAACAAAGCCGCCAGCAACCTGGCGACCGCTGAATGGGTCATAAAGCTGGCCGCTCAGGACTGGTCTGCCGAGGGCGTCAACGCACGCCTGATTGTGGCTGGCGCCACACGTGGCCAGTTGCGGGCCGAGCAAGGCTGAGAAGTCTCCAGTGCGAAAAGCCGGGAGTGGAACGGTGCCGGAATATTGTCCGGCGTTATGATCTCGATGGCCCTCGAAGTTGAAGAAGAAGAATGTTTTGTCGCGCTGTTTGTAGAGGCCCGGAATGTAAACCGGTCCGCCGACCGCAACGCCAAACTGATTGCGATGCGAATTCGGCTTTGGTGATCCATTCAAGTTGTTGAAGTAATTGTTGGCATCGAGCGCCCCATTGCGCAGATAGTCGTACACGTCTCCGTGCAAGCTGCTGCCGCCGGACTTGGTGACCACGTTGATCACATTGCCTGTGCTCCAGCCGTACTGCGCGGTGAACGAATTCTGCTGAACTTTAAACTCCTGCACGTTGTCGGGAGACGGAACGTAAATAACACCGCCCCAGCCTTCACTGGTGTCCCAGGCTCCATCTAAGAGGAACGCGTTTGTTCCGAAGTAGCCGCCCCCAAAGTTAAGGAAGGACACGTCCTGGTCGGAAGATCCCTGTTGTCCACCCGACGAAATGGTCTGCCTTTGCGAAAGGTTATTGACGGACGAGTTCAACTCCACAAAGTTGAACACGTTGCGCAGATTCAGGGGCAACTCGGTGACCTGTCTAGTGGAAATCTCGGCGGCAATATTCGCATTGTCCGTTTGCAACAGAGGCGCGGCGGCCGTTACCTCAACCTGCTCAGACGCCCCTATGGTCAAACTAATGTTCTGGCTGGCGGATTGCCCTACTTCCAATGCAATTCCTTCCTGCTTGAAGGTTTTAAAGCCCGACGCCGAGGCTGTCAGGCTGTATGTTCCAGCCGGCAGAAGAGCGAAGGAAAAATTACCTTCGGGGTCAGTCTTAAAGGCGCGTGTTACTCCCTTCTCAATACTGCTCAACACGACGTTGGCATTTGCCAGGCGTGCGCCAGAAGAATCTGAAACTGAACCTGAGAATGTCGCAGTGGAGGCAAGTGTCTGCCCTTGTGCAATGGGCATAGCTGTGCCGATCGCGAAGACGGTACCCAGCAGAAACAGGGAGAGACTCCGAAATTTGGGCATCGACAAGGGTCCCCTCTCGATTTGAGTTTTGAAAAATAGTTAGCGGTAACTGTACCGAGTGCTGCAGATTCTAGTATTACTGCACCGGGTCTTGTCAAGCTATTTCTTTTCCTGAGATGGAAGCGATCGTTTATGCAAACGCGGATGGGGTCTCGGTTCGTTCTCGGCCGCGCTCCGTTGCAAGTTCCTGCTCAGTGGGTGAAGTGGTATTCATGCGCCGGTGGGCTGCGAGCGCGGTGGAACGTCGAAGTACCAGGTTCGTCTTTATGACACCCGCCTCCGGCGAGAATGGGGAACGTTCACATTCTACCCATTCTAGTAATCCCCTAAAGGCAGTCTCAGCAATCGCTGTCTGAGACATTTGGACCGTCGTCAGCGGGGGAATCAGGAATTGTGCCAACCTGATGTCATCAAATCCCACCACCGACAAATCTCGAGGCACATCGAGAGCCAGCTCGAACGCCTCGCGTATCACGCCGATGGCTGTCAGATCGTTAGAGCAAATCACTGCCGATGGGCGATTTCGCAAGCCAGCCAGATCTGTCATGGCCCTCATTCCGCCTTCCATCGTGTGATTTCCCTGCACCAGGAGTTCCGAAGGCGTATTCAGGCCGATCTCATTCATGCACTCCTGAAACGCGACTTTTCGCGCGGCTGCGCTTTGCAAATTGACAGGTCCGCTGACAAAGCTGATATGAACGTGGCCAAGAGCCGCCAGGTGTTGCACTGCCTGTCGCATGCCGTGGTGATAGTCAACCCGAATGGTTTTGACTAACGGCCCCCGCACTGCGGAGTCGATCACAAGTACCGGCACTTTTCGATTTCCGAAAACCT
>Ga0310810_10010401_pt1 | contig 10827 bp, 8 predicted proteins | sample NCmetagenome_FD_207641 | JGI IMG/M metagenome (GOLD analysis project Ga0310810, IMG submission 207641) | Soil microbial communities from experimental microcosm in Duke University, North Carolina, United States - NC | ecosystem: Engineered > Artificial ecosystem > Soil microcosm > Unclassified ... | reverse complement strand
GGGCCGATGAGTTACTCCGTCGGTGGGCGACAATACGTCACGATCGCAGCCGGAAGCTCGCTGTTCGCCTACGCGCTGCCACAGGGCAAGTGATGAGAATACGCGCCACTACGATCTTCAGGGTTTTCGCCTCCTTCGTGTTGTTCGCGACCTTCGTCGTGTTCGTCAGCGCGCAGGCACCGAGCTACAAGGTGCCGCGCACACCGGATGGACAACCCGACCTGCAAGGGTTCTGGTCGAACGCGACATATACGCCGCTCGAACGGCCGGACAACGTGAGCAAAGAGTTCTACACGCCGGCAGAAGCTGCGGCCGTCGAGAAGGCGGCAGCCTCGCGCGAGACCGAGCAGACCGAGCCCGGCACGACTGCCGACGTGCACTATGACTTCACGCAGTTCGGATTGGATCGGAGTCAGGCGACGCTGGCACGCACGCTGCGCACGTCGCTCATCGTCGATCCGAAGAACGGCAAGTTGCCGCCGATCACCCCCGAAGGAAAGAAGATCCTGGCCGCGCGCGCTGAAGAAGCGAAGAAGCTGGGCGGCCGCTGGGATTCGGCACAGGCCAATCAGCTGGACGATCGATGCCTCATCATGGCAGGCTCAGGGCCGCCGATGATGGACGCGGCCTATAACAGCAACTACCACATCGTGCAGGCACCAGGGTACGTGATGATTCTGACCGAAATGATTCACGATGCCCGTATCATTCCGCTCGATAGCCGGCCGCAGCCGTCCGCGAACGTGCGGCAATGGGTGGGTCTCTCGCGAGGACACTGGGAAGGCGACACGCTCGTCGTCGAAACGACCAACTTCAACGGCAAGAACCCGTTCAGAGGGTCGACCGAGCACATGAAGGTGATCGAGCGATTGAGGCGTGTGGCCGACGACACGATCGAGTACAACTTCACTGTCGACGACAAGAGCATGTGGGAGAGAGCCTGGTCCGCGGAGGCCGTGATGCGCAAAACCACCGGCCCGCTCTTCGAGCACGCGTGTCACGAAGGCAACTACGGTCTGTACAACACGCTGGTCGGTGCCAGGCTCGAGGAGCAGAAGGCCGCCGAAGGCGCGGCGAAAAAGGACTCGAAATAAGATGCGGAACCAGTTCCTCACTCGCGTCACTGTCGCCGCCATCGCCACGTGCGTGGCTACCGCTGTCGCGCTCGTCACAGCGCAGACCGGCGGGTATCGCGCGCCGCGCGGGCCGGACGGCAAGCCCAATCTGAATGGCATCTGGCAGGCGATCAACTCAGCCAACTACGACATCGAGGCGCACTCGGCTGCGCCAAGTCCGGTGCTCGAACTGGGGGCGTCCGGCGCGGTGCCCGCAGGCCTGGGTGTCGTGGAAGGCGGGACGCTTCCGTACACGCCGGAGGCGCTCAAGAAGCGCAACGAGAATCGTGCGAACCGCCTGAAGCTCGATCCAGAGGTGAAGTGTTACCTGCCCGGCGTGCCGCGTGCGACCTACATGCCGTTCCCGTTTCAGATCATTCAAAGCCAGAAGCACATCATGCTCATTCACGAGTATGCCGGTGCGGTGCGGACGATCTACATGGCGGATCAAACCGAAGCGCCCGCCGACAGCTGGATGGGGTGGTCGAACGGACGCTGGGAAGGGGAGTCGCTGGTCGTCGACACGAAAGGCTTCAACGACTCGAGCTGGTTCGACCGCTCCGGGAACTTTCACAGCGATGCACTGCACGTGGTCGAGCGGATCACGGCGCGCAGCGCCGATACGCTCAATTACGAGGTGACCGTCGAGGATCCCAAGGTCTTTACCCGCCCCTGGAAGATGAGTATGCCGCTCTACCGCCGGGTGGAGCCCAACGCACAAATTCTCGAGTTCAGATGCGTCGAATTCGTGGAAGATCTGTTATACGGACATCTGAAGAAACCGCCGAGTCAGTAGCTGAAATGGAGAGTCAGATGAAACGTCGATCTCTCGTTTCGATTGGAGCCCTGGTTCTCGGAGCTGGCATGCTCCTGCCGGCGACCGGTGCCGCGCAGATAGCGGCGCCTCTGGCCAGACCGGCGCCCGCGCCGAAGACCGCTCCGACCTCTGGCAAGCCCTACACACCGCCTAAGACTCCCGATGGTCAACCGGACCTCCAGGGCTTCTGGACCAACTCCACGTATGTTCCGCTCGAACGTCCGCAGGGCGTCACCAAGGAGGTCTACACCCCGGCCGAAGCGGAAGCCGCGATGAAAGCGGCCGCTGCACGCGAGGCGGAGCAGACAGAGCCTGGCACGACTGCCGATGTGCACTATGACTTCACGCAGTTCGGGCTCGACCGGAGCCAGTCCACGGTCGCGCAGAGTCTGCGCACCTCGTTGATCGTCGATCCACCCGACGGGAAGATTCCGGCGCTGAACGCGCAGGGACAGAAGCGCGCGGCCGAACGTGCCGCGGCGCGCAAGACCGCCGGCGGGCCGTACGACTCGGTGCAGAACATGCCGATCGGATCGCGTTGCATCATCATGGGCGGATCCGGACCTCCGATGATGAACGCCGGCTACAACGCGAACTACCAGATCGTGCAGTCGCCCGGCTACGTGATGATCCTGACCGAGATGATTCACGACGTGCGAATCATCCCGCTCGACAACCGCCCGCAGCCGGCGTCAGGTCTCCGGCAGTGGGTCGGCGTCTCGCGCGGACACTGGGAGGGGAACACGCTCGTCGTCGAGACGACGAATTTCAACGGCAAGAATGCGTTCAGGGGCGGCAGCGAAAACATGAAGGTCACCGAGCGCTTTACGCGCGTCGCGGATGACATGATCGATTACAAGTTCACGATCGACGACCCGGCGACGTGGGATAAGACGTGGAGCGCGCAGGCGCCGCTCGCGAAGACCGAGGGGCCGATCTTCGAGTTCGCGTGCCACGAAACCAACTACGGCATCGCGAACATCCTTGCCGGTGCGCGTGCCGAAGACAAGCAGAAGGCCGACCCGGCGAAGAAGGGATCGAACTGACATGCGCGCAAAGCTTGTAGTGATGGTTGCCTGTGCCGGCCTCCTGCTGGCGGTCGGACAAGCGCGAGCGCATCATGCGTTCGCGGCGGAATTCGACGTCAACAAGCCGCTCACCTTGAAGGGCTCGCTCATCAAGTGGGAGATGGTGAATCCCCATTCCTGGTTCCATGTCGCGGTCAAGGAGCCCGACGGGAAAGTCACGGAGTGGCTGATCGAGGGCGGAAGTCCGAATCAGTTGATCCGGATGGGCGTGACCAAGAACACCGTGCCGATTGGAACGGAGCTCACGATCGAGGGCTACCGTGCCAAGGACGGCGGCCTCAAAGCCGTGGGACGAAACTTCGTGCTGCCCGATGGCTCGCGGTTGTTCCTCGGCGGCTCTGCGCCCGGCGGGACGCCAGGGGATAAGAAATAGATCGATTGAGGATTGGGGATCTTTGATTGTTGAATCGTTGTTGATCGTGGATGTTTGATTGTTGATTAGGTTGTCGTTCGACCCGAATCATCAATCGAACAATCAACAATCAACAATCAACAACGAATCTATAATCAACAATCAAAGATCAACATTCATCCGGGTCACGCTCGTACCGGCGCTCGCTCGCTGAGCGCCATCGCCACTCCACCCAGGATCAACACCGCTCCCACTCCAGTCCACAGCGTCGGCCGTTCGCCGAGCACCACGAACCCGAGCACCAGTGCGATCGCCGGCGTGAACACGCTGATGAAACTCAGGCTCGTCACGCTCCAGACCTTGAGTAACGAGAAATAACCCAGGAACGTGATGACGCTGCCGGCGAGAGCCAGATACGCAATGGCTGCCCACGTCGATGTGTCCCGTGGGAGCGCGAGCCCATCACCAGACGCGAGTGATACGAGGGCCAGCGCCGCGGCGCCGATGAGCATTGCCGGCGCATTGAGGGCCGCCGGATGCAGTGTCGAGCCTTGACGTTTGGTGGCGACCGCGGCGGCCGCGGCGCAGACCGTGCTGGCGACGATTGCCAACATCGGACCGATTCCAGCGGGATCGAAGCGAACCCGATCGCCGAAGAGCGACACGATGCCGGCAAATGCGAGCGAGGCACCGGCGAGCTTGCGGCCGCTGACGCGATCGCCTGGCACGTAGACGTGCGCGAGTCCGATCGTGACGAGTGGAAGCATCGCGAACAGGATGGAGGTCAGACCGCTGTCGAGAAACTGCTCGCCCCAGTAGATCAGCCCATAGTCGGCGGCGAAGAGCACCAGACCGACCCAGACGACCAGGCTCCATTCCGTCCGCGAGGCGGGCCATCGCGCGCGCAGCAGCGGTACCAGCAGCGCCAGGACGGCACCGGCGACCAGAAATCGCACGGCGGCGACGTTGAACGGCCCGAGGCCGCCGTACCCGATCTTGATCACCAGCCACGTGGAACCCCAGATCAGACAGAGGAGTACGTAGAGGGCGAGGTTCATTCTTTTTGCTTGAGTGAGCGAGACCGTTGTGGGAACAATGCGAGTGTCACGCGAGAGTGCACGATGCGAAATCCACTACTGGCAACAATCGGAGCGGCGCTGATCCTGTCAGCCGCGTCACTTGGTGCGCAAGAGCAGGCGAAGGCCGGTGCCCAAGACCAACCGAAGGCGCCGACCACGGTGGAGCTCACCGGCTGCGTCGGCCTCACGCCGTCATCGGGCGGTCAGTTCACGTTTACCGATGGCACCAGCGGTGGCACGTACCGCTTGAACGGCAAGGGCCTCAAGAAGTATGCGGGGCAACGGGTGCGAATTGTCGGTGATACAGCGAGCAAGAAGCTTCACGTCAAGACAGGATTGTGGCCGTCGCCAAATATTGCCGCGCAGGCCGGCGCGCTCGATCCCGCACAGGAATCGATCGCGCGTAACTCGGGTGGCGCGTCGAGTGTGCCTGACGCCACGCCGGAGTTGCGGGTTGTTCGCGTGAATGGCGTCGAAGGCGCGTGCCGTTAGCGCGCGCCTCGTGCGCGCCTTATTCGTCGACGTTGTGCAGATCGATTGGCGCGGCGCCCTGCTCGCGCGGGCTCGAATGGTACGTCGTGTCCCCACTCATTTCCATGGATGGCGTGCGCCCGAGCTCGTCGTGCTGACAGCGATCGGCGTGGAGAAGCGCGTGAAGGACTTCGTCACGCGTCGGGTCCGGCCGATGGGTCTCGTGGGTGAACTTCGGCACGGGGTCACCTCTTTCTGCTGATGTCGGAGGCCGCGTCAGGGGGGCCCGGTAGGACAGGGCACGATCCCACAACCGACGTTCGAGAACAAGCGTCTTTTTCGTGACGTTGTAATCAGCCGACGAGACATTTCTCGCCCCCGGCCGGTCTTTCGACTGTTCGGTATTTCCTAGGACTGCGTATTCTCTCTTGTAAAGGCAGAGCTGCTGGCAATAAGCTCAGCAATGTGCCGGGTTCGCGCCGGCCTCGTCCCTGCCCGTCCGAAGGAGAGAGTCATGTCCGGCGTCAGGCCCCCCCTTGCCCTCGTTGTCCTGAGCCTTCTGGCCGTTTTTCAGAGTGCAGGCCAAGCGGCGCTCGATCAGCTGCCGGTGAACGCGCTCCCCTACTCACTCAGCTACACGGTGACGGGCAACTACGTCGTCTCGAGCGTCGACTTGACGCCAGAGCCCGATAACCAGGACGGAGATCCCGGATACCAGACGGCAACAATCCATATTGGCACCTCGACGGCGAGAGCCGTGCCGCAGAACGCGGAGATCCTGGCCGCGTTTCTCTACTGGGAGACGCTGGCGCAAAACGCGACCACGCTCGACGTGCAGTTCCGCGGTCTACCGGCCTCGCTCGTGCGGGTCCAGTCGCAAGAGATCTCCGGGGTCTTCGCCCCATGTTGGAGTCAGAGCGGCAACACACTCTACATGATGCGCGCCGACGTGCTGGCGCTCCTGCCGCTACAAAAAGACGAGAACGGGTTTCCCACTGGACGCCGACTGGTGAACGACATGGACCTCGTGGCCGCCGGTATGACGGCGGGGCACAAGATCAGACTGCCTGAAGCGGGGACCGGCAACCAGACACCGCAGAGTGCAGGCGCCTCGCTGTTCCTCGTCTATCGGGATCCAAGTGAACCGCTGAGACGGATCGTGGTCTACGACGGGCTGCACGTTGCGCAAAGGGGCGAGACGACCGTCCAGCGGATCCGCGGATTCCTGCAGTCCAATGTCACTGCTCCGGGTCAGGCCAAGCTCACTCAAATCGTCAGCCGAGGCGCCGCGAATCCGACGGAGCAACTGACGTTCGACGGAGCCGGCATTCCTTCGAATTCGTTCGCAGGCAGTCTGAGCCCCGACTCGGATCGCGCGTGGGCGAGTCCAACCATCGACGTCTCCGCGCAGATGCCAGGGACAGTGGAGGACTACACGAACACAGCCGACAACGAGGCGGAGTACGGCGAGCAAGCGACCATGACCTTCCGCTACACCGATATGACGACGTACGGGTGCCATACGTGGGCGGCGATCGCTTTCAGTGCGCCCGTCAAGGACAACGACGGCGACGGATTGATCGATCTGCTGGAAGAACCGCCGACGGGACCTGGTGTCAACGTGTTCCGCGATCCGAACGGCGCCGAGTATCCGCGCTTGTGGCAGATGGGCGCGCGCGCGAATCAAAAGGATCTGTTCGTCGAAATCAACAGCATGTACGCGGCGCCCGGTACGTCGTACGGATCCGCGACGCATCCGTTCCCGCTCGCGAGCCAGAACCCGATCAATGGTCAGGTCACAGACGCGTTGGGCCACGATCACCGGCCGACGCCGCAGGTTCTGCAACTCCTCGGAGACGCGCTTGCGAGAGCCGGTGTCGTGGCGCACTTCGACGTGGGAAATCCGGCCTCGTACAAGACGCCGGCGGGGTCGGCGTACGACTCCACGGTGGCCGACGCGTACATCATCGGCGCTGGTGGTGCTAGCGGCGGCGATCCGCTGCTGGCCCGAGGCGGAGAGTCCCTCCTCGAGCGGACGTGTGTTGCGGACCCTGCGAGTCCGCAGTTCGATCCGCTGTGCCAGTTCCCGGCCTACCCGGGGACGGTGAGTTGGAAGTACCAGTTTCAGCTTCTCCGCGACCAGTTGCTCGACGCGGGCACGGGGTTACGCCGCTTCGACCCGATTCGGAATCACATCTTTCATTACCTGCTGTTTGCCCACGCCCGCGGAACGGCGCAATCAGTCTTCCCGTGTCGTGACGCCGCGAATCAACCGGTCGGGTTCCCGCTCAACGATCCAACGAATCCCACTGGAATCGTCGGCTGCACCCAGGGCGGTTTGACCGACAACCCGGACTTCCACGTGCCACGCGGCGTGTCGGGTGTGTCCGATCTGCCTGGTCTCAGTTCGATGGTCACCCTCGGGATGTCGAAGAACTTCATCGGTACCGAGTTCTTCCAGGCGTCAACGGCGCTGCACGAACTCGGACACAGTCTCGAGCTCTGGCATGGTGGCGCAACGCCTTCATTCGCGCCTGCTTCTAAACCAGGTGCGCCGCGAGGAAGCGTTCACGTCGACATCGCACCCAACTGCAAGCCGAATTACCAGAGCAGCATGAGCTATCTGCATCAGCTGAATGGCTTGATCGACGAAACGGGCGCACCCAACCTCGATTACTCCAACACGAGACTTGGGATCGCGGGCGACGTTCTCGATGAAACGACGCAATTGGGCAACAGTCCTCTGGTGACCAGCGGCCTCAGTCCGCGGCGTTATCGTGTGGCGTGGTACGCCCCGATCCTCGATGCGGCCGGCGGTCAACCCGCAAACATCGCGCGTTTGCTCGGGGTCCCCGCTGCCACACGGCACTGCGACGGGACGCCGCTGCTGACGGACGCGAGCGGACACGTGATCGAACAACCTGCCGGACGCCTCGAAACGGCGAGCACTGCGCCATCCACGATCGATTGGGCGGGGGATGACGCGTTCTCGAACCCGGTTCCTAGCGATCTGGACGTGAACTTCGACGGACGGAAGGATGGCGCGAGTGCGACGCCCGGGACACCGGCGCTGGCGGGTGTCGACGATGTCCACAGCCTTCGATTGAATCAGCTGGGCGGCAGTCAGCTCGATGGAGGGTTCTCGACTGGAATTGCCTACGTCGGAACCGGATTGACCGTGGATGGCTTTCCCTATCTGGGCGGCCCGCAGTATATCGGCGGCATACCCGTCGGAGGATCTGGCGCGTTCCCGACCGGGGGCATCCAGTACCCGCAAGGTGGAGGGTTGTATCTCGGCGGCGTCGCCGTCGGCGGCTCTGGTATCGGACTCGGCGGATCAGGAATTCCCATCGGCGCTTCAGGCATCCCCCTCGGGGGCTCTGGCATTCCGATCGGCGCGTCAGGCGACGTGATTGGGGACAGCGGTCTCACGTTCGGCGTGGGTGGCTCAGGCTATCCGATCGTTGACGGCTTCGTCGGCATCAACGGCATCGGGATTGGAGGTTCTGGCCTGGTGGTCGGGGGCTCCGGCCTCGTGGTCGGTGGATCGGGCCTCGTGGTCGGCGGCTCGGGACTTGCCGTCGGCGGTTCGGGCCTCGTCGTCGGAGGCTCAGGTCTTGTTGTCGGAGGATCCGGGAACGAGATCACGCACAGCGATATCGAAGCCACCGGACACGCACCAGCCAATCAGGTGACGGTCTGCGTCCTCGGCGATACCGGCGTCGCCAACAAGTGCGCCGGGAATCCGCCGGCGGCGCCGTTCCGCGACCGGAACCTGATGCAGTGGTCGTCAGCCAACCTCGACAGCCCTGACGGATTCAGAGGGTTCCGCGTGACGGGTTCCGACGTCGCCGACGACCGCGGAGCGTCTGCCAAAGAGATCGACGCACCCGCGAATGCGAGCTCGCTCGTCGATACCGAGGAGCTGCCGCACGGTCTCGAATTCACATACTGGATGAAGGTGAAATTCGGTGCGGCCTTGAGCCAGCCGTCACTCCCGACGATCACGGTGACGGCCGTGAACCTCGCTCCGACTGCCAGCGCGGACGGCCCCTACGTGCTCGACCCGGCCACGATGCCAGCGGTCTTGCAAGGGAATGTGTTCGCCAATGACACGGACGTCGACGGTGTGTTCAGCGGCGGCGTGCTCGACAAGTCGAAGTGGGCGGCGATCCTGGTGAATGCTGCAGGGGCACCGGTGAGCGCGCCAGCCGGCCTGACCTTCAACAGCAACGGGACGTTCAGCTACACCACGTCGCGTGGATCGATCACCTTCTACTACAAGATCGATCCTGGCAAGTGGACCGACGGCGTCACCGACATCAGCCCGGACTCCAATGTGGCGAGTGTCACGATTTCAATTGTAGACAGGGTGCCCCCGACGATCACGAACCTCACCGTCAACCCGACGACGATCTGGTCGCCGAATGGGAAGGCGGTGCCGGTCACGATTTCGGGAACGGCGACTGACACCGGCGGCTCCGGCGTCGGCAGCATCGTCATCGACGTCGAAGACGAATACAACGCCGCCGAAAACAGAGTAAACAATCCCCACGACGTCGATTACGAGATCGCCGTACAGGGCGATGGACCATTCTCAACCACGATCTCTCTCGTCGCCTCGCGCACCGGTAACGACAAAGACGGTCGGAAGTACACGATCTACGTCGGCGCGAAAGACAAGAGCGGGAATATCGGGTGGGCGGTCAACACGCTGACGGTGACCGCTCACGATCAGAGCAAGTAACGTCCGACGGCACCGCCTCCTGGCTCTCGACGGATGCAGCCGAGAGTCAGGGCGCAGGTCTGCCTTCGACTTCGCTCAGGCCAGGGAAGACCCGCCTCTACGTCACTATGAAAGCGGCACTAGTTGGCGCGCTTGCGAACTTCCGCGAGCAGAGGATCTTCGGTCGAGTTCCCGCGCAGGCGCAGATACTCGCGATAGGATTCCGAATAGCGTGAGCTCTTGAGTCCCTCGCGTGCGCGGCCCAGATAGTAGTGGACCGGTGCAAGGTACGCGTAGGTGGTTTCCTCGTCGAGAAACAGCGAGAGCGCCTCGCCGCGCCGCGCATTGAGGCAGGTATCGAAGGCTGAATCCGCCTGGGCGAAGAGACCGGCCTCGAGGGAGGCGCGGCCCAGGTCGAAGAGGCCTATCCACGTGTCAAAGAGGGTGTTGGCCTCGCGCAATGTCCCGACCGCTTTGCGCGCATCCCCCTTCTTCAGTTGAATCAGGCCTTCGACGATCTTGGCGTACGCTCGCGGCTCGTTGTACGGCTCGTCCGCCAAGGCATCGATCAGAGGACGGGCTCGAGCAGCGTCGCCCGCTTCCACGAGTATCCGCGCGGCCAGAAACCGAGTCGTGGCGGCACTGCTGTGGCGCAGTGATTCCTCCGCAGCCTCAATCGCCGGGCGATTCCGTCCGTGAGACAGCTCCGCATACGCGATGGCGGACAGCTTCGCGGCGGCCGACCCGACGTTTTGCGACGCCAGATCGTCGGACACACCCTGCCTGAGGATTCGCACAGCGTCTGCGAAGCGACCTTGGAGCGTCGCCAGATCTCCCAGGCCAGACGCCGCAAAGGAAGACCCCCGTGTGCCGAGTTGCGCGAGCTTCTGGTAGGTCTCCGACGCCTGCATCAACTGGTCCTGCCCGAGTTGCGAGAACGCGATGCCGAGCGTCGCATACACATCGGTTCCCTTGACGGCTCGTGCCTCTTGCTCCGCGGTCTGGAAATCACTGGCGTAGTTGGCGTAGAACGCGAGGTTGTCGCGGTAGACGGGTTGGTTCGGCAGAATCTTGACGACTTCCCGCATCATCTCGACGGCCTGACGGAGCTGTCGCAGCTTCGACAAGCAGAGTGCGAGGTTGTTACGGCCGATGACGTCGGCCTGATACCGGACCACG
>Ga0310810_10010399_pt1 | contig 10829 bp, 7 predicted proteins | sample NCmetagenome_FD_207641 | JGI IMG/M metagenome (GOLD analysis project Ga0310810, IMG submission 207641) | Soil microbial communities from experimental microcosm in Duke University, North Carolina, United States - NC | ecosystem: Engineered > Artificial ecosystem > Soil microcosm > Unclassified ... | reverse complement strand
GGCTCGGTTCTGCAGGCCAGGATGAAAGCCTGACGTTTCTTGAATCGCGTTATAACGTCGCGGAAACCAGGGAAGTCAAGAAACATCTCATCATGGCGGTAAGCTTCCACGATAACGACAAACGCGCACTTCAGTTCCTGAAAGACATCCTGGGAAGTACGGAGAATGATGAAGTCCGCGGGGATGCTGCCTTCTGGTTAAGCCAGACGCAGGCCCCGGAGGCGCTGGCCATCCTCAAGGACGCAGCCCTTCATGATGGCAACGGAGGCATCATGGATAAAGCGATCTTCGGTATCAGCCAGATCGAAGGAACCGCGAGCACCGATGCGCTCATCGATCTCGCGAGGAACCATCACGACAAAGAGATGAGAAAGAAGGCAGCATTCTGGCTGGGCCAGAAGGCTTCAGACAAGGCTGTCGGCGCGCTGAAGGAGATCGCGTATAAGGATCAGGATACGGAGGTGCAGAGAAACGCTGTCTTTGCACTCACGCAGATGCATGATGGCAATAATGTCGATGAGCTGATCAGGATCGCCAGGACGCATCCAAATCCGAAGATCCGCAAAGAGGCGATCTTCTGGCTTGGAGAGTGCGAGAATCCGAAGGCGCTGGAGGCGCTCATCGATATTATTAAGAACTGAGATGTAAGCTAGGTTTGCTGTTCGGCGTGGTAAGAACTGCGGACGAGCGGGCCCGACTCGACGTGCGTGAATCCCATTTCTAATCCAACCTTCTTATACATCGCGAATTCATCCGGATGCACGAACCGCTCGACAGGCAAATGGTCGCGGGTGGGCTGCAGGTATTGTCCAAGAGTGAGAATGTCGCAGGCAACCTTTCGGAGATCTTTCATGACCTCAAGTACTTCATCGGGAGTCTCACCGAGGCCCAGCATCAATCCGGTTTTTGTGATAAATCCCCGCCTCTTCGCGCGGCGAAGGAGCTCAAGCGTCCGTTCGTACTGTGCCTGCGGCCTGACGCGATGATAGAGGCGCGGGACTGATTCGGTGTTATGGTTGAGAATATCGGGAAACGCGTCGAGCACGATGTTGAGCGCGAACTCCTCCCCTTTAAAATCAGGAATCAACACCTCGATCTTCGTCTGGGGGTTCAGCGCGTGAACCTGCCGGATAGTTTCGGCAAATATCTGGGCTCCCCCGTCGAATAATTCATCCCTGTTGACCGAAGTAATCACCGCGTGCTTCAGGTTGAGAAGCTGTACGGCTTCCGCGACACGCCGCGGTTCCTCCGCGTCGAGCTCGATCGGCTTCCCGGTCTTCACGGCGCAAAATCCACAGCTGCGCGTGCACACATCCCCGAGAATCATGAACGTCGCCGTGCCGTTATTCCAGCATTCGCCCATGTTGGGGCATCTGGCTTCCTGGCAAACGGTATGGAGTTTGTGGTTCACCACGATGCCGTTCAGACGGCTGTAGTTCTCCCCGCCGGGAATCCTGGCCTTAAGCCACTCCGGCCGCCGCTGATGATGCTGAGATGGAGCTGGCGCGGGGTTCGATATTTCCTGAATGACGTATTCCATCAATTATACAACGAGCTTCTCGTCTACGTTCTCAAGCTGCTTGATGACTGCGCTGAGGAAACTTCCTCCGAGCGCGCCGTCGATAATCCGGTGGTCGAACGAGAGCGTAAAGTATGAAATCGAGCGGATCGCGATCGCGTCGTTGATGACCACGGGGCGCTTCTTGATCGTTCCGATGCCAAGGATCGCCACCTGCGGCTGATTGATAATTGGGGTGCCGATCATGGCGCCGAAGCCGCCGTAGTTCGTGATCGTGAACGAACCGCCTTCGATATCGGCGATCGCAAGCTTCTTGGAGCGGGCCCTCGTCGCAAGGTCGTTAACGCTGCGCGCCAGCCCGGTGAAGTTCTTCTCATCCGCATTTTTGATGACCGGGACGATGAGTCCGTTCTCGGTGGCTACGGCAATCCCGAGATTGACATATCGTTTTATGACGATCTTATCTCCTTCGATCTGGGCGTTGACAAGCGGGAACTGCTTGAGCGCCTGGACGACCGCGTCGCAAATGAACGGCATATACGTCAATTTGAACCCTTCGCGCTTCTCGAACGCGTCGCCGTTTCTGCGGCGGACGGTGTCGATCTTCGTCATGTCGCATTCGTGGACCTCATACACATGAGGCGAAGTCTGCTTGCTCTTCACCATGTGGTCGGCCATCTTTTGAATCAAATTGCTCATCTGGAGGATCTCATGCTGCGGCGCAGGAAACTTCTTGGCCAGATCGCCGCTCTCGACATGCTTCAGCATATTCTCAATGCGCGGCGGCGCAGAGACCGGCGGCTGATGCGAGGGAGCTCCCGCGGGGGCGCCTCCGCCCTTTTTCCTCGTCTCGACATAGGCGAGGATGTCTTTCTTGGATACTCTCCCGCCTTCACCCGTTCCCGGGATCTGCTCCAGCTCTCCCATCGAAATATTTTCTTCACGGGCGATATTCAGGACGAGCGGCGAATAGAAGCGCCCTGCTCCGCCGTCAGTGCTCTGCGGTGCAGCCGGCATCGATTGCGGCGAAGCCGCACTCGGTTGTGGCGCGGGCTGAGGGGCGACAGGTTTGGCTTCCTGGACGGGCGCGGGCTGTGCAGGCGCCGGTTCCGGGGCTTTCGCCTGGGCCGGTGCAGCCTGCGGTTTTCCGCCGTCCTGCGAGGGCGTCGCGTTTTCATCGGTATCGATCTCCGCGATCGCAGTCCGAACCGCTACCGTCTGCTGTTCGTTGAACAACAGCTTGGTGACGACGCCGGTGGTCGGTGACGGGATTTCCGAATCGACCTTATCTGTGCTGATTTCCAGCAGCGTCTCATCTTTTTTCACCTTGTCACCCGGCTTCTTATGCCATTTGATGATCGTACCTTCGGTGAGGCTTTCGCCAAGCTGCGGCATCACTACTTCAACTTTTGACATATCGCTGTCCTATGATGATTGATAAAATTCGATGGCAAAATTTCCGGAGCTGCAAATTGCAGGCTCAATACTCAGCAAGGCTTTTCAATGCCTTGTAGACTTTCTCAGTATTCGGCAAAAAGTATTCTTCCAGCGTCGGCGCGTACGGCACCGGCGTATCAAGAGCCGCAACTCTGCGTATCGGGGCATCAAGATTCGAGAACGCATGCTCGGAAACAATCGCGGCGATTTCACCGCCGATGCCGCCGGTGAGAGTGTCCTCGTGCACGATGAGGACTTTTCCTGTTTTCTTTACTGAGTCCAGAATGCTCCTGGTGTCGAGCGGAAGCAATGTCCTTAAGTCAATAACTTCGACGCTCGTCCCTTCTTGCTCCAACCGTTCCGCTGCTTCCAATGCCCAATGGACTCCGGTCCCATATGTAATAACGCTGATATCGGACCCCTGCCGCTTGCAGTCGGCCTTGCCGATCTCTACGGTATACTCTTGTTCGGGGACTTCACCCTTCGAGTGCCGGTACAAAAACTTATGTTCGAAATACAGCACCGGGTTCGGGTCGCGGATCGCCGCTTTGATGAGTCCCTTCGCGTCGTACGGCGTCGAAGGTGCTACAAGTTTCAGCCCGGGGGCATGGAAGAACCAGGCTTCCGGATTCGTCGAATGAAACGGACCCCCTTTGATTCCCCCTCCTGACGGCAGACGTATAACAAGCGGGATGGGGACGAAATTCCTGTAATGATATTTTCCGGTGATATTGACGAGCTGGTTAAATCCGTTCGTCACGAAGTCTGAGAACTGCATCTCAGCCACAGGGCGCATGCCGACAAGCGCCGCGCCGCTGGCCGCACCGATAATCGCGGCCTCTCCGAGAACCGTATCAATGATGCGCTCCTCGCCAAATTCTTCCGTAAATCCCTTCGTGACTTTGAACGCTCCCCCATACGCGCCGATATCCTCGCCGAGAAGAAATACCGATGGATCGCGCTTCAGTTCCTCCCGGAGGCCTTCGCTGATAGCTTCTATGTACGTAATTGACCTGGACACGACATTATTCCTGAAAGACTCCCTTTGCCGCTTCCTCGCCGCCCGGATACGGCCGCTCAAGTGCCGTTTTCATCGCGCTCTCAAGCTCGTCGACGATGCCTTCCCGCATCGAATCGCGCTTCGCGGAGGACAACACCCCTTCGCTCATCAACAGCGTTTCGAACCGTGCGATAGGATCCTTCTTCCTCCACTCGGCAAACAATTGCTTCGGCACGTACCAGGCGTTGTCATGCGCCGCGTGCCCGTGCATCCTCATCGTCACGGATTCAATGATCGTGGGACCGTCCCCTTTGCGCCCTCTGGCGACAGCTTCTTTCGCCACCCGGTATACCTCCATAACATCGGTGCCGTCGACAGTAATTCCTGGAATTCCATACCCGATGGCACGTTTCGAGAGCTTGTCGACGATAAACTGCTTCGAGGTCGGCGTAGAATAGGCAAACTGGTTATTTTCGATGATAAGAATCAGCGGGAGCTTCATCACGGAGGCCATGCAGAGCGCTTCATGCACTTCCCCGATACTCGCGCCCCCATCGCCGATATACGTCATGGCGACCGCCCGTTCGTTCCGCATCTTCGAGGCAAGGGCCGCGCCGCATGCCACCGGAACCATCGCGCCGAGGTGGCTGATGTTTCCGTAGATCTTCAGCTTCGGATCGGAGTAGTGCCCCGTTCCGTCCCGCCCGCGCGTAAGGCTTGTGTCTCTGCCAAGGTGCTGAAGCATAAGGTTCAACACCGACTGGCCTTTTACAATATGTGCCCCCATGTCTCTGTGCATCGGGAACAGGTAATCGTCTTTCGTGAGGGCAAATGCCGAACCAACAGCGGTAGCCTCGTTTCCGTGTCCGGAGTAAGCTCCGCCGACGATCTTTCCCTGTTGATACAGGCGCAGGATGGAATCCTCGAACTCCCTCATCTGTACCATGTAAGAATACAGTCGAAGAAGCTCGTCCGACTTCAGCCCGGAATTCAAGTGCATTGAATCGGCTGCGGCTGCGGCTGCGGATTTTTTCTGCTTCGATGTTGTTTTTGTGGCTGGCATTCTCAGAAGGCGGCAAGCTGCTGAAGTGCTGCGACAATATCCGCCGTTTGCGGCAGCATAACATTTTCAAGCGTCGGGCCGTACGGCACAGGCGCATCTTTCGCGGCGACGCGCTTCACCGGGGCGTCGAGGTTCATGAATGCCTCAGACGAAATGATCGCGGCAATTTCCGCTCCGAACCCCCCGGTCAGCGTGTCTTCATGCACAATTACTACTTTGCCTGTCTTTTTCACGCTCGCGAGGATGCTGTCGACATCGAGAGGATTCAGCGTCCGAAGGTCGATGACCTCGACGCTGGTGCCGCCATCTTCGAGCTTGCGAGCAGCCTCCATTGACCGCTGGACCATCATGCCCCAGGTTATGATCGATATATCGCTTCCTTCGCGCACGACCTTCGCCACGCCGAACGGCAGGCAGTAGTCGGCATCCGGCTCGGGGGTCGTCGCGAAACTCGCGCGGTACAATCCTTTGTGCTCGCAGAATATTACCGGATCATCAGATCTGCACGCGGTCTTCAGCAGTCCTTTCGCGTCCGCGGCGTTTGAGGGCATGACTACCCGCAGTCCGGGGATATGCGTGAAGAAGCCGTCGATGCTCTGGCTGTGGTACAATCCGCCGTGGATGTAGCCGCCTACGGCGACGCGCACGACCATCGGGCATGACCATTGGTTGTTCGACCGGAACCGCAGCATCGCGACCTCATCGCGCAGCTGCATGAACGCCGGCCACACATAATCGCCGAACTGAATCTCAACGCACGGCTTAAAGCCGCGCAGCGCAAGTCCGAACGCGGTGCCGATAATGCTTGCTTCCGCCAGAGGAGAGTTGAACACCCGTTCCCACCCGAATTTTTTCGTCAATCCTTTCGTAGCGGTAAAGACCCCGCCCTTATCGCCGCCGCAATCCTCGCCATAGACGAGCATTTTTGGATTGCGCTCCATCTCTTCTGCCATCGCGTGGTTGATGGCGTCGACCATCACGATCTTCCCCCCCTTGGGTTCGGGTTCAGTGAATCCCGCTTTGGGAACGGCCTCGTTCGGAGAATATACATAGGTGAGCAGATTTTCCGGATCCTGCTGGGGCTCGGCCTCTGCGGTTTCGGCAGCCTTATCAATCCGGTCGAGAACTTCCTGCTGAAGAGATTTCAATGAGGAAGGAGTCAGAACTTTTTGATCCAGAAGATACTTCTCAAATCGCGGGATCGGATCTTTTTCACGGTCTTTTGCAAGATCTGTCTCGGATCTATACTTTCGCTGATCGTCCGAGGAAGAGTGCGGCAGCAACCGGACTGTATGCGCAAGGATCAGGCTTGGTCCTTCACCCTTCCGTGCTTTCTTGACCGCGTCGACGGCGGTTTCGTAGGAGGCCATGAAATCGCACCCATCCACCTCGTACCGGTGCAGCCCCTCATACCCGCTTGTAAGATGGTAGACCGATTTCGCCGATGTCTGCTCTCTCTTCGTAACTGAGATGGCGTACTTGTTATCCTGGATCAGGAAAATCACCGGCAGTTTTTCGCGTGCGGCCCAGTTGATCGCCTCGTGAAATTCTCCCTCGCTCGTAGAACCTTCGCCTGAAGAGACATAGGTTACTTCGTCATTTCCTTCTTTCACCGAGCCCATCGCCGTGCCGACTGCTTCAAGATACTGCGTGCCTGTGGGGCTCGACTGCGAGATGATGCGCCATTTCTTGTGTCCCCAGTGGAACGGCATCGCGAACCCTCCGCTGCTCGGGCCTTTCGCCCGATGGAGCGCTTCGAGAAACACCTCTTCAATGGTGTATCCAAAGCCCAGCGAGAAAGGAAGATCGCGATAGTAGGGATATGCCCAATCGTAGCCGGGTTTCATCGCAAACGCGGTGGCAACCTGCGCGGCTTCGTGGCCCGAGCCTCCGATGTGGAAAAATACCTTCCCCTGTTTCAACAGCAGAAGGATCTTGTCATCGGATTTGCGCGCCGTATACATCGTGCGATACGCGTCGATGAGACGATCTTTCGACAAGGTTGAACCATTACGCATGGCTTCTTTCAGCTGCTTGCCGTGCGCCTCGCCGTTCGATTTTTTTCCTTTTGCTGCAGTTTCAGTTTTCTTCATTGGATATGGATTGGGTCAATACTCGTTAGTAAATCAGACGTTGGCCGAAAAGTTGGTTCGGCCCCAAAGACGCTGCCAAAATGTTTGACGATGTGCTCCTGAACTTCGCTCAACCCGGTCTTTTTTCCCATCAGGCGCTCCAGAGAGGTTACCCCCTTATGAAAGATCCCGCACGGGATGATGCGCCCGAAATACGAAAGGTCCGTATTGACATTGAACGCGAACCCATGCATCGTGATCCAGCGGCTCACCTTGACTCCGATGGCCGCAATCTTCTCTCCGCGGACCCAGACGCCTGTGTAGCGTTCGTCGCGCCCGGCTTCCACCCCATAATCTGCCAGGGTCCTGATAATTACCTCCTCGATGTCGCGGAGGTACCGGTGGAGATCCAGATAATAGTTGTTGAGATCGAGAATCGGATAACCAACAAGCTGCCCCGGGCCGTGATAGGTTACGTCGCCGCCCCGGTCGATATGGAACACCTCCGCGCCCGTTTTTTGCAGTTCGGCTGCATCGGCGAGAAGATGGTTGTCGTCGCTGCTCTTGCCAAGCGTATACACATGCTTGTGCTCATTCAGGAGCAGGGTATCGGAGATCGCTCCGGAAGCCCGAAGGTCGAAGAGCCTGTGCTGCAAGTCCCAGATGGACTTGTAGTCAGTGAGACCGAGATCTATGACAGAGAGCGGTTTCATAGGTCAACTATTGGTTCGAGGTTGCAGGCTCGGCGTGTCCGCCGTCCCAAACCTCAGATATTGATCGAGTGCCCGTACGCGTTGTCGGCGGCTTCCATGATCGCCTCCGAGAGCGTGGGATGGGCATGGATCGTATTCGCGATGCCATTCTTTGTGGTCTCAAGCGCTTTCGCGACGCCAAGCTCCGCGATCATCTCCGTCGCTTCCGCTCCGAGAATGTGCGCGCCAAGAAGCTCGCCATACTTCGCGTCGAAAATCAGTTTCACGAGCCCTTCAGTTTCACCGATCGCGCGGGCTTTGCCGCTTGCGCTAAACGGAAATCTTCCCACCTTCAGCTGATAACCTGCGGCAATAGCTTTTTCTTCTGTGAGCCCAATGCTTGCGACCTGCGGCTGGCAGTACGTGCAGCCCGGGATATTGTCGTAATCAATCGGCTGAGGCTTTTGTCCGGCAATCGTTTCAGCGCAAATGATCCCTTCGCGCGATGCCACGTGCGCGAGCCACGGCGCGCCGGCGACGTCGCCGATGGCGTATATTCCTTCAACATTTGTGCGGCCAAAATCGTCAACCTGGATCCAGCTTTTTTCAACCTTCACGCCGACGGTTTCCAGGCCCATGTTCTCGACATTGCCTTGAACGCCGATCGCCATAAGGGCGACGTCCGCTTTGATCTCCTTCTTTCCGTCTTTGCCTGAAACGACGACGTTGACTTCTTTGCCGGTCCCCACACTTTCAACTTTCGCCTCGGTCAATATCTCGATCCCCTGTTTCCGGAAACTGCTTTCGAGGAGCTTGGAGAGTTCCTTGTCCTCGACCGGAAGGATATTCGGCATCATCTCGACGATCGTAACCTTCGTTCCGAATGAGTTATAGAAGTAGGCAAACTCGACGCCGATTGCTCCGGCTCCGATGACCACCATCGCTTTGGGTATCTGCGGCAGGATCATTGCTTCCGTGCTCGAGATTACCTGCTTGCCGTCGATTTTGACATTCGGCAATGTTCGCGGCCGTGCGCCGGTCGCAACGATGATGTTCTTCGCCTGGATTGTTTCAGTGGCTTTGCCGTCCTTGCTGACTTCGATCTTCCCTTTGCCGAGGAGCTTGCCGAAGCCCGGGATGTGCTCGATCTTATTCTTTTTGAAAAGGTACTCGACCCCTTTGGAATTAATATTGGCGACTTTTCTGCTGCGTTCCACAATCTTCGGGAAGTCAACTTTCAGGTCTTTGTAGGTGATTCCCCAGTCTTCGGCATGCTTGAAGTGGTTCATGATCTCGGCGTTCTTGAGAAGGGCTTTCGTGGGAATGCAGCCCCAGTTAAGACAGATGCCGCCCAGCTTATCGCGTTCAATAACGCCGGTTTTCAAGCCAAGCTGCGCGGCGCGGATAGCGGCCACGTAGCCGCCCGGCCCGCCGCCAACCACTACGAGATCATATTGTCGTTGTTCAGCCATTGTAGAGGATTTCAGGGTTCGAATGTTTGAGATATAGGCAGGTACATCGTCAAGAACCTGCAAAATTCAAGCAAAAATATATGAAATAGTGCAGGAAAAAACAACCACGGGGAGGCTGAACTTCTATTGTCGCTCAAATGTCTCATTCCGCAATTCGATCGAGGTTGCCGGACCGGAGTGCGGAAAGGAGAATGCGACTGAAATGCCTTCGTCGACCACCTCGATTCGAAGCACGTCGCCATCCGCGTCGAGTACCTCTGCGGGGCCGTACAGCGCACCCCATCGGTAATGGAGTTTATTATCACGCACCTCGAACGTGATACGCCCGTACCATTCATGCTGATAGGATCCGGCAAAATCCGAGAGCGGACGGTTCAGCGGCTTCTGCCGTGAAGCGCGCTTCGCGTCGTACTTCGCGATCTCGGAGAGCACAGCCGGCCGCCTGTCGATCAACCTCTGCAACCGATTCGCTGCCTCAACGCGGGCGTTAGGATAGCCCATCTCGAGATCGTAGGCCAGTGCCGCGAGAATGTCAGTAGCTTGCGATGCCAGGTCTCCGTTGGTCTGGACCACCACCCCGATGCGGCGATCCGGCAGGAAGGACAGGTGCGACCGCGTCGAGGCATAGCTCCCGAACCTGCTTATCATCGGCTGTCCGCGATAGGATCCGACATCCCATCCCGCCGCCCAGCCTTCACGGTTGAAATATGCGAAGCGTTTGCTCTCCTCATGTGTTTGTCGTGCAATAAGGCGGTGGCTCAAAGCGACTGCGTCCGAAGGAAAAACGCGCTTACCATCAATAACGCCTCCATTTAACTGCACCGTCACCCAACGCGCGAGATCATGGAGGGTAGCAAGATGTCCGCCCGCGGAGTTCATCGTGAGATCGGTTTTGTAGAAGGTGCTGGTCACGTAGCCCCCGTCTACGCGCAGCTCGTGTGGTTTGACAATCCGGTGTTGATCTATTCCGGAAATGCGCGTATATGTCTCAGTCATGCCGGCGGGCTTATAGACGGCGCTATCGAGGTAACGACGCCACCCCTCGGGACGTTTTGCGTCGATCACCATGGCAGCAACATTGTATCCGAAGTTGCTATAGATCAGGTCATGCCCGGATTTTGGCGCGGCATACCGAATCATCGCCGGCCAATCCGATTCTGGAAAAGCCCCGGTATAGGCCGCGCTCATGGTGATGGCGATATCCTGAAGCTGGTGCGTATGAGAGAGAAAGTTCGCCAGGGCGAGGCTGCCCGGATCGCATCCGCCGGGCCACTGCGCGTGCGGCAACAATGTTGTAACTGGCGTGCCAAAATCGATCGCGCCCTGTTGAGCCAGCAGCGATATGGCGAATCCGGTGAACGACTTGCTCGTGGATGCAACGTACCAGAGCGCCAAGTCATCGGCCGGGATCCCGTTGGTGACGTCAGCCATGCCGTAAGATTTGGAGAACGCGGTCCGGTCGTCTATCACGAGTGCTACGCCGATCGCCGGAGCAAGGCCTTCCGCAATAACGCGCGCTGCGAGCGAATCCACGGCGCGGGCGATGAGTTCCACAGCCGGGCGCGGTCCGGGAG
>Ga0310810_10010397_pt1 | contig 10829 bp, 8 predicted proteins | sample NCmetagenome_FD_207641 | JGI IMG/M metagenome (GOLD analysis project Ga0310810, IMG submission 207641) | Soil microbial communities from experimental microcosm in Duke University, North Carolina, United States - NC | ecosystem: Engineered > Artificial ecosystem > Soil microcosm > Unclassified ... | reverse complement strand
TAAGACAGCTTTCACGAGCAATCGGTTGGACGCCAGAAGATCGGAAGCCGCAACAAACTACGACCAAAAGGACTAAGGGGGTTGCCTGTGTCGTCAAGGATGGCGGTGGTACGAAAAAGGAAGCCAACGCAATAGTCAAGGTGCAGGCAGACGGAAGGATCGTCTTGATTTGCGGCACGGTCGAAATCGGTCAGGGTTCTTCAACAGCGCTATCGCAGGTTGTTGCGGAACAGTTCTCTTGCCCAGCTGAAATGGTTGAATTCGCAACAATTGACACGGCCTACACCCCGTACGATACGGCGACGAATGCGACCAGTGGCGTTTTTACCATGGGCCGCGCGGTCCTGCAGGCTGCGCAGGATGCGCGCGATCGGATGCTTTCGATCGCAGCAATGGCCCTCGATACTTCGGAATTGTCCTTAGAGAATGGAAAAATTGTCTGCCGGGGAAAGGCATTCAACTTTCAAGAGGTATTACACGGGACTGAAATCGTGGGGACGGGTGAGTGCAAGTTCGATCGCAATGAGCAGATTCCAATCGGCTATCCGACTCCATTTTGGGAGATAGGGCTTGGAGCTGCGGAGATCGAAATAGATGAGATGACTGGCGATATTAGGATTCTGAAATTTCGGTCGATCACTGATGTGGGCCGGATTATCAATCCTCTTCATTGCAGGGGACAGGAAGAGGGAGGAATTCTCTTCGGCATTGGCCAAACGCTGTTGGAAGAGCTTGTATATGAGGACGGGCGTCTCATCAATCCAAATCTAACCGATTACCGTTTGCCACGTTTTCGTGACCTCCCTGATTCTTTGGTATCGGTTATCCATGAAGAAGAAGAAATCGTCGGTTCCTATCAACCCAAAGGGTCAGGCGAAAGCGGAATTCTTGCCGTATCCGCTGCTGTGTGCAATGCCATCTATAATTGTACCGGAATACGAATGTTGGACTTGCCGGTAAAACGAGAGAATGTCTGGAAAGCCATGCATTCTATTCGCGAATGACGCGAAGGCTCTGGCTTTTGAAGCCCATCGGTCAACAGCCACATTTGATATTCTGGAAAGGTTGAGAACACAATTGCAATGTCAAAATTAGCTCCGCAAAGAAGAACTCCATGGGATCGCTCTTCATCCGTGGAGAAAGCCTGTTTGGTGCTTCGCTGCTTCACACCGTCGAAATCTAAGTGGCGTTTATCCGAGCTATCGCGCCATCTCAAATTTCCCAAAAGTGGGGTGTTTCGGATAGTTCGAACGCTTGATAGCCAAGGTTTTTTGCGACACGAGGACAACTCAAATGAATACGAATTGGGATTCCGTATTTTTGAACTGACAGGAATGCTTTTCGGTGAAACGAAATGGCTGAGTGAAAAAGCGGACCCGTATCTGCAGCAGATCAATGAGAGATGTGGTTTCTTGGCCTCGCTTGCGACTATGGAACACGACGAGGTGGTGGTGCTCGGTCGTGTGGAAGCCACTCATCCTCTCAAAGTTGCTTATCCTGTTGGGACCCATCTGGCCTGTAATAATGGCGCATCGGGAAAGCTATTGCTTGCGTACAACTATTCCAAGGAAGAGATTCGAGAACTGCTACGAGCTGGTAAGATCAAGAAGCTTACTGAGAAAACGAAACTGGATTTGAACTCTCTCCAGGCTGAATTTCGTAAGATTCAGCGCATGGGCTATGCGGAGAACGATGGGGAGTCAGTTCCCGGAACGGTTGGATTAGCCGCGCCGGTTCATTCGGCAGAAGGGCATGTTGTAGCCGCCCTTTCTATTACCGCGCCCGAGTCCCTGTGCTCTCTGAAGAAACTGAGAGCTTTCATCCCCATTTTGACAAGCGCCGCGGCAAGACTGTCACGGGATTTGGGTTCTCGAAAGACAGCGAGTTTTGGCTATTAATCTGGCTCTACACCGCTAGAACTTTTCTGTAGCCGCTGCAGCAAGACATTGTCTGATTATAGTCATCGAGTCGTGACACCATTGGTGTCATGTCGTCGTTCCACGGCGCGGATGATCCTGAATGTTTGACGCTATCCCCACGCGCAGCTCGAAGCGGTTGGATCCTCGATGACCGTTCCAATTTGGTTGTGCATCAAGGAATCAAATTCAACAGATAAGTAGTCTCTTATTTTGTGGTTTCCATTCACGCTACTCGACAAATGCCCCCAAAGTTGTCCCCTCTTGCGTCGTTTTATTCGATGTCAATTGGCCACTGCTCGAAACTTTTGCACCCTTCGGCCGCCGATTGTCTCCCCAGTGAAGAGATCACCCTTAGAGTTCATGGTAATGGTATGTAGGAACGTGAACTCGCCCGCCATGTGACCGGGCCGACCGAACCCCGATAGCGTCTCTCCGGTCTCACGATCAAGGGTCCAAACAATCTCGTCGAGCCCGTCGGAGACGTACATATATTTTTGGGCCTTGTCCAATGACAAACGAATCCACCAGGGCTGTCCATGGCCGGCAAGGTCTGCTCGTCTTCTTTTAAGAAAGATGTTTTTCTTGAAGTTGCCCATTTTGTCGAAAACTTGGATGCGTCTGCCTTCCCGGTCACATACGTATAAGAGACCGTCGCTCGAGAGAGCTACGCAGTGTACAACCGTGAGAAACACGCCGCCCATGCCTGCTTCGCTTTCGGATTGTGTGGCTTGGCGACCAAATTGGCGAATGTATGTACCATTGCGATCGAAAACTACAATGCGGCGGTTTCCATAGCCGTCAGCGATGTACACCTCGCCGTTGGCCGGATCAACCGCAAAGCTCGCAGGCCTGTTGAGCAACGTATGACTTGAATTCAACGCAGCGCCCTTTATTGTGCCATCCGACGTGTCGAATTTCCCTTTAGTGCCGATCTGCAACAAGAGTTTCCCGTCATGCGAATACTTTTGGGCTATCGCGTCCGCATTCCCGCCTATCCATATATTGCCTTCGTAATCGAAGTAGCAGTCGTGAATGCCCCCAGGAACAACCTTCGGATCACCCCAGGAATTAACAACATTGCCGTCCGGATCAAACTCAATTACCGGTGGCGCGGCTTTGGCGATTTCTTTTTCCTGGTTCGTTAGATTGGTCGGGTCGGCGGTTCGGCTCACAATGAACACGTGGTCATTGGAGTCAACGCAGGTGCCACCGACGTTTCCAGTTACCCAATCAGCCGGCAGTGGCTTGGGCCAAAAAGGGTCTACTTGAAATTTTACTGGCGTTACTGACTGACCTCGTAGAACGTTGCCCTCGTGCGAAAGAGTATTCCAGAGCCCCAAGGCGATACTCCACGCCGTTGCAATCGAGAGCAAATGGACGACCCTTTTTGATTCCATTGGAGTTCTCCTACTTCAAATGGATGAAATGTTTCGCGCCTGCCATTCCGCGGTTTAACCTTAAACCATCATAGTGTCAGGCGGGTAGAGATGTCTAGCTGTCGTCTATCGGAAGAAATAGAATTTGCCGCATAGTTTGGGCAACGTGTGTCGATCCACATAATGTTGACGAGTTAGGGCAGGTGGAGGATATTGCGTCCATTTGAATTTGATCGGTCGACCGGTGTCAGAGTACAGATCACAACCTATGGACACCGGACGAGCTCAGTGTCATTGCGGTGGCGTCGTCTTTGAAATAGACGTCGCAAACGGCTTCGAGTAGCTAAGATGCTATATTGTTCGCTCGGGGCGAGGGCGGCGTTCGCCGTTATGGCTACCGTCCCGCTAGAACTGCCACGAATTCTCAAACGCATAGAGAAGCTGAGCTTTTGACAGTGGAGTGGACAGCCCGCACGGCGAAGCATTACTTTATAGCATCTGCGCATTTAGATGCACCACAAAACGCCGCAGCAACTCCAATGAATACGGCTTCAATGTCGGTTGCGTCGGGGAGTGTCAGTCCATTCGGAGCGGTGACTTCCCTCATATGACTGCGAGTGAACGCAGCCCTAGCAACAGGTTGGACCGGCCAAAACCTGGGCGTGAGAGCGTGCGCGATTATTCTGTTTATACGACTATGTGTCTCAGAGGAACGGGCGAAACTTGGAGTATCCAATGAAACTAAAACATCCGGTATTGATGATGATTTTCGTCTTCGCTTCGGTACTGGTTCTCCATCGCGGCGCAGCAAAAACTCAAGACGAGGTTCAACCTACAAATGACCTGCCGAATGTGTACCAAACGATCGCGCCGTGGGGAAAACTCCCCGAGACTCGAAGCTGGGGCGCATTAAGTGCGGTTGCGATCGATAACGATGGTCAATCCGTGTGGGTTGCCGACCGCTGCGGCGCCAATCCCGAGACCCCACCTGGAGCATCGGCGTTTCAGTACGATAGCTGCGCCGGCTCAACTCTGCCGCCTGTTCTCAAGTTTGATTCCGCGGGGAATGTCGTGAAAAGTTTTGGCGCAGGTATGTTCATTTTTCCCCACAAAATTTACATCGATCGAGACGGCAACGTTTGGGTCGTTGATCAGCGATCAGCGAACGAGCGAGAGCTTGCGAAGTCTCCGGCAGAGAAACAGAAGGGGCACACCGTCGTTAAGTTCAGTCCTGATGGCAATGTTATGTTGACGCTGGGAAACCCCGGCATTGCCGGAAATCCGCCGGAGGCGTTGACACAACCGACGAGCATTGTGATCGCGTCAAATGGTGATCTGTTCATTTCAGAGGGCCACAATCAGAACCCTGATGCGCCAGCGGAAACCGTCTCGCGCATTTCGAAATTCACCAAAGCCGGCAAGTTCATAAAGTCCTTCGGCAAATTTGGCACCGGACCTGGAGAATTTAGAGGGCCGCATGACATTGCGATGGACGCAGACGGAAGACTCTTTGTCGCCGACCGCGGCAACATGCGGATCCAGATTTTCGATCAGGACGGAAAATACCTCGGAGAATGGAAGCAATTCAGCCGCCCCAGCGGGGTTTATATCCGAAACGATCTGATCTACGTGACGGATTCCGAATCGAACGGCGTCGCGCCGCATCCGGGATGGAAGCGAGGAATTCGGATCGGAACTATCAAAGACGGCAAAGTTCTTTACCGCATTCCGGATTCGCTCGAACTCAAGGGAACCAGCGGAGCCGAAGGCTTGGCAGTGGACGCGAAGGGTAACGTCTATGGCGCCGAAGTTGGACCGCGCCGTATTACGAAACACGTCCGACAGTAGAAGATCTGATTAACTGAGGCAGTTAGCGAAGCAGGCTAGCGCGGTTACAGTAGTGGGCGCGGCGCGGCAATTTTGGGGCAACTTGGGGCGTGAATGATTACGGTCTTACCTGCTCGTCATAATTACAGTTAGTTGCACGATGGGTGCGATTGTCCGATCAGCAATCGATCTGGGAAACGAGCGCTGTTCGTGGCTCAAACGCTGAGCCCTTGGTGATTCAAATCGCCACCTACTGATTGCCAGTTAGTTTCCCGTACAATTCTCTTTTCCGATTCACGAACTTCGCGGGCCTGTTTCCTTTGTGTTTCCATGGCGAAACATCAAGACTTGACAACATCTACTATTCAGGAACCTGCATTGTGCTCCTGATCTGCGGTTAACGGGACGGCTTGAGGGGATCTGGAGAGCTTGCGGATTCTTCTTCACTCCTTTTGCAATACCTTTTTCACAGCGAAGCCGAGCAGACACTTGGCTCGGTGTTTTCTGTGAGCTTACGAGAGAAATCCGACTATAGTAGTAGCTGCTTTTTAATCTTTTTGTTTGATTTGTTCGCGGAGTTTCAATATCTAGTTGCGCATGAACATCTACGATGTCACCGTCAAGCAACTCAGGCGAGCTGTTTCCATTAAAGAACAAATAGAAAATCTGACTCAGGAGCTCCGCAGTATGTTTGAGCCAGCGGCCGGTTCAACGGCAGCTGGACGAAAAAAAAGGCGGGCACTCAGTGCTGCAGCGCGAAGAAAGATCGCCGCTGCTCAAAAGGCTAGATGGGCAAAGTTGCGCCACAGTGAGCCCGGGGCGCTTTCCGCTAAACCGAGTCCTAAAAAATCGAAGAAGAGAATGAGTCCAGCAGCCCGGGCAAACCTCTCCGCTAAACTGAAGGCTTTCTGGGCATCTAAAAATAAACCCGCCAAGCGATAAATCACTCTAAGAACCAAAAACCGGTCACCGAAGCTGTCGGCTCCGTTCGGTGACGTTCCATGGCTGTCGTCAGTGGTGAGATGTATTTCTGACGACCGTCCCGATTTTCGAGTCGCTTTGAACCGCTCCCGGCAGCTTTTCATCGCCTCGGGCGGTCGACGCCTGCGAGATGCAGATCTTTTCATCTTCCAGCTGTTTGATACGATTTTCCAATCTATTTAATGGAGTTTGAGAGCGAAATCTACATAAGATTTCTCATTGATGGCGTCTGTCGCAACAACAAGCGTCTCTCGAAAACAACACCATTCTGCAGGAGCATATTGGCAAACCAGCAAAGAAATCGGGGATATAGACTATCTCACGTTATGACGGGTATCAAAACCTGCGACGAAAATAGTCGCAGTCGGTGGTACTGCTCCAACGGTCACCTATGGCTCTGTTAGTAATTGCATTCCGGTATTTAGCTTCAGTACCGCAGGGAAATGGAGTCAGAAATGGTTAACCCGGCGGTAATAGCGGATCAAGTTCTTTTTAGACCAAGGTCTTTCTAAGCGGATTCGGGCTAGAAGGTGGGGCATATTATTTGCTGTTTCTTCCCGTATGGAGTACTACTGCGAGCATTGCCATCGCTACAGAAACGGCGACGGATACAGAGTGACGAGCGAAGAGTCTGAGTCCGCGAGACTAAACCTTGTCGTTTGCTATGAATGTTATCTTGACGCGCGGCGACTAGGTCTATGCACAGACAGAATAGGGGCCAACTTAGCTAACGGCCGAATGCGATATTTGCAGGCGACCGGAATAGACGCCCTGGCCTGAAACTATCCATCTTTGTTAATCTCGCGCGCTCTTTTATCGTCTGGCAACCCGGCAAAGCTTGTGTCTGTCAACTGACCATCCGGCCTGCCATTCTTGGAACTCGGCCTGCGCAACCAGTTCAGCCACTGAAGTTCTGCATTTTACGTTGATAAAGCGTTCGCCATTTCTCGTTAGATCTCTTGAATCCCCATTTATCTCCGGCGTCGATGCTTCGCTGTTTAGCTCATAGTTCTTTCGCGGCGGCTCAGCAAACGAAGCAACTTCCTAATAACCTATCCGCCCGCGCCAGCACATTGGGCGGGATCATGACACCGATGTGTTTGGCTGTTTTCAGATTGATGACCAGTTCGAACTTGTTTGGTCTTTCGATGTGGAGATCTCAGGGTTTGCGCCCTTGAGAATTTTATCCACGTACTCAGCGGCGCGACGAAACTGGTAGGCCCGATCGTACATGTACGACATCAACCCGCAACTCGCGCCGGGCGGCGTCGAGCTTTGCCTGATCACTGCGGAGGTCAACGCGATCTTGCCGGATCTCTTTCAAATCTTCCCTGATTTCCTCCACCCGTTCGCGGTTATCGCTCCGGCTGCGGGACGGTTGCCTTTCCCGATGCGACAAACCGCCGGTTCTTCTGTCACGGCGAAGTCGCGCCGAGATGCTGCCGAAAGCGCCGCGCTCTTGACCGCACAGCCGGGGCGCGACAGCAAATTGAGTGCGTTAACGTGATTGGGAAACAGTTCGTTCCGGTCGCGGCTCCAGTAAGAGCGTTCGAGGGATCGCGCTTCTTAGGCTGGATCGGAAGCGTTGTTCGATTGCGTCTATGCTGTTTTGGAGTTTACGGGATTTGTTCCTTGCAGACCATAAAATGTCCTTGGCATATTCTGACGCATCGCGCAGAACATCGGAGGATCTGCGTAGCTGTTGGTGATATTCCAACTCGGCATAGTTGGTTGAAGTGTTTGTGTCCGTTCGCGGGGTTTAGCAGGTTGAAAATGAATGGCATGCATCATCAGCCTTTACCGCTACACAACTGAGAACATTTTTGATTCCAGCAGCGCACACTCAGCGCAGAGGCGATTGTCGTCTTTAGGTCGATGTATCCGACTTTGGATGAACTCTGTTTCCCGCCAAGAGAGGCACTGAGTGTTGTGTAAGCCACTCCGAACTGATGGAGTCTTTGCGCTTCGGTAGACCAAGAACATCTATTCGAGGTTACGTCGTGCAAAGCCCGGGTCAAGAGGTTTCCTAAAAAATACTGCCTCTGCGGGTAGAAACTAGCTCACTGCAGCGAAATTTAGACCCCGAATGGTCGTAAGCGGTTGACCGATTTGTTGTAGAGAAAATCGAAAACCGCTTTAGCGGAACTGGCCTTTTAAAATGTAAGGGTGTCGAGATACGTATTGCCTTCTCCCGTGTGGATCAGCATATAAACTTTCTCGATGAAGGTTGGATAGAAAGACTGTCTCAAGAATGCCGACCTCTCCCGATATCGAGGAGTTGCTTCGCACCGTATGTCTGCAACCACTTCGGCGGCCAAGTCATCATCCGATCATGACTGGATATTTGGATGGTTCCGGGCGTATCAGTTCTACGTGGAGATGCTTTCTCGCGTTCTTTACAATCGGGGCAGATGGAGTCGCCGTGCTGAGTATCCAGAACATCGCTTTGGATGAGATTATTTCTTGGCCAATGTGGACACTGAATGGCAATCTGAATGCAGCGGATTGTTTTGCCGACAAAAAAGTATGCCCATCGCAGGACCCCCCTCTGTGGTTGAGGTTCGGGCTTCCGGTCCTGCGGCCCCGGTTCGATAAGCTCGGACGTTAGTTAGATACCGCCGAACAGATCGCACTTGCGACCAGTTGTCGAGGCAAATCGTGAACCTCATCTGACGCCCGTCATCTCCGCGATGAATCAGTAAAAATAAGACGCAACCAATTACACACCGGACAGTTTACCGAACTACGTGATTCCGATTGACACTTCTGATAGCTGGTGGGAGGATCTCGTCGGCGTTGGCAGTAGAATAAGGTAGCCTCTTTTTTTAGACTATCTGATCTGATCAGGAGAAAAAATAATGCATCCCATGTTTATAGTAGCCATTCCCTTAGTGTTGGTGATTGCGGGTATGGTGCTGAACAAAATTGGGCTTTCGTTCGATCAGCCTCCCAGTTCAGCGGAGCAAGATCCGGCAAAGAGAGCGGCGGCAGAAAGTGAAGCTTACCGCCGCTTCTTTGATTTACAGAGAAGCCGTGCTCTGGCAAGGCAGAAAAGGGTCGGTCAATACGCCTGGTTGCTTATCATTGCTATTATCGGTTCGTTCATCTGGCTATATCTATATACCGTCAACAAAACCGCAAACACGACTCGAATTGCCGCGCTTCAGACATTGGCAATTGAAGAAGGCAAGGGGACCGTTCTCGCGGTCACGCTGAAGGACGGAACCAATGGCAAATACCTGGTCAAATCACCCACAGCCGAGGCCTTGTCTGCCGCAACGAAAGAAGGAGCCTCGAAACGGAAAATCTCATCCTACGACATGGAACAATCAGGTACGGTCGTGAACATCGGCGAGAGTCCCTTGCCTGTCGGTGTGGCACTTAAGGTATCCAGTGACCCGACAATGAAAAAGGACTGATTTCCTGAGCCGAATGCTAAACCCGTCGGCTTGATCAAACACTTTCAGGAACCCCGCGCAGAAACTTGGACCACTACAGCGCATCACTTTTGTCGAAAACGAAACGTTGACATATTGGAGTAGCCGGCCGATATTGCAACCGATTTAGCTTTTATTGTCGGAGCCATCGCCGGAGATAAGCCGACCGACATTTGTCGCCGCCGACGGCAGCTCACTTAATAGTTAGCTTGGACCGAGGAGACTATGCGTCCAAGATTTCTCGCAGCAGCAAGTGTCGGCGCGATAATGCTGTTGTCGCATGGCTTCGCGGCAAAGGTCGCTGAGATAAAAGTCATAGCCGCCGCTCCCATGACGGCGGTGTTCAAGGAACTCGAACCGCAATTCGAACGTGATACTGGGGCACAAGCTCGTCACGATATTCGCAGGAACCTCGCAGGTGAAGCAGGAGATCGACGCCGGGGAGACGTTCGACGTAGCTATTTCCATCACGTCTGGGATCGACGATTGGATCAAAGAGGGCAAGATCGTCGCCGCCACGCGTGCGGCTGTGGCCTACGCCAGCCTAGGCGTGGGGGTACGGGCAGGCGCACCCAAGCCCGACATCGGTTCGGTCGACGCGTCCAGGCGCGCGCTGCTCAATGCGAAATCAATTGCTCATGGCGCGGATGGCGCGATCCCCGCTTACTTCAGGGGTTTGCTTGAGCGCCTTGGAATTGCCGAGGAGATGAAACCGAAACTCAAGCCGATGGCGACCGTTGCCGTTCTCAAGAGCGTTGCAAGTGGCGAACTGGAATTCGTCGTTGCCGCCGTTCCGACTATCCTTGGTGCACCTGGGGTTGAACTAGTCGGTCCATTCCCATCGGAACTGCAGACTTATATCAGTTTCACGGCAGGCGTTAGCAGTGGCGCCAAGGAGCCGGAGCAGCCCAGGCTCTGATCAACCTTCTTACTTCTCCTGCGGGTGCTGTGGTGATCAAGTCAAAAGGTATGGAACCTGGCACTCCACGATAAGTCCTGTGCCGCAATGCAAGCTAACAAAAGGATGGATGCGCTTTGCCCATCTCGCCCGCTGCGCAGCGGCAATCTTCCTTCTCGCTGCCGCGCTCATGGTGCGCTTCTTGGTCGCCGTAGCTCGACTTGCCACTCACTGAGCCGTCGAGTAGTCTGCGCAGTTCGTTGGTTAAGGTATCGAGTTTTTCTTTGATCGAAGCAGCTCGCCTTAGTTGCTGGGCTGTTCATGATCGTCACTTACACACCAGAGCAAAGTAAATCAAGCCTCACTCATACCGCAAGATACGATAACTGTG
>Ga0310810_10010395_pt1 | contig 10831 bp, 7 predicted proteins | sample NCmetagenome_FD_207641 | JGI IMG/M metagenome (GOLD analysis project Ga0310810, IMG submission 207641) | Soil microbial communities from experimental microcosm in Duke University, North Carolina, United States - NC | ecosystem: Engineered > Artificial ecosystem > Soil microcosm > Unclassified ... | reverse complement strand
ATCGCTACGACGCGCTCAAGAAATATGCTCGCGACCTCACCGAGGCGGCGCGCGACGGCAAGCTCGACCCGGTCATCGGCCGCGACGAGGAAATCCGCCGAACGATCCAGGTGCTCGCCCGCCGGACCAAGAACAACCCGGTGCTGATCGGCGAGCCGGGCGTCGGCAAGACTGCGATCGCGGAAGGGCTCGCGCTGCGGATCACTAACGGCGATGTGCCCGACGGCATCAAGGACAAGCGCCTGCTCGCCCTCGACATGGGTGCGCTGATTGCGGGCGCGAAATATCGCGGCGAGTTCGAGGAGCGTCTGAAGGGCGTGCTTGACGAGGTTCGCCAGGCCGAGGGCGACATCATCCTGTTCATCGACGAGATGCACACGCTCGTCGGGGCCGGGAAGGCCGAAGGCGCGATGGACGCCGGCAACCTCTTGAAGCCGGCTCTTTCGCGCGGGGAGCTGCATTGCATCGGCGCGACCACCCTCGACGAATATCGCAAATATATCGAAAAGGACGCGGCGCTCGAGCGGCGGTTCCAGCCGGTCTTCGTCGGCGAACCCAGCGTGCCCGACACCATCTCGATCCTTCGCGGGCTCAAGGAGAAGTACGAGCTTCACCACGGCGTGCGCATCACCGACGCGGCGATCGTCGCCGCCGCGACGCTGAGCAACCGCTACATCACCGACCGGTTCCTGCCCGACAAGGCGATCGACCTGATGGACGAGGCGGCGAGCCGAATCCGGATGGAGGTCGAGTCCAAGCCCGAGGAGATCGAGAATCTCGACCGGCGGATCATCCAGCTCAAGATCGAGCGCGAAGCGCTGAAGAAGGAGCAGGACAAGGCGTCGAAGGACCGGCTTTCAAAGCTCGAAGAGGAGCTTGCGAATCTCGAGCAGCAGTCGGCGGAGCTGACCCAGCGCTGGCAGGCCGAGAAGGAGAAGATCGCCGGCGAAGCCAAGATCAAGGAGCAGCTAGACGCGGCGCGGCTCGAACTGGAGCAAGCGCAGCGCAGCGGCGACCTCGCGAAGGCAGGCGAGCTCCAATATGGACGCATCCCGGAACTGGAGAAGCAACTTTCCGACGCGCAGGCGGCCACGCACGGTGCTATGCTGCGCGAAGAGGTCACGGACCAGGATATCGCCGCGGTTGTCAGCCGCTGGACCGGAATCCCGGTCGAGCGAATGATGGAGGGCGAGCGGGAGAAATTGCTGCAGATGGAAGCGGCGATCGGCGCGCGCGTGATCGGCCAGGAGGATGCGGTGAAGGCCGTATCCGCGGCCGTCCGGCGAGCCCGCGCCGGTCTCCAGGATCCGAACCGGCCGCTCGGCTCGTTCCTGTTCCTCGGCCCGACCGGCGTCGGCAAAACCGAGCTCACAAAGGCGCTCGCCGAGTTCCTGTTCGATGACCAGCACGCGATGGTACGCATCGACATGAGCGAATTCATGGAGAAGCACGCGGTCGCTCGGCTGATCGGAGCGCCTCCGGGCTACGTCGGCTATGAGGAAGGCGGCGTCCTGACGGAGGCGGTGCGCAGGCGGCCCTACCAGGTCGTGCTGTTCGACGAGGTCGAGAAGGCCCACGGCGACGTGTTCAACGTGCTCCTCCAGGTCCTGGACGACGGCCGGCTGACCGATGGCCAAGGCCGCACGGTCGACTTCACCAACACCATCATCATCCTGACCTCGAACCTCGGCTCGCAATATCTCGCCTCGCTGGGCGAGGACGATCCGGTCGAGAAGGCCGAGCCGCAGGTGATGGAGGTCGTCCGCGCGCATTTCCGGCCCGAGTTCCTCAACCGGCTCGACGAGATCATCCTGTTCCATCGCCTTAGCGCCGGACATATGGGGCCGATCGTCGATATCCAGGTCGCGCGGCTCCAGAAGCTGCTCGAGGACCGCAAGATCTGGCTCGACCTTACGGATGCCGCGCGCGCGTGGCTGGGCCGCGTCGGCTACGATCCGGTGTACGGAGCGAGGCCACTCAAGCGCGCGGTGCAGAAATATTTGCAGGACCCGCTCGCCGACAAAATCCTGTCGGGCGAAATCCCGGACGGGTCAGTCGTGCGGGTCGATGAGGGCGACGGCCAGCTGGTGCTGACGCCCGCGGGCGAAAAGGTGCGTGAAGCGGCGGAGTAAGGTCGCCTTACATCGGCCGAAGCGTCTGCGCCCTGTCGATGTCCTGGCGGTCAAGCCGCCGCTGCTCCGACCACTGCCCGCGAGTCATGCACACCTTGTGCATAATGAGCCGGCTGCTGGAGTCCTGCTGCTTCTCGCAGACAACCTCATTGGGATCGGGAGCTTTCTTCGGAGGCTGGGTGCCAGTCACGGTGATCGGCGGCTGCTGTTGGGGCGGCTGCTGGGCAAAGGCCGGAAGTGCCGACGCGCCGGCGGCGAGCGCCGCCACCGCGATGGAAAAGGACGTCCGCATTCCTTCCTGCACTCCCGCCTTTATTGCGGCACGTTCATCGGCGTCTGCATCTGCGCCTTCTCGACGTCCTGGCGATCGAGGCGACGCTGCTCGGCCCATTGCGAACGCGTCATGCACACGCGGTTGGTGGCGAGGCGACTGCCGGGCTCCTGCTGCTTCTCGCAAACGACCTCGTTCGGATCCGGCAATTTCTTGCCGCTCTGCTGCTGTTGCTGCCGCTGGGGCTGGGGCTGCGCCTGGGCAAAAACCGGCGCCGAGGCGAATGGCGTCAAGACGAGCGCCGTAGCAGAAACGATTAGCAAATTACGCATTCCAAGCTCCTGTTGAACGCCCATAAGGCGCTTCTGCTTATTATAGCTGGGCTAACCTGAACGGAACCTGTTCCAAGTCAAGTTGGGGCCCTCACAAACCAGGACCGAAGCCTTCACCAGCAGAGATCAGCGCAGCCACCGAGTCCCGTTCCGCGGAGCTGAGATCGGGGTGCCACACGTCGCAGATGAAGACGACGCGAAGCTCGCCCGACGGGTTCGCCGCTTCGTGTTCCATCGTGTCGTCAAACACGAAGGCCTCGCCCACTTTCCACGGCCGGGTTTCGGCGCCGACTCGGAACCAGCAGCCTTCGGGCACAATCAGCGGAAGATGGCACACGAGGCGCGTGTTGCTGATCCCGACGTGGGGCGGAATGACCGTCTTTGGCGCGAGCAGTGAAAACATCGCGTTGGGCGAAGCCCCAGGGACGTGCGGCTGCGGCAACTGCCGCAACAAGCTCATGGTCCTGGGACAATGCCGCGCGTTGGCTTCGACCAGCTTCCCGTGCTGGATCAGGTGAATAGCCGTCCAGTCGGGGTTGCGGTTGAGCGGTCGCCATTGGTCCATCGGAAGATGATCTTCGAACTGGACGTACGGGACGAGTTCGGCTCGCTCGGCAGCCATGACCGCGCGCAGCTCGGCGCTAATCTCCTCGGTCGCCGCTTCCAGCTTTTCGAGCCACGGAAACAGCCGCCGCGGATGAAACTCGCGCTCGGTCAGCTCGGGAAATTGGAAGTCGGTGGGCTCGCTGTGGTAGGCGCGCGTGCGGCGGACGGCATTGCTCCTGAAGCGATCGATGCGCTTGCGCTCTTCCTCGCTCGCCTGTTGCTCCGCGTCAGCCATGCGCGCCTTCAGCGCGGCTTCCTTCCTGGCCTGCCATTGCGCGTATTTTTCCTCGGCCTCGGCAATTACGGGCGTGAGTTGCTCAGGCAGATCGCGCTCGGGCTTCTGCGCCAGGGCATGACCCCAGGCCTCGCCCGCGCCCGGCAGCTCCAGCTTCTGCAAGAGGCTGGCGCGCATCAATAGCGCGGTGAAGTCGCGCGGCGCGATTGCGAGGACTTTATGAACCGCATCCAACGCGGCAGATGCATCCCCGGCACCCCTGCGGATTGCGGCGATCCGCATCCACAGGGTGCGGTCGGCCGGTGAGATCGCCACGGCCTGCTCGAGGAGCGATACAGCGCGGGCGAAATCGCGCGCGGCGACTGCTTTATCGGCGTCCCTGACCAGTTCGGCGGCGTCCATTGCTCACGCGCTATAGCCGAATTTCTCGATCCAGGGCTTCAGAACCGGGAGCACCGGCTCGAGATGCTTGCGATATTTCTCCCAACGGCCCGCCGAGCGCGTGTAGATCGGCTCGACCACCTGCGCATAACTCGCGGTCTTGATGCGTCCGCGCTTCTTCGCCGTCTCCTGATGATCGAGCACGGCATCGTGCCAATCCAGACCAAGGAAGTCGAACAGGCCGCGAAGCTCGGTTTCGCGGTCGGCGACGAGCTTCTCGTACGTGACCACGTGGGTCGGGAACGGCATCAGCCGCTGGACATGTTCGTAGTAGCTGAAGCTCGCGTCGTAGAGATCGGCGGCGCTTTCGAGAGTAAGGAAGTTGGCCATTCCGTCGTTCAAGCGGAAGTTGGCCATGAAACAGCTGAGGATCACGTCGCATGGGTGGCGGAGCGCGAGGATCAGTTTAGCCTCTGGGAAGAGGCGCCGCACGAGCGGCAGCAGGTTCATCGTCAGCGGGTTTTTGTCGATGAGGAGGTTGCCTGGCGCTAGCGGTGTAAGCTTCGCTGTCGTCTCCCAGTAGATCCTTCGCGCCTCGATAATCCGTGCGCTACTTGCAGTCGCGAGACCCGCAAAATCGTTGAGCGCCGTCTGCGCCTTTCTAAGCGCAGGCTCCTCCTCCAACACCTCGATTTTCGGATGACTCATCAGGATCGTGTCGAGAAGGGTGGTCCCGGAGCGCGGAAATCCAACAAGGAAGACCGGCGCGGGCCTGTCGCCTTCGGATTCCTCTTGGCGCCAGCTGCCAACCCACTCTTCCGAGACGACGTCGACCGCTGCACGGACCATGTGCCGATATCGCGCGCCGCGTTCCTCTGGCTTCGTCGTGTCGTCGCGGAAAAGCTGGTTCATGCGCTCGAACGCCGCGAATGCCTCGTCGTAGCGGCCAACGCCTTCGAGCAGTTGCCCAAGAAGGTGAAGCCGACGTGTCGTCTCGAGCTCGTCCGGAACTTGTTCGAGTTCGGCCAGCCCCAGCTCGAACTGTTTGCTTCGGCGGTAATGATAAGCCCGCATGAACCTGAGGGTTTTCTCGTTGACCGACTGCTCTTGCGCCTCCTCCACGAGCTTCGAAAGATCGTCCCCGCGGTTGCTGAGCTCATAAACGAGAGCCAAGCCGAGATATGCGGTCGCATTCGACCGATCGATTCCAAGGACGTGCCTGTAGGTCTCTTCCGCTGCCTCCATCCTGTGGAGTGAAGACTGATGGCTGGCTTTCGCCAGGAGAAGCTCCACGTCCGCAGGCTCGCGTTCGACGGCCAGCGAAACGGCTTCGAGCGCCTGCTCGTCCTCACCGCGAATCTTGAACATGAGGTAGAGTTCGCGGAGCGGGTTCACATCGTCGGCAAATTCAGCAGCCATTTGCCGGTACGCTCTCTCGGCTTCCTCGATACGGCCGAGGTCCCGTAAAACATTCGCGTAGTTCAGCCGGATCGGCGGCGAATGCGGGTTTAGCCGAACAGCATGCTCGAGCGCTTCCACACAACCATCGAGATCATCGTTCCCGCCGCGCGCGTTCCCGAGATTATTCCAACTTTCCCAATCCTGCGGCGCAGCGGCAACAACATGCTCGAGCGCTTCGATTGCAGCCGCACAATCGCCAAGCTGGTTTGCCGCATAGCCCCGAAGACGCGCCAGCCCGAGCGTGGGATCCGCAAACGCAAGCTCCCGACTTGCGACGTTCAGAGCCCTGGAGAGGTCGTTCTTGCGGATGAGCGCAGTAACCAGGTTTGTTGCGATGCGGACATCCGTAGGTCGACCGCTGTGCGCAATCTCAAGGTGGCGCACCGCCGCATCGACGTCGCCGAGATCGGTCCGGAACATCCCGAGGATGGCATTGAGAGCAACCGGGTCTCCACCGGCCGCAAGTGCACGCTCCGCAATCGCGGCGGCTTCCATGAGAAGGCCTGCCCGCGCGGAAGACAGGGCGTCGCGGATTGCAGCCGCGGTCGTGTCGTCAACCGGGGGAGCTGATACGGGAGCGGAAGTCATTCGCCTTCTAAGCCGAACCGCCCATGAGTTTACAAGGACATAAAGAAGAAGGGGCGGCAGCTTTCGCTGCCGCCCCCAGGTTGATTGCTGATCCGAAGATCAGAAGTTGAGCGTCGCACCGGCGAAGAAGTACCGGCCGAGGGTGTCGTAGGTGCCCCCGTAGGTATTGCCGTTGCAGGTCGCCACCGCGCACGCACCGTGCGAGGAGCTGAACAGCGGCGGGTTCTTGTCGAAGATGTTGTTGACGCCCAACCGCAGGTTGTAATGGTCGCCCACGGTGAACGTGCCAGCCAGGTCGAAGTAACTCTGAGCCGCCACATGCCCGTTGAGGAAGGGCACGCCGTTCGGCCCGGGAGTAACGAACGGATCGTTCAGCACGGTATCGTTGCTGAAGCCTTCGTGCGTGACCTTGCCGATGTAACGCCACTGGCCGGAGATACCGATTCCGTTCGGCATCTGCAGGCCGAGCCGCAGCTTGTGCCGCCAGTGCGGCAGCGGGTTGCCACAGGTCGCGCCATAGAAGCCGGCGCAGTCATACTCGGGGTTCAGGCCGTCGTTGATGATATAATGGTTGACCCAGGTGCCGACCGCGCTCGCCGACAGGGTGCCAAGGCCACCGAGGCGGTAGCTGTACGACACGTTGCCGTCGATGCCCTTCGTCTCGACTGCACCGACGTTTTGCGGGAGGTCGATGACGAAGCCCGCGGAGGACAACCAGAGCGAGCCGCCGGGCGCACGATGGATCAGCGCGCATGACGGAGCGACGGTGGTCGCGGTCGTGTTGTTGATGCAGTTGGAGATAATCGCATCCGCGCCGAAGCCCTGGATAGCGCCCTTGATCTTGATGTCGTACCAGTCGATCGTCGCTGCCAGACGCGGGATAAACCGCGGCTGGATGACCGCGCCGAGCGTCTTCGTCGTCGCCTTCTCCGGATTCAGGTTCGGGTTGCCACCGAGGAGGCCATTGTACTGCTCGGCCGGGTTGCTCGGAGTTTTCGAACCGACCACCATTCCCTGGGCAATACACCCGAACTCGTTCGCCTGAATGACGTGACCGGCGCAATCGTCAGTCGAGCCGTCGAGGCCGGTGAACTGGGGCGCGAACAGCTCCTGGATGTTCGGGGCCCGAACCGCGCGGTTGTACGCACCGCGGAACCGGATGTCTCGGATCGGAGCGAACTCAGCCGACAGCTTATAGGTGTCTGTGCTGTAGGTACGGCTGACCACGGGGTCACCATTTTGGTCGAGCAGATTGGGCCCGGGCAACGTCTTGTACCATGACTTACGATAGCCGGCGGCGAGCGAGAGCTCATCGATGAAGGAGTGCCGGACGATCGGGATCTGGGTTTCGCCGAACACCTCGAGCACGCGGAACGCGCCGTTGACCGGAAGCGTCGGAGCGCCCTGGCCGGTGAGATCGCCGGTCTGGAACTCCTGGTCCGGATTGAGCGACAACGATTCCTTGCGATACTCAGTACCGAAGTTCACGCCGATACCCTCATCCGACCACGGCGTTTGGATGCCGTATTCACCCAGTGCGCCGGTGATGTTCGCATCCGCCACCTGCTCCGAGGTCGCGCCGGTGATCACGCCGAACACGTTCAGGTAGTTAACTGCTGCCTGCGACGGACCATTGCCCGAGAAGATATCGTAGGGCACGCAGTTGATGTCGGTGCCGGCGAGAACCGAACGACATTCGGTCACCGATCCCGGCGTTCCGACTGCGACTTCCTGTCCGGTCAGCGGATCGACGTTCACGACGTTGAGCGCGTTCTGGAGGCGCCGCGTCGAGAATTCGTTGCGATATACCTGCTCGTAGTCGGTACGACCATATTGGAAGTAGGAGTCGTACGACCAAACCTTGCTGAGGTCGCCGCGCGTTCCCAGCACACCGCGCCATTCCGTGTGGGTCAGGTCGCTGACACGCGGACCGCCTTCGACGTTACGGCGGAGCAGCTGGAAGAACGCCTGCTGGTACTGGTTGCCGGCCGAGTCGAAGAAGGTCAGCGGCGGAGTTCCGGCCGGGAAGCCAAGGCCCGGGCCATAGGAGGCGCCCGACGCAACCGGGAAGCCGTTCGCGAGGCCGACGATGAGGTTCTGCGGGTTGCAGATCGTGGCCTGTTGCTGAGCGGACATCAGCGGGTTGTCGCAGTTCACGAGGTTGGTGTTGCCGAAGTCGCCCGACGGAGCGATCTGCGCCAGCGTGTGGTCATCCATGAACATGAATTCCATGTACGGATGGATCGCCGGAGTGATCTCGTAATCCGCGAACGCGCCGGCGGTGTACCGCTCGTCGGGACGCTGGAAGTAGTTCGTCGGGTTGAAGTTGTAGGCTGGGCTCGCCTTGAACGGGGTGATCGTGCCCGCGCCTAGACCGGCCAGGGTCGAGGTGGTTGCAACCACACCTGTCTTGGTCGCGCCATTGGCCGTCGTGGTGGTCGTGGTGAACGTGTGGAAGATCACCGCGTTGCCCTGTGCGCTCGTCGCCGAGCCGCCGCAGACGATGTTATGGTTCCTGGTGGCAAGGCGTGACGATGACGTGTCCTGAATGCCGCAAGCACTATAATCGCGCCGCTGCTGCAGCACCGCGTTGACATGGCGGTAGCCGAAATAGGCCATCGCATGCCCGCGGTTGTCGTCGAACGCCGCGCCGAGCGACACCGTACCGTCGAACGCTCCACCGTCGGCCACGCTGCCCTTCGGATAAGCATAGCCGGCGAGGCCCTGGTTCTGCCTGTCGTTCAAAATGCCGCAAATGTTGCCCTGCGGCGAGACCGTCCTGCCGCTGATGGTCGCGGCGGTCGGGATGGAGGGGCCGCAGTCGTTGCTGTGCTGATAGAAGCTGTACTGGCCGTCGAACCGGACACCGGTGAAGTTGGTGTCCATGATGAAGTTGACGACGCCCGCGACCGCGTCCGCGCCGTACACCGACGAGGCGCCGCCCGTCAGCACGTCGACGCGCTTGATCAGCGAGCTGGGGATGAAGTTAAGGTCGGCAGCCTGCGCAGTGCTGTTCGGGTCACCCGGAACGAGCCGGCGGCCGTTGATCAGCACCAGGGTGCGCTTCGGACCCAAGTCGCGAAGGTCGACGTACGCCGTACCGGTCGCGCCGTTCGACACGCCCGAGCTCTGGTTCGCCTGGACCGACGGCAAGGAGTTCAGAACGTCCTCGATGCGGGTCGAACCCGAGAGCTTGACGTCCTGGTTCGTAACCACCGTGACCGGCGCGGCCGACGTCAGGTTCGGCTGCGGAATGCGGGTGCCGGTGATGATGATGTCGTTGGCCGACTGGACCGGCTGGCCCGAGGCGTTCTGGGTCGGCGTCGGCTGGCCCGAAACGTCACCCGTCGGCGGAGCGCCGCCCGGATTCGTCGCGACGTTCTGGTCCGGAACCGTCGATTGCGTGTTCGCCGCAGTTCCGCCTGTGGGCGGGGTGGGCTGAGTCTGCGCATAGGCCGGGTTGGCAAGGACGCTTGCACCCACGAGCAAAGTCGTCGTGAGCAAGCGCTGACGGAAATCGAGCATCATTGTATTCTTCCCCTTCACTAGCCGTGCGCAGCGGCACGACTGCCGTGGAACGGCGAAGCTGAGCTCGCCGAACTGCTCCTTGTGATAGGTGAAGCCTAGAGACGCTGGCAACGCTTGGCGGGTCGTTACGGGCAAGTTGTCAAAGCGCTGTATCAATTTTGCAACAGCGGAATCTTGCGCTGCAGCCGTTGGGAATCGTAGGCTGAATCACACACCGGGGAGCGTCGGCTATGCGACAAATCATTGTGATGTCAGGAATGTTGGCGATCCTCGCAGCGGGCACAGCGGACGCACGCAATACAGTTCCGGCCGGCAATCCGGCGATTGTGCAGAGCCTGCTCCAGTGCCGCGCCATCACCGATGCAGCCCAGCGCCTTGCCTGTTACGACCGTCAAAGCAATGCAATCGCTCAGGCGATCGAGAAGAAGGATCTCGTGGTCATCGACAAGGAGCGGGCGACCGCCGCCAAGCGCTCGCTGTTCGGCTTTTCGGTGCCGAGCTTCGCCGGCCTGCTGGGCGGCGGCGACCTCAACCAGATCGAAGGAACAGTCACGGCCGCTCGGCAGAACGCCGACGGCGGCTGGACCATTCAGCTCGGCGACGGCTCGATATGGAGCCAGACGGACGATACTCCCGTGGCGCTCGAGCCGAGGCGCGGAGACAAGATTACCGTCAAGCGCGGTGCGCTCGGGTCATATTTCCTCAAGATCGGAAGCCAGCCCGGCTTCAAGGCGAAGCGGATCGGCTAGCGCTTGCGCGCGGCCGACTGTTCCGCCTTCAGGCTCGCGTCTGCGTCGGCATAGGGCTCTTGCCGCTCGACGCTCCAATATTTGAGCTCGTGGAGAGGAATCCGAACGCCGGTGACGGCGCAGACCACATGGTCGCCGTCGCTCAGCAGCCGGAAGGTCCCGGGGAGATAATGGATACGGGCGGCCCGGCCGCTTCCGCTCATCAGCATGCGTCTAATCCTCCGCCTGGTCGAACAATCCAGGCTGCCCCTTCATGTAGGATGCGCGCGACTTCCGCTCAACCGGCCGACTGCCACCGCCGTCAACGGCCGCGTCAACCGAACCGTCGGCGAATCGCAACGTCAGCAGGCGCTCGGCACGGGCGGCGTCGGCATGCGTCAGGGTCCGGCCGTCGCGGCTAGTGACTCGGACATAGCCCTTGGAGAGCGGCCGCTCCGGATGGGCGAGCTCGGCCATCCGCCAAAGGCCGCCCAGCTGCTCGGCAAGCCGGGCGATGCGCTGATCGAGCAAGTCGCGCCGCAAGCGTCCCATGACCAGGTTCATGTCGG
>Ga0310810_10010394_pt1 | contig 10832 bp, 9 predicted proteins | sample NCmetagenome_FD_207641 | JGI IMG/M metagenome (GOLD analysis project Ga0310810, IMG submission 207641) | Soil microbial communities from experimental microcosm in Duke University, North Carolina, United States - NC | ecosystem: Engineered > Artificial ecosystem > Soil microcosm > Unclassified ... | reverse complement strand
TGAGGCCGCGCACCGTAAATTCTCCGTCATTGGCGACGGTCCTTCAGGCGCGATGGTAGGGGTGTCCGGTCAGGATCGTAGCGGCGCGATAGAGCTGCTCCATGAGCATCACGCGCACGAGCTGGTGCGGCCAGGTGGCGGCGCCGAAGGCGAGTTTCACGTCGGCCTTGTCGGCGAGGCTGGCGGCGAGCCCGTCGGGACCGCCGATGACGAACACCGCCGCCGGCTTTGCGGCGCCCCGCCATCGCGAGAGCTGGTTGGCGAGCCCCGCGCTGTCGAGATTGTCGCCGCGCGGATCGAGCAGCACGACGGCGGCGCCTTGTGGAATGATGTTGGCGAGCGCGATCGATTCCTCGATCATGCGCTTGCCGGCATCCTCGGCGCGGCTCTCTCGGATTTCGACGATCTCGACGTCGCGCAGACCGAGGCTGCGGCCGACTTGCGCCGCGCGTTTGCGATAGCGCTCGGCGAGTTCGGTTTCCGGGCCCTGTTTCAGGCGTCCAATGGCGGCCACGACGATACGCATCGCGGCCCTCTTTTTATCAGTTCGCGGAGCGTGTGTCGCCGGCGCGGCCCGACCACATCTTCTCGAGATTATAGAAAATGCGAATTTCCGGACGAAAGACGTGCACGATCACGTCGCCGGCATCGATCAGCACCCAGTCGCCAACGCGCTGGCCTTCGAGGCGGACGCGCGTGACACCGGCTTCGTGCAGATCCTTGACGACCTCGTCGGCGATCGAGGCCACGTGACGCTGCGAGCGTCCCGTGGTCACGACCATATGGTCGCCGATCGAGGATTTTCCGGTGAGATCGATGGTGACGGTGTCCTCGGCCTTCATGTTGTCGAGGCTCGCGAGGATCACGCTGAGCATCGACGGCGCACTGGCGCTGGTCGACGCGGAAACGGCCGCCTTCTTCTTCGGCGTCCGAGACAGGGCAGATGTCGGCAGGGGCGTTCGTCCTTTCATGCCATTCGGCGGCCCGGTCGGCCGTCCATACCCGCAAAAGATAACGACGGCACGACCGCAGTGCCAGTGGCCGGGCGCCTCAATCCCCTTGACCCGAACCGGGTTTGGAACCCGACTTTCCACGCAGGGCGCGCAGCGCCGTCGAGGAGAGGGGCGATTTCAGCCCGTGCAGGAAGGTCCAGGCCGGCGCCTTGCGGTCGGCGAGACTGGCGGCGGCCCATTCCGGCACGCGTGAGCCGCTGAGCGCCTGGCCCGCCGGGCTTGCCGCGGCGTAGAGGCTCGGGCCGAGCCGGTCGATGACGGCAAATGGCACAAGCCGCGAGATCTCGCGCCACTTCTGCCAGCGATGGAAGCTGCGCAGGTTGTCCGCACCCATGATCCAGACGAAGTGCACGCCGGGGCAGCGGTCGATGAGCCAGCAGATCGTGTCGTAGGTGAACCGCGTCTTGATCGCGGCCTCGAGCCCGGTGACGTCGATGCGCGGATGGTGCGTCAGCGCCCGCGCAGCGGCGAGGCGCTCGGCGAGCGGGGCGAGGCCGGACGTGTTCTTGAGCGGGTTGCCCGGGGTCACCAGCCACCAGACGCGGTCGAGCTTGAGCCGCTTCAGCGCCAGCAGGCTGGCGGCAAGATGCGCCTGATGCGGCGGATCGAATGTGCCGCCGAACAGACCGATCCTCATGCCGGGCGCATGGGGCGGGAGGATGCGCTCGGCGCGGTCGAGAGCCTGCGGGTTCACGGCCGGATCTGACCCGTGCCGCGGATGCGGTACTTGAACGTGGTGAGCTGGTCGACGCCGACCGGCCCGCGCGCGTGCAGGCGGCCGGTGGCGATGCCGATCTCGGCGCCGAAGCCGAACTCGCCGCCATCGGCGAACTGCGTCGAGGCATTGTGCAGCACGATCGCCGAGTCGACCTGCGCGAGGAATGTCTCGGCCGTGGCGGCGTCGCCGGTGACGATGGCGTCGGTGTGGTGCGAGCCGTGGCCCTCGATATGTGCGATGGCGCCGGCAACGCCGTCGACCACACGCACCGCGATGATCGCGTCAAGATATTCGGTCGCCCAGTCTTCTTCCGTCGCCGCCTTGACGCGCGCATCGGCGGCGCGCGCCGCCTCGTCGCCGCGCACCTCGCAACCGGCGTCGAGCAGCATTTGCACCAGCGGCTTCAAATGCGTCGCGGCGCAGGCGCGGTCGACCAGCAGCGTCTCGGCCGCGCCGCAGACGCCGGTGCGGCGCATCTTGGCGTTGAGCACGATGGTCTTCGCCATGTCGAGCGCCGCTTTGCCGTCGACATAGACGTGGCAATTGCCTTCCAGGTGCGCGAACACGGGCACGCGCGCTTCGCTCTGCACGCGCGCGACGAGGCTTTTTCCCCCGCGCGGCACGATGACGTCGATATTGCCGTCGAGGCCGCCGAGCATCAGGCCGACCGCGGCGCGGTCGCGCGTCGGCACGAGTTGGATCGCCGCGGCGGGCAGGCCTGCTCCGGTCAGGCCCTGCTCGAGCGCTGCATGGATCGCGCGCGAGGAGCGCGTCGAATCCGAGCCGCCGCGCAGGATCGCCGCATTGCCCGATTTGAGCGACAGCGCGCCGGCGTCCGCCGTCACGTTCGGGCGGCTCTCATAGATGATGCCGATGACGCCGAGCGGCACGCGCACGCGTGTGATCGCGAGGCCGTTCGGCCGGGTCCAGGTGTCGATTTCAGCGCCGACCGGGTCCTTGAGGCCCTGCACCACCTCGATGCCGGTGGCGATCGCCTCGATGCGGGCTTCGGTCAGCGTCAGCCTGTCGAGGAAGGCGCCGGTCGCGCCCGCCTTGCGGGCCTCGGAGAGGTCCTCGGCATTGGCCGCCAGGATGCGCGCCGTCGCGGCGCGGATAGCCTTGGCCATGCCCGCCAGCGCCCGGTCTTTCTGCTGGGTCGGGGCGAGCGCCAGGACGCGCGCGGCGGCGCGCGCGCGACGGCCGATCTCGGCCATGGTCGCGGCAATATCGCCTGTCCCTTCAATGCTTTTCAGCGGCGCAGTCATCCGGCAGAACCCAAAACACGAGCGTGGAGCGGCCTTCCTATCACGCCGGTGTTCCGGGCGGGAGGTGGCCCGGCGGCCGGCATGGCTCCCATGGTAACTGGGGATAGCGTGGATAAGCGGGTCGGGAGGCCGAACGCGTCAAATCGTCGAAACGTTGGGTCCTCAGGGTGAGTGCACGAGGAGGGTTCCATGACGCCGACAGCCAACCGTCTGCCCAACCGCTTTCCGGAGGGCACGAAATTCGTGGTCGAGGCGCGCGCCCGCAAGGGTCGCCCGCCCGTTTACGTGCGCCATCTCGAATTTCCGGATGGCACCAAGGTGCGTCTGCCCGAACTTCCGACCATCGTCACCGGCAAGACCATGCCGCGGCGCCGCCGGGCGCGCTGATCGGCTGGGCCCTGGACAAAAAAAGGAGGCCCGCGAGGGCCCCCTGGGGGTAGTTGGTCACGGCGCGCGGGGCGCCGCCGGCCGGCCGGGATGGGGGTAAGGGATGAGGCAGATCCCCGGACGGACCGTGTCGCTTATGGCGAGCATCTGACGCGGATCGCGCTGCCCCCGCCATTGGCCAAAACGTCGCGGAGCCAAATTGTCGCGCCTGCCGAAGGGGTTACGCGAAAACCCCGACCTCCTGGAGAAGGCCGGGGTTGACGGGCGGCCTGTCGGCCGCCTTGCGCTCAGGTCAGTTATCAGCGTCGCGTCGCACCAGGGTAATGCTCGGTCGCCAGCATTGGTTCCGGCGCTATTCGCCGGCCAGGGCGAGGTCGTCGCGGTGGATCATCGCGGTGCGTCCGGTGAAGCCCAGGATCGACAGGACATCGGCGGAGGAGCGGCCCCTGATCTTCTCGGCGTCGTCGGCGTCGTAAGCGACGAGACCGCGGCCGACCTCGGCGCCATCGGGTCCGCGCACGATGACGGCGTCGCCGCGACCGAAGGCGCCCTCGACCTTGACCACGCCCGCCGGCAGCAGGCTGGCGCCGCCGCGTAATGCACGCACCGCGCCGGCGTCGATGTGCACGGCGCCGCGCGGTTCGAGCGAACCGGCGATCCATTTCTTGCGCGCCGTGACGGGATTGGCGGGCGTCAGGAACCACGTGCACGGTGCGCCGTCGGCGATGCACTTGAGCGGATTGTGCACGCTGCCCGAGGCGATCACCATGTGCGTGCCGGCGGTGGTCGCGATCTTGCCGGCCTCGATCTTGGTGACCATGCCGCCGCGCGACAATTCCGACGCCGATATGCCGGCCATCGCCTCGATTTCGGGCGTGATGCGCGCGACCACAGGCACGAGCCTGGCGTCGTTGCCGGGCGCGGGCGGCTTGTCATAAAGGCCGTCAATGTCGGAGAGCAGCACGAGGAGATCGGCGCTGACCATGGTCGCGACGCGGGCGGCGAGACGATCATTGTCGCCGTAGCGGATTTCGGAGGTGGCGACGGTGTCGTTCTCGTTCACCACGGGCACGGCGCGCCATTCGATCAGCTTGTCGATGGTCGAGCGCGCGTTGAGATAGCGGCGGCGCTCCTCGGTGTCCTGCAACGTCACCAGCACCTGGCCCGCGGTGATGCCGTGCTTGTCCAGCACCTCCGACCAGGCGCGCGCCAGCGCGATCTGGCCGACGGCTGCGGCGCCTTGCGCCTCCTCGAGCTTGAGCGGCCCGCGCGGCAGGCCGAGCACGGCGCGGCCGAGCGCGATCGCGCCGGACGAGACGACGAGCACGTCGCGGCCGTCCTTGTGCAGACCGGCAATGTCGGCGGCAAGCCCCTCCAGCCAGTCGCGCTTGAGCCCGCCGGCCGCATGATCGACCAGCAGGGACGAGCCGACCTTCACCACGATGCGGCGGAAGGCGGAGAGAGTGGGGGTCTGCGACATGGGTCCCGGCGGAAACGACTGAAAGCGCCGCTCTTTAGCACGGCTCTCGCGCCGCCGTCATGGGCGCCGGGCCGCACGCAAAAGGGGCGGCCCTTGGGCCGCCCCTCCTGTCGTCGGACGCCGGGCAGGGCCTAGCGCACTTCCTCGATCACCTCGCGGCTCGACGGATCGACGAGATACACGTCGTCACCGCGCTCGATGTAGCGATATTCGCGAACCGAGGGCACGTCGCGATAGACCTCCTCGGGGAAGGTCTCGATCTCGACCGTGTCCGGCAACCGGCGGCCGACCTCGATCTCGGTGCGCGGCGCCGTGCCGGTCGTGGTGGTCGTGGTCGTCCGGCGCGTCCGGGCGTGCTTGCGGATTATCTCGCGCTGTTGCGCCGAGAGCTGCGGCTTGCGCACCGTGGTGGTTTCGGCGCGCGCGCGCGACGGCCCGCGCTCGATCACGTCGACGATCTTGTGCGAGCGGGGCTCGACGATGACGACTTCATCGCGCACGACGAAGAAGTCGTAGCCGCGATACTGCGGCACGATCTCGACGATCGTGGTCGGCACCGGGCGCAGGTCGATCGTGCGCGGCACAGCCACGCCGACGGACACCGAGAAATCAACGTGCGTGACCGGCTTGACGTCCACCTTCGCGAAGGCGGTGGTCACGCGCGTCTTCTTCTGCGGGTCGAGCGAAGCCGAGATGCGGGCGTTCGGCGTGGCGCTGTTGGTCGCCGCCGCATTGCGGTTCGGCTCGTTGGTCTGCGCGTTGCGATTGGCGTCTTTGGTGCTGTCGTTTGTCTTGGCGCTGGCCGGTGCGTTCTTGCTCGGCTCGGTCGACTGGGTCGACTTCTGTGCGGCCGGCGAGCGCGTGTCATTCTGCTCGGCGTTCTTGGACGGCGCGGCGGTGTTCGCCTTGTCGGACGCCGCCTTGCTCGCTGGCTTCTTGTTCTGCTCCTCGGCCTGCTTGGGCTGCGACGTCGACTTGTCGCCTTCGGCGCTCTTCGCCTTGTCGGCGCCGGCCTTGGTCGTATCGCTGTCGGCCGCCTTGGCCTTGTCGGCGGTTGCGTCCTTGGCCTGCGTCTTCTTGCCGGTATCGCGGTCGTGCTGCTCGGTTGCAGACCGCTCGTGCTTCACCTTGCTGTCGGTGCGGTCCTGCTGCGCCATCGCCGGCGCCAGTCCCAAACTCAGCGCGATTACGGCGCTGCTCAATAGAAGCGTGCGTTTCATGTCGTCCTCCATGACGAGTCTGTTCCCGCGGTCGGCCTGCGCCGAACGCTTCGACGAACGCGAACGCGCCCTTCGTTAGATTGGTTCCTGTGAATATGTGTTCAGGTTCCGCGCGTTTCAGCGCGTGATTTTGCGATAGGCGGCGAGCGCGGCGTCGCGCGCTTCGGCATGATCGACGATCGGTTTTGGATAATCGCGGCCGAGCACGATGCCGGCCTTTTCGAGCACCTCGTCGTCCGCATCGAACGGCGCGTGGATGAATTTGTCCGGCAGATTTTTCAATTCAGGACACCAGCGGCGGACGTACTCGCCCTCCGGGTCGAATTTGGCGCCCTGGATCATCGGATTGAAAATACGGAAATAGGGCGACGCGTCGGCGCCGCTGCCGGCGACCCACTGCCAGTTTCCCGCATTGTTGGCGAGGTCGGCGTCGACCAAAGTGTCCCAGAACCAGGCTTCGCCGTCGCGCCAGTGAATGCGCAGGTGCTTGACCAGGAACGAGGCGACGATCATGCGCACGCGATTGTGCATCCAGCCGGTCTGCCAGAGCTCGCGCATGCCGGCATCGACCATCGGATAGCCGGTCTCGCCGCGCTGCCACGCTCTCAGGTCCGCCGCGCTGCGCCGCCACGCGAACGCATCGAACTCCTTGCGCCAGTTGTCGGTGGCGATGGTGGGAAAGTGGTAGACGAGATGCGCGCAGAACTCGCGCCAGCCGAGCTCGGCCTCGAACTTCGCCGCCGCCTGCGACATGCCCGCCTTGTCGCCGGCGACCGCAACGCGCGCGAAGACCTGTCGCGGCGAGATTTCACCGAAATGCAGATGCGGCGATAAAAGCGAGGTGTTGCGCCCGGCCATGCGGTCGCGCGCGGTGGCGTAGTCCTTCAGGTCGGAGCGCAGGAAAGCGTCGAGCCGTGCCTGCGCGCCGTCTTCGCCGGGCGTCCAGTACTTGTCCCAGGCAGCGGCCCAATTCGGCTTCTTCGGCAGCAGCGCCCAGGAGGCGAGGCTGTCGCTGTCGATGCCTTTGACCTGGACATCGGGCCTGACCGCGCGCTGCGGCGGCGGGACGTGTCGCGCGCGGCAGGCGCGCCAGAACGGCGTGTAGACCTTGAACGGACCGCCGGTCTGCGTCTTCACCTCGGACGGTTCGTGCAGCAGGTTGCCGTTGAAGCCTTCGACGGCGATGCCCGCCTTGGCCATGGCGGCGACGACATGCTCGTCGCGGGCGGTCGCGTCCGGCTCGTGACAGCGATTCCACACGATCGTGTAGGCGCCGGCCGCCTTGGCCAGTTGCGGGAGGATTGCCGCCGCATCGCCGCGCCGGAGCACGAGGCCGCCGAGGCTCTTGTCCAGCGCGGTGAGACTGTGGTGCAGCCACCAGCGGCTCGCCGCCCCCAAAGGGCGGCGTCCGCCTTCATCGAGGATGTAGAGCGGCACGACGGGCCCGCGCCGCGCCGCCGCGGCGAGCGCCGGGTTATCGCCGATGCGCAAATCCTGCCGAAACCAGACGATGGTGGTCATAACGGGCTTCTACGTTGCCGCCGGGACTTCGGATCACAACAAGCATGGCACCATATGGTGCAGTCGTCGTTCACCCGTCGTAGGGCGCGTCTAGACAGGCGGGCGGCACGAGGCAAGGAGCGGGTTCGTGGACGAGACGGAAAAGGACCAGCCGCTGTGGTGGCAGCGCGGCATCGTCTATCAGGTCTACCCGCGGTCGTTTCAGGATACGAACGGTGACGGCGTCGGCGATCTCGCGGGCATTCGGCGGCGGCTCGACTATCTCGATGGCCTCGGCGTCGACGCCGTCTGGATATCGCCGATCTACCCCTCGCCCATGGCCGATTTCGGTTACGACGTCGCCGACTATTGCGACGTCGATCCGCTGTTCGGCACGCTGGCGGATTTCGACGCGCTCGTCACAGAGGCGCATGCGCGGGGGCTGAAGGTCATCCTCGATTTTGTGCCGAACCACACGTCCGACCGGCATCCGTGGTTTCTCGACAGCCGGTCGTCGCGCGAAAGCGCAAAGCGCGACTGGTATATCTGGCGCGACGGCAAGGCGGACGGCGTGCCGCCGAACAACTGGATCTCGCATTTCGGCGGGCCAGCCTGGGCCTACGACAATGCGACCGGGCAGTGGTACCTGCATTCGTTCCTGCGCCAGCAGCCGGACTTGAACTGGCGCAATCCCGATGTGCGCCGGGCCATGTACGACGCGCTGCGCTTCTGGCTCAGGCGCGGCGTCGACGGCTTTCGCGTCGACGTCATCTGGCTGCTGATCAAGGACGAGGCGCTGCGCGACAATCCGCTCAATCCGGCATGGCAGCCGCCGGGTGCCGAGATCGGCAAGACGATCCAGCTCTATAATTCAGACCGGCCCGAGGTGCACGAGGTCATCGCCGAGATGCGGGCGGTGCTCGACGAATTCAACGAGCGCGTGCTGATCGGCGAGATCTACCTGCCGCTCGAACGCCTCGTCACCTATTACGGAACCGAGCTGAAAGGCGCGCAGCTTCCGTTCAATTTCCAGCTTCTCGAAACCGCGTGGGATGCGCGCGCCATCGCCAAGGCCATCGCGGATTACGAGCGCCTGTTGCCGGCCGGCGGCTGGCCGAACTGGGTGCTCGGCAATCACGACCGGCCGCGCATCGCCGCCCGCGTCGGAGGGGACCAGGCGCGGGTCGCGGCGATGCTGCTTCTGACGCTGCGCGGCACGCCGACCATGTATTACGGCGACGAGATCGGGCTTTCCCGCGTCGACATTCCGCCCGGCGCGGCGCAGGACCCGTGGGAGAAGAACGAGCCGGGCCATGGCCGCGACGCCTCGCGCACGCCGATGCAGTGGGACGAGACTGCGCTGGCCGGCTTCACCACCGCGGCGAAGCCATGGCTGCCGCTCGATGGCGATTACAGCCGCCAGAACGTGGCGGTGCTCGGCCGCGCGGCGGATTCGATCCTCAACCTCTACCGCGCGCTGATCCGCTTGCGCCGCGCGCATCGTGCGCTGAGCAGCGGCGCTTTCCGTATGCTCGACGTGACGGACGCGACCATCGTGTTCGAGCGGTCGTGGCGCGACGAGCGTTTCGTCGTCGCGCTCAATCTGAGTAGCGATCCGCAGCCGCTGCTGGCGCTGCCCGGCGCCGAGATCGTGCTGTCGACGATGATGGACCGCACCGGTGTGCTCGGCGATGTGCATCTGCGGGGTAACGAAGGGCTGGTATTAAAGCCGCGTTAGACGTCGCTGCGCTTGAGCAGGTAGTCGAGGCCACCGACGCGATACCAGCGATAGCCATAGCCTTCGAGGCAGACGCTGTGGCGATGACGGCCGTCGGCGCGGCTGTGGTCGTTGCCGAGCAGGTTGACGAGCCGGTCGCCGCGCCCGTCCGGCAGGTGCACGGCGAAGGCGACCTCGCGCGGGTCGGGCGCAAGATTATGCAGGAACAGCACCGAATTGTTGCGCCAGTCGTAGCGCAGCGCCAGCACCGCGCCGTCGCCGGCGTCGAGCGCCTCGAAATCGCCCCAGCCGACTTCGGGCACTTCCTTGCGCATGCGGATGATACGCTCCATCCAGTTCAGGAACGAGTTCGGGTCGCGCCGCTGCTCGGCGGCGTTGAGATGCTCGTAGCCGTAAGGCCCGTCGCTGATCACCGGCACGACCGGCTTGTCGCTCTTGGTGAAGCCGCCGTTCGGCTCGGTCGACCATTGCATCGGCGTGCGGCCGCAGGTGCGCTCGGGCAGCGAAAGGTCGTCGCCCATGCCGAGTTCGTCGCCGTAGCGCACGACCGGCGTTCCGGGCAGCGTGAACATCAGGCTATAGGCGAGCTCGAGGCGGCGGCGGTCGCCGCCGAGCATCGGCGCAAGGCGCCGGCGGATGCCGCGGTCGTAGAGCTGGTCGTCCTTGTTCGGGCCGAAGGCGTCGAACACTTTCTGCCGCTGCTTCTCGGTGAGCCGGCCGAGGTCGAGCTCGTCGTGATTGCGCAGGAACATGCCCCACTGGCCGCTATAGGGCCGCGGCTTGGTCTTCTCCATCGCCTTGATCAGCGGCTTGGTGTCGTGCGTCGCCAGCGCATAGAACAGGTTCTGGTTGACCTGGAAATTGAACATCATGTGCATGCGGTCGCCGTCATCGCCGAAATATTGCAGGTCGGTATTCGGCAGGACGTTGGCCTCGGCGAGGATGATGCTGTCGCCGACGCGCCATTGCAGGAATTCACGCAAGGTGCGCAGCATGTCGTACTGCTCGCGCGGCGTCTTCACGTCGGCGCCCTTGGTGCCGATGACGAACGGCACCGCGTCCATGCGGAAGCCGGACACGCCGAGCTGGATCCAGAAACCCATGATCTTGAGGATCTCGGCCTGCACCTGCGGGTTCGAGGTGTTGAGGTCGGGCTGGAAATCATAGAAGCGGTGGAAGTAATAGGCCTTGGCGACGGTGTCGCGCGACCATGTCGTCTTTTGCACGCCTGGAAACACCATGCCTTCGTCGGCGTGCGGCGGCTTCGTCTTCGACCACACGTACCAGTCGCGATACTTCGATTTCGGATCGCGACGCGCCTCCTGGAACCAGGGATGCTGGTCGGAGGTGTGGTTGACGACGAGATCGATGATGACGCGGATGCCGCGCTGCTGCGCGCCGTGCGTGAACTCGACGAAGTCGCCGAGCGTGCCGTAGGCCGGATTGACGTTGTAGTAGTCGGAAATGTCGTAGCCGTTGTCGCGGCCGGGCGAGCCCTGGAACGGCATGAG
>Ga0310810_10010393_pt1 | contig 10832 bp, 10 predicted proteins | sample NCmetagenome_FD_207641 | JGI IMG/M metagenome (GOLD analysis project Ga0310810, IMG submission 207641) | Soil microbial communities from experimental microcosm in Duke University, North Carolina, United States - NC | ecosystem: Engineered > Artificial ecosystem > Soil microcosm > Unclassified ... | reverse complement strand
CCGCGATCATGCAGATGGCCGCGCGCACCTACAACCCGTTCATCTATTTCCGCTTCTGATGCGCCGGCTGCTGAACGTCCTCCTGGTCGCTGGGTTTCTCGCCATCATCGGACTGCCGCTGGCGGCAAACCTTGCCGGGCACGACGGCGGCGATCAGGAGGCCGAGAACCGCGACCTCGCGAAGTTTCCCGCGTTCGACGGCACGTTGACCTCCGCGCTCGCGTGGCCGCAAGGTCTCGACGAGTGGTTTCAGGATCACTTCGGCTTTCGATCGACGCTGGTGCGGTGGTACGGCGAGTCGCGCTACTACGGACTGCATGTGTCGCCGTCGTCGCAAGTGGTCCGAGGGAAGAACGGCTGGCTCTACTACGCGGAGGATGCCGGACTGGACGATTTCACCAACGAGCACCTGCTGCCGGCCGGCGAAATCGCCAACTGGCGGGAGACCGTCGTTCGCGCGCTGAACTGGTGCCGGGCCCATGGCATCGCGTATGTCTTCACGATTCCACCTGACAAGCACGTCATCTATCCGGAGTACTTCGACGACCACGTCCGTCAGCTGACGCCCGTGTCGCGGGCCGATCAGGTCTTCACGGCGACCCTCGACACCGGCGTCGTCGTCGACGTCCGCCAGGTGATGCTCGCCGCGAAGTCGCGCGAGCGTCTGTATCACATGACCGACACGCACTGGAACGATCGCGGCGCGTTTCTCGCGTATCAGCAGATCATCGACGCCGTTCACCGCCAGCTGCCGGCCGTTCCGGGGGCGCGCGATCGGTCGGCATTCAAAGAGACGACGCGCCTCCTCAACGGCCGCGACCTCGCCGCCATCATCGGCTTGAAACGGGTGATGAGTGAAGAGGACCTGCAGCTCGTGCCGAAACAGCCGCACCGGTATGTCGTCGTGGAGCCGAAGGGGTCCTATGCCACGGCCGGCGAAGGGCGGATTGTCACGGAGATTCCCGGCTCGACGCTGCCGCGTGCCGTGATCTTCCGCGACTCATTCACGTCGCTGCTGGCGCCGTACTTATCTGAACATTTCAGCCGTGTGGTGTACCTCTGGCAGAACAACTTCGATGCGGATGAAGCATTGAAGGAACATGCGGACGTGGTAATCGAGGAAATTGTCGGCCGTCACCTGCACAATTTCATTCCGTCACCCGAACTGATTCCTGATCCGTAGTCCTTCGTCCTTCGAGTGCGTTTCAAGATCAACAACACGACATTCAACGCAGAGCACGCGGATGCGGTTAGTCTTTCGCTGGAAACTCCGACCACCCTTCTGCGACCATCTGCGCGCTGGCGCGGCCGTAGAGCCGGCGTTCGCGCAGGACGCGTTCGTCGCGCACCAGCGTCACCGAGTACCGCGGCGGCGCATCCGATGTCACCAGCATGCAGGTGGTGCCGTCGGCTGCGGTCCACAGCCGCTCGACGTGACCTGGTCTGGCGGCAATCATTACGCCTTGCCCAGCAGGTTCTTCGTGTCGATGTTCGCCCGTTTCAGTGCCGCTTCGAAACCGGTTTTGTCCACGCATTTCGCGTACGCCTCTTCTGGCGCCACCAGCTTTTTCGTCACCAGCTCCAGCAGCGCTTCGTTGAGCGAGCACATCCCGAGCGATTTGCCGACTTGCATCATCGAGGGGATCTGGAATGTCTTGCCTTCACGAATCAGGTTGGAAATCGCACCGGTGGCGATCAACACCTCGAGCGCCGCCACGCGGCCGCCGCCAGTCTTGCGGCACAGCGTCTGGGCGATGACGCCTTTCAACGACTCCGACAACATGACGCGGATCTGCGCCTGACGATCGGCCGGAAACTGATCAATGACCCGGTCGACGGTCGACGCCGCCGTGGTCGTATGCAGCGTGCCGAATACGAGGTGGCCGGTTTCGGCGGTCTCGATGGCAATGGCGATGGTTTCGAGGTCGCGCATTTCGCCGACCAGGATGATGTCGGGATCCTCGCGCAGCGCCGCGCGCAGCGCGTCCTTGAACGATCCGGTGTGGGTGCGCACCTCACGCTGATTGATCAGGCACTTCTTGTTCTCGTGCACGAACTCAATCGGATCCTCAATCGTGATGATGTGGTCGTCGCGGTTGCGGTTGATGTAGTCCACCATCGCGCAGAGCGTGGTCGACTTGCCCGATCCCGTGGGACCGGTCACGAGCACCAGCCCCTTGGTCAGGTGACACAGGTTCAGAATGTGTTGCGACAGGCCGAGCTGTTCGGCGGTGAGAATGTTGGCGGGGATGACGCGGAACACCGCGCCAGGCCCCTTCCGATCCATGAACGCGTTGCCGCGGAACCGTGCCGTCCCGGGCAATTCGTAGGCGAAGTCCGTGTCGTGACGTTCGTGAAACTCCCGCTTGTTCTGGGCCGGGAGAATCGGCATCAACAGCGACAGGATGGACTCCGGCGTCAGCGGCACCGCGCCTTCGGCGAGCGTCTGCATGCGGCCATCTTTTCTGATGACCGGCGGCGAGCCGACCGACAGGTGTAAGTCCGACGCGCGCAGTTCGCACATTGCGCGAAAGAGTGCATCGATGGGCCCTGTATCCTGCGAAATGCCGACATCGTCGACGGCGTGAAGCGCGGTTCCGGTATGCATGCACGCAGTGCCTCAGCAATTCCACTGCCCATCGCGATGACGCTGGAGTCGCGCCTTTTCACATTTTGGAACCGTTAAGAGCTGTGCGCGACGACGAAAAGTGGCACATGTGTGACAGGGATTGGCACATATGGCGCGCGGGCCAGGGACTTGAGACAGGGAAGGGATTGGTTGCTAACGCAGCCGTGTGAACAACGGCGCGTACGTGCGCTGCACGGCAAAGCCTTCGGGATCCGTTCCGACGATCATCACGCGGAAGCCTTCGGCGTTTGGCGTGAAACGTGACAGGTAGGAGAACTGGGTGTCGCCGGGCGAGATCGCCAACCCTCCAAGCCGTACGTCGACCCCGTTGACGAGCGAGACCTGTACCTGCGAGACGCGACCAGCGACTCGCAGTCGCAAGTTGTTCTCGACTCCGAAGGTCGGCAGCGGCGCGAACGTCGTGCTCGGCGCGGGGGCGAATTCGACCTGGGCGATGCCCAACGGACTGCGCGCCTGTACCGAAATGCCGGCAACGCCGCGTCCTGCCATCCGCACCATCCAGATGCCTGGCTTCGGATGCCTGACGATTACCATCCGCTCGGCCCGGAAATTGGAGAAGTCGGTTACATCGTCGCCGCTGACGAGCGCGCCAGATGGGTCGAGCACGTAGACGGCCTCCAGGCACTGCACGGAGACCGAAAACGCCACGCTTTCGACCGAAGGATCGATCGGCACGCGAAAATCATGAAGCCCTGGCGTCACCGATCCGGCGAGCCGGAAGATTGTTTGCGGATGACTGGTGCTCGCCGTGAGTAAGGGCGCGGAGTCGCCGATCTCCTCAGGCGCCAGCAGAAAGAGTTGTCCGCCGCTTCCCTCCGCGATCCGAAAGTACGACGGATCGAGCCGTCCGCCGCAGGGCCAGGCCGTGCGGGGGGTCGGCTGCTGCTGTTGGGCGCCGACGGCCACCGATGCGGCGAGCGTCGCCACCGCGGTGAATAAACCTCTCGAACGGTGACTCATTTCCTTCGCTAACTCGAGTAGTCGACCGCAACGATGTGCTCGGAGAGGCTGACACCCAACTGCGCAACCGGAACGTGCTGAGGATTGGTCTGGTACGCATCGAGCGCCGCGCGATCGCGGAACACGACAACCAGCGCCGTGTCGTACGAGCGTGGTGAGTGCACGACGTCAGCGCCGACCGTGAGGCTGGCGACGCCGTCGATCCCGTGGAGGCCGCGCAGGCGCGCCCTGTGATCGTCGCGAGTGGCCGGCGAAATCTCCGCCTTGTATTTGAAACAGACGATATGAGTCAGCATAAGGGCAGGCCGATTCTAACGATCGCGCTCATCGCGAACAAAAGGCTTTTAACACTTGACGCCGCCCGACCGGTGGCGTAGCAATAAGGACCACATGTCACGCCTTTCCGCCTTCGTCGGTCCCGCCTGTGCGGCGTTCGCACTGAGCGCGGGAGTGGTCGTTCGAACCCAGCAACCGCCGGCCAATCCGGCGCCTCCAATGCCGGAGGTGCTGCAGAAATATTCCGCGGTCACCGCGGAACGATTGATCCATCCGGCCGACGGCGACTGGTTGATGGTCCGCCGCACCTACGACGGGTGGGGCTTCAGCCCGCTTCGTCAGATTACCCCAGACAACGTCGCGCGCCTCCAACCGGTCTGGTCGTTTTCGACCGGGGCGATCAACGGTCACGAAGCGACGCCGCTCGTCAACAACGGGGTGATGTTCGTGGCGACGCCGGGCAATCAGGTGATCGCGATCAATGCGAAGACCGGATCGCTGCTGTGGCGTTACCGCAACACGCCGGCCCCCGACGTGGTCCTCCTGCATCCGACCAGTCGCGGGGTGGCCCTCTACGAGGACAAGGTATTCTTCGCGCAAGCCGAGGCGACCCTCGTCGCGCTCGACGCGCGGACCGGTAAGCCGGCGTGGACCGCGAAAGTCGAAGACAACCGCAAGGGCTACTACATGTCGGTCGCACCGCTCGTGGCCGACGGCAAGGTCGTGGTCGGCGCGTCGGGCGGCGAACTCGGCGTCCGCGGGTTCCTCGCGGCCTACGATATCAACACCGGCAAAGAAGTGTGGCGCACCTTCACCGTGCCGGCTCCCGGCGAAGCGGGCAGCGACACCTGGCCTAAAGGCGATCAGTGGAAGACCGGCGGCGGCTCAATCTGGGTGTCGGGCAACTACGATCCCGAGACGCACCTGATGTACTGGGGTACGGGCAACGGTGGTCCATGGATGGGCGATCAGCGTCCCGGCGACAACCTCTACACCTCGTCCACGATTGCCGTGGACGTGGCGACCGGACAGATCAAGGGCTATCACCAGTACCATCCGAACGACTCGTGGGACTGGGACGAAGTCTCGCCGCCCATCCTCGTCGACTTTCGGCGGGATGGCCGAACCGTCAAGGGACTCATCGACGTCGCGCGCGACGGCTATTTGTGGTTTTTGGAACGAACCACGGGCGCCATCAATTTCGTGGACGGCCAGCCGTTCGTGAAGCAGAACGTGTTCCGCAGCATCGATCGCAAAACCGGCCGGCCCGATGTTGATCCGGCGCGCCAACCGGGAACCGGCAAGCTGGCGGAATTCTGCCCTTCACACTGGGGTGGCAAGAACTGGCCGCCGATTGCCTTCAGCCCGGCGACCCGCATGATCTACATTCCCGCGAATGAAAATCTGTGCGCGACCATCGCCGGACGTCCGGTCGAATACTCGCCGCCGGCGTCGTACGTCGGAGCGGTGACCAATCTCCTGATCGCGCCCGGCGCCGATCACATCGGCGAAGTGCAGGCCTGGAACGTGGACACCGGGAAACGCGTCTGGACGCACACCTACGCCGGCTCGCCCAACTGGGGCCCGATGCTCGCCACCGGCGGCGGCGTCGTCTTCAGCGGCGGCACCAACGATCGGATGTTCCACGCCTTCGACGCCGCCAACGGCAAACTGCTCTGGCAGTATCCGACCACCTCCGGGATCATCGGCCAGCCTTCGTCGTTTCAGATCGACGGGACGCAGTACGTCGCCGTCCAATCGGGCTGGGGCATCGACTCACGAGCCATGCAAGGGCGCCTGAACGGACTCCGGCCGGGCGAATTCCCGGAGGTGCCCGAGGGCGGCTCGGTCTGGGTGTTCGCCGTCAAATGACGGAGATTCCGACGCTTCATCACATAATGCTGAATTCGTAATTTCTGGCGACAGTTTGGGCTCGCGGCGGCTGGAGCGGCCGCCGTCATGTGCGGGTGGCTCGTGATCCTGCACGTCCGGATGATCATCTCTCCTGCCCCGCAGGAGATGCGCGAAGGCGCCATCATCTGGATCACGCGCCTTCTCCTCGAAGGCCGCAACCCCTACGCGCTCGCCGAGCTCCCGGCGAGCACCAACGCCTACGGCATCGTCTATCACCTGATCGTGTGGCCATTCGCGCGGCTGTTTGGCAACAGCTACGCGGTGCATCGCGCCGTTTCCGCGGCGGCTATCGCGGGATCGTGCGTCCTCATCTACCGCCTGCTTCGCCGCGAACAGGCCGATCCGGTTCTCGCCGCCACCGGCGTGATGCTCTTCTACGCCTCGTCGGTCTACTTCGTCGCACCCCTGGCAAGACCGGACGGCCTGGGGGTGTTGTGTTGCCTCGCCAGCATCAGCATCCTGTTCGGGGGCGACCTCTCGATCGGCAGATTCTTGGCCGGCCTGCTGTTCGCGATGGTGGCGCTCCTCACGAAGATCTATCTGGCTTATCCGCCGTTCCTGATTTCGCTCTACACGTGCCTGTTCATTTCTACGCGCCGAGGGCTGACATACGGTGCACTGACGATCGGGGCGGCGGCGGCGCTGTTGTGGACGATGACGTTGTTTTATCCCGCGTATGTGAACCTCTCGATCATCGACAACATGAACAGCTCGACGTATTACGACGTCGAGCACATGCAGCGGCAGACGCTCGACTGGCTCGTTTACAGTCTCCCATTGACGGTCGGCCTGGCCGTCGTCCTGGTGCGTGCGATCGTCAATGGTCGCGTGCTGCGTCGGGTCCGCACGCGTCCCTCTCCGTTCGCGTTCGCCAGCGCCGTCAATGCCGTGGTCTTTTTCGCGGTCTTCGCCGGCCATCCTGGCGCGCACATGACGTATCTGTTCCATCTCGTGACCCCTGTCCTGATCGTGGCGCTGCTGCCGCACGTCGGCGTCGAATCGTGGAGCGGCGCGCTGGTGGTCGCCGCGCTGCCGGTGGCATTCGTGGCGAACGCGCACTATTTCCCGCTGACATTCAGCCGGTTTCGAAGCGCCGAAGCGACATTTGCGCAGCTGACCGCCGCGATTCGCACACATGCGCACGTCCTCGGTTCCACCGAAGTCGCCGGTCCGCTGGCGCTGTCGGGACAGCCGGTGTTCGACTCGGGCCACTCGCAGTATTTCGGCGCGGCCGCCGCCGATCGGTCCTGGCCGGGATTGGTGCCTGGCGCGGTGATTCAGGCGCGATGGGAGGGTTTCCTCCACGACATCGATACCGGCATTGCCGAACAGCAATTCGATTTGATTATCCGGAGCCGCCGTCCGGGCTTGATTCCGGCAGACGCCGTCGCTCAGCACTATGTGCGGGTGGCCACGTTCGACATGGAGTTCCCGTGGGCGGCGCAGCGATGGCCGCTGGACCTCTGGGAGCCGCGGCCATTACCTCGACCGTGACGGTATACTTTTGAGCCGTGGACACCCAAAACGACCAATTCGACGCCCTGCAAGCCAAACTCATCCCGCTGTGGAAATCGATCCGCGGCATGAATCAGGACGAACAGACGATCGTGATCGTCCCGTCGATGAACGTCGACGCGGCGATCAGCAGCGTGCGGCAACAGGCCCTCGAGGAGCGCTTTCTGTTTCTGCTGCTCCTTCTCAGGCAGCCGCGCGCGCGGGTGATCTACGTCACGTCGCAGCAGATTCACCCCGACGTGCTGGACTATTACCTGGACCTCCTCCCGGGCGTCTTCGCGGGACACGCCCGCAAGCGGCTGTTCGCCATCTCGCCGCTCGACGGATCGGCGCAGCCGCTGACCAAGAAGCTGCTCGATCGCCCGAAGCTGCTGCAGCACATTCGATCGTTGATTCCGGATCCCAACCGCGCCCATCTGGTGCCCTACAACACGACCGAAATGGAACGCGATCTCGCCATCAAGCTCGGGATCCCGATGTACGGCGCCGACCCGAAGACGTTCCATCTCGGGACCAAGAGCGGCGCCCGCAAAGTCTTCGGCGAAGAAGGCGTGTCCTACCCGCTCGGCATCGAGGATCTCCACTCGCCCGATGATCTCGTCAACGCCATCATCACGATGCGCAAGCAGAAGCCGACCATCAAGAAGGTGGTGGCGAAGTTGAACGAAGGCGTTTCGGGTCTGGGCAACGCCAATATCGACCTGTCGTCCGCTCCGGCGCCCGGCTCCGCGAACGAAAAAGAAGGTGTGCTGCACTGCGTCAAGGCGATGAAATTCGAATCGCCCAAGATGACCTGGGACCGCTATTCGAAAAAGCTGACCGACACCGGCGGCATTGTCGAGGAGCTGATCACGGGCCGTGATTTTCGCAGCCCCAGCGCGCAGCTGCGGGTGACGCCGCTCGGCGAAGTCGAAGCGCTTTCGACCCACGACCAGATGCTGGGCGGTCCCAGCGGCCAGGCGTATCTGGGCTGCAAGTTTCCGGCAAGCCTGGAATACGGTCCGGCCATCATGCGCGAGGCGTTGAAGGTGGGCCGTCGACTCCAGAAGGAAGGCGTGATCGGGCGTTTCGCGCTCGATTTCGTGGCGGTGATGAACGACCAGGATCAGTGGGAGGTCTACGCCATCGAGATCAACCTGCGCAAAGGGGGCACCACCCACCCGTTCCTGACGCTGCAGTTCCTCACCGACGGCACCTATAACGCGGAAACCGGAATCTTCACCACGCCGCGCGGTGAAGCGAAGTCGTTCGTGGCCAGCGATCACGTCCACTCGCCGGCGTATCGCGCCTTCACCCACACCGATCTCTTCGACATCGTTGCCCGCCACGGCCTGCACTTCGATCAGTCGCGGCAGAAGGGCATCGTGTTTCACATGGTGAACGGCGTCGGCGAGCAAGGATCACTCGGCCTCACCGCCGTCGGCAATACGCGCGATGAAGCGGAAGCGCTCTACAACCGGATGGTCGAAGTGCTCGACGCTGAAGCGACGGCCGGTTCGTGAAGGTTGAGCGTGGAATCATTTGTAACCGGCGTGAAATGCCAGCGGCGCCAGAGCCACGGCGCTGAAATGCAGAAACCGTCCGAAGATCGCCGCGATCAGAAATCGCGCAAAGTCCACCCGCAAGGCGCCCGCTGCCACCGTCGTCACATAGAACGGCGGCAGGCCGAAGATCGCGCTCATCGTCATCATCGTTTGCGTTGATCGCTGACGCCGGTCACACGCCTCTCGCCACCGACCGACCGCCCGGCCAATCCGCCCGCTCGGCGACTGCGAGGTTGCCCTGCGCGCAATCCAATACAGGGCGGCTTTCCCGCTCACTTGTCCGGCCGTCACGGCAAGAACCAGCACCAGCAGGTCGGCGATGGACGTCATCGGCGCGGCCACCGCCAGCAGCATCAGTTCCGCGTTCACCCACGGCAGCAGGGCGCTGACAATCGCGACCGCGAAGCAGGCGGCTAGGGTCCACATGGCGTGCCTACCAGTTCGGATGACTGCACAGAACCAGGTAGACCAGCCAGGTGAACGCGTACGGCACCACGAAGTGCCGGCGATGCGTGTACCACTCGACGAATGGTCCGGTGATCGCACGAAACTTACCCGGCGCATAGTCGCGCACCAGCATCTTGAACAGCAGCTCGAGGAACATGCGCATGCTGCCGATCGTCGCCAGCAGCAGGAAGGCGGGATCAGCGGTGTGGCCCGATGCGATCACGCCGCCGATCGAGCCGAAAATCGGACTCTTGAAGAACTTGAACCACGAAAAGCCCTCGATGGTGCCGTCCTTGTATCCGCCGGCGATCGCCTCGGCTGTGCCGATCCCGAGGCCGACCAGTAAGCCGTGGAGCCAGTTGGGCATCCACGACGGAATCAGCCGGAACGCCGCGTAACAGCCGTAGATCGAGGCCAGGAATCCGATCCCGAACAGCAGCCGGATGATCGGGTTGTGGACGACCCCGACGACCCAGTGCATCTGGGTGGGGATGCGGAAGTCGCTCTGCGGCTCGACGCGCACGAACAGCTTCCAGAATTCCGTCACGATTCGCGTCAACGCAAACAACCCGAGATACACCGTGAACGCCGACTGATGATTCACCCCGGGCAGGGCCATCGGCAGGGCGATGGCAGCGGTCAAGGCGAACGCGACTTCGCGAGTGAATCGGCGCAGGAGAAATGACTCGTGCGGCGAATCCTTGTACGCGCCGTACAACGCTCCATGCAGTCCCGCGATCGTTCCCAAGCCAAGCAGCGGTGCAATGCCCATATCAGCCTCCCTGCACCGGAATGCGGAAAGGCTGAGCCAATCGGCTCATGTAGGATCGGAAGGTGGCGGGACGCGGATGAAGCGGTTGGTGTGGCTGGCGGCGGTTGCGGTACCGCTGGCGTTTGGAAGCGCCGTCCACTCGGCCGAATTGAGGTCACCGACGATCGAGGCGTTCGACCGCTACACACGGATTGCGGAATCGAACATCGAAGCCGAAGTCACCGCTCCCGATCGCTTCCTTCATGTCTTTCACGGCGATGCCGCCGAACGAACGAAAACCGACCGCGCCTTGCGACGCGGCGAGATCGCAATCGAACGGCTCAAGGCCACCGACCACGGGCGGCGCATCGACGTCCCGGAGGGGTTGATCCATCACTGGATTGGTTCGATCTATGTGCCAGACGTCACCCTGCGAAGCGCGGTCGCCGTGCTGCAGGACTTCGACCAGCACGCCGAGCTGTTCCGCCCCAATATCGCGCGCTCGAAGATTCTCGAGCATGACGGCGATCGCTTTCGCCTGGCGCTGCGCTTCAACATGAAGAAAATCATCTCGGTCACCGTCGACACCGAGTCGCTGGCCGAATTCACGCCGCGTGGCCCGGATCGCGAAACCAGCGCCATCCGCAGCGTGCGCGTCAACGAAGTCGAAAACGCCGGCACCCCCGAGGAGCGCCAGAAGGCGGCGGGCCGCGGCGGCGGTTACATGTGGCGGATGAATACCTACTGGCGGTTCCTCGAACGGGACGGCGGGACC
>Ga0310810_10010391_pt1 | contig 10832 bp, 7 predicted proteins | sample NCmetagenome_FD_207641 | JGI IMG/M metagenome (GOLD analysis project Ga0310810, IMG submission 207641) | Soil microbial communities from experimental microcosm in Duke University, North Carolina, United States - NC | ecosystem: Engineered > Artificial ecosystem > Soil microcosm > Unclassified ... | reverse complement strand
ACCAGACGGGGAACTGAGAAGTCAGAAGTCAGAAGTCAGAACTGAGAAGTCAGAAGTCAGAAGTGAAAGTCCGTAGCCGCGAGAACCCCAAGCGGCTATGCTGTCGAACACACCACAGATTCGGGGGCACGACGCGCCGCCAAGCGAGGTCAGACGTGAAGGATTTGCACAACCGCCGTGCGTTTCTCCGGGCGGCTGTCGCCGCAGGTGCCGCATGGGCCGCGGCGGACCTGGTCCAGGTCGAAGATGCGCTCGCATGGGCCGGCCAGCAGGCAGCCGCTCATAGCGCCGGCGCTGCCGCGCCTTCGGCGGGCGCACTCACGAAGGCGCAATCCGAGGTGGTCGAGGCCATGTTCTCCCGGATCATTCCGTCTGTAGACGGAAGGCCGGGTGCACGTGAGGCCGGCGCGGTGTATTTCGTCGATCGCGCTCTCGGAACCTTCAACGCGTCCCAGAAAACGCTCTATGCCGATGGCATCGCGGATCTGAACAAGAGGGCGACGGCGAAAGCCTCATCGGCTGGCGGATTCGCTGCGCTGAGTCCGGGGCAGCAAGACGAGGTGCTTCGCGAAATCGAAAAGACGCCATTTTTCGAAGCGGCCCGGTTCGACGCGATTGTCGGCACCTTCGCGTTGCCGACGTATGGCGGCAACCGCGATTACATCGGGTGGCACATGCTGGGATTCGACCATCAACCGCGCTTCCAGGCGCCATTCGGCTACTACGACGCCGACATCAACCGGAAAGGCTGATCCGATGCAGGAACCGCGGCCGTCGGCCCGTTTTCGTCCCAGCGACATCGTCGACTTCGTCATCGTCGGTTCAGGCGCTGCCGGCGGAATCATCGCCAAGGAACTGTCGACGGCGGGCTTCTCGGTCGTCGTGCTCGAGCAGGGACCACGTCTGACCGAGAGTGCCTTCGATCACGACGAATTCGGGACTCTCCTGGGGAGCAAGCACCAGAACGATCCAGCCACGCAGCCGCAGACATTCCGCGCGTCGCCAGACGAGAAGACGAAGAAGCAACTGGCGCTGCAGTACGGGCGGCTCGTTGGCGGGAGCAACGCGCACTTTACGGCGAACGTCTGGCGCCTCCGCCCGAGCGACTTCAACGAGGCGAGCACGCTCGGCCCCATCGCCGGCACCGGCTTCATGGATTGGCCGATCACCTACGACGACCTCGAGCCCTACTACACGAAAGTCGACTGGGAAATGGGCGTGTCGGGAGTACCCGGCCCGTTCGATCCACGCCGCTCGAAACCGTATCCGATGCCGCCGTTGCCGGTGAAGTCGTCCGGCGTGCTGATGGATCGCGCCGCGCAGAAACTCGGCCTGCACTCGCAGCCGGCACCGATGGCGATCAACTCGCAGTTCTACAACGGCCGGCCCGCGTGCCAGCACTGCGGGTTCTGCCTCTTTTTCATGTGTGAGTTCCGTTCGAAGTCGACATCGATGGTGACGATGCTGCCGATCGCCGAGGCGACAGGGAAGTGCGAGATCCGCCCTGACAGCTACGTGGCGCGCGTCGAAGTCGGTCGCGATGGCCGCGCCACCGGCGTGTCGTACTTCGATGCGCAGAAACGGATGCAACTCCAACGCGCCAAGGCCGTCGTGGTGTGTGCCAATGGCGGCGAGACGCCCCGCCTGTTGCTGAACTCGGCGACGCCCCGGTTCCCGAATGGTCTTGCGAACTCCAGCGGAGTCGTCGGCAAGCACCTGATGTTCAACACCTACTTCGGCGCGAACGCGCAGTTCGAGCATCCGCTGAACGAACACAAGAGCGTCCAGAACACGCGCATCATCCTGGACTTCTATGAAACCGATCCGAAGCGTGGCTGCTACGGAGGTGGAGGCATCGACGCGCGGTTCGGCAAGTATCCGATTGTGTTCGCGCTTGGCGGCCTCCCGCCTGGCTCACCGACCTGGGGTGAGGGCTACGCGCGGGCGCTCGCCGAGCAGTACTCTCGTTCCATGTTCTTCGGTGCGCACGGAACTTCGCTGCCGGTTCCGACCAACAGCGTGTCGATCGACCCGACGCTGAAGGATGCCTGGGGCCTGCCGGCAGCGCTGGTGACCTATAAGGATCACCCGGACGATTTGAAGAACGCGGGGTTCCTGACGTCGAAAGCGATGGAGATAGCGGAGGCCGCTGGCGCGCTGAAGGCGTGGCCTGAACCGATCGTTCCGCAGACCAACTCAGTCCATCTGCTCGGCACCTGCCGCATGGGGAACGATCCGAAGACGTCGGTTGTCGATCGATTCAACCGGAGTCACGACGTGAGGAACCTGTTCATCTGCGACGGCAGCAGCCTGGTCAGTTCAACGAGAGGCCAGCCCACCATGACGATCATGGCGCTCGCATTCCGTGCGGGCGAGAACATCGCGGGGTTCGCCAAACGCGGCGAAATCTGAACCGTGGCTATCGCCGGCCGTTCAGGCCGCCGGCCACGCGGCGGGCAGTCCGTTTCCGGACTGCCCGGCAGGTCGTTCGTTCACTTTGCCGGGTAGACGAACTGCTGCCCCGTGGTCTCGCCCGGCGCGAACATCGCCAGCAGGCGATGTGGTGAGTCCGCGTGGAGTCCCGGCCCGAGGACGAACGAGTATCCGGTCTCGACCTTGTGGCGAATGGTCGGGACCGTCATGATCATCGCGTAGGGCTGGCCGTTCAGATCCGCCACCTGCACGACGTTGATGCTCGGCTGCCGGAAGATGTACTTTCCGGGCGCGAGCGAGATTCCCGGCAGACTCACCGGAGCGCTGAACGCCACTGTCAGCTCGCCGACGGCGTGGCTGGTACGGCCCGAGACCTCGACGATCTCCTTGAACTTCGGCGACTGCTGCGCGTGTGCCTGCGCTGACGCATTCGCGAACGGGACTGCGCACAGGGCGCCGGCTCCGAGCAGCATCATCTGAATCTTCATAACCCCTCCTCGTGACGCCTGTTTCAGGTGGCGTCATCTCCCGTCGTCTTGAGAGGCGGGAAACCGTGGCGGGAACTGGCATGCCGGGTCAGGTCGCTGCTAGGATTCCGTCTCATGAAGAACGAAACCACCAAGCTCGGGCGCCGCGCTTTACTGAAAACCGCTGCCGCCGCCGCGGTCGCCGCGACGGCCAGCACGCGCGCAGCGGCGCAGACGCAGCCGGCAGCTGAGCCGGTGACGACCCTGGCTGATGTCCCACTCGCTGACGGAACAACGGTGACGGTCCAGCGGCGCGGGCAGGTGGTCCTGGTTGGAATAAACCGGCCCTTCATCCAGAACCGGATCGACCCGCCAACGCGGCTTCGGCTTGGCGAAGTGCTCTATCAATACGACCACGATCCATCACTGCGCGCGCTCGTCCTGTTCGGCCACGGCCCCAACTTCTCCCGTGGCATCGATGTCGACGCATCACAGGCCGGCATCATCTCCGGGCGCCGCGAGACGACGCCGGCTCCGACGCTCGATCTGACGAGCAACGGCCCGAATCGAAGAACAAAGCCGATGCTTGTTGTGGTCCACGGCGACACCTGGAACCTCGGGCACGAAATCTACCTGGCCGGCGACATCAGGATTGCGGCTGCCGACACCCGCTTCGGCCAGGACGAAAACACGCACGGCCGTTTCCCTGGTGGAGGCGCAACGGTGCGCTTCGTGCGCGACGCCGGGTGGGGCAATGCGATGCGCTACATGCTCACCGGCGATCACTGGACCGCTGAGGAGTCCTACCGGATGGGTGTCACGCAGCAGATCGCTCCCACGGCAGCTGCCGCTCTGGAGGCGGGTGTGGCCCTGGCGAACAAGGTTGCGGCCTGCGGTCCGCTGTCGATCAAGACGACGCTGGCGTCCGCGCATTCGTACGTCGATCCCGTCGAGGCCGATGCATTGTCGAAGCTCGGCGCCCAGTACAGCGCGCTTTACCGCACGGAAGATTTCGTCGAAGGCAGGAAGGCTGAAGCGGAGGGAAGGCCCCCGAAATACCAGGGCAAGTAACCGTGCGCCCTGGCCTACCGGCTTCCGGCTCTAGGCCCGAGGCTTCGGGCCGGTTGGCTTCTGGCTTTCCGGCTTGGGGCCTTCCCGTCCTTCCTGCCCTTCCGGCCCTCTCGTCAACTTCTGACTTCTGACCTCTGACTTTCAACTTCGGAACCGAGAAATCCTCCCGACTGGTGTGCCCAGAGTCCGGCATAGATGCCGTTCATCTCGAGCAGCGTGTCGTGCGAACCTCGTTCGACGATGCGGCCGTTGTCCATGATGATGAGTTCATCCATGCGCCGGACCGTTGAGAGACGGTGCGCGATGACGAGAGCGGTGCGTCCCTTCAACAGCGTCAGCAGCGCGTCCTGGATCGAGGCCTCGCTCTCCGAGTCGAGCGAACTGGTGGCCTCGTCGAGGATGAGGATCGGCGCGTCCTTCAGGATGGCGCGGGCAATGGCCACGCGCTGCCGCTGACCACCCGACAGCTTCACACCTCGTTCGCCCACCATCGTGTTGTAGCCGTCCGGCAGCATTTCGATGAACTCCGCCGCGTGCGCAAGCTGTGAGGCGCGGCGTACCTCGGCGTCAGTAGCTTCGGGTCTGCCAACCCGGATGTTGTCGGCAATCGATCGGTGAAACATCGACGGATCCTGTGGCACGAAGGCGATGGTTTTCCGCAGCGCCGACTGTGGTACGACATCGATGGGAACCCCGCCAACCAGGATCTGTCCACCTTCGACATCCGAAAACCGCAGAAGCAGACGCGTCAGCGTCGTCTTGCCGCCGCCGGAGCGGCCGACGAGGCCGAACTTTGCGGCGTCAGGAATCGTCAGCGACAGACCGTCGAAGAGCAGCGGGTGGCTGCGGCCGTAGCGGAAGCGAACCTCGCTCAGCGTGATGCTGTGGTCGCGCGGCGTGAATGACTGTGTTTCTTCTGCGTCGGTCACGACCGGCGGCTCGAGCAGCAGGTCTGCGAACTGCGCGGCGTCGGTGATTGCTCCTTCCAGGCCGCGGTAGATCCGGTTGAACTCCCACATCACGCGCGTGGCGGTCGAGTAGTAACTGAACGTGATGAACACCGCCTCCAGGCTCGCGCTGCTGCTGCCGCGCACCGCCAGGGCCGCCACCAGGCCGAGGATGTTGGTCGCGACGAACATCGGCGAGGTAATCATGTCGATGCGGAAGTTCTGGTAGTCCCACGAGCGCAGCGTCTTCGCGCCGTAGTCCTTCACGTTCCGCTCGTGAATGTCCGCCTCGTCAGGTTCGCGAGCGAATGCCCGAACCACTTCGGCGTTCGAGATTGAGTCCGCAAGATGGCCCGCCAGCGTGTTCGAGGCGGCTTCGCGGACGTCTACAAGCACCTGCCGGCGCCTGATCAGCGGCAGCACGACGGCCATGGTTGCGCCAAGCATCGCCAGCAGCACGACGATGAGCCAGGGCGAGTAGGACCACAGCACGACAGCCACGAACACCAGCGGGATGACGCTCGGAGCGATCTGGAACACGAGGACATCGAAGACATCTTCGAAGCGCCGGGCGTAGCCGAGCGCACGCTTGGTCAGCGAGCCGGCGTAGTTGTTCTGGAAGAACGCGAGGTCCTTGGCGAGCAGTTCGTCCATCGCCTCGATGTACAGCGCTTCGAGTCCGTAGATCTCGACGCGCGTAATGAGGATGACGGCGATACGCCAGCAGATCTGGCCCACGATCCAGAGTCCGGCGAACGTCAGCACGTACGGCAGCAGATCGCTCGCGGTGAGCGACTCGCTGCGCGCGAAGCGGCCGAGCAACCGCGCGATGACCAGAGGCGGCGCGTAATAGTTCAGGATGTCGGCCGCCGCCGGAAGGACGATGCAGCCGAGGGTCATGAACGGCATCCGCCGGGCCTGCCGGTAATAGCGCGCGAGCACCAGCCGGACGGCGGCAGTCAACCGTGGAGTAGGCCTGGTTGTCGTGTCAGTGCTCATGGGGATTGCTGATTCAGACGCTGGCGCAAAAAGAAAAAGGGCCATCACCCGACGACAGGTGACGGCCCTTGATGGAGCCAAATCCGGGACGACAGATCACCTGCGCATGGGCATGACGACACGCCTGCCCGGCATGGGCCAGGCGTGCGGATCGGCGGAATAGGTGATGAAGTGCATCGCCATTCAGGAGACCATACGGCAGGGTACGCTGTCAATCGGGTGGATCGCAGGAGGAGTTCTGTATCGATGATCGTCTATCCGCAGACCCGCAACGACCTGGTTGTGGAGACCATTCACGACCGTCGCGTCGCCGACCCGTTCCGCTGGCTCGAGGACGAACACAGCCCTGACGTACAGGCGTGGATACAGGAGCAGGACGATCACGCCCGCCGGGTCCTTGCCACGTTTCCAGGACGCGAGGCGCTTCGGGCCCGGCTTAGAACGCTGCTTTACTACGATGCCGTCAGCGCACCTCTGCACAAAGGCGATCGCTACTTCTACACCCGCAAGCACGTGGATCGGGAAAAGACCGTCGTCTACTGGAGGGACGGTGAAGAAGGCGCCGAGCAGGTGCTGTTCGATCCCAACGGATGGAGCACCGACGGCTCGACAGGTCTTGGCGGCTGGTGGCCGAGCCGTGATGGCCGCTACGTGGCGTACGCCGTCAAGGAGCACAACTCGGACGAGACGACGATGCACATCAGAGAGGTTGATAGCGGAACGGACCTTCCTGACGTGATCGCCGGAACGAAATATTCCGGTGCGTCGTGGACTCCGGACTCGTCAGGCTTCTACTACACACAGGTCCCGCCGGTCGGCGAGGGCGTGTCGATCGCGGAACGGCCCGGCTATGCCGAGGTCAAGTTCCATCGGCGTGGAGACGACCCGTCCGTGGACGTCGTGGTCCATGCTGCGACCCGGAACCCGCAGACCTTCATCGGCGGCTTCGTGTCCCGCGACGGCCACTGGCTGGTTGTCTCGGTCCAGCATGGGTGGAATTCGACGGACGTATTCGTCAAGGACACACGCCTGCCGGACGCGGAGTGGCTGACGCTCGTCAGCGGTGTGGATGCGACCTTCGACGTGCACGTGTGGCGCAACCGCTTCTACGTGCTCACCAATCACGACGCCGCACGCTATCGCGTGTTCAAGGTTGATCCCGATCGGCTGGCTCGCGCGGAGTGGACCGAGATTGTGCCGGAGTGCGACGCGACGCTCGAGGCCATCTCCATCGTCGGGGAACGCCTGGCGTTGACGTATCTTCGGAACGCGGCGACGGAGATCGAGCTGCGCACGCTGGACGGTGTCTTTGTCCGGCGCGTCGATCTGCCGCCGCTCGGGACATCGAGCGGACTCCTGGGCAACCCCGACGAAGACACGGCGTACTTCTCCTATACCTCGTTCACCGAGCCGCAGGTTATCTACAAGACGTCGATCGTCAGCGGCGAGGTCGACGAATGGACACGGATTGTCCTTCCGATCGACACCACGAAGCTGTGTACCGAGCAGGTGCGATACACCTCGACGGATGGCACGCCTGTGTCGATGTTCATCCTCTACAAAGCAGGTACGAAGAAGAACGGCGTGAATCCGACCGTCCTCTACGGCTACGGCGGCTTCAACGTCAACCTGACGCCAGCCTTCAGCGCATCCCGCGCCGTGTGGATCGACGAGGGTGGTGTCTACGCCATTCCGAACCTGCGTGGTGGAGGCGAGTACGGCGAAGAGTGGCATCGCGACGGCATGCTGCTCCGCAAGCAGAACGTCTTCGACGATTTCATTGCCGCTGCCGATTACCTGGTCGCTGAAGGATGGACATCGCGCGAACGGCTCGCTGTGTCGGGTGGTTCGAATGGGGGACTGCTGGTCGGTGCGGCGATGACGCAGCGTCCCGACCTGTGCCGCGCGGTCGTCTGCTCGGTCCCGCTCCTCGACATGATGCGCTATCACCTGAGCGGATCGGGCAAGACCTGGATCCCGGAGTACGGATCTGCCGACGATGCGGCGCAGTGTGCGGCGATCTATGGGTACTCGCCGTACCGCGTGGCGGTCGATGCCGGACCGCGCGAGTATCCGGCGGTGCTCTTCGAATCGGCCGATCACGATGATCGGGTCGATCCGCTGCACGCGCGCAAGATGGCGGCCGTGCTGCAGGCCAATCAATCCGGTGCCGCACCGATCCTGTTACGCATCGAGCGCAACTCCGGTCACGGCGGCGCGGACATGGTCGGGCAGACGGTTGAACGGGTCGCCGACCAACTGGCGTTTCTCCGTGTCTGTCTGACGTGAGGATTCACAGCGCTGCTGCTGTCAGGCGGCGATGTACACTCGGACTCACATGAAGCTTCTGGCCTCGTATCTGAAGAATTACTGGACTCTGGTTGTTCTTGCGCTGGTGCTCGCGGCGATCAACCAGGTGTTCTCGCTGCTCGATCCCCTGATCTTCCGGCACGTCATCGACCAGTACGCGACCCGGTTCTCCGAGTACACGACCGGACAGTTCTTCCGCGGCGTCAGCCTGTTGCTGCTCGCCGCAGTGGGCGTGGCGTTCGTCTCGCGCGTCGCCAAGAACTTCCAGGACTACTACATCAACGTGATCACGCAGCGGCTCGGCGCGCAGATTTACGCTGACGGCATCCGCCACTCGCTCGAATTGCCGTATGCCGTCTTCGAGGATCAGCGCAGCGGTGAAACACTCGGGAAGCTTCAGAAAGTCCGGACCGATGTCGAGAAGCTGATTTCGGCGGCGATCAACATCCTCTTCACCTCGCTGGTCGGCATCATCTTCGTGATGGCGTACGCGTGGAGCGTGCACTGGCTGATCGCGCCAATCTACTTCCTGACGATCCCGGCGCTCGGGCTGCTGAGCTCGGTGCTCAGTCGCAAAATCAAGACGATCCAGAAGGTGATTGTCGCCGAGACGACCGCGCTGGCTGGCGCCACAACGGAATCGCTGCGCAACATCGAACTGGTGAAGAGCCTCGGGCTGGCGCCGCAGGAGATTGCGCGCCTCAACAGCACGACCGACCGAATCCTGCAGCTGGAATTGAAGAAGGTCCGCTACATCCGGAGCCTCAGTTTCGTCCAGGGCACGACGGTGAACCTCCTGCGGACCAGCATCATGTTCCTGATGCTGTACCTGATCTTCACGCAGGCGATCACGGTCGGACAATTCTTCTCGCTGTTCATCTACTCGTTCTTCATCTTCGGGCCGCTGCAGGAACTGGGCAACATCATCAACATCTACCGGGAAGCCGAGGTGTCGCTCAAGACCTTCCAGGACATTCTCGACATGAAGAAGGAGCCGCGGCCGCTCAATCCCGTATCGATGTCGGCCCTGCGGGAGCTCTCATTCCGCCATGTCGGCTTCCAGCACCAGACCGCATCGTCGCCTGCCTTGACAGACATCTCGTTCGACGTGGTCCGAGGCGACACGATTGCCTTCGTCGGACCGTCCGGTGCAGGCAAGACCACGCTCGTGAAGCTCCTCGTCGGCCTGTATCCGCCGCAGACGGGGGACATTCTCTACAACGGCCACTCGGCATCGACGGTCGATCTGAACCAGCTTCGCGAACAGATTGGATTCGTCACGCAGGACACGCAGCTCTTCTCCGGAACCATTCGCGAGAATCTGCTGTTCGTGAATCCATCCGCGACCGACGACGAGTGTCTTGATGTTCTGCGCAAGGCCGCCTGCCATACCCTCCTGGCGCGCGCAATTAAGGGCCTGGACACGGTAATCGGGGAGGGCGGCGTCAAGGTCTCTGGCGGAGAGAAGCAGCGCCTGTCGATTGCTCGTGCGCTGCTGCGGCGTCCTCACCTGCTGGTGTTCGACGAAGCGACCTCCTCGCTCGACTCGCTCACCGAAGAGGAGATCGGCGAGACGATCCGCGAGGTGGGCCAGAATCAGGACGTGATAACGATCCTGATTGCTCACCGGCTCTCGACTATCATGCACGCCGATCGCATCCACGTCCTGGAGCGCGGAAGCATCGTCGAGTTCGGGACGCACGACGAATTGCTCGCGCAAAAAGGGCTCTACTACGCCATGTGGCGGCAGCAGATTGGTGAACGTCGCGCGGTGTCGGCCGCTCCTGCAGGTGCGGCGCGTCAGCCGAGCGTGGCGACTGCCTGAAAGGACTCCATGCAGAAACGGCTCGCGTTCGTCGTCTTCGCATTGCTGTCGGCCTCCAACGCATTCGCGCAGCTGGTCGAACCGAATCAGATTGGTCTGCGGATGGGGCACGTCCACCTGGCGGTCCGCGATATCGACGCACAGAAGCAGTTCTGGGTCGGCATCATGGGCGGGACGATCGTCAAGAACGGCCCGCTGGAATTGATCCAGTTCCCGGGCGTCTACATCATGCTGACCAAAGCTGACGACCCGCCGCCGAACGCGGGCGCCATCCTCAATCACTTCGGGTTCACTGTGAAAGACTTTCCAGCCGCGCTCGCGAAGTGGAAGGCCGCGAACCTGCAAATCGAGCCGACCGAGAACCCGAACGAGGTCTACGTGCACGCACCCGACGGCGTCAGGCTCGAGGTGTACGGCGAGCCGGCTCTGCCCACGCCGGTGAGCATGAACCATCTTCACTACAACGCACCTGACATCCCTGGAATCAAGACGTGGTACGTGAAAGCGTTCGGTGCGAATCCCGGCCGTCGCCCCTGCGTGGGCTGCATTTCACGGCCAGCCATGATCGAGGCGGGCGATCTGCCCGCGGTCAACCTGTCGTTCTCCGGCACGCGGACGCCCGTTGGCCCGACCAAGGGGCGCTCGCTGGATCACATCGGCTTCGATGTCGCCAATCTCGAGGAGTTCGTGAAAGGACTCGAGGCGCGCGGGATCAAGATGGACACACCCATCCGGCAGGTGCCGAACACGAAGGTGAAAATCGCGTTTCTCACCGATCCG
>Ga0310810_10010389_pt1 | contig 10835 bp, 8 predicted proteins | sample NCmetagenome_FD_207641 | JGI IMG/M metagenome (GOLD analysis project Ga0310810, IMG submission 207641) | Soil microbial communities from experimental microcosm in Duke University, North Carolina, United States - NC | ecosystem: Engineered > Artificial ecosystem > Soil microcosm > Unclassified ... | reverse complement strand
CTTTGGCCGCATCGCTTACCGCGTTGCCCTGGATCGCCATACGAGGCTCGAAATTCACGGTTTCAACGACGAGAGTGTCACCTTCCCAATGGCCCACTGAATCGCCCATCCAACGTTTGATCTCCGCCGGACCGTGCGGGCGGCCGTCGGTCGGGATGACGCGAGTGTCATGGATCATTTCCTGGACGATCGCCACGTAACCCTGGCCCTGCACGATCTGCAGCGTGGAATTGTAGCCCACAGGCATCATCGGAGGACCTTCAAATCCCCACGTAACGCAGCGCTCGGCGAGGGGCCGGGTTTGGGCGCTGTCCCACTGGTGCTCCTGCTGGAACTGACGGCGGTCGGCGGCGCGCTTCTGTGCTTCCGGTGTCAGCGCGGGTACGCGGCCTTCGGGTCCCGTGATGATGGAGGTGCGCAGGCTCGCGGCGCGCTTGACAGTGGGTCCGCCCAGACCGAACTGGCTGGTGTCATAGTGCACGGCAAGCCCGTTGCCTTCGGGATCCGCAGCAGCCGCGGGACGCGCCGCTCCCCCCCGTCCGCCTCGGCCGCCCGTAGCGGCAGACGCAGCCTTATCGGCGTCATCCGTATAGAATTCTTTTGCGCCCAGGTTCGCGGGCCGAGCCACTGGAATGTTGGTGGCGTTGGAGTACACGCCTTGGAGATCAGGCTTGCCGTCCGGGGTTCGCGGCATGGTCCAGGCCTTGGCAGCCGGAGCCGGCTTCGCGGTAACTTGCGATTGGGCAGCTCCTTGCGCGAACACCGGCGCCGACACAAGCAATACGACGGCGACCAGAGCGATTAACGAAGAGAGAAGGTGTCGTCTCATTTACTGTCTCCTTTTAGAGGCTGCTTTCGAAGGTGTCCGTACAGGACCTCTTCGGCGAACTCCACACATTTATATTCCAACAATTGCGCGTTCTTTTCCATGCGGCGGTAGAGCGGCATGCTCATCTTCCATTGCCGGGTGAATACCTTGGGATCGTCAATCGTGGCCTCATATTGAAGGGCGTCGGGCGCCACGCGGGTGTAGCGCTCAATCACGTGGAGCTGGTCGCTGTGCCAGTTACCGGCCCGGTCGAACCAGGTGGAATCGTTGAGGCTGGTGACATCCACCACGAGTGAATCGCCTTCCCAGTGCCCGTTCGACCATCCCATCCAGCTGTCCGCGGGCGCCTTGGTCGGCGCCGCCATATTAATGACACGCACTGCGCCGGCGTATTCGTACACGATCATCATGGTGTTGGTGCCCTGAACGATCTGAAAGGGATACGGCATATAGGTGGAACGCGGAACGCCCCCCATATAGCACTTCACCTCGGGATCCAGCTTGAGCCGGTCGGTATAGTTTTGCTTCTGTTTCGCGGCCGCCTCCGGTTTATAGGGGATCTCGCCGCCCTCGACCACGCCCAGTCCGGCGGGCGTCGAGTACGCCGCGCCCAGCGAGTACACCGGGCCCTGGGAAGCGGCGTGCGGCCGGATATCCCAATTGGCCTCATTCATGGCCTGCCAGATGCCATTCAGGTCCGGCTTTCCGTCCTTGGTTTTCGGAGCTTTATAGGCGGGAGCTTGGGCCGAAGAAGGCATCACGGCCAGGAGGCAGAACGCCGCTCCGGCGGCCGCAACGATCAACCACTTGCCTAACCGACTCTGCATGTTTCCCGACTGGATACCCATCCTGGCAGTCTCCTCTTGGCCCGCCGCGCGGCGGGTACACGATACCGGCATTGATCGTACATTCAAACAAATACGAAGTCAAGGCATCGTGCGAACATCAATTGTAGGTGGTTCGCCGTGAGCCCGACCAACCCATTTCAGATCCATCCAGCGTCATCCGAACCTAGAGTTAAGGACCCCGTTTGTGGCATGGAGGTTACTTCCGCGACGGCCGCCGGGAGCTTTGAGTTTCGGGGGCAGACCTATTACTTTTGCGGGAAAGGCTGTCTGGCCAAGTTTCAGGCCGACCCGGACAAGTACCTGCGGCCCAAACCGGCCGCCGAGGCTCCGGCAACACAGGGTATCGAGTACACCTGCCCAATGCATCCGGAGGTGGTCCAAATAGGCCCCGGAAGCTGCCCCATCTGCGGCATGGCGCTGGAGCCTAAGGACATCCAGGCCGGGGATGTTGAAAACCCAGAACTGGTCGACATGCAAAGGCGGTTCTGGGTCAGCGTGGCGTTGAGCTCGCCCGTGGTAGTCATCTCGATGGCGATGCTCGGGTCTCCCGCCTTGCGGAACTGGATTGAGCTGGCCCTGGCGACTCCCGTCGTTCTGTGGGCGGGCTGGCCGTTTTTTGTGCGAGCCTGGCAGTCCCTGGTAAGCCGCAACCTTAATATGTTTACGCTGATCGGACTGGGCGTCGGGGCTGCGTACGTCTATAGCGTCCTCGCCGGGGTTTTACGGCCGGGCGCGGACGTGTACTTCGAACCAGCCGCCGTGATCGTGACCTTGGTGCTGCTCGGGCAAGTCCTGGAGTTGAAAGCCCGGAGCCGGACCGGAGCGGCGATCAAAGCCTTGCTCGGTCTGGCGCCCAAGACCGCTCGCCTGATCGGCGCTAATGGCACCGAAACCGACGTCCCTCTCGATCAGATCCATGCCGGCAATCTTCTGCGCGTGCGGCCGGGCGAAAAAATCCCGGTAGACGGCGTAGTAGTGGAGGGTGCGAGCGCGGTCGATGAGTCGATGCTCACCGGCGAACCCATGCCGGTCGAGAAAGCTGCCGGTAATAAGATTACCGGCGCGACGGTGAACGGCACGGGATCGCTGATCGTCAGGGCCGAGCGCGTGGGAACGGAAACGCTTCTGGCACAAATCGTGCGCATGGTGTCGGAAGCGCAGCGCAGCCGCGCGCCGATCCAGAAGCTGGCGGATCGAGTGTCCGCGTACTTCGTGCCGGCTGTAGTCGGGGTCGCGATCGTCACGTTCGTCGCCTGGATCTGGTGGGGGCCGGGCTTGGCGAACGCGCTGGTGAATGCGGTGGCGGTTCTGATCATTGCCTGCCCCTGCGCGCTGGGGCTGGCAACACCCATGTCGATCATGGTGGCGATGGGGAAAGGCGCGACCATGGGCGTGCTGTTCAAGGACGCGGAGGCGATCGAGCTTCTGCACCAGGCCGATACGCTGGTAGTCGACAAGACCGGCACGCTCACCGAGGGCAGGCCGAAGCTGGTGGCGGCGGAGCCGGCGGCCGGTTTCGACGAGCAGCGCCTGCTGCATCTGGCGGCAAGCCTGGAGTGGGCCAGCGAGCATCCACTGGCGCACGCGATCGTGACAGGTGCCCAGGATCGCAGTATCGCCCTAATTCCCGTGGAAGGGTTTCAGGCGGTTCCCGGTAAAGGCGCTCGCGGGCGGGTGGCTGGAACTGAAGTAGCAGTCGGGAATCTGGCGATGATGAACGAAGCAGGCGTACACGTCGCGGAGTCCAGCGGGCTATTTGTGGCCGTGGATGGCAAGCTCGCAGGACGACTCAGTGTCGCCGATCCCATCAAGGCGACGAGCGCGGAGGCCATCCGGCAATTGCACGCCGATGGCATGCGGATCGTGATGCTGACGGGGGACAGCCGAATGACCGCCGAAGCGGTGGCAAAAGAACTGGGGATCGACGAGGTGGTGGCCGAAGTGCTGCCGCAGGACAAGCGCCTCCACATCCAACGGCTGCAGGAATCCGGCCGGTTCGTCGCCATGGCGGGGGACGGGATCAACGACGCCCCAGCACTGGCGCAGGCGCAGGTGGGGATCGCCATGGGTACGGGCACCGACATCGCCATGGAGAGCGCGGGTGTGACGCTGGTCCAGGGGGATCTGCGCGGCATCGCGCGGGCCAGGCGGCTCAGCCGCGCCACCATGCGCAATATCAAACAGAATCTGTTCTTCGCGTTTGTCTACAATTCCGTGGGGGTGCCGATCGCGGCGGGAGTGCTGTATCCCGTGTTAGGACTGCTACTTAGCCCCATGATCGCGGCCGCGGCGATGAGCTTCAGCTCGGTCTCGGTGATCGGCAACGCCCTGCGCTTACGAACTGCGAAGGTGTGATCGGCAGTCCACGTGCTTGGACTCCTTATTAAGGAGATCCGCACATGAAAGTACTTGCCGCTGTTGATCATTCCGATGCGAGCGAAGCCGTGATCAAGGAAATCGCGGCCCGGCCCTGGCCCCCGAAATCCTGCGTGGAAGTGCTGAACGTGTTGGAGCACGCTCATCTGTGGGCAGTGGGCGAGACCGCAGAAGAGGCCCGGCAGCGCTCGACCGACCTCATCCATCGGGCAGCGAAAGAACTTCGCGACCGAGGGGTAGAAGCGACAGCCCTGATGCTCCAGGGCGACGCAAAGAGGGTGATCCTGGACCGAGCCCAAGAGGCGCAAGCGGATCTGGTTTTCGTCGGTTCGCACGGCGGCACGGCGCTGGCGCGGTTTTTTATGGGGAATATCGCATCGGCGGTTGTGAGTCACGCTCCGTGCTCTGTTGAGATCGTGCGAATGCGGCCCGGCAAGTTGCCGGGCGTTCACAAGATACTTCTGGCGACGGATGGTTCGGAGTTTGCGGAGCGCGCCGCAAAATCTATCGCGGATCGGCCCTGGCCAGCGGGGACCGAGGTCGAGGTGCTGAGCGTAGTGGAACTGCATATGGGAGCAGCTCAGGCTTTGCTCGAACCACCCTATGTGGATTCCGCGCAGTTAGAACCGCTGCGGGAAGATGCCATGAAGCGCGCCCAGACTGCCGTAGCTTCTGCCGTCGACATACTCTCCAAGTCCTTTTCCAGAGTTTCCGACTCGATCTCAGTGCTGTTGAGCGGACCCAGGAACGTGATCATCGAGGAGGCCGACAAGACCGGCGCCGATCTGATTGTGGTCGGCTCGCACGGGCATCGCGGCGTGGAGCGTTTCCTCCTGGGCAGCATATCGGAAGGCGTGGCTCTCCATGCGCACTGTTCGGTCGAAGTGATCCGCTAGGCCGCCGGTATGCCCGAGCTCAGCAAGGAGGCCGTCGAGCGGTACTTAGGCACACTCCTCGGTAAACGGGTGCATGTTCTGGGCCTAACCGTGCTGGGCGCGGCAGGCGACCGCGACCTGAAAGCCTACGGCTATGGCACTCCGGTTCGGATCGATTATCAGCCGGAGGGGGAAGCTTGCAGCAGCGCGGTATTCCATACCATGAGCGCGAATCCGTTCGGGCACGAGCACATGGCGGACCGGGCCCAGATCCTGCTGTGGCAGCATCGCGCATTCAACCGGCTGCCGCGGCACGTGCAGTCGTTGGACGTGGGCGCGTTCCAGTTTGATGGAAGCCTGATTTCGCTCGGCAAGTCGGAGGAATTCTGTCTGCTTACCGAATACACCCCGGGAACGCCGTATGCCAAGGATCTGGAACATGTGCGCGACACGCGCAGGCTCACCGCTTTTGACGGAGCGCGCGCGGACGCGCTATGCGATTACCTCGTGGAAATTCACAAAGCTCACGGGCCGGAACCGGAATTGTATACGCGCCGCATCCGTGAACTTGTGGGCTCGGGCGAGTGCATCATGGGCCTGATCGATTCGTATCCGCCGCACCGGTTGTTCCCATCGACGCTGCTCGAGGAGATCGAACACCAATGTCTGCGCTGGCGCTGGAAACTGAAGCCGCGTACGCATCGGTTGCGTCAGGTGCATGGCGACTTTCATCCGTGGAACATTCTGTTTCAAGAGGGCGCTGAATTCGGCTTGCTGGACAGGTCGCGGGGAGAGTGGGGCGAGCCGGCCGACGATGTAACCTGCCTGACCTTGAACTATCTCTTCTTTTCGCTGCAACAGAGCGGGCGCTTCGAAGATCCCTGGAAGGCCTTGTTCGAGCGATTCTGGGCGCGCTATCTGGAACGGAGCGGCGACGTCGAAGTCCTGAGGGTCGCGGCGCCCTTCCTCGTATTCCGCGGGCTCGTGCTGGCGAGCCCGGTCTGGTATCCGGCGCTCTCCGACGATGTTCGGGGCAAGCTATTGGCGTTCGTGCGGGCCGTTCTGGCGAAGGACGAATTCGATCCGGCGCAGGCAGGCGCCTATTGTGGATGTGCGTGAGCGCGGGTTCGCCGTGTGGATTACCGGCTTGCCGGCGTCTGGCAAGTCGACAGTGGCGAGTGCACTAGCGGCAAAGCTCCGCGCTCGCGGGTTGGACGTGGAAGTGCTCGAGTCCGACGCGCTGCGGCGGATTTTCACGCCGCACCCGCGTTACGACGAGGCGGAACGTGATACGTTCTATGGCCAGATCGCCTACCTAGGCGCGTTGCTTGCGAGGCACGGCATCGGGGTGATCTTCGACGCCACCGCGAATCGCTGCGCATATCGAGATCGGGCGCGGCAACAGATTCCGCACTTTCTGGAAGTATACGTGGATACGCCGCTCGAGGTCTGCCGGAGCCGCGATCCGAAGGGCATCTATCGCGAAGGGCGCGAAGTACCAGGGCTCCAAGCAGCATACGAGCCGCCCCTCAATCCCGATCTGGTGATTCACGGCGATCGTGAGCTGCCCGATGTTTCTGCGCACCGCATTGTCGCGACGCTGATCGGCAGCGGCGCTATTAGTGCGTGACCGCTAGCGCAACATCGTGCGACGCCAGGGCGGGCTTCCGCATGGCGCGCTTTTCCTGCTGCAGGACATGGACCGCCATCAATGCACCTACGGGATGGGCGCCCTCGCCCACCACCGGCTCCGCGTCCAGCGCGGGGCGGTCTCCATCGAGATGCCGAAACTCGAAGACCGCCCGCATCGCGCTGGCTTCCGCCATTCCCAGGCCGTACTCCGCGCATACGGTATCCAGGTCGCGGAACATTCGTTGTCTCAGCGCCGGCTTATAGCGCGATTCATAAAGAAGCTTGTTCAGCCGGTAGGCCGAGATGGGAGGATGGTTGTAGAAATGATACGGATGCTTCTGGAACTGATAGGGCTGCGGCGGTTCCGCATCCGCTTTGGCGCCCGGATGAAAGCGCGCTACAGCGTGACCGTGGTGCGAGGTGGCCTGGTACGACAACAGTTCCATATGTTGTACGCCCGCGGCGCCGAGCACGATCGCCCAGGGCAGCATCTCGGTATTGCCGACTTCGTCCAATTGCTCCGGCGTTAAGTCCAGAAAGGAATTGGTATGGCTGTTCTCCAGCTCGCGGATGCACCAGCGGTCGAAATCGTAAGCCGGCTGGTAATACTTGGCGGTACCAGGGTAGTGGGACATCCCGCCGCTGGCGAGGAGTGCGACGCGCTCCGGCTTGGCAGCCACGATTTCCGCGATCGCCCGGCCCAGAGCGGCACAGCGCTGAGGCCGTGGCAAGGGAGGCAGATACGTGTTCACGAAAATCGGCACCACGGGGATGTCCCGCGTACCCAGTATCCACTCGAAGGGCGCCGCGAAAGAGTGTCCCAGCACGGCGTCCTGCGAATACGCCATATCGAAATCGCGGCGGACCAGGCCTTCCAGAAGATCCTCGGCCAGAGCCTGATGAATCATCGGATTCCAGGACCGGCCCGCGAAGGTGGTCTTGGCGCGCTCCCCGGCAATCACTGCGAACGTCGGCACGGATTGTAGGAAGAACGTCTCCAGATGGTCGCTGGCGAAAATCACCAGAGCGTCCGGCTTGGTCTCATCCAGAATCTGGCCGAGCTTCCGCATGGCTGCAATCCCCGCGTCGAGCTGCTTCGGATCCTCCTCAGGAGGCCGCGTGAAGAGCTGCGGAGCGTGCATGGTGGCCATGGCTGCCACAATTTTTCCCATTATGGTTACCTCAAATGATTTAACTCGCAATCGCTGGCTGGTATCGAGCACGATTCGCTCCAAACCGAGTGGATTGAAAATGCAAGGGCAGGCGTTTTGGTCTTGTGTGAAATCGCGCAGGTGGGGTGGTGCGGACGGGCGACCTAACGCATACATCCTCATAGCCGCGTACCGATCTCTATTGTTTGCAGAGAGTGGTCCGGAGCCTGCAAGGACCGTAATCGAGGAACCCAATGACCAAGAAAATGCTCCTGCTGCTGTTGAGTGGACTGGCGATCGTGAATGCTCAACAGTCCGGTCCAAAGGCTCCTGGAAAACCGAAGGCGGAAGCGGTCAACTACTATCGGGACATCGAACCGATCCTGAAAGAAAACTGCGCGTCCTGCCACCAGGCGGCGATGGCCGCAGGCGGGCTCAGCGTGGACGCCCCAGAGAACGTGTTGCAGGGCGGGGCGTCCGGTCCGGCCGTGATTCCCAAGAAGGCGCAGCGCAGCTTGCTCTATACCCGGCTGACGGATACCACGGCAAAGCGTATGCCTCCGGCAGGGACACTGACCGAGGAACAGCTGGCCATGATCCGAGCCTGGATTAATCTGGGAGCCAAGATCGATCCGGCCCCGATCAAAAAGAGTCCGACAAAACCTTAATAATCCGGCGGATCCGGGAGGCCGCTAACCTTTTTACCCCCGTTGCGTCCAAAGAGTTGAGACCACAATCCCGGCCGAAACCGGAGACTGCGGCCGGTTCCAAGTCATTGGGACTCATTCTAGGGAGGTGCTATGAGTAAAGATTCGTTTGGGCGGCGGCACGCTGCCACCGCTGTGGCTGTAACGTTTGCATTGGTGCTGGGTGCCCTAGGCATAGCCCATGCCCAAAGAGATTCGCAGGCGAATCCGCCGGCGACCTTTAAGTTTACCGATCCGAAGGTGGCGCCGACTCGGTCGGGCTTCGCGCCCGTGATCAAGGCGGTGGTGCCGACGGTAGTCAGCATCAAGTCGTCTAAAGTTGTCAAGACCGGAATGCGACGCGGTCAAGGTCAGGGTCAAATACCGGATCAGCTCCGCGACTTTTTTGGCGACCAGTTTGGGGGCCAGTTCAACATTCCCAACATCCCCGATGAGCAGCGTTCCGAGGGCCTCGGTTCCGGCGTGATCGTGAGCCCGGAAGGCTACATCCTCACCAACAACCATGTGGTGGATGGAGCCACTGACGTACAGGTGGTGCTCTCCGACCGCCGCGAGTTTAAGGCCCGCGTGATCGGCAGGGATGACAAGACCGATATCGCCGTGGTGAAGATCGATGCCGGCAATCTTCCCGCCATCACCATCGGTGACTCCGACAGAGTAGAAGTTGGCGATTATGCCCTGGCCATTGGGAATCCGTTCGGCGTGGGCCAGAGCGTGACGTTCGGAATCGTGAGCGCCACGCGGCGCGGCAACCTTGGTATCGAGGGCTATGAGGACTTCATCCAGACGGATGCGGCGATCAACCCCGGTAATTCAGGCGGCGCTCTGGTGAACGATCGCGGCGAGCTGGTGGGCATTAACACGGCCATCATCGCGCGCGGTTCGGCCGGCAATCAGGGGATCGGATTCGCGGTGCCGGTGAACCTGGCTCGCAACGTCATGGATCAGATCCTGAAGAACGGCAAGGTGACACGGGCCCGCCTGGGGATCCTGCCGCAGGATGTAACCCCGACCATCGCCCGGCAGTTCGGTGTGAAAGACTCTCAGGGCGCGCTGGTAGGCGAAGTAGAGACCGGCAGTCCGGCTTCCAAGGCAGGTATGAAAACGGGCGACATCATCCTGGAAGTGAACGGAAGGTCGGTTTATGATGCCAACCAGCTGCGGAACATGATCTCCAGTATGCAGCCGGGTTCGAACGTGAACCTGAAAGTCTGGCGGGATGGAGCGCAGCACACGCTTCCAGTCACGCTGGGCGAGTTGAATCCTGAAGAGGCTCGCGGACGGGGGGGCAACGGGCGCAGCGGCAGCAGCGGCTCGGACGACGCACTGGAAGGAGTCTCGGTCGAAAATCTGACTTCGCAGGTGGCGCGCGGCCTAAACCTGCCCGCCGGCACCACCGGTGTGGTGGTGAGCGAGGTCAGCCCAGCCAGTGCGGCCGCTAGCGCCGGGCTGAAGCAGGGAGATGTGATCCAGGAAGTCAACCGGCGACCGGTGAAGAATGTCGCCGAGTTTGAAGCTGCCGTCCGGAATTCCAAGGACGGTACCCTTCTGCTGGTGAATCGGGAGGGGCACACGGTTTACGTGGGCGTCTAAGGAAGCTCCCTTCGAGTGGCCGGTCTGGATCATCCAGGCCGGCCTTTTTTCGTATCGGTCCCCGATGTGGGCGCGGATCGAGTGGTGATCTATCGTTTCGATGCGGCCAAAGAGGCGTGAACGCCGGAGACGCCGGAATTCACGAAGGTCGCCGCGGGCGCAGGTCCGCCTGTGGGCTATGTCTCGACGCGGGGGAAAACGCCCCGGAATTTCGCGATCGACTCCATGGGCTGATTGCGTGCTCCGTGTTGCGCCGATACCTTAGAACCTCAAGTCCATGAAACATTCCGCCGATATCGATAGAAGGCTAGGGCTATGATTTCATTGCGTAAGGCGGCGACGGAACTGGAACGGCTGGAGGAACTGCAGCAGACACTGGCGAAGTGTTACGGGTTGGCGATTAAGGCCAACGCGGAATACGTAGTGGAACTGGATCCTCGCAGCACCGAATATTTCCGGCAGCGGTTGCATGCGCTCGAAGCGCAATGCGGCCATGCTTCCGCCCCCGAGCATTACAACGCCGTACAGTCTTCCCTGCGCGGGGAACTCCGCAACTATCGGGATCAGGCGCGCGAACAGATGGCGCGGATGCGCAAGGATCTGCAGAATGCAGCGGCCGCCATGAAGGTGTTCGCGGAAAGCGTCTCCAGCAGCGGAGACGACTGCGAGCTACAGCTCCGCCAGGAAGTGGAACGTCTGGAAGCCCTGGCCGCTACCGACGACATCGAGCAGATTCGCGGCGGCATTGAATCCGCCACTAGCACGATTCTCGCAAGCTACAGCCAACTGCGCCGCAGTCATCAACTGGTGGTGACGCAGCTTCA
>Ga0310810_10010387_pt1 | contig 10835 bp, 8 predicted proteins | sample NCmetagenome_FD_207641 | JGI IMG/M metagenome (GOLD analysis project Ga0310810, IMG submission 207641) | Soil microbial communities from experimental microcosm in Duke University, North Carolina, United States - NC | ecosystem: Engineered > Artificial ecosystem > Soil microcosm > Unclassified ... | reverse complement strand
TGCGCGTAGCCCACATCGAGCTCGCTGTCGAGCCGCGTCAGGCAATCATCGATCGCCTGCAGCGCGTCAGGCGCTTGCGCACCTGCGGGAAGCGCACCTGCGGGGAGCGCGGCTGCGAGCGCCAGCGCGAGCAGCGTGCGCGTCACGCGGTCAGGCCGGCGCCGAGATGCGTTGCGCGAGATCGGTACCCTCTTTCCGGACCTTGAGGTCGGCGAGCACGGCCAACGCCAGTGCGGCATAGAACGGAGTCGCGAGCGCGCCGAGGATGATGCCGATCACCTGCGCAAATGCGGTGACCATCGCCACATCTCCGTGCGCGAACGCAGCGGCCAGCACTCCCGCCACTGCACCGATGACCGCATAGAGTGCCACCAGAATGATGAGCGCTACGGAGTAGATGAGGCTGAGGCGCCAGAAGCTGCCGGCGGTGAGTCGCCAACTGCGCGCCAGGCTGCTCGCTGGCCCCTCGTCGTCTACGAGGAGTATGGTTTGCGCGCACGACACCGCCACCACGGCATAGCAGAGCGCTATGCCCGCGGCGATGAACAGCAGCGCGCGCAGTATGCCCGCGGCCAGGATCGCAGGCAGGAAACACAGGCACAGCCCGACACTCACGAGCACCAGCAAGCCGATCAGGGCCGGAAGACGCCGCAAGGCGGCTGCCAGGTCGGCGCCGCCTGCGCCATCGGTGATGATGTTGTGTTGGCGTAACAGCACGGCCGCGTAGAACAGCAGCGTGAGTGCGAGACCCACGATGTAGAGCGTCACGAAGGTCGGATCACGCAGCTGTGCCAGCATCGCTGCGAAACCGCCGGCTGCTCGGGCCGCCGAACCGCCCTTGATCAGCGCGTAGATGCCTGCGAGCTCTCCGGCGACGACGCCACAGGTCGCAAACAACAGGCAGCGCACGAGTGTAACCCGGTAGATGCGGAAGCTCAGATCGAGCACCTCCCCGACCGACAGCTGCCGCTGGGGAGGGTACGGCACGGTACTCATTCAACTATCATAACGCCGCACCGCCTGAGCGCCTACGTATGACGGTCAGCACCAACCTCGGCACGGTTCTTGCGAGTGGCGCACGGCGTCTGCGCACGGGTACCAGCGCCGCTGTCGCCTCCAATGCCTCTCTGGAGGCGGGGCTGCTGCTCGCCTACGCGTTGGGCACCACACGTGCGCGACTGCTGTCGCACCCGGACAGCCCGGTCGAGCCCGCCGCCGAGCAGCGTTACCGCGCACTCCTCGAGCGGCGCGCGCTCGGGGAGCCGCTCGCCTACCTCACGGGCGCGCGCGAGTTCTGGTCGTTGCCGCTGAAGATCACTCCGGCGGTGCTCGTGCCGCGTCCGGAGACCGAGCTGCTGGTGGAGCGCGCGCTCGCGCTGGGCAATGTGGCACGGGCGAGCATCGCCGATCTCGGCACCGGTTCCGGCGCGGTCGCACTCGCTCTGGCGAGTGAGCGCCCGCACTGGCGAGTCACTGCCACCGAGCTATCGCCAGAAGCCCTTGCGGTCGCACGCGCCAACGCGGCGCGACTCGCGCTCACCGGCATCGACTTTCGTCAGGGCAGCTGGTTCGAGCCGCTTGCAGAGGAGCGCTTCGATCTCATCCTGAGCAATCCGCCTTACATTGCCAGTGACGACCCGGCGCTCGATGAGCCCTCGCTCGCGCACGAGCCGCGCCTCGCGCTCACACCCGGAGCCGACGCGCTTGCGTGCCTGCGCAGCATCGCGCGCGGCGCACCGCAGCACCTGCGGCCCGGCGGCTGGCTGTTGCTCGAGCACGGGACCGCACAGGGGGCGGCGCTGCGCAACGAGCTTGTCCTTGCAGGCTTGCGTTCGGTACGCTCGCACCACGATCTTGCCGGCCATGAGCGGGTCACGGAAGGACAATATGATCCGATTTGAAACCTCGCACGGCGCCTTCACGGTGGAGCTGTTCCCGAAAGAGGCGCCGATTACCGTGGAGAATTTCCTGCGCTACGTCGATGACGGGCACTTCGATGGCACGATCTTCCACCGCATCGTGCCGGGCTTCGTCATCCAGGGCGGCGGGCTCAAGGCGGATTTCGCCAGCAAGAAGACCCGCGCACCGATCAGCAACGAGGCCAAGAATGGCCTGAAGAATACGCGCGGCAGCCTGTCGATGGCGCGCACCAGCGACATCAACAGCGCCACCTCGCAGTTCTTCGTCAACCTCGCCGACAACGCATTCCTCGACCACGGTCCGCGCGACTATGGCTATGCCGTGTTCGGCCGCGTCAGCGAGGGCATGGACGTGATCGACCGCATCGCACGGGTCGGCACCGGCACACGCAAGGGATACGAGGACGCTCCGCTCGAGGACGTCGTGATCGTCTCGGCACGACGCGTTCCGCCAGCCTGAGGATCAAGCCTGGCCAGGTGATAACGGGCGCGCGCTGCCCGCGCCTCGCGCGCCAGCGCGGGGGTATCGCTGCAGCACTGCTCAAGCTCCTCGGCGCGGCGCTTCTCGCCTGGCTGCTGCTCACCGCAACGGCGGTGCTGGTGCTGCGCTGGCTGCACCCGCTCAGCAGCGCCTTCATGGTGGAGGCGCGAGTTGCAGCGTGGCAGGCACGTGAGCGCGGCTATCACACCGATTTCCGCTGGGTGAGCCTCGAGGACGTGTCCGCCAACGCAGCGCTCGCGGTTATCGCTTCGGAGGACCAGCAGTTTCCGTTTCACGCCGGTTTCGACCTCAACTCGATCCGCGAGGCCGTGCGCGCCAGTGAGCACGGCAAGCGCCTGCGTGGCGCCAGCACCATCTCCCAGCAGGTCGCGAAGAACCTCTTCCTGTGGCCAGGGCACAGCTTCGTGCGCAAGGGACTGGAGGCTTACTTCACCGTGCTCATCGAGATGCTCTGGCCCAAGGAACGCATACTCGAGATGTACCTGAACATTGCGCAGTTCGGTGATGGGATTTACGGCGTGCAGGCTGCGGCGATGCGCTTCTGGCACAAGCCGGCGCTACGCCTGAGCGCCGTAGAGTCGGCGTCGCTTGCGGCCGTGCTGCCGAATCCGCTGCGCCTGCACGCCGAGCGGCCATCAGCCTACCTGCTGACGCGACGCGAGTGGATCCTCGCGCAGATGCGCGAGCTCGGCGGCCCCCCTTATCTGCGCGCGCTCGAGAGTGAGCGCCAACTCAAACGCTGAGCCGTTCCCGCGCCCACCCGGGGCAGGACACCGGCGTCGTAACGAACTGTGCCGTTCGACCCTTTAGGGCGATGTCACCGGTAATTCTCCTGCGGTACGATTTAGTCCATGAGACGGAGAGGGAGTCATGGCTGACCGTGCTTTGGGCGCGACCGACTGGCGCGGGTTCGCCCGCGAGCAGTTTCCGCAGGGATCGTGGAGCGTCGACGGAGATGTGCTGCACGCCGTGGCGCAGAGCGAGCGTGTCGATCTCATCTCGTGCGAATGCTTTGGGGATTTCACGCTGTGCTTCGACTGGCGCTTGCCGCGGGCGGGTAGCTCCGCAGTGCTGTGCCGGGTGCAGGAAGCGGCCGGGCCGGCGGCACACACCGGTCCCGCCATGCAGCTGCTCGATGATGAGCATCATCCGGACGGCGCCGACGCGTTGACCTCCTGCGGCGCGCTCTACGGACTGATGGCCCCGTGGCGCGATCTGCGCAACAGTGCCAATGCATACCACAGTACGCGCATAGTCATGAAAGGCTCGGCACTCGAGTACTGGATCGACGATGTGCAGGTGATCGGCTGCGATCTCGCCAGCGAGGAGCTGCGGGCACGCATCGCGCGCAGCCGCTTCCGGGACTACCCGCAATTCGCGCGGCTCGCCACCGGACACATCGTGTTGCAGCATCGCGGCACGGAAGCCTGGTTCCGCCGCATGCGCATCGAAGTCACGGCAGCGTAACGCTGCCCTTTAGGTTTCGTACCCGAGATTCGGCGCCAGCCAGCGCTGCGCCTCCGCCAGCGTCCAGCCCTTGCGGCGCGCGTAATCCTCGACCTGGTCGCGATCGATCTTGCCGAGCACGAAGTAATGCGCCTGCGGATGCCCGATGTACCAGCCACTCACCGCGGCGGTTGGATACATGGCGTACGACTCGGTCAGTCGGATGCCGGCGTTGCGCTCCGCATCGAGCAGCCGCCAGAGCTTTTCTTTCTCGGTATGATCCGGACAAGCAGGATAGCCCGGCGCCGGACGGATGCCGCGGTACTCTTCGCGCACCAGTTGCTCGTTGGTGAGCGCCTCTTCCGCCGCGTAACCCCATAGCTCGCGTCGCACACGCTCGTGGAAGTGCTCCGCCGCGGCTTCCGCGAGACGATCGGCGAGCGCCTTGAGCATGATGGCGGAGTAATCATCATGTGTCCGCTCGAAGCGCTGCAGGTGCTCCTCGATCCCTATTCCCGCGGTCACCGCGAAGGCTCCGAAATAGTCCCTCACACCACTCGCCAATGGAGCCACATAGTCAGCCAGGCACTCGTGCGCGTGCCCCGCGGGCTTGCCCTTTTGCTGGCGCAGGAAGTTGAGAGTCACCAGCGGCTCGCGCCGCGCCTCGCTCGCGTACACCTGTACGTCATCGCCGACTGCATTGGCCGGGAACAGTCCGAGCACGGCGCGCACCGTGAGCCAGCGCTCGGCGATCAGCGTCTTGAGCATCCGGCGCGCATCGGCATACAGATTGCTCGCCGCCTCTCCGACCACCGGATCGCTGAGAATGTCGGGGAACTTGCCGGCGAACTCCCAGGCATTGAAGAACGGCATCCAATCGATGTAGCCGAGCAGCTGCGCGAGCGAATAATCGTCGAAGCGCTGCACACCCGGTACGCGCGGCGCGAGCGGCTGGTAACTCGGCCAGTCGAGCCGTGCATGGTTGGCGCGCGCGGCCGCCAGCGAGGCTTCCGGAACCTTCACCTTCTTGGCCGCATGCTGCTCGCGCCGACGCTCGTGCTCGGCGCTGACGCGCGCGATGAAGGCCTCGCGCTGAGCCGGTTGGGTGAGCGTCTGGCAAACACCGACGGCGCGCGAGGCGTCCTTGACGTACACCACTGGCGAGCGGTACTGCAGCGCGATCTTTACCGAGGTATGGGCCGGAGAGGTGGTCGCCCCACCGATGAGCAGCGGCAGCTCGAAGCCCGTGCGCTGCATCTCGCGCGCCACGTGCACCATCTCATCGAGCGAGGGCGTGATCAGCCCGGAGAGGCCGATGAGGTCGGCGCGCTCGCGGCGCGCGGTCTCGAGGATCTTCTCGCACGGCACCATCACGCCGAGATCGATGACCTCGAAGTTGTTACATTGCAGCACCACCCCGACGATGTTCTTGCCGATGTCGTGCACATCGCCCTTGACCGTTGCGACCACGATGCGGCCATTGGAGCGCGGCGCGGAAGCCTCCTTGCCCTCCTCGATGTACGGCACCAGGTAGGCCACCGCGCGTTTCATCACGCGCGCGCTCTTCACCACCTGTGGCAGGAACATCTTGCCCGAGCCGAACAGGTCCCCGACCACGTTCATGCCGTCCATCAGCGGACCTTCGATGACATCGAGCGGTCTAGCGGTCTCCTGCCGCGCGGCCTCGGTATCCTCGATGATGTAGTCATCGATGCCCTTGACGAGGGCGTACTCGAGGCGCTTGCCGACCGGGAGCTTGCGCCACTCGCGATCCTCGGTGCGGCGCGCCCCGCCCTCGCCGCGGTAACGCGCCGCCATCTCCAGCAGCCGCTCGGTAGAGTCCGCGCGGCGGTTGAGCACCACGTCCTCGCACGCCTCGCGTAGCTCGGGATCGAGCTGCTCGTAGACCCCGAGCTGTCCGGCGTTGACGATGCCCATGTCCATACCCGCGGCGATCGCGTGGTAGAGAAACACCGAATGCATTGCCTCGCGTACCGGGTCGTTGCCGCGGAAGGAGAACGACACGTTGCTCACCCCGCCGCTCACCAGCGCGTGCGGCAGCTCCTGCTTGATGCGCCGCGTGGCCTCGATGAAGGCACGCCCGTAATCGTTGTGCTCCTCGATGCCGGTAGCAATGGCGAAGATGTTGGGATCGAAGATGATGTCCCCGGCCGCGAAACCAACACGTTCGGTGAGGATGCGATAGGCGCGCTGACAGATGGCCACCCGCCGTTCGATGCTATCCGCCTGACCGCGCTCATCGAATGCCATCACCACGGCCGCGGCACCGTAGCGGCGTACCAGCCGCGCATGCTCGATGAACGGTTCCTCGCCCTCCTTGAGACTGATGGAGTTGACGACCGGCTTGCCTTGCACGCAACGCAAGCCCGCCTCGATCACCGTCCACTTGGAGGAGTCGATCATCACCGGCACGCGGGCGATGTCGGGCTCGGCGGCCACCAGATTGAGGAAACGCACCATGGCGGCTTCCGAATCCAGCATGCCCTCGTCCATGTTGACATCGATCATCTGCGCGCCACTGGCGACCTGCTGGCGCGCGACCTCGAGCGCCGCGCCGTAGTCGCCGGCCTCGATGAGCTTGCGGAACTTGGCCGAGCCGGTGACGTTGGTGCGCTCGCCGACGTTGACGAACAGACTGTCGTCATCGATGTTGAGTGGCTCGAGGCCGGAGAGCCGGCACTTGACCGGCAACGGCGCGAGCCGCCGCGGCGCTTGGCCGGTGAGGCCCGCGTGCAGCAGGCGGATGTGCTCCGGCGTCGTGCCGCAGCAGCCGCCAACGATGTTGACCAGGCTCGACTCGCCGAACTCACGCAAAATCGCCGCCGTCTCCTCGGGCGACTCGTCGTACTCGCCGAAGGCGTTGGGCAGCCCCGCGTTCGGGTAGGCGCACACGAACGTATCGCACGCGGCGTTCGCGAGCTCTTCGATGTAGGGGCGCAGCTGGCGGCCGCCGAGCGCGCAGTTCAGACCCACGAACAGCGGCTGCGCGTGGCGCACCGAATTCCAGAAAGCCTCGGTGGTCTGGCCCGATAGCACCCGGCCCGAAGCGTCGGTGATCGTGCCGGAGATGGCGAGCGGCAGCGTGATGCCGGTTTCATCGAACAGCGTCAGCGCCGCATAGATCGCGGCCTTGGCATTGAGGGTGTCGATCACCGTCTCGATCAGCAGCAGGTCCACTCCACCGAGTAGCAGGCCGCGCGCCGCCTCGAGATAGGCCGCAGCCAGCTCGGCGAAGTTGACGCTGCGGTAGCCCGGGTCGTTGACATCCGGCGACATGGAAGTCATGCGGTTGGTGGGCCCCAGCGCGCCGGCGACGAAGCGCGCGCCGCCCGTATGCAGCGCGCAGTCGTCGGCGGCCGCACGCGCAATACGCGCGGCCCGGTAATTGAGCTCGGCCACGAGCGCGCTGGTGCCGTAGTCCGCCTGCGAGATGGCGTTGGCGTTGAAGGTGTTGGTTTCGATGATGTCGGCGCCGGCGGCGAGATAGGCACGATGGATCTCGCTCACCGCATCCGGCCTTGTGAGCGTGAGAATGTCGTTGTTGCCTTTGAGATCGTGACTGTGGCCGCGCAACCGCTCGCCGCGATAGCCCGCCTCATCGAGCTTGAGGCGCTGGATCATGGTGCCCATCGCGCCATCGAGGAACACGATGCGCTCGCTTAGCATGCCCTTGAGCCGCGCGCTGCGTGTGCGCCGCTCGGTCTCATCGCACGGCTCGATGGCGAAGGGAACCGCAGCGGCCGCGCGGGCGCTATCGTGTCCGCGCCGCTCGCGCTCGCGATCGGCGCGCGCCGGCGCACTCGGCGTGGCCGCGTGTGCTGCGCAGTGCGCTTCTGGTGTGTCCCTCACGCCAGCGCTCCGGAGGTGGCAGCAGGCATGTGCGGCAGTGGCCGCAGTCCCAGCGCATGACAGATGGCGTAGGTGAGCTCGGCACGGTTGAGCGTGTAGAAATGAAACTCGCACACTCCGTGCCGGCGCAGCTCCTGCACCTGCTCGATCGCCACCGCGGCGGCGATGAGGCGGCGCGTCTCGGGATCTTCATCGAGGCCCTCGAAACGCTCACGCAGCCACGGCGGAATGCTGGCGCCACACGACCGGGCAAAGCGCAGCACCTGCGGAAAGCGAGTGATGGGGAGGATCCCGGGCACGAGCGGGGCATCGATACCTGCGCGCGCGCAACGATCGCGGAAGCGCAGAAAGACCCCGATGTCGTAGAAGAACTGCGTGATGGCGCGGCTCGCGCCCGCGTCGATCTTGCGTTTGAGATTGTCGAGATCCGCAGCCGGGGAGACCGCCTGTGGGTGCACTTCCGGGTAAGCCGCGACTGAAATGTCGAAGGGCGCGAGTGCGCGCAGCCCCGCGACCAGCTCCGCAGCGGATGCGAACCCCTGCGCGTGCGGCCGAAAAACCCCCTGACCCTGCGGCGGGTCGCCACGCAGCGCCACCAGGTGCCGGATGCCCTCATCCCAGTAGGCGCGCGCGATGTCCAGAATCTCGCTGCGTGGAGCGCCGACGCAGGTCAGGTGCGGTGCGCCGGTGAGCTTCGTCTGACGTTGGATGCGGTTGACGACACTGTGGGTTCGTTCGCGAGTCGAGCCGTCCGCGCCGTAGGTCACGGACACGAAGTGCGGTGCGAGCGGAGCCAGGCGCTCGAGTGAGCACCACAGTGTGGCCTCCATCGCCGCATCGGCGGGCGGAAAGAATTCGAATGAAACGCGAATCGATTCCGCAGGTGCGTTGGCATTCATCGAACGGCTCCTTCCGCGCTCGCTGTCAGCGCCGGCCCTGCCGCAATCGGCCGGGCCACCGCCGCCAGCACGTGCGCTCCATCGGCTTCGATCGGACTCAGTCTCTCGCAGCGCAGTCCCGCGGCTTCAAAGAGCCGGCGCAGGCGCGCAAGTGGATGCTCGACGACGCGGTCACGCGATACGTCCAGCGCGTCATAGGGTTCGAAGAGCCATAAAGCGCCCGCAGGCTCGATGAGTGCACGGGCCTCCTCGAGCAGTGGCACCAGCGTCTCGCCGCTCGCGCACGGGTGATCGAGCAGCAGGGCATCGAAATGCGCACCGGCGCGCGCGAGCTCGGCATTGCGTCCGACACCTCCGCCGGGCACATGCAGCACGCGACAGGAGAACCCGCGCCGCTCGGCGCATGCGCGCGCGCCCTGCGCTGCCCGGCGCGAGGGTGCCACCACAGTGCAACGCCGGGCCGCACGTGCCGCCCAGGCGAGCAGCTCGGGATGCGTGACACCGACCAGCAGCGCGGAGTCGAACACCTGCCGGGGACTCCCCGCGACGAACTCGGCAAGCGCCCGCCCGAGGCGTGAATCGGCTCCGAATCCTCGCGCGGCCGCATCCGCGCCTGTCGCGGCACGCGCACTTGAGGCATCCCGCAACAGCAGCGGATCGCGCCGGTCGAGCTGCGCCAGGAGACCGCGCACGAAGCTCGCCTCTTCCGGTGCCGAGCTCATCCGGTAGTGCACCCATTGACCTTGCCGCAACCGCTCGAGCAACCCTGACTCGCATAGCAGCTTCAGATGACGCGAGACCCGGGGCTCGCTCTGCCTCAGCACCTGAGCGAGATCCGAGACGCTGAGCGCCGCCTCCGCGCACAGGGCGAGCAGCCGGAGCCTCGTCGGCTCCCCCGCCGCGCGCAGCCACCGCATGAGATCTGACGGGGGGGAAGGTTTCATTTAAATAATTGTACAAGTCTTTCTATTAAGGCGCCTCTTTATTGAGCTCGTTCGCCTGGGCTCGGAGGCTCCGGGCAAGTATCAGCATGTTGAGAGGCCCGAGTATCAACATGTTGATACTGGGGCCGGAGGGCACCGTGCCTGTCCAGGCAATGGGCCTTTATTGTCTCCTATACGAGACAATACTCGGCACTAATGGACGGACTGGGAGCCTCTAGAACCGGGATCGTCAGGAAAGAGAGCTTCGATATCGACTGCATCGAAGCGGTAGGGGCGATGGCAGAACTCGCAGGTCACCGTGACGGCGCCCTGCTCCCGGAGCACATCGTGCACTTCCTCTGCGCCGAGCGCCCGCAGAAGGCCCGCGACCCGGCCTTCGCTGCACCGGCATTCGAAACGGACTGGGGCGCCCCGGAAAAGTCTCAGGTCGTGTCCGGGAAAGCCGTGCGCCAGCAGATCTTCCATGCTCCGCTCCCGCAGCAGGCTTCCGCTTCCGAGCCGGACAATACCGCGCTCCGCGCCCCGCCAGGCCTCTTCGACCGCGCTCGGCTCGAAGTTAGGGGAGTCGTCCGCACCCGGCAGCTTCTGCACAAGAATGCCGGCGCCATGCTCCGCGTCAGCGGTCAGCAGCACCCGTGTGGGGAGCTGCTCGGAAGAAGCGAAGTAGGCTTCGAGGGACTCGGCGAGCGAGGCACCCGAAAGCGGCACCACCCCCTGGTAGCGCAGACTCTTTTCCTCTGCCTCTACGGTTACGGTGATGAGGCCGGTCTCGCCCACCAGGCGCCGGAACAGCGCCGCATCGGCCCGGGTGTCCTCGGCAGCGGAGGCCAGGGCACGCACTGCCTCATCGTCGCAGCGCGCCACGGCACGCACGCGAAAGTCGTGCGTGCACTGCGCCACCAGCAGGCCCACCGCCCCATTACCTTGCAGCTGAAAGGTCAGGGTACCGCGGAATTTGAGGGTTGCCGCCAGCAGCACCGAGGCCACCACCGCCTGTCCGAGGAGCTCGGTGACCTGCGGCGGGTAGCTGGCGTGTGCGCGCAGCTCGCGCCATGCACTGTCGAGGTTCACCCAGTGCCCGCGAACGGGCTGATTCTCGAAAATGAAACGGCGCACGTGATCGCGCGTAATGGCCGCGGTGTTCATCGGAGGGACAATGGGGGCCGCGGCGGTCAACTCAACCGTCAGCCCCCCGCGAAGCCGCGGCTCAGCCGCGCAGCTTGCTGCGCAGGAGCTCGTTGAGCTGGGCGGGGTT
>Ga0310810_10010386_pt1 | contig 10836 bp, 10 predicted proteins | sample NCmetagenome_FD_207641 | JGI IMG/M metagenome (GOLD analysis project Ga0310810, IMG submission 207641) | Soil microbial communities from experimental microcosm in Duke University, North Carolina, United States - NC | ecosystem: Engineered > Artificial ecosystem > Soil microcosm > Unclassified ... | reverse complement strand
GCCGGACGCAAACAACCGCAAACGGCGGACAACAGACGAAAAGAAGCAGGGATTCGAACCCCGATACCGTGGTCCAGAGGCGGTCCCAAAACCGTCGGTGATTTTGGGCTGTCTCGTTTTTGATCGGAGAACTGCGAATGGCGTTTGGGCCGTCTCCGGGTGGAGGCGGTCCTTTCGCCCGCAAAGTTTCAAGCATCTTTCAAGAATGCCGATCGGCTTATTGCACGTCGCGACCTCGCTTCCTCGGTGAAGATGAACCGAGGGGCCATCACACGCGCTTACGCCCGCGTTGCTTGAGTCGTTGCTTGGCCTTGCGAAAGACCTCTTCGCCATCGACGACTTGGCCGGTCTGCGCCCGCGCCCAGCCGCGTTCGATCGGCTCCCGCCATATCAGGCGGCTTTCGTCGTGCTCTTTCAGCAGTCTCAGCCCTTCGCGAACGACTTCGCTGGCGTAAAGCCTTCGAACGTCATGAGCATGTGGCCGACCTGCTCCCACGTGAACGGCTTTCCGTCGATGACTACCATCGGCATGCGGGTCTCCCTGTCCGGATCCCGTTCGATGCGGCCGGTGAGTCGCTGATCGTCGGTGAGCTGCCAGCCGGATTTCGTCAAGTCGGCACGTCCCCAAGGTCTCTCCGTTCCCGCGGCGACGGCGCCTCCACTGAATCCCGGGAACTCCAACACCGGCGGTTGTCTGAGCGGTCACGACATACAGTGATCAAACCATGAGGGCCTGACGGTTTCCGTAGTTTCTGGAGACGAGGAAGAAACATTGCGTCATTGACAACTGCTCGGTCTTCAGAACCTCGGGTAGGCTCGTTTGGACGATGTCGTCTGAAAACGGGCCTGTCGCCCGACAGCACGAACGGGCTTGCCCAGCATCGATCAAGTCGTCCTCGTCTACGAGTCTCAAGCGTGAGCACGAGCATGGCTGCACGAGTGCGGCGGGCCGCGACGTATCGCTTGTCGCGAACGAAACCGCGCAGCCGGCCCGTTCAGGACCACACCGGGCACAGCGGGCTTGATGCTTGCACTGGGAACGCGAGCGGGCTGAATTATCTCGCCGATTTACCTCGGGACATGGCGATGACTAGCCACTCTGTTCGACTAATCTCCGCAATCGTCGGAGTTATCGTCGTGCTACTGGCGATTACGCCGTTTTTCGTTCACGTCAATCAATTCCGCCCCTTCATTGAGGGACGAGCCACTGCGGCACTGGGCCGCAAAGTCGACCTCGGTGATCTGAGCCTCTCCCTGTCGAGCGCGTCGCTCACGGCCGCGACGCTGGCGATCGCCGACGACCCGACGTTCAGCAACTCGCCATTTCTGACGGCCAAATCGGTCTCGATCGGCGTCGAGCTCGTGCCGCTGATTCTGTCGCGATCAGTCAAGGTCACCGGGATCACCATCGATAGTCCCCAAGTGACGGTGATTCGGAATTCAGCCGGTCGCTGGAATTACTCATCGCTCGGTTCGTCGTTCATCGCTGTGGGCAATGCGGTGGTCAAGAAGCTCGAGTGGAAGAACGGACGGGTCATCGTCGCTGTGACGAATGCGCAGAGGCGCAGCATCTATGATCACGTCGAGGTCACTGCCTCTGACGTGTCCCTGGTTTCGACATTTCCAGTGATCGCAAATGGAGACCTCGACGGCGGCGGTCGCTTCCGGTTCGCTGGCAACATTGGACCGCTGGACCACGCGGATGCCTCGTTCACGCCGCTCGATGGGAGGGTCACCGTCAACGAGCTCAATCTTGCTGCGAGGGGATACCTCAATCCCTCAATCGGCCTTCGCGGCTTGCTCGACGCCGACGCGACGGTTGCATTCAGGAACGACGAAAGGGAAATCAGGGGTACCGCAAGGATCTCGCAGGCTCTTCTCGTTGCCGGGGGCTCACCGTCTGCACGACCCGTCATCGTGGATTTGAATACCAAGTGCGACCGCCGGAAGAATTCAGGGGTCCTGGGTCCGGCCGTGCTGAGAATAGGCACCGCAACCGCTCGCCTGACCGGAACCTACGACGACAGCCGAGCAGAATTCGCGCGCGTCAGCATCAAGGTTGCCGGCGACCGTATGCCGGTCACCGATCTCACATCGTTCCTGCCAGGTATTGGCATTCACCTTCCCAAGGGCACCGATCTCGCGGCGGGCACACTCAGTGCGGACCTCATTATCTCCGGCCCAACGAACAACCTCGTGACCGCGGGGCACGTGGGCCTTTATGGCGCGACGCTGGCGGGATTCAATCTGGGCGCGCGGGTGAGGGCGATCTCGGGCTTCAAAGGACTTGAAACCGGCAACGATCTCAACATCGAACAGTTGACCACGAACCTTCGCGTGGCGCAGAACGGACTGCGCTTCAATATGTTCAATGCCGTCGTGCCTGCAGTGGGCCATCTCACTGGCGCGGGAACGATCGATGCGAAGAACAATCTTGATTTCAAAATGGTCGCAACCGTGACGGCGCGCCTTCACGGCGGGATGGGTCCTATGGTCGGGACGGCCGGCGCCCTCAGTGACGTCATCGGCGCGCTCACGGGCGGCGGAACGAGCAGCAAGGAAATCAGGAGCCAGCGCATTCCATTTCTCGTCGAGGGAACCACGTCCGATCCTCGATTCGTTCCCGACGTCAGCGGCTTGGTGATCCCAACGCTCATGAATCAGTTTGGCAACCTGAAAGTGCCGGAACGAGCGCCCGGACAGCCGGAACGCTACGGCGCTCCGCTCCGAGCGCTCGGTGACCTGTTCAAGAAGAAAAGGCCTTGATTCACCACCGCGTGTGACGCAATGCGTTGGCGCTTACCGGCAGGCCGGATGCCGGCAATCGCAGCGCAGCTCGGTTCGGTCCGCTGCCTCTTTGCAGTGTTCACTGCAATATTTGCCGTATGCGCTGTCTTTGGAGACGAGACACTCGCAGGCCGGATGCGCGCACTTATTGTCATCAGTCGTCGGAGTCCTCTCTTTCTTGTGGACGTGTCCAGTGTCGCCCAAAACGTCGCCCTTGGCTTAAGCCGTGGATCGAGGACGAGACCCGGTCCCTTTTCGCTCTTCAGCACGCGCCCAAGTCGGAACACGACGGCCCGCTCATACTCGCGCATGATGTTCAAACAGTTGAAGAGCCAGATCCCGACAATGAGCACGACGATCGCCAACGGCAGAGCCGCATTCGGATTCATGATGCACCTTAGTGAGCGAGTGACGCTGCGATTCGGTGGCTACACGTGGCCAACATCCGCCGCAGCCCTGCCCGGCCACGCGATTGTGAGCAGAAAGGCGCTCTCTTCCAGCGCTTCGATGTCATGCGGGCTCCCTCGGTCGAGCGCGACAAGACTGCCGGGACGAAGATCGAACATGCGCCCGGATGCATTCAGGCGGACATGGCCCGAGAGCATGTGGACCGAGATCCGCCCTTCGGTCTTGTGTTCGCGAATGCGCATGTTCGCTTGCAGCACCGTCAGGACGACGCGGAAATCGTCGTACTTCATGAGCGTTCTGGCGTTTCGACCCGTGTTCCACGTCGTCTCGCCGCGAAGCTGATTCACTTCCGCCGTGAGATCGAATTCGAGGAACGGACTCGCCATCGACGGCGCATGCGGGCGACGGTGCGCTGGTTCCAGTCGAGCAGTATCGGACATCATCAAACCTCCATAAGAGCGCATATCAAAACCTCGCTTGCTCCCTTTCCTGTAAGAGCTGAACCCGTGGCGGCGCGGTAACGTGAACAGGTATGGCCACCGCGCTGCTTCCGGATCCGTTGTGGGATCTCGTCGAACCGTTCCTGCCGATTCCACCGCGACGGCCAAAGGGCGGAAGGCCACGCGTACCTGATCGAGCGTGTCTCACCGGCATTGTCTTCGTCCTTCGCAGTGGCATTCCCTGGCAGATGCTGCCGCAGGAACTCGGGTGCGGATCTGGGATGACGTGCTGGCGGCGGTTGCGCGATTGGCAAGAGGCCGGCACTTGGGATCTGATGCACTTCGCGCTGCTCGATTGGCTCGCGCGTCACGAGCAGATTGATTGGTCGCTGGCTGTTGTCGATAGTTGCTCCGTCCGCGCAGTGTCCGGGGCGACCAGATCGGGCCCAATCCCACGGACCGAGCCAAGCGCGGGAGCAAGCGTCATCTGATTTGCGACGGGCGCGGCGTGCCACTCGCGGTTCGGTTGACTGGAGCCAATCGGAACGACTCGCAAGAAGCGCTGGCTCTGGTCGATGCGATTCCCCCACTCCAAGGCGAGCATGGGCGGCCGCGACGGCATCCGGACTGCGTACTCGGGGATCGCGGCTACGATGCGGCGGCGATTCGGCGCGGGCTGCGGGCGCGGCATATCGCGCCCTGGCTGGCCATGCGCCGCACCACGCACGGGAGTGGCCTGGGCCGGTGGCGCTGGGTCGTGGAGCGCACGTTCGCGTGGCTGAACCAGTTTCGCCGCCTGCGCGTTCGCTATGACAAGCGGGCCGACATCCACGAGGCGTTCCTCTCTCTCGGATGCGCCCTGATCTGCTGGCGATCTCTACGAAGGCGCTGGGTGACCGGGTAGCCGTCCGATCACTATCCCGCTGCTCGCCAGCCGCCCGAGGCCACTACAATGAGCGCCAGCAGTACATCTGGACCTCCCTTGTCTCTTGCTTCCGGCGCTCGTCTCGGCCCTTACGAAATCGTCAGCCCGCTCGGTGTCGGCGGGATGGGCGAAGTGTATCGAGCAACGGATACGCGCCTCGAACGAGTGGTGGCCATCAAAGTGCTGCCGGACGGGGTCACCGCGTCTCCGCACACTCTGGAACGTTTCCAGCGGGAAGCGCGGGCGGCCTCTGCGCTCAACCACCCCAACATCTGCACCATCTACGACGTCGGCACCGATCCACCGTTCATCGCGATGGAGCTGCTCGAAGGCGAGACACTGCAGCAGCGGCTCCGGCGCGGCCCGATGGAGGTCGGGGGACTCGTTGAGATCGCAGCCGCCGTGGCCGATGCCCTCGACGCTGCGCACAGCAAGGGCATCGTCCATCGCGACATCAAGCCCGCGAATATTTTTCTCACCGCGCGTGGACCGAAGATTCTGGATTTCGGGCTCGCCAAGGCACCGTCCGCGCCGGGCGCGAGCGGCACGGCGGAGCACGCGACTCGTGCGGCCGAGGCGGTGCTGACCGAGCCGGGCAACACGGTGGGCACCGTGTCGTACATGTCGCCGGAGCAAGTCCGCGCGACGCCGCTCGATCCGCGCACGGATCTGTTCTCGTTCGGCGTGGTGCTCTACGAAATGGCGACGGGCTCACTGCCGTTCCGCGGCGACAGCTCGGGCACGATTTTCGAGGCCATTCTCAACCGTGCACCGACGGCGGCCGTGCGATTGAATCCCGACGTGCCGGCGGAATTAGAACGCATCATCGACAAATGTCTGGAGAAAGATCGCACTCTCCGCGCGCAGCACGCGTCGGAGATCTGCACCGACCTCCGCCGCCTGAAACGCAACACCGACTCGGGCCGTGCCACATCGATCGCGCAACCGCCGCCCGCACAGCAACGTGCGCGGCGCTGGATGCTGTCCGTTGTGGGAGGCACGGCGGCGGCTATCCTCGCTGTCAGCTCCTACTTTTTCTATTCGCACCGCACGCCACCGCTCACCGACCAGGACACCATCGTCCTCGCGGAGTTTGAGAATAAGACAGGCGATCCGGTGTTTGACGACACGCTGCGTCAGGGGCTGTCCGTGCAGCTTCAACAGTCCCCGTTCCTCAGCCTGATTTCGGATCAGCAGATACAGCAAACGCTGGCGCTGATGGGGCAGCCGAAAGATGCGCGGCTGACCAGTGAGCTTGCGCAGCAAGTCTGTGAGCGGACCACCAGCGCCGCAGTTCTGGAAGGCTCGATCGCCAGCCTTGGGAGCCAATATGTCCTGGGCGTGCGCGCCAAGAACTGCACCAACGGAAGCGTTCTCGATCAGGAGCAGATCCAGGCGGCGAAGAAAGAAGACGTTCTGAACTCCCTGAGTGAGATCGCTCGCAAACTCAGAACGCGGCTGGGTGAATCCCGATCGACCGTGGAAAAGCATTCGACGCCGCTTGCCGACGTGACCACATCCTCGCTCGAAGCCTGGAAAGCGTACAGCACGGCCATGAAAGTGGGCCTGGCCTCTGGCGCTACGAACCCAGCCCTGATGCGTCGGGTGGTCGAAATTGATCCCAATTTCGCCATGGCCTATGCCAATTTGGCGCTCACCTATAGCGGGCTCGGAGAGTCGGTGCTCGCAGCCGAGAGCGCGACAAAAGCGTGGCAGTTGCGTGAGCGAGCCAGCGAGCGGGAAAGGTTCTTTATCGACTTCAACTACGATCGCGAGGTCACGGGGAATCTGGAACATGCGTTCCAGACTCTCGAACTGTGGGAGCAGACCTACCCTCGTCGTGCGGCACCTCCGGACCCGCGGGAACTCTTGGGGGGCCTGTCCACCAAGGGAACTGGGCGGTGGGAGAAAGCAGTCGAATCCGCGCGAAAGACGATCGTAGCCTATCCGGACGTTCGCATCGGATATGGGAATCTGGCTCTCTCGAGTTTCTTTGTCGATCGCTTCGGCGAGGCGGAGAACGCCCTCGAGCAAGCCGCCGCGCACAAGAAAGAGTGGCAGGAACTGCCGCAGTTCCTGGTCTACCGATACAACCTCGCGTTCATGAAGGGCGACAACGAGCAGATGGATCGAGCCGTCGCTCTGGCCAAAGGCAAGCGCCTGGCAGAACACTGGGTGGCAAACTCACAGGCTCTTGTTCAAGCGCGTTCCGGCCACGTGCAACTGGCCCGGCGACTATCCAGCCGGGCCGTGGATCTGGCTCTCCAGGAGGAAGGGCGTGGAGCGGCGGCGACCTACCAGTCCGCAGCGGCGGTATGGGAAGGCCTTTACGGGAACGCCAGCGAGGCGAAGACGAAAGCCATCGCGGCCCTCGCGCTCACGAACGGCCGGGACGTCGAATACGCCTCGGCTCTTGCGCTGGGCCTTGCGGGCGATTCCTCTCGATCTGCGGCACTCGCCGATGATCTCGACAAGCGCTTCCCGGAAGACACCTTCGTCCGGTTCACCTATCTGCCCGTTCTTCGTGGGTTATCCGCGCTGCACCACGGCCAATCCACGGAAGGTGTGGAGCGACTGCAAGCCGCTCTTCACTACGAACTGGCTGCGAATGGGCTCAGCGTGGGCCTGTACCTAGGCGGCCTGCACTCGGCTTATGTGCGCGGCGAGGCGTTGCTGGCCGCACACCAATACGCGGCAGCGGTCGCCGAATTTAACAAGATTCTCGATCACCGTGGCATCGTCGGCGCGGATCCCATAGGCGCACTGGCGCACTTGCAATTGGGCCGAACGTTCGCGTTATCGGGAGACAAGACCAAGGCGAAGGCTGCCTACCAGGATTTCTTCGCGCTCTGGAAAGACGCGGACCCCGACATCCCGATTCTCAGGCAAGCGAAGGCAGAATACGCCAAGCTGCCGTAATGTTCGCAGGTAGCTCCACGTGATCCTCAACTGGTTCGAGGAGTTGAAGGGCGCGTCCGAGGAAGAAGCCAGCGCGTACGAGCAAGCGCCGTTCGGGGTTTTGATACGCGCTTTAAGGTCGTGAACTGAGATGTGCGTTACCGTGCGTGGGCCGGCTTACGGCGTTCGTGTGAGATCGTGGTCGCGCCGGGGGCAGCCAACATCACTCCCATAGCAACGATATGCAAGCGCCACGGACTGCGATGTGCAGAAAGAGACTGTCCGTTTGGCCCTAACTCAAGAACGGAGAGGAGGCGCCGTAGCAGCAAACGTTCAAAAGGAGACGGCACGGCTGCACGTGACGCCGGGATGATGGAGTTTGAAGATGGCGACTCATCAGCTTGCAGCGATGGCCGATACGGACGTTCTCGTCATCGATGTCGGCGGCACCCACATCAAGGCATTGGCCACGGGCCGCAAGAAGCCCCTCAAAATTCGATCAGGCCCGGAAATGACAGCTACAGAGATGGTGCGCCTGGTCCGGCAGGCGACGACTGGCTGGCATTACGCCGTCGTGTCGATTGGCTATCCCGGGCCCGTGCTCCATGGCAAGCCCGTGAGTGAACCGAGGAATCTCGGAGGCGGATGGGTCGGGTTCGACTTCAGGAAGGCCTTCGGTCGTCCCGTGCACGTGATCAACGACGCGGCCATGCAAGCGTTGGGCAGTTATAGGCGGGGCCGCATGCTCTTCCTGGGCCTTGGTACCGGGCTCGGCTCCGCGCTCATCGTCGACGGCGTCCTGGAGCCGATGGAGCTCGCGCACCTGCCCTACAAGAAAGGGCGGACGTATGAAGACTACGTCGGGAAGGCGGCACTGCAACGAGTCGGCAAGAAGAAATGGCGCCGCCACGTCACCGACGTCGTGAAGGCATTGAAGGCCGCGCTGGAAGCCGACGATGTCGTCGTTGGCGGCGGTAACGCGAAGTGGCTGGGCAGATTGCCGAAGGGCGTCAGGCTCGGGTCCAACGCGAATGCGTTTGTCGGCGGCTATCGGCTATGGACACATCATGCCTGAGCCTCTCTCGGACGCGCTGGTCTTGTTCGGCGCGACCGGCGATCTCGCCTACGAGCAGATCTTCCCTGCCTTGCAAGCGATGACCCGCCGCGGCCGTCTGGACATCCCGGTCATCGGCGTCGCCAAGCCGGAGTGGACGGTCGAACAGCTCCGCGCGCGTGCGCGAGAGAGCATCGCGGCGCATGGAGGCGCCGACGCGGACGTGTTTGGCCGCTTGGCCGCGCACCTGTCCTACGTGGCCGGTGACTACAAGCAATCCGAGACGTTCAGGACATTGCGGCAGGCGCTCGGCTCGGCTGAACGGCCGCTGTTCTATCTGGCGATCCCGCCGAGTCTGTTTGGCACCGTCGCACGCGGCCTCGCGCAGGCGGGGTGCGCCGCGCAGGCTCGTGTCATCGTAGAGAAACCGTTCGGTCGTGATCTCCCGTCCGCGAAGGCCCTCAACGCGACCCTCCACGAATCGTTCCCTGAGCCGGCCGTCTACCGGATCGATCATTTTCTCGGCAAGGAGCCGGTACAAAACCTCTTGTACTTCCGGTTCGCGAACGCGTTTCTGGAGCCGATCTGGAACGCCGCTCACGTCGACAGCGTGCAGATCACAATGGCGGAGGCGTTCGGCGTACGCGGCCGCGGCGCCTTCTACGAGGACGTCGGTGCCCTTCGCGACGTCTTCCAGAATCATCTGCTGCAGGTGCTCTCGCTGCTCGCGATGGATCGACCAGCGGCTGGCAGCGGCCACGCGATCGACGCCGCCAGAGTGAGGCTGCTGAAGGCGGTCCGTCCTCTCGGCACACACGATGTGGTCCGAGGGCAATATCGCGGCTACCGAACCGAAGAAGGGGTCGCGTCGAATTCGCGCGTCGAAACCTACGTCGCCGCGCGGCTCACGATCGAGAACCCTCGATGGACCGGGGTGCTGTTCTTGATCCGCACCGGCAAGTGCTTGGCAGGAACAGTCACCGAAGTGCATGTCACGTTCAAGCAGCCGGTCGGCGCCCTCTTCGATGCGAAGGCGGCGGGTCACCCCAACGCGATCTGCTTTCGGTTGAGCCCGGATGTCTCCATTGCGTTGACCGCCCGCATCAAGGTGCCTGGTGAAGCGATGGTCGGCGAAGACGTCTGCCTCGGCGAACATCGTCATCCTGGCGACGAGATGGAACCGTACGAGCGCCTGCTTGGCGATGCGATGCGGGGGGACCGCACGCTCTTCGGGAGCGAAGCGGGCGTCGAGGCCGCGTGGCGCATTGTGGATCCGATCCTGAAACTCGAAGAGGCGCCGCACGGATACGACGCCGGCAGCTGGGGACCGGCCGAGGCCGCGCGGATCGCGGCCCATAAAGTCAGCTGGATCGATCCGAGTCTCGTCCCCGACAGTTCGAACCCGAACGTGTGAGGCATCCATGGCGACGGATACACCGGCGACGGCGACCACGCGACTGCACGATCTCGGAAAGAGCCTGTGGCTCGACAACATCACCCGCGGGCTGCTACGCGATGGCACCCTCCGGCGGTACATTCAGGAATGCTCGGTCACCGGCCTGACGTCGAATCCGACGATTTTCGATCACGCCATCGAGCACAGGTCCTCCTACGACGACGCGATTCGTCAGAGGATAGGCGAAGCGACGACGTCCAAGAGTGGCGCACTCGTTCAGACGAGCCAATCTGCGAAGGCCTCTTCGTGACGACCAAATCATCGGTCGGCCCTCATCATTGACCGCGCTCCCCGCGTGGCAGGCACTCGCGGGCCTACGCGCTGGCCATGGCCTTGGGTCGACGATGTTCGCAGATGCTCGCCATGGTGCTCACGATTTCTGTCGACGAGGCAGCGCCGGTGTGCGTGACGACATCATTGAGCGACAGAATGCCCTTCAGGCGGCCCTCCGCATCGACGACCGGCAGACGCCGAACGCGCTGCGCTTTCATCGTCTGCAACGCGACGATCGCGTCGTCGTCCGCTGCGCACGTACAGATCTTTCCAGTAGTGACGTCCCGCACCGCGATCCGATCGGCGGTCCATCCTCGGGTCGCGATGGCGACACAAATGTCGCGGTCGGTGATCATCCCGGACACTTTCCCATCGGCTTTCACGACGGGCAACACGCCGCAATCCCGCTCCCACATGAGTTTCACCGCTTCGGCGAGATTCGTCTCAGGGCGGCACGTCTTCACATCGCTGGTCATGATCTCGCGGACTTTCATGGTTCTCGCTCCCTCTTGATGCGTTGGTTTCTGTCGCGAGCTTAGCGGCGGCGAACGTCGGGTGTCTGTTCATCTTTGAACAGCGCCGCACTGCGAGTCGC
>Ga0310810_10010385_pt1 | contig 10836 bp, 10 predicted proteins | sample NCmetagenome_FD_207641 | JGI IMG/M metagenome (GOLD analysis project Ga0310810, IMG submission 207641) | Soil microbial communities from experimental microcosm in Duke University, North Carolina, United States - NC | ecosystem: Engineered > Artificial ecosystem > Soil microcosm > Unclassified ... | reverse complement strand
ACTCGGGCGCGGTCGTCGACCCGGTCCTCGCGCGCCAGCTCGAATTGCTCATCCACACGTACCGCGCGCATCAGATTCCCACCGAGTCGATCGCGCGCATGGTCGAGATCGAGAAGGCGCTGGAGAGCCGCTTCAACAACTTTCGCGCCGAGCTGGGCGGGCGGCGCGTCACCGACAACGAGATCCGCCTCGTCCTGCAGCGCTCGGACGACTCGGCCGAGCGCCGCGCGGCGTGGGAGGCCTCGAAGCAGATCGGCGGCCAGGTGGACGCCGACTTGAAGACGCTCGTGCGCCTGCGCAACGACGCCGCGCGCCAGGTCGGCTTCGACAACTACTACGGCATGATGCTGACGCTGGACGAACTCGACGAGACGGAACTGTTCGCGCTGCTCGACGAGCTGGACGCCGGCACCGCGCCCTTGTTCGAGCACTATCGCGCCGGGCTCGATCAGGAACTGACGCGCCGCTTCCGCGTCGGCCCGTCCGAAATCCGGCCGTGGCACATGAACGATCCGTTCTTCCAGGAAGCGCCGCCGACCGCGGTCGATCTCGATCCGCATTTCCGGGACCGCGCGCTCGAGGAGATGACCGAGCGCTTCTTCGCGGCGATCGGCCTCGAGGTCGCGGACCTGCTGGCGCGCGCCGACCTGTACGAGAAGCCGGGGAAGAGCCAGCACGCGTTCTGCCTGCAGGTCGACCGCGGCGACGACATCCGCGTGCTGTGCAACCTGCGGCCGAACGAGCAGTGGATGAGCACGCTGCTCCACGAGTTCGGCCACGCCGTCTACGACAAGTACCTCGATCGCTCGCTGCCGTACCTGCTGCGCACGCCGGCGCACACGCTGACGACGGAAGCCAGCGCCATGTTGTTCGGGCGCCTGAGCAAGAACGCGGCGTGGCTGCACCGCTACGCCGGGCTGGATCGCGAGGCGGCGGCCGCCGCCGGCGAGGCGACGCGGCGCGCGACGCGCGAGCAGCTGCTGGTGCAGACGCGCTGGTGCCTCGTCATGTGCCACATGGAACGCGCGCTGTATCGCGACCCCGAGCAGGACCTCGATACGCTGTGGTGGGACCTGGTCGAGCGTTTCCAGCGCGTGGGACGTCCGGAGGGCAGGCGGGCGCCGGACTGGGCCAGCAAGATCCACTTCAGCGTCGCGCCCGTGTACTACCAGAACTACATGCTCGGCGAAATCATGGCCTCGCAGCTGCAGCGCCATCTGCTGGACCGCGTGCTGGGCGGCGGCGCGGACGCGTGGGACCGCTACGTGTCGAGCCCCGACGTCGGGCGCTACCTCACGGAGCATCTGTTCCGGCCCGGCAAGTCGCTGGACTGGCGCGGCGCGATCCAGCGCACGACCGGCGCGGCGCTCAGCGCGGGCGCGTTCGTGGACGAGTTGGCGGGGCGCAACTGAACCCTCACGCGGAAGCGGCCGCGCAGCCCGCGGCCGTTCGACCGCTCGAAGGCCTCACCGTTCTCGATCTGTCGCGCGTCCTGGCTGGACCGTACGCGACGCAACTGCTCGGCGACCTCGGCGCCGACGTCTGGAAGATCGAGCGGCCCGGCAGCGGCGACGAGACGCGGAGCTGGGGCCCGCCGTTCGTGGCCGGCACGTCGGCGTACTTCCTGTCGGTCAATCGCAACAAGAAGAGCGCCGCGCTCGACTTCGATAGCGCCCGGGACCAGGCGGCTCTGCGGCGCGCCGCGACGGAAGCCGACGTCGTCGTCGAGAACTTCCTGCCCGGCGACCTCGAGCGCATCGGCCTCGACGCCGCGCACCTGCGCCGCGCGCGCCCCGAACTCGTCACGTGCTCCATCACCGGCTACGGCCAGGACGGGCCGTACGCGGCGTTGCCCGGCTACGACGCCGTGCTCCAGGGTTTCACCGGGCTGATGAGCGTGACCGGCGAGACGCAAGGCCCGGCGCTCAAGGTCGGCGTCGCGCTCATCGACGTGCTGACCGGCGCCCATGCCGCGGCCGCGATCCTGGCGGCGCTCGTGGGCCGGCTGCGCGGGCGCGGCGGCGCGGCGCTCGACGTGGCGCTGTTCGAGGTCGGCGTGGCGTCCATGGTGAACGTCTCGGCCGCGGCGCTGGCGACCGGCGAGCCGGCGCGGCGTCACGGCAACGCGCACCCGCACATCGTTCCCTATCAGACGTTCGAAGCCGCCGACGGCGCGCTGGTGATCGCGGTCGGCAACGACGCGCAGTGGTCGCGTCTGTGCGCGGCGCTCGGGCTCGAAGCGCTGGGCGCCGACGCGGCCTTGGGCGCGAACCCGGGTCGTGTCGCGGCGCGCGCGCGCGTGGTCGGCGCCATCGCCGAGCGCCTGGCGACGCGCCCGCGCGACGCGTGGCTCGAGCGCCTGCGCGCCGCGCGCGTGCCGGCCGGCCCGGTGCGCGAGATGCACGAGGTGGTGCGCGATCCGGCGCTGCGGATGCGCGGGTTCGTGCGCGCGGCCGCGGGGGCGGACGGCGGCGAATCGTTCGCGCTGCCGTGGCGCATCGACGCGGCGCGCCCGCCGCTCGGGCTCGCGCCGCCCGGACTGGGCGAGCACACGGCGGAGTTCCTGCAGCGTTTCGGGTAAGATGCCGCGCGGTCGCCGGAGCGCCGAGGCCGGCGGCCATCCTCGCCCCGGAGTTCCACGCATGCCGTCCGGTTCCACCACCCAGACACTCACGCCCGTCCCGCACGCGCCCGCCGCCGCTCCGGCGTTCGCGGTCGCGCTCGTGGCGCTCGCGCTCGCGGCGTTCGTGGCGCCCGCGCGCGCCGACGTCACGTTCGCGAACTCGGACAGCGTGTACCTCGTGGGCGAGTTCGTGGACCCGGTGTGCCTGTTCCAGCACAACATGCACGGCCTGTCCGCGAAGCAGTGCGCGATGGTGCGCGGGCGCGTCGAGCAGGGCATGGGCTTCCTCGACATCCGCCGCCGGCAGTTCTTCACGGTCGTCGGCCAGAACCACTGGCAGGACCCGCGCGCCGGCTTCCTCGACGCGCTCGGCGAGACGCTCGCCATCAAGGCCCGGGTGTGGTCGCGCGATGGCGCGAACGCCATCGTCGTGAACGGCGTCTATCCGATGGACCGACAGCCGCCCGTGCGCTTCGCGTGGTGGCCGTGGCATCTGGAATGGAGCGTGCCGCTCGGATGCGCGCTGCTCGCGCTGTTCTACTCGCTCGCGGTGACGCGCTGGCGCGCCGCGCTGGGCGGGGACGCTCCGTTCGAGCCGTGGCGCGCGCTGAGCTTCGGAGCGTCGCTCGTCGTGGCCCTCGGTTCGCTGAGCGGTCCGCTGCACGACTTGAGCGATCAGTATCTGTTCTCGACGCACATGATCCAGCACCTGCTGCTCGCTCAGGTGTTCCCGCCGCTGTTCCTGCTCGGCCTGCCACGCTGGCTCGCGCGCTGGCTGACGACACGGCCCTGGGCAAAAGGCGCGTGGCGCTGGGCCTCGGCGGTTCCCGTCGGCTTCGCGCTCTACACGCTCGTGTTCACGGTGTGGCACGTGCCGGCGCTGTACGACCTGATGATGCGCGCCCATCCGTTCCACATCGCGATGCATCTCATGGTCATGGCCACGGCGGTTCTGATGTGGTGGCCCGTGGCCGGTGGTTCCGCGGTCGAGAAGCCGCTGAGCGCGCCGGCGCAGATCTTCTACCTGGCCGTGATCGGGATTCCGATGATGCCGGTCGCCGCGCTCATCACGTTCGCGACGCAACCTCTGTACGAGTGGTACGCGCTCGCGCCGCGCGTGTTCGCGGACCTGTCGGCCGTCGACGACCAGCGTCTGGGCGGCCTCATCATGTGGGTGCCGGGGACGATCTACTGGGTGATTCCGATCACGGTCATCTACTTCCGTCACGCCGAGCGCGAAACCCGAAGCGACGATCCGCTGGCGATTCCCTCGACGCCGTGAGGCGTTCCCGCGCAGGTTGCGCGCGCCCGACGGCGCGTTGCATAGTCGGCGCCATCGACACGGACGAACCCACCTTCATCCCGAGGAGACGCACATGAGTTCCACTCCCGCGCCCGCGCCCGCACGCCGCGGACTCGACGGCGTGGTCGCGGCACAGACGCGACTCAGCCACGTGAACGGCCTGGCCGGCGAACTCATCATCGGCGGCTACGAGTTGAAGGAACTGGCCGGCAAGGTGACGTTCGAGGAGGCGGCCTGGCTGCTGTGGCACGGCACGCTGCCGTCGGCCTCCGAACTGGCCGGGATGCGCCGGGAGATCGCCGGTGAGCGCGCGATCGGCGGCATCACGGTCGACGTGATCCGCGCCGCGAAGAAGGCGCCGCCCATCGACGCGCTGCGCATGGCGTGCGCGACGCTGTCGCTCGAGCTGGAGAGCCCCGACGACATCTCGCCGGCGGCCGACGCGAAGGACGCGATGATGTTGACCGCGCGCTTCCCGACCATCGTCGCCGCGCACACGCGCATCGCGAAGGGCTTGGAGCCGATTCCCGCGCGCGCCGACCTGTCGCTATCCGCGAACTTCCTGTACATGGTGCACGGCAAGGAGCCGGACCCGATCGCCGCGAAGGCGCTCGACACGTACTGGGTGACGGTCATCGACCACGGCATGAACGCGTCGACGTTCACCGGACGCGTGATCGCGAGCACGCGCTCGGACATGGTGAGCGCCGTGACCGGCGCGATCGGCGCGCTCAAGGGCCCGCTGCACGGCGGCGCGCCCGGGCCGGTGCTCGACATGCTGGTGGACATCAAGACCGCCGACAACGCCGAAGCGTGGCTGCGCAAGGAAATGGCGGAGGGCCGGCGCATCATGGGATTCGGTCATCGCGTGTACAAGGTGCGCGACCCGCGCGCCGAAGTGCTGAGCAAGGTCGCCGAGGAGATGGGCCAGGCCCACCTCGAGGACCGCAAGTTGTTCGACCTGGCGCGCAGCGTCGAGCAGACGGCCGTGCGCGTGCTCGAGGAGCTGAAGCCGGGCCGCAACCTCAAGACGAACGTCGAGTTCTTCACCGCGCTCGTGCTGCAGTCCCTGGGGCTCGATCCGCGCACGTTCGTCGCCATGTTCGCGTGCGGCCGCGTGGCCGGCTGGTGCGCGCACGTGATCGAGCAGCACGCCGAGGATCACCTGATCCGCCCGCAGTCCGAGTACGTGGGACCGCGCGGCCTGAAGCTCTCGCGCTGAACGCTGGGGAGCCCGGTCGCGCCGCGGCACGCGGCCGCGAGGCGGCATGAGCGAGGCCGAAGACGCGAAGGCGGAACGCGAGCCGAAAGGCGGCTGGCGCGGTCCGCTCACGCTGCTCGCGTCCGCGTTCGTCATCCTCGCGGCGGGCAGCGGATGGCTCGCGCTGTACCCGCCCGTGCCCGTCGATCTCGGCGGCGTCGAGAACCTCGACGCGCGCGCCGAGCGCGTCAGCATCCCGGTCGGCGCCGGCGATCGTCTCGACGGTTGGCTGCTGCGCGGGCGGAAGGACGCGCTCGTCGTCGTGTTCCACGGCTACGGTCGCGATCACACGCGCGCCTGGCGCTACGGGCAGTTCCTGAACCGCGCCGGATACTCCGTCCTCGCCGCGAACTTCCGCTCGTCGCGCGCGGCAGACCGGATGCCGACGACGCTCGGCTATTACGAGATGGAGGACGCGCGCGCCGAGCTGGACTGGGTCGCGGCGCACCGCGCGCTGGCCGCGCACGGCCTCGCGCTGTTCGGCGAATCCCTCGGCGCGAGCGTTGCGCTGACGCTGGCGTCCGAGCGCCCGGAGGTTCAGGCGGTCGTCGTCGACTGCCCGTTCGCGGACGGGAAGCGCGCCGTCGAGGGCGCGATGCAGCGCTTCTGGCATCTGCCGAAGGAGCCGTTCGCCACGCTCACGCGCTGGGTGGGCGAAGCCATCACCGGGCACGACCCGTACGCGCTCGAGCCGCTCGCCGCGTGCGCGCGACTCAAGGACCGCCCGATCTTCTTCATCCACTCCGTGCACGACGACCGGCTCGGCATCGACCAGAGCGAGGACCTGTGGCGGGCGGCCGGCGCCAAGGACCCGCTGTGGATCGTGCCGGACGGCGGCCACACCGAAGCCTGGCTCCGCCACCGCGTCGAATACGAGCGGCGCGTGACCGCGTTCCTGAACCGCGCGCTCGCGCCGGGACGACGGTGAGCGCGGAGATCCGGATCGGCACGCAGGGCTGGGCGTATCCCGACTGGCTCGGGGCGTTCTATCCGCCGGGCGCGAAGCAGCAGGACTTGCTGCCGTTCTACGCCGAGGTGTTCGACACGGTCGAGCTGGACACCACGTTCTACGGCGCGCCCAAGCCGGCGATCGCCCGTTCGTGGGAGAAACGCGTGCCCGCGGGCTTCCGTTTCGCCGCGAAGCTGCCGCGCGCGATCACGCACGACGCGCTGCTGCGCGACGCGGCGCCCGAGTTCGCCGAGTTCCTGCGCGCGCTGGAACCGCTCGGCGCGAAGCTCGGGCCCTTGCTCGCGCAGATGCCGGCGGAGTTCGAACGGACCACCGAGAACGTGGCCGCGCTGCGCGCGTTCGCGCGCCTCAACCCCAAGGACGCGAAGCTTGCGATCGAATTCCGCCACGCGTCGTGGCACGTGCCCGAGACGTGGGCGACGTTGCGCGAACTGGGGCTGGCCGTGGCCTGGACGTCGTGGCGCGTCCTGCCGCACGTGAGCGAGGTGACGGCGGACTTCCTGTACCTGCGCTGGCTCGGCGATCGGCGCGACGTCACGGTGTTCGACCGCGTGCAGATCGATCGCAGCGAAGAGTTCGCGGCGTGGGAGCCCGACGTCCGGCGCGCGCTGCCCGAGGTGCGCGAGGTCTACGGCTACTTCAACAACCACTGGGCCGGCCACTCGCCGGCCAGCGCGAACGAGATGAAGGAGCGCCTCGGGCTCGTCGCCGTCGACCCGAAGGCGCGCTGGCGGCAGGGGGAGATGTGGTGATGAAGAGAAGGAAGAAGCGCACGAGGACCGGTACGAGTACGATCGCTGGCCCCCCACTCAGCTACGCGGACTTTGTTGATGGCCTTGCACCCCTAGAGTCATTTGATGCCCGCGCCTTCGATGCCGACGATCTCCATTCTGACGGGCTGTGCAATCTCGTTCTTGCCCTGGCCCTCGCGTACAATGACCTGCGCGATCTTGGCATGGCCCTTCACCTGATGAACGGCGTGCCTCAGCCCCCGATAGCCATTACCACCGAGCGTGGGCAGTACTCCGCTGTCGCTGTTCACCTGCAACGGCTTCTTGCAAGTCACGTCAACGAGCTGTTGATGCTGATTCATGATCAGCGAGCGATCGTTGAGAGCCCTGAATTCGGGAATCTGACGAAGCAGCTGAGCGCGAGAAGTCGCAATGCTTGGACTGGCGTTGTAGATGCCGCCCTCAATCGCTCGACCTCGGGGGCAATCGGGAAGACCCTCACGCGAATTCGGAACAAGATTGGGTACCACTACGATCCCGACGAATTGGCCAGAGGCTTTCGCAGCGTATTTGGAGGTGGAGAGTCGTGTCCCGTGCCGCTAGTTTCTCGAGGTGGTCAGATGATCTCATCTCGCTTCTACTTTGCGGATGCGGCGGCCCTCGAGTACATGAAGCACGTTGCCAACGGGGAGGAGGCCCGAGCCTTCCTCGAGTGGCGAAGCCCACTGCCTCAGCACGTGAACTTGGCGCTCTATGAGCTCGTGACAAGATTCATCCAGCTGCGCGGCTTTGCCTGGCGAGCGTCTATTCGCGCAGAATGACGTCAATCGCGGATGTGCAAGTCATTTTGCAGGGAGCGTGTCCGTGCACGTAAGAAGTGTCGTCGTGCGTAATTTCAAACGGTTCAGCGACCTCACGATTGAGGACATCCCAGCCACTGCGCGCTTGGTTGTGCTCGTGGGCCCAAACGGGTCCGGGAAGTCGTCTCTATTCGACGCCTTCATGGTGTGGCACGGGCTGAATGGCCGAGGCGCGATGTACGAGTCGACCTATCACGACAAGGTCGGATTCCCGATAGAGCCCAGTTGGGCAGGCAAGATCAGAGTCGAGTTCCATGAAGGACACCCCTTGCCGCCGACAGAGCGGAGAGATCTCTTTTACTTCCGTTCACCGTATCGCAATCAGTCGGACTTCAGTGCCGAGGGTATTCAGCGAGTCGCTGACCCCCTCGAGGAGCAACGATTTCGGCGGATGATAGACAGCGACATCAGCGTGGCCGCGAACTACCGTCGAGCCGTCTCGGCTGCGGTTGGGGCAGTGTTCGATCCGAAGAACGATGAGGCACGTGTGACGGAGGTTCGTGAGACACTTGTTGGGCCCATTAGGGACTCAATGTCGAGGGTCTTTGGCGATCTTAGGCTGGCTGGACTCGGAGACCCGTTGGGCGTAGGAACGTTCGTATTCGACAAGGGTGCAAGTGCTGGCTTTCTCTACAAGAATCTCTCGGCCGGCGAGAAGGCGGCCTTCGATCTGCTGCTAGATCTACACATCATGCGCACAACCTTTACGGATACCGTGTACTGCATTGACGAGCCTGAGTCGCATCTGCACGCGACGCTGCAGAGCGCTCTCCTAGCGGAGATGCGAGGCATCCTGCCAGATCGCAGTCAGCTTTGGATCGCGACCCACTCTGTGGGGATGCTTAGAGCAGCCCAGGAGCTGTGGGCCGAAGACAGAGGAGGCGTGGTCTTCCTCGACTTCATGGGTCGCGACTTTGACGCTCAGGTAACGATGCGACCCGCCGCCGTCAATCGCCAACTCTGGAAGCGGCACTTTGACGCAGCTATTGGCGACATCGCCGAACTCGTCGCTCCGGACCACGTCATCCTTTGCGAGGGAGCAAAGGCGGGCAAAGGTGATCGAGACGAATTCGACGCTCGTTGCTATCGCGCGATCTTCGGCGAGTCGCATCCAGACGTGGAATTCATTTCCGCCGGAAACCATCATGAGGTTGCGGGCGATCTCCGAGGGTTGGCAGCTGCACTAACAGGGCTTCTGTCGGGCATTATCGTGACACGCTTGTTGGATCGAGACGACATGTCGCCTGTCGAGATTGCTCAACTTGAGGAGCGTGGCGTCAGAGTGTTGCCCAAGAGACATCTTGAGGCCTATCTCCTTGATGACGCCGTGCTGGAGGAGCTCTGCAGAGACTTGGGTCATGTGGAGCTCATCGACAAGGTTCTGGAGATCAAAGAGAGCGCCCTTGCGGACTCGCGTGCGGCGGGGAGGCCACTGGATGACCTCAAGGCCGTCAAAGGACAGGTGTACGTAGGGCTCAAGAAGATCCTGCCGCTCTCGGGCCGCGGCAACTCAGCGGACGCATTCTTGAGCGACACGCTCGCACCCCTCATGCCTCGCGCCGTGAACCTTTACAAGGAACTTGAAGACGCTGTTTTTGGAGCGCTCACGCCGCCCGGAACATGAAGTACACCGCGCCCACCATGCACAGGGCGGCCCACAGGTAGTCGAGCTTGAGCGGCGCCTTCATGTAGAACATCGAGAACGGCACGAACACGGACAGCGTGATCACCTCCTGCAGGATCTTGAGCTGCGGGAGGGAGAGCCGCGTGTAGCCGATGCGGTTCGCCGGCACCTGGAGCAGGTACTCGAAGAACGCGATGCCCCAGCTCGCGAGCGCGGCCGTGAACCACGGCCACGAGTGCAGCCGTTTCAAGTGCGCGTACCACGCGAACGTCATGAACACGTTCGAGCACACGAGGAGCAGCACGGTGCGGGTGAGGACGGACACGACGGGAACTCCGGGGCCCTGGGGCCGGCGCTACCGGCCTTCGCCCTTCGCGCCTTCGCGGCCGGTCACGGTCTGGATGGCGCGCACCGCGGCTTCGCGCGCCGCGTCGATCTGCGCTTCCGGTCCGGACAGGTAGAGCCGCCCGTACGCGCCGAACAGCGATGCGTCGATGAGCTTGACGCGCGCCGCCTTGAGCGCCTCGTTCGCGGCGAACGCGACGTAGCCGGCCGGCTCGGTCTCGAAGATGTACAGCGACTCGCCGGCCAGCAGCATGTCGCCGTAGCGCGTCTTGTTGATGACCTGGGCGTGATACGGCTCGACCGCGCGGATGATCTGATCCGACACGACGCGCGGCTTCACGCGATCGGTCTCGCCGATCCCGAGATGCGCGAGCACGGCCTGGCCACCGAGCATCACCTGGCCCTTGTCGCGGTGGTGGATCTCGAGCAGGCCGAACGCGCGCTCGACGACCATGATGGCCGGCGTGGCCTGCGTGGCCTTGAGCGCGACGTCGGTGATGCGGTTGATGATGAGCCCGGGCGCGGTCTCGATGAACATCGACGCGTCGCCGGGCACGGGCAGGAAGCCGCGCGCGGTCGTGCCGATGAACGCCGCGAGCTGCGGCTGCAGCGAATCGAGAAAGATGTACGTGCGGAGCGTGACGTCGGCCATGGTCGCGCACCTTAGCGGGGGCTCCGGTCGCGCGCAAGCACCGTTGACCCTGGCGCGGCGCGCCGCCTAGAGTGCGCAGCGTGCCCCGCCTCCGGCCACTCCCCGTGCTCGTCGCGATCGGCGCGTTCGCGCTGATCGTGCGCGTCGCGTGCCTGCCCGCCGTGTCCGAGTCCAACCTCACGCCGGACGGCGCGCGGTTCCTCAACATCGCGCGCTGCATCACGCGCGGCCAGGGCTTCTCGACGCCGGAAGCGTGGCCGGCGTGGATGGCGCCCGAACGGCTGCCGATGCCCGAGACGTTCAAGGAGCCGGGCTATCCGTTCGCGATCGCCGCGCTCGCGGGTCTGGGCGTACCGCTGTTCGCGGCCGGCCAATGGATCTCGCTGCTCGCCGGACTGCTGTTGCCGTTCATCGTCTACGCGCTCGGGCGGCGCCTGCACGCGGATCCCTGGGTGGCGCTGGCGGCG
>Ga0310810_10010384_pt1 | contig 10837 bp, 8 predicted proteins | sample NCmetagenome_FD_207641 | JGI IMG/M metagenome (GOLD analysis project Ga0310810, IMG submission 207641) | Soil microbial communities from experimental microcosm in Duke University, North Carolina, United States - NC | ecosystem: Engineered > Artificial ecosystem > Soil microcosm > Unclassified ... | reverse complement strand
GCGCCCTTGACGTTGTCGCCCGCGACATTGAGCGACACCGCGCCGGCGTCCTTGGCCATCGCGCGCGCGGCCATCACCAGCCAGGCATTCTCCTGGGTGGAGGTGTACGGCGCGCGCGCCCTCGCCTGCTCGATCTTGGCGACCGCGTTGACGATGGTCGGCCGCGAACCGCCGGCTTCGCTCGCCAGCGTCACCAGGGCCGCGGCATCGCGCAAGGTCGAGCCGTAGTCTTCGCGGCTGAACATCTCGGTCTGCGCCGGCGGCTTGAGATCGTCGAGCGCCGACTTGTAGACGCGTTCGGCCCGCACCCGGTCACCGAGCAGACCGAGCGCCGCCGCGACCTGCGCCTTGGCGATCGGCGTGCCGACATCGTCGAGCTTGGCGTCGGCAAGATAACGCAGGTCGCCGAGCGGAGCCGAGCCGTTTCGCGCCAGCACATAGAGCGCGTAGGCGAGATTGCGGGCGCCGTCCTTGGACGCGTCGGGCGCGGCGCCGACGATGTTGCGCAGCCGGTCGAGCGCCAGCTTGAACGCCGTGTCGGGCACCGCAAACCCGCGCTCCTTCGCCCGCGTCAGGAAGTCGGTGACGTAGGCGTCGAGCCAGGCGTCGTCACCGCCGACACCCCACAGGCCGAACGAGCCGTTGGACGACTGCCGCGCCAGCACGCGGTCGATGGCGTCGCGGATGCGCTGGTCGATGGCGTCGTCGAGCGCCAGATGAGCGGCGCTGGCGAGCTCATTCACATAGAGCAGCGGCATCGCCCGGCTGGTGATCTGCTCGGAGCACCCGTACGGATAACGGTCGAGCGCCTTGAGCAGACTTGCCGCATCGAGCGCGGTCGAGACGCCGACCGATAGCGACACGCCGCCGGTTCCCGGCACGAGATCGGCGAACAGATCGTTCGACAGCGTCAAGCTCTCGCCCTTGGCGATCGGTTTCACCGTGCGCCGCGCCAGCACCTGGGTCGCGGGCTTGACGTTCATCACGTAGCTCCGCTCCAGCGCGAAGCCGCCCGGCCCCTTGATGGCAACCTTGACGGTCGCGGGGCCTGCGCCCGATGCACTCAGCGGCACCACCACGCGGTCGCGCTGTTTGGCGCGAAGCTGGATGCTTTTCGGTGCGTCGCTGCCGATGGCAACAGGACCTTCGGCGCTGGCTTCGATGCTGTAGGCTCCGGCGGCACCCTCGACGTTGTCGATGTCGAGATTCATCGTGCTTTTGTCGCCGGTGAGCAGGAAACGCGGCAACGTCGCCGTCAGCACCACCGGATCGCGCACGGTGACGTCGCCGACGGCCTTGCCGACCTTGTCGCTGCTCCAGGCCACCGCCATGACGCGGACAGTGCCGGCGAACGCCGGGATGTCGAACGCCACTTCGGCCTGGCCGGATCGCACCTCGACGATGCCGGAGAACAACGCGAGTGGCGCTTGCGTCGGTGGGCTACCGCTGAGTTCGGCGCCTCCGTCGCCACCGGTCTTGATCTGGCCGCGCGTGCCCTGCATGCCGTCGATCAGTTGACCGTACAGGTCGCGCACCTCGGCGGAGAGCTGGCGCTGGCCGAGATAATAGTCGTCCGGCGCCGGCGGCTTGTAGTTGGTCAGGTTGAGAATGCCGACATCGACCGCGGCGACGACGACGCGGGCGGAATCGAGCATTCCGAGGCCATCGATCTTGATCGGCACGCGCAGCGTCGAGTTCGGACGCAGCAGCGCCGGCAGTTGCATGTCCATCGCCAGCGTGTGCGCCTTCTTGTCGATCGAGAACCACTGAACGCCGATTGAGCGGCCGGGCATACGCTGCGCCTGCGCATCGAGCGGTCGGCGGAGCGTCGCCACGACGTAAGCGCCAGTGCCCCAGTCCGAACCGACGGGGACTTTAATCTGCGCGGTGCCAGCGGTGACGTCCTGGGTGATCGAACTCAGGAGCTTGTCGCCCAGCACGTTGAGCGTCACGCGCCCTGCTGTGCGCGCCACCACGGCGACAGTCATCTGCTCGCCCGGTTTGTACTCCGGCTTATCGAGCGCGATCTCCAGCATGTCCGGCGTGTCGGCGGTCGCCTCGGTGTACCAGCCGGCGTCGAAACCGATCGACGTCGCCGGCCCATCCGGATCGGCGCTCGACACCTCCAGGCGGTAGCGGCCCCATTGCACCGGCACCGATATGCGCGCGGGCTTGTCCGTCGCGGCATCGACACGGCCATCGGCGATCCTGCGGGTGCGCTTGATCGGCTCATAGCCCCAGCGGCCGTCGCGGCGATACCACTGGTAGCGCGACTCGACCTTGAGCACCTCGTAACGCAGGCCCTGCCCCGCCAGCATCTTGCCGTCGGGTGCGACCAGCGCGACATCGAAGGTCGCGTTCTCGCCTTCGCCGAGCGAGCGCCCGGAGAACAGCGGCTTGACGCCGATCATGTTGCTGGTGGCAGCCACCGGCAGCGAAATGGTGCGCTCGACCGCGCGTCCGCCGGCTTCAGCAAGCCGCACGATCACCTTGGCCTCCAGCGGACGCGACGTCGCCGGCGCCTTGTCGAGCGTCACCTCGAAGCTCGCCTTGCCCTTTTCGTCGGTCGACGGCAGATCCTCCAGCGCCTTGCGGGTGGTCTCAACTTCTTCGTCGGACAGGCCAAACCGGTAGCCGGCGAGTCCCGGCCGCTCCTTGGCCGGAGCGATCACCATCTCGCCTTCGAGATCGAGCGCCGACGCCGGCGCGCCGTAGAGATAGCGTCCGTCGACGCTGAGCTTGGCCGGCTTGTCGCTGGAAATTTTCGGTTCGGCTGCGGTCAAATCAAATTCCAGGCGGTCGGGCACATAGTCCTCGACCAGGAAGGTCGTCTCGCCGACGGCGGGACGCTTCGGATCGGTGAACGCGCGCACACGCCAGGTGCCGGTCGAGGCGGCGGAGTTGATCGGCACATCGAGCGCATGGCCGCCGACGCCCTGATCGGGGACCGCGACGCGGCGGTATTCGATGCCATCCGGCCGCTCAACGACCAGGGTCAGCGGAATGTTGGTTGCAGCGGCGCCCTGCGCATCGCGCAGCAACGACATGACGTGCACCGTTTCGCCGGAGCGATAGACGCCGCGCTCGGTGTAGACGAAGGCGTCGAGCCCTGTGATCGCCGGGCGGCCGGTGACGCCGCGGTCGCTTAGGTCGAACGCCGGGCCCTTCAAATTGAGGAAGGCGTAATCGCCCTTCGCATCGGTCGCCACCAGCATGGCCGGTGACATCGCGCCCTCGCCGCGCGACAACCCCGCTTCGAAGGCGATGCGGCCGGCGGCGTCGGTCTTCTTGGTCGAGAGGATTTCGTTGCCGCGCGACATCAACCGCACTTCGACTTGAGCCTTCGGCTCGGTGGTGGCCAGCGAATTGACGAACACATTGATGCCGTCGGCGCCCGAGTACGCCGCCAGGCCCATGTCGGACACGATGAACCACTGCGTCGACATGTCGTCGTAGCTGTCGGCGGAGGTCGTGCCTTTGGCGACCGCCGTCATCGCGTAGACGCCGGGCGCCATGTCGGGGATCGCCTGATCGACCGGGAACGCGGTGGTGATCTCGGCATTGAGCGTCTGCTCGACCGCGAGTTCGCCGCTCCACACCTTGACGCCGCGCTCGTCGGCCAATCGCTCAAGCTGATAGGGATAGAGATTGCGCTGGAAGTCGCGGCCGAGCACGGTCTCGATCAGGTTGCGGTCGCTGATGCGGTAAACCGTGATGTCCACCGCCTTGGTGTTGACGCTGACCACCGGGATGCCGCGCTGGCCGGTGCGCGGCAGCACGTAGGCCTTGCCGGCAAAGCGCGCCATCGGCTTGCGGTCACGCACGTAGATCGTCAGGTCCGCCGACTTCGCCAAGGTCTCCTTGACCACTGACGGCAGGCCCGCGCGCAAGGTCACGCTGTAGCGTTCGCCGTGCTTGAGTCCTTCGACGCAAAGCTGCTTGTCGTCGGCGGAGAGCGCGAGCTTGTCGACGCCCGCCACCGCGACGAACGGCGAGAAGTCGGTGCGCTTTTCCGGCAGTGCTTCGGAGAACTGGAAGCAGGCGCGCGGCGACGCCGAATCCGCGTCGATCGAGTAATCGAGCATGCGGAAGCCGTGGTCCTCGCGCATCTTTTCGTAGAGCGCGCGGATATCGGCGGTCTCGCGAAGTTCAAGAGAGAGCCGCAGCGCGTCGAGCGACGGACGCCAGATCTGGCGGTCGCCGAAGCTCCGCCCGACGATAACGAGGGCATCCGCCTCCTCGCCGCGGTTCTTGGCGCGCTGATAGGCGATGTAAGCGGCGGTGCCGGCGCGCTCCAGCATGGCGGTGCGGTCGCGGTCGATGACGACGCGGATCTGCTGGATGGCGCGCGACAGGCGCAGCCACGTCGCGCCGTCGTCCGGCGCCTGCGCAATGATCTGGCCAAGAATGACGATGCCGCTGCGGACATCGTTCTTCTGAAATGCCGCATCTGCGTCGCGGCGCAGCTGCGCTACCGGCTTTGCGACGGCGCCGGCGTCGTTCTTGATCTCGGCTTCGAGCTTGATGGCGGCTTCGTCGAGTTCGCTGCGCTGGAATGCCTTGCCGGCGGCAACCGCCGGGATGGAACTCAGTGCAATAGACGCAATGGTGACGAGCGCGGCAATCAGGCCGACGCGGACATGCGCGAACATGGGCTTGGTTCCTCCTCCCCCTCCGGCGGAAATTCCGGGGGGCGACCATCCAAGCACAATCCTGAATCGTGTCCGAGTCGTGACGGAGCCTGGGCGAAGCTTTGTCGCGCTCCCACCCCTTTCCGGTTCATCCTGCCGGTGAAATTCCTGGCCCTTTTCCACCGGATGGCCGCCCCAGCGACCGCAATCGTCTGGGATATGGTATGTCATGCATCGGCGTGTGCGGGGGCTTTCGGCTCTTCGGACGCGGCGCGGCCCCGTAGCTCAGTTGGATAGAGCATCAGCCTTCTAAGCTGAGGGTCCCTGGTTCGAATCCAGGCGGGGTCGCCAGTCTTTGCTGCATCCGGGTTGCACATCAGGATTTCGACGCAATGCTCCCCGCGTCTTTTATGCCGTTTTCCCCTGGCTGCGCCACGGCAATGTGAGCTGCATGTCAAAATCGTTGGCGTCCAGTGGGCTCACATCATCGAGGCCGAAACGCGCCGGCGCTGTTATCCCAGGCTCAACCCGAAGAAACGTGCCGAACAATCGGTCCCAGAAGGAAAACACATCGCCGTAGTTGCGGTCGCACTCGCTTCGCTGAGCGGAATGATGAAATCGATGCAGTGTGGGCGTCATCACGACGACGCGGGCACCCCGCTCCACGATGCCGGGAAGACGAATGTTTGCGTGCGTCAACAGGCTCATGATGATCTGGGCCGTTTCATAGGCCGCGAGGATCACCGGCGGCAGGCCGGACATCACGACAAACGGAATGGCGAACAGCACCATCGCAATCGCTTCGAAGGGGTGGAAGCGCAACGCCGACGACGCGTCGAGATGAACGTCGCAATGATGTACGCGATGTACTCGCCAGAGCAGTGGCACCGCGTGGGCGCAGCGATGAAATGCATATTGGATTAAGCTTCGGACCAGCAGTACGGCAAGGACCGCGAGCCAAGCAGGGCAAGCCGCGAGATTCAGAAGACCGACGCCCCGGTCCTCCGCCCAGATGGCCGCCAGCACCGTCATCGCCGGCACCAGGGAGAAGATTAGGCCGTTGAGAATTCCCAGGCCGAAGTTGGTTGACCAGCGGCGCTTGCGGTCTGGGTCGATGCTGAACGCGGGCCACAGCGCCTCGACCACGCAGAGAGCTGCGATCAAGCTCCAAAAGGTCAGGAACCACGCATGTTCATGAATGAAGTCGCGCACCTTTGGCAGCTTCTCCGCTCGTTTCGGGGCGTTCGTGTTGGCCGATCTTGCGATGCTCGTTCCAGGCTTTATCCCAGATCAGTCTCCAGTCGATACTGGCGTCCACCGGACAATCCGCCGGATCGGCCAACACAACGGCCGTCTTGACGGGCAAGTAGCGGCTCGCGCCGACAACGTTGAGCACAGCATGCCGCAGCCACTCGACGAACATCGGCACCCGGGCCTGCGCCGGCCATGTTCCATCCAGATAGACAAAGCGATGGGCGTAACCCGCTGTCGCGATGCGATCGAGGTAGGGCAGCGCCTCATAGTTCAACGATAGCGGCATGACAACCGAGGATTGGGCGCACTGCGGCCGTTGAAAATACACTGCGTTGGAAAGAACACGCGGTGGCTTCACCGGACTCTCCCGTAGCGTCAGACCGTTCTCGCGCAGCAGCGTCTCGATCGCGCCGCCGATGTCGAAGGAACCCACGAGCGCGTCGCGGCTGATAACCGCCTGATGGCGAAGACTGACTGTCGCCAGTACCGTCAAAACCAACCCAATTCGCACCAGCACCGATGTCATAACCGGCTGCCTCGGGGTCTCGCCGACCAGAACGCGATCAGCAGCATCACGGCGGTCGTGAAATAGCCATACATTGGCGCGCCTGGGCCTTCATGCCAGAATTGATACGACTCGGCACTGAACGCCAAGAGGCACAGCCGCGCATCGTTCAAGATAATCATGGCGGCGCTCGCCATCGCGATCGCGGCCAAGTCGCGACGGGTCCATCTCGTTCTCACAAACATTGCCGCTGCCGCGCAGGCAAGCACCGCCGTCGATAGGTTCTGGAATGACGAGCAAGCTCCGACGATCGATACGGCGTGATCTGCTGACGCGCGGAATGTCGTGTCGTTCCACACAATTTCCGGATTCACCAGCATGATCAGAATGCCGACAAGCGCCGCATCGGCGCGAAGGAACTCTGGTGTTAGAAGCTGAAATACAATCGGGCCCCACACCAACTGAGCCGAGACTGCCAGCAGTACGGCGCCAGCGCTCGCGAGCTGCTCGTCGTTGCGGTAGAGCGTCAGCAAATACAGCCCCATCACCGAGGCCAAAAATCCAATTGCAAACCGATAGGCGATGAAGCTCGACACCAACACGGCGCACAGCATCGCTACTGCAATGCACCAGTCGTAAACCGACGCGCTCGCCCGGCGGTCGCTCGCATTCACGCGATACAGCACGACATAGCAGGCAAACCAATAGACAAGGTTCTGCGCCGCGAGGTCGGTCACGAACGCGGAGAAGGAGCTCAGATTGATGAGCTGGACCGCCTGGTTGGCGAAAAGGCAGCCGGCGATCCAAAGAAACAACTCGCGACGGGCAATGGGATGCGCGCTGGCCGCCGAGGACGTGCCCGGAGCAATCGTTGCGAGACGGTCCAATCTCAGCCCTGCGATCCGATGATTTATCGCTTGACCGGGTCCCGGACGCCAAACCACGATCACGCTGCAGCAGCGCCGAGGAAGTTTATCGGCGCGTCCTGAAATGCTTAACCAAGCGATATCCGCCGTACGCCACACCGGCAGCAAGAAGGCCATAAGGTCCGAGAACCCCGGCGAGCGGCGCCGGTATCGGTGCGCCGGCCAGCGCCGGTGGGGAAGTGCTGATCAGTGCCACGAGCCCGGCGAGTGCCAGCGTGGCGTCGACGGCAAAAGCATGCATCTTTCTCATAGGTATCCCCGGCACACGCAACCGAGCGAGTATATTTCGACGCGAGTTACCGATCAATAAAGCCACGCAAAGCCGGTGCGCCAATGTGCGACGCCCGGATCAATACTGCCTCGGCGGCGGCGCTCCGCCGAACTTGAATGCAAGTCCCGCACGCACCGCGTGCTCGGTGAGGCGGTGGTGTTCGGTCAAGCCCGGAAATGCCGGTGCTGGATTGTAATTGAACTCCCCGAAGTCGGCATAGCGATACTCGATGCGCCCGGTGAAATTGCCGAGGAACGCGTACTCCACGCCGAATCCGCCGGTGATACCTCCGGAGATGTCCGAAAAGCTCGTCTGGATGCCTGCCGGAAGGTCGAGGTACGAATGACGGACGCTGGCCGCCCCGCCGCCGCCCGTTGCGTAATACAAGGTCCGGTCGATGGCATAACCAACCCGGCCGCGAAGCGATCCTTGCGCACGTGTGCGCACATGATAGGTGTCTCCGGTCGGATCCAAATAGGGGATCGTGTCGCTAAGGTCCGCCCATTCGCCATCCAGCTCGGCGCCGATAACCCACGGCCCGGCAATCTGCCAATTACAACCGATAAAGCCACCGGCCTTTATGCCATCGGGCTGGCCCCTATCATTCGGCGAACGGACCGGTATTGCTCCGGTGGCAATGACCCGCTCGGTATCCGCGTCACGCTGCAACGCGTAGCCGACCTGTGCGCCGATGTAACAACCCGACCAGTTGTACGGCGCTGCCACATACTGCGACTTGACTGGCAAATCCGCGGAATACGCGGCCCCGGCACCTACGATGAGCGCCGCGCCCGCCAACAAGAACGCCCGCATGACCACCCCTCCGCCACTACGCTGGACCCTCAGAGGTAAAGGTTAGCACAGGGAATTTCGGAGACGCTGTATCAATCCAGCAACAATGCACACGAATCGAGGGTGCCCAAGCATGCGAGAACACATGCCAGACTTGGCTTATGGCGGGCTTGGGCACATCAAAATGGGCCCGGACGAACCGTGCGGTTATTCGGATGCCAGCGGGGGCGCGGCGACCGGCACCAATGCCGTGTCAGAGGTCCGGCGCACGGCACTCAGCCGCCGAGCCGCTTCCGCGTACCAGGGCTCGTTCTGAAAGTTCAGCTTTCGCAAGGACTTAGCGCTCCCGCGCTTGGCGCTCCGCGAGCCTTTTTCAGTCTTCTTACGCACTCGATCGCGACTTGGCATCGTTACACCTCACCTGGGGCGCAAAATAAAAGCCTTTGCCGGCGTTCGGCAAGCCTGAATCGGGAAACACGGTTTCCGGAATGGCAGCCAAGCCGTCTAGGGATAGCCCGGGAACGTGCCGTGGGACCCGAAACCCCAGTAGTTGCGAAGGGTGCCCTTGGGCCAGGTCTTGGGAACCTGAGGCCGGTCCTGGTGCCAGGGCCGGGGGTCGAAATAGCCCAGGGCCTCGTCCTTGATCTGGTCCATTTCGCAGAACAGCTCGACCCGGACGTTGTCGGCGTTGCGGTGATAGGCGGCAACGTTGTGGCCGATGATGTGACGCCCCGGCCCCCACACCAACTCGATCTTGTGTTTCCCGAGGAAATCGCAGGCGCGATGGATCTCCGGCCAGTCCTTCACCTCGAAGGCGATGTGGTGAAGCTGCGGCTTCTCATCGACCACGAAATTGACGGTGTGGTGGTCGACACCACAGCGCAGGAACGCGAAGGTGTCGTCTCGCCAGTCTGACACCCGGAAGCCCAGCACGTCAGTGTAGAACTTCACCGCCTTCTGCACGTCCGCGACACGATGCGCGACGTGGCCGAGCTTGAGCGGCGTGATGGTGGCCTGCCGGCCATCGTCCTTGGCGAACAGGTAGTCGGAATAGAGATCGATTGCCGTTCCCTTGATGTCGGTGAAGACGAGCGCCCGCGCAGCCCCGGGCGAAACGCCGTTTCTCAGCTCGCTCTTGATGCCATGCGCGGATAGCTCCTTGGCGTAGGCCGCAAAGTCGGCGTCGGGCGCCACCTGAAACGAAAGCCGTGTCAGCTCCGCCCGATCGCCCTTCTCCAGCGCGATGGCCTCGAGCCCGGTGCGAGTCGCCAGGAACGCGCGGCTTTTGTCGCGTTCGGTGACGATCAGCCCAAGCACGTCGGAATAGTACTCGACCTGCCGCTCAAGGTCGGGAGTGGTGAAGGTGGCGTGGCCGACCCGGACAACGTTGATCATCTCAACCGCCGATCTTGTGCGCCCTCACCTGAATCTTCAACTCACCGAGCTGCGGCAACGACCGCATCGTCACCGTGTCGCCGGGCTTCACCGGACCGACGCCCTCCGGCGTGCCGGTGTAATAGAGGTCGCCCGGATAGAGCGTGTAGAACTTCGAGGCGAACTCGATCAGCTTTGGAATGTCGAAGATGAGGAAGCTGGTGTTGCTGTCCTGCCGCTTCTCGTCGTTGACATGCAGAGTGAACGGCACGTCAGCGGGGTTGGGCAATTCGTCGGCGGTGATCATCCACGGCCCGAGCACGGTGTAGCCGTCGATCGATTTGCGGAAGCTACGATCCTCTTGCCCGCGCGCGGTCATGTCGAAGCCGAGCGAATAGCCCGCAATATATTCGTAGGCTTTCTCCTTCGGGATATCGCTGCCCTGCTTGCCGATGATCAGCACGAGCTCGGCCTCGTGGTCGTTGCGGCGGTCGGGGAAGCGCATCGGGATTCCCTCCGAGGGACCGACCAGTGAGGTGTTGGCCTTCAGAAAGATGCCGGCCTTCTCGATATCGGGCGAGAACCGCGCCAGACCCGGAACGGTGTCGCGGAACTTCTGCATCTCCTCAATATGCTTGGCGTAGTTGGTCGGCGCCGCCATGATTTTCGGCGGCTTGGCGACCGGAGACAAAAGCTTCACCTGCGAGATCGGTTTTCCGGGCGCTGACTTCGCCATCTGATCGAGCTTGTCGCGCCATTTCGGCAGTGCCGCCACCACCGGATCGACCTTGGCCGCGTAAGGCGTGGAGTTCCGGATCTCGGTCTGCGCCTGGGTCACGTCGTGGACCTGATCTCCGATCACCACCCCGAGCCGGTCATCGTCATATCGACAAAGCTTCATCGTCACTTTCTCCCAAAGGCGCCGCGGCGCATGAATTTCAGCTTAGCGCGGACCGGCCCGGTGTTGGAATGCCGGTTACAGCACGAAATCCTTGTTGTTCTCCAGGCCGAACAGCATGGAGCCGAAGCTCTTGCCCGCCTGCTCGAATTGATTGGAAATGTGCTGACGGCCGACCGCGATGTC
>Ga0310810_10010383_pt1 | contig 10837 bp, 12 predicted proteins | sample NCmetagenome_FD_207641 | JGI IMG/M metagenome (GOLD analysis project Ga0310810, IMG submission 207641) | Soil microbial communities from experimental microcosm in Duke University, North Carolina, United States - NC | ecosystem: Engineered > Artificial ecosystem > Soil microcosm > Unclassified ... | reverse complement strand
CGACGAAGAACCCGCCGCACAACCTGCGCGAGGTCATCGACGGGCTGACCGCGCTCATCGACGATCCGGACATCACGGTCGATGGGCTCATGAAACACATCCCGGGTCCGGATTTCCCGACCGCGGGAACGATCTACGGGCGACTCGGCGTGCGCGAGGCGTACCTCACGGGGCGCGGCAAGGTCGTGGTGCGCGGCAAGGCCGAAATCGAGATCATGGAAGGAGAGCGCGAGGCGATCATCATCGACGAGCTCCCGTTCCAGGTGAACAAGGCGCGGCTCGTCGAGGACATCGCGACGCTCGTGAAGGACAAGAAGATCGAAGGCATCTCGGCGCTCCGGGACGAGAGCGATCGACACGGCATGCGCATCGTGATCGAGCTCAAGCGCGACGCGATGGGGATGGTCGTGCTCAACCATCTCTACAAGCACACGGCGCTCCAGAGCACGTTCGGCGTGATCCTCCTCGCGATCGTCGGCAACCGCCCGCTCGTGCTGACCCTGAAGGAGATGTTGCACCACTACCTGCAGCACCGGCGCGAGGTGACGATCCGTCGCTGCCGCTACGAGCTGCGCAAGGCCAAGGAGCGGCTGCACATCCTCGAGGGCTACCTCAAGGCGCTCGATCAGCTCGACGCGATCATCGCGCTCATCCGCGCCAGCGGGACGCCGGACGAGGCGCGGGACGGTCTGGTGTCCACGTTCGCGTTCAGCGAGATCCAGGCGCAGGCGATCCTCGATCTGCGGCTCCAGCGTCTGACCGGCATGGAGCGCCAGAAGATCGAGGAGGAGCACGCGGGGCTCGTCGCGCGCGTGAAGGAGCTCGATGAGATCCTCGGCGACGCCGCGAAGCTCCTGGCGCTCATCCGCCGCGAGCTCGTCGCGATCAAGGAGAAGTACGGCGACGAGCGTCGCACGCGGTTCACCGAAGCGACGGGCGAGGTCTCGATCCACGACCTGCTCACCGACGAGAGCCAGGCCGTGACGTTGTCCGTCGCCGGCTACGTGAAGCGCACGTCGCTCACCGAGTACCGCGAGCAGCGGCGCGGCGGCTTCGGCACGAAGGGCATGAAGACGCGCGAGGAGGACAGCGTCCGCGAGATCTTCATCGCGAACACGCTCACCGATCTCCTCGTGTTCACGCGCAAGGGCCAGGTCTACAAGCTGCCCGTGCACGAGATCCCGGCCGGTGGGCGCGACTCGCGCGGCAAGCCGATCGTCAACCTGGTGCCGCTCGAGCCCGAGGACTCGGTGGCCGCGGTCATCAGCATCGACGGCTTCACCGAGGACCAGGACGCGCTCTTCTGCAGCCGGCACGGTCTCGTGAAGCGCACGCGGCTCAGCGAGTTCGTGAACATGCGCACGACCGGACTGCGCGCGTACGACAACGCCGAGGGCGACGAGCTCCTCACGGTCGTTCTCGCGCGTCCGCATCAGGACGTGCTGATCGTCACGAAGCTCGGCAAGAGCATCCGGTTCTCGGGCGACGACATCCGCCACATGGGCCGCGTCGCGCGCGGCGTGCGCGGGATCACGCTGCGCGAGGGCGACGAAATCGTGGGCCTGCAGGTGCTCGACGACGATCCGACTCTCTTGCTGCTCACCGTGACGGAGAACGGCTACGGCAAGCGCACCGAGCTCGGCGAGTACCGCGTGCAGGGCCGGGGCGGGCAAGGCGTGACGAACATGATCGTCGACGAGCGGAACGGAAGCGTCGTCGGCTCGACGCAGGTGAGCGCCGACGATCGGATCATGCTGATCACGAACACGGGCCGCGTGATCAAGTGCCCGGTCGAGGACATCCGCGAGGTCGGGCGCGTCACGAAGGGCGTGACCCTGATGCGCGTCGAGGAGGGCGAGCGCGTGGTGAGCGTGACGCGCGTCGTCGAGTCCGACGAGGAAGAGCCCGCGAACGGCGACGGCGGGAACGGCGAGGGCGGGATGCCGGTCGCGGACGACGGAGCCGCGAGCGATGTCGGGGAAGCCCCGACAGGCGAAGAATAGCCCCGACGGACGGAGAATCTTCGGCGCAACCGACGAAGGCCGAAGATCACCGGACCTGCAAATTCTCGGTCCGGCGACGTTGCCGACTCGCGCGCGCCGAGGAATGCAAAGCAGACCTCGGAGGTTGAATCCCGCTCGATCGGTCGCCGCGCCGACAATTCCCTGACACCTGACACACAGCTCACTCCCCGCTGTCCGCCATACTGGACGCTCCAGCAGAACCACGGGTGATCATGAAGCGCGTTCGAGAGACGGAAGGGCGGTACCTGGCCCGTGGCGTGATCGGGGTCATCGGGACGGCGGCATTGCTCGGCATGCTGTGGGAATCGGCGTGGGCACCGGGTGCGCTCGCGGGTCCCGGTCGTCTCCTCCTCGAGGGCGACGCGAAGGGCGCGAAACAAGCGTACGTCTCGCTCGCGTCGGGCCTCGGCGCCGACGAAACGCGGGCCGAGGCACTGTGGCGCGGCGCGCTCCTCACCGCGACGGATTTGAAGGAGCCGCTCGGAGCCATCCAGATGCTCCAGGACCTCGTCACGCAGCATCCGGGATCGCCGCGTGCGATCGAGGCGCGCGCCGAGATGGCCCGTGTGTACCGCGACCAGCTCGATCAACCCGGGCGCGCAGGTCCGCTCTGGTCGAAGGCGGCCGAGCTCGCACCGGAGCATCCGTCGGCCGGCACGTGGCTGCTCGAAGCCGGTAAGGCCTACGACGACGCGGGCATGTCGCAGGAAGCGATCGCGACGCTCGAGCTCGCGACGCAACACGAGTCGAGCCGTTCCGGCGCACACCTCGCGCTCGGCTCGATCCTTCTCACCGCGGATCCCGACGAGTCGGTCGAGCACTACTCGAAGGCGATCGAGAGCGCCCCCGACGAGACGATGCGCCGCGTCGCTCGCCTCGGCCTCGCGACCGCGCTCGAGCACGAGAAGCGCTACGAGGACGCGCTCGCGCAGCTCGCGCTCGTCGAGCCCGACGCGGTGGTCAAGCATCGGCAGGAGCGGCTCTCGAGCCTGATCGGCATGAAGCCGGACGGCGTCGAGCGTGCCAAGAAGCTCGCGAGCGCCGCGCAGCAGAACCAGGGCATCGCGCACACGCCGTAGGTTCCAACTTCGGAACGAGCCCGGAGTGCATCGTCTACGGCGTCACGCGCTCCGAGAGTGCCTCGAGCTCGCTCGCGTCGGTGTCCGACACGAGCGCGTAGCCGAGATCCTCGCGCTGCCACAGGAGCACGTTGAACCCGCGGTCGTGTACGGCCTCGCGGGTCGGCCACGGCAACCCCGCCGCCGGCACCACGAGCAGGGTGATGTGGTGAAGCCGGTGGCGGAAGAGGAACACCGCGCACTTGCGGTCGACGAAGTAGCCGACGGCGCCGCCAACGAGCGGGAACTCGTCGTCGCCCGTGAACGCCACCGCCGGCGCGAAGTCGAGCCGGCCGGTGAACCACGGCTTGACCTGGTGGTACTCGCTGCTCTCGATCTCGGCGGGGTGGTCCGCTGCGACGAGCCGTAGGTGGTCGTTGACCGCTTCGTGCACCAGGCCGGCCGGCGAGGCGGGAACGCGGAGCAGGAGGAGCACGAGAGCCGCCGCGGCGATCGAGGCGGGCACTGCCACGAGCAGACGCCAGCGGGACGGCTGCTGCCACCGCGCTCGGAGGCGTTGGACGAGCAGCTCGGGTGCGGCGTGGCGAGGCAAGCGTGAGAGCGCGTCGTCGAGCGCCCTCTCCTCGGGATCCAGGCGGTCGCGATCAACGGGCATGGTCTCGCAACCTCTCACGGAGCAATCCGCGCGCCCGGGCGAGACGGGACTTGATCGTTCCGACCGCGCACCCGAGGATCTCCGCGCACTCGGTTTCCGTGAAGCCCTCGAGGTCGAGGAGGATCACGGCGCGTGCGGACTCGGGAAGCGCGAGGACCGCGTTCTCGATCTCGTGCGCGAGCACGCGTTGGAGGACTCCTGGCGCCGCCGTGGGCGTCGCCGTCTCGTCGAGCTCCTCCTCGATGACGTGTCGTCGACGGGCGGAATCGATGCAGGCGTTCCGCAGGATCTTGAACAGCCACGCCTTCAGATTCGTCCCGGGAACGAACTGCGCGGAAGCGGCGAAGGCGCGTGTATAGGTTTCCTGCACCATCTCCTCCGCATCGGCCGCCGAGCGCATCAGGTAGCGCGCGAGGTTGTAGAGCGCGTCGGCGTGATCGAGGCCCTGACGCACGAGCTCGGCACCTCCTGGATCGGCCCGCCTCATACGGATGGCGGGTGAATCACGCCGACCCTCCGCTCGACACAACGTCGCGCGTACGGAATGGTTCCGGCGGAGATGAATCGAGACGGAACGATCGGCGGCGGCAGTCGTTGTGCGCACCAGGAGGTTTCATGCTCGATCGCCTGCGCACCTGGTTTCTCTTTCCCCCTGTCGACGGACCCCGCGCGACTCTCCTGTTGCGCCTCATGGCGGGAGGAGTGTTCCTCTCGGAGGGCATCCTCAAGTTCGTGTACCCGAACCAGGGCGTCGGGCGGTTCACCAAGCTCGGCTTTCCGGCACCGGAAACGCTTGCGCACTTTGTCGCCGGACTGGAGATCGCCGGCGGGATCCTGCTCCTCGTCGGCCTCGGTACGCGATTCATCGCGGTGCCCTTCATCATCGAGATGATCGTCGCGATGCTCTCGACGAAGGTGAGCCTCTATCTCGGCACCTCTCCCTTGCCGGCGCCCCCGTCGCCGCCGACGACGGGGATCTGGGCGGTCCTGCACGAGGGCCGATCCGAATGGGCGCAGCTGCTCACCGTGTCGTTCCTGCTCGTTGCTGGGCCCGGGCGCTGGGCGCTCGATGCGTGGCTCGCCAAGCGATCGGCAACGGCGGCCCCCGGTGCTCGCCCGAGCGTGAGCGATCTCGTGGCCGACGCGCGACGCTGACAGGGTGTCGACCGGGTCGCGCCGTCGGCGCGCGGCTTCGCGCACTTGGCGCGCAGGCCTCACACGACCGCGTACGGCCACCTTGTGATTAGGGAGGGCTCGGGCTCCGGGTCCCGAGCCCGACCGACCGAGAGAGCCGCGCAGCGGCGAATCTCGGGGGTTAGGCCCTCGACGCATGGACAAGTCGCGTCGGCTGTTCGAGCGCGCAAAGCGCACGATCCCGGGTGGGGTGAATTCGCCTGTGCGCGCGTTCGCGGCCGTCGGCGGCGACCCGCGGTTCATCGCGCGCGGTGAGGGCAACGAGCTCGTCGACGTCGACGGTCGCCGCTACCTCGACTTCGTCGGCTCGTGGGGACCGCTCCTGTTCGGACACGCGGATCCCGATGTCGTGGAGGCCGCAACGGCCGCGATCCGCAATGGCTCGAGCTTCGGTGCGCCGACGGAAGCGGAGGTCCTCTTCGCCGAGGAGCTTTGCCAGGCGCATCCGGTGCTCGAGCAGGTGCGGCTGTGCTCGTCGGGGACCGAAGCGACGATGCACGCGCTGCGACTCGCGCGCGGATTCACGGGTCGCGATTTCATCCTCAAGATCGACGGCTGCTTCCACGGCGCCCACGATGCGGTGCTCGTCGCCGCAGGGTCGGGCGTCGTCACGTACGCGCGGCCCGGCTCGCCGGGCATCCCGGCCGCGGTCGCTGGGCTCACACTCACGGCACCGTTCAACGATCTGGACACGGTGCGGAAGCACCTCCAGTCGAAGCCGGTCGCCGCGCTGATCGTCGAGCCGGTGCCCGGGAACATGGGCTGCATCGCGCCGGATCCCGGGTACCTCGAGGGCCTCCACGAGATCACGCAGCAGTATGGAACCGTCCTGATCATCGACGAGGTGATGACGGGGTTCCGCCTCGCCCGCGGCGGTGCTTGCGAGCGCTTCGGCGTCGGTGCAGACCTCGTCACGCTCGGCAAGATCTGCGGCGCGGGCTTCCCGCTCGCGGCGTTCGGCGGGCGTGCGGAGATCATGGGGAAGCTTTCGCCCGCGGGTCCCGTGTACCAGGCGGGCACGCTCTCCGGGAATCCCGTCGCGGTGGCGGCGGGGCGCGCCGTGCTGAAGAAGCTCCGCCCCGAGGTGTACCAGCGGCTCGAAGAGCTGGGCGCCGGGCTCGAGGAGGGCATCGGCGAGGCGGTGCGCGCCGCGGGCGCGTCCATCACGCGCGTGGGCTCGATGTTCACGATCTACTTCCGGCCCACGGCCCCGCGGAACTTCGAGGAGGTCAAGGACTGCGATCTCGGGCGCTTCGCGATGTTCCACCAGCAGGCGCTCGACAGAGGCGTGTACCTGCCGCCGTCGCAGTTCGAGGCCGCCTTCATCCCTGCGACGCTGACGGACGCGGAGCTCGCGCGCACGGTCGACGTCATCCGCGCAGTGCTCTGAGCTTCCGCGGAGTGTCCCTCCAAAATGAACCACCGAGGCACAGAGGTCACGGAGGTTCTTGAAAACCTCTGTGACCTCCGTGTCTCGGTGGTTTTTCTTGGGGTGACGTCGCGTGGCGAGTCAGTCGCCCACACCAAGCTCTTCGTACCAGGTGCCCGCGATCAGCGCGGACTCGGATCGCAGCATCTTGCTCACCCCTGCAGCGAGCGAATGCGCGGCGCGGCGGCTCTCCTCGAACGGGCGGACCTCTCCTTCGAGCTCGTGGCGGAGATGGACCGCGCGTCGCCACAGGTCGTACGAATTCCGGCGCGAGTGATCGACCGCGTTCGCCTGGTGCGGCGCGCGGAGCGCGGTGGCCGACAGCAGGCTCGAGCTTTCCGCTTCCGCTTCGAGATGCGCTTCGAGCGCGTTGGCGAGGGCTTGGACCGCGTTGCGCAGCCCCTCCTGGTCGGGCGCGTCCCACACGCGCGTCAGGTGGTGCCGGATCTGATGGATCTCGGGGGTCGGTCGCATGGCCATCCTCCGCTCGGCCGGGGTTGCGCAGAACGTGCAGCCTCCCGCCTGGGAGGCGGACATCCGACGAGTGCGGATCGTCGGATGACGTCCCGAATGTATGCGCAACTCGCGCGCCGGCACAAGCAGGCTGGTCGACTCCTTGACCGCACGATACGGGGGCTGCCCTTCGAGGGCGGTCTCGCCCTGGAGGCAGGCGTGGATGTCCGATTCTGGCCTGTCGACCATCGTGGCCCGCGTCGCGGGCCTGGTCCTCCCGATGACCGTCACCGTCGTCGGAGGATTCTTCCTCGGTGGTTGGCTGGACACGAAACTCGGAACGAGCCCGCTCCTCCTCCTCGGCTTCGGTCTCGGCGGGCTCCTCATCGGTTTTTGGCGAATGAACACCGAACTGCAGAAGGCGCGGAAGAAGGATGACCGGGACGCTCCGTAGGGTCGCAACCTGGTCGCTCGCGTTGCTGGTCGGTGGCGCATCGATCGCGACGGCCGCCGCCGGGTTCGAGCATGGCGCCGGGTTCGCGGCGGGCGGTGTCGTCGTGCTCGTCGGCCTCGCGCTCTCGGCGTTCTTCTCGCACGTGTGGCTGACGAATCCGCACAGCACGGGCGGGGCCCTCTCGAGGCTCGCGCTCGTTTGCAAGCTGCCGCTGCTGCTGCTCGCGATCGGTTGGCTCTTCACGATGTTCCCCGTGCTGTCGGTCGTGCTCGGCGCGTCGGTCCTCGTCGCCGCCATCGTCGCCGACGCACTGTCCCCCCGCGGGGCGGAGGCCTAGATGGCAGCCGAGCCCGGCTACGATTTCACGTGGCTTTCGACGATCACGGGCCCACTGCAGCACGCGGTGGAGGTGATCGAGGAACACGAGGTCGGCTGGTACCAGGGCGTCCAGAAGTCGCTCGGCGTCGCGCCTCCCGACGTGCACTCGATCGTGCACCACGAGTCGAACGCGATCGCCCACGCGTGGCTCGCCTGCGCCATCCTGATCGGCGGCGCGCTCCTCGCGCGCAGCGGGCTGGAGGCGGCCAAAGCGCGGAGCGGGAACCTCCAGTACGTGCCGGACGGCACGATGAGCACGCGCAACGTGTTCGAGCTCCTCGTGAGCGGGTTCTACGATCTCGTCTCGTCGATCCTCGGGCACAAGGACGCCCGGATCTACTTCCCGCTCCTCGCCGGGACGTTCTGCTACATCCTCGTCGGCAACGTCATGGGGCTGGTCCCCGGCTTCGTGTCGCCGACGCACAGCTTCCAGACCAACCTCGCGATGTCGCTGGTGATCCTTCTCGTGTTCGCCGCGTCCGGCGTGATGCGGAACGGCATCGACTTCTTCAAGCACATGCTCGGCCCCGTCTGGTACCTCGCGTGGCTGATCCTCCCGATCGAGCTCCTGTCCGTCTTCTTCGCGCGCCCGTTCGCGCTGACGCTGCGGCTCACGGGAAACATGTTCGGCGACCACCTCGTGTTCGGGATCATGAGCGATCTGTTCCCGAACGCGTGGTACTGGCTGCCGGTGAAGCTCTTGTGGCCGGTCGTGTTCCTCGGCCTCGGCTTGTTCGTCTGCGTGATCCAGGCGCTCGTGTTCTCGCTCCTCTCCACCGTGTACATCGCGGTGTCGGTCGAGCACGCTCATGACGCCGAGCATGCGCACTGATGTCGGTACGCCTCGTCGCCCGCGTTCGCGCAGGACGGCGGTGGCGTCGGCCTCGGTGCCGGACTCGGCGCCGGTCTCGCGGTCGGCCTCGCGGCGCTCGGAAGCGGCATGGGCCAGGGCAAGCTCGGCGGCAGCGCGCTCGAGGGCATGGCCCGCAATCCCGCCGCCGGCGGCGACATCCGGACGTCGATGCTCCTCGGCATGGCCTTCCCCGAGTCGCTGGTCATCTTCGCGTTCGCGATTTCGTTCCTCCTCCTGAACAAGCTCGCCTGATTCGGGACGCCGGCGAGCGGCCTGCATCGCTGGATGCGGGCCGCCTCGTTATGGGGCGACGGATCTCGTGAGGCGACATGCGGTACCTCTCCGTCCTCTCCGTCCTCGTCCTGTGTGCGTGTCCGAAGAAGGCCCCGCAAGCGAGTAGCAAGATTGTCGGCTGGCACGTCGAGAACGCCGAGAGCGGTTTCGCGTGCTACTACCCGCCCGACTTCGCGTCGATGGGGGAGGGCGAGCGGATCAAGGCGCGGGCGATCTCGCTCGACGAGATGAAGAGCCAGTGGCTCGGCAAGCGCGGTGACGGCATCTCGTTCGACGAGAGCCGGGCCGACGACGTCGAGACGGTGCTCCTCGGCTCGCCGGAGAAGATCGAGAAGGTCGCGACCGACAACCTCTCGCACTGCCTCGAGGTCGCAAAGGCCTCGGCAGCGCCCGGCGGCGCCAACGCGAGTGCCTGGCAGGCCTGGTTCACGAACCTCCCGGCCGCGCTCACCGCGGGCGAGTGCGTCGCGCACTTCGATGTGCAGATGTTCGACTACCTCGAGATCGGCTCGGGCTGGCAGCGCGACGTGAGTCTCTGCGCGGGCGACAAGGTGGTCATCACCGCGAGCGCCAACGACATGTACAGGATCACCGAGAACGGTCCCTGGATCAACGCCGCGGGTGATCCCGATCAGAAGACGACCAGCAGCGACTGGCCCTGCAACAAGGAGGGCTGCTTCGCCGGCATGTTCATCGTGCGGTTCACGACGCAGGCGGGTGTGGAGACGATCTACCCGGCCGGGCTCGAGCTGAGCTTCGAGGCGCCCGAGAACGGGACCCTCAGCTACCGGATCAACGACGAGACCTTCTTCGACAACAAGTACCGACAGAAGGGTTCGCTCATCGACAAGACGGCGATCGAGATCGCCGCGGCGGAGTGACCGTGTCGAACGAGCTGCAGTGGGGCGGTGAGACGACCTCGGACGAGCGGATGTGGGCGGCCGGCGCGCACTTCGCGGCCTTCGTGGTACCCGTGATCGCCCCGATCCTCATCTACGTGGTCAAGAAGGACGAGTCGAAGTACGTCGCGTACCACGCGATCCAGGCGGGCGTCTTCCAGGCGATCAGTTGGGCGATCGCCGGCGCGACGTGTGGGATCGGCGCCGTGCTGTTCGTGCTCCCGATCTGGATCGGCATCCGGGCCTACAACGGCGAATGGGCCGGGTACCCGCTTCTCGACTCCGCGGGGCGCCCGAAGCTGACCGGCTGAGCGACCGTTTTGGGCCCGGGATACTGGGTGCCTTCGTTGGAGGCCCGATGGTCCCGCTCGTTGCATTCGTCCTGACCGCGCAGGCCGGCGCGAAAGTGTCCGCGTACAGGCCTGAGCACAAGATGGGCGAGCTCTACTGGGGCGCGCCTTCCGCGATCGACGACAACCCCGCGACCGCGTGGATGGTGCCGGGCGAGAGCGCGAACGTCGGGGAATGGATCGACATCGAGCTCCCCGCGGGCGAGCTCGACAAGATCGGCATGATGCCCGGGTTCGCCAAGTCGGCCGAGACGTGGTCCGACTATCCGCGCATCAAGAAGGTGAAGATCACCGTCTACGAGATCGACGACGAGCGCAACGAGAAGCAGGTCGGTACTGCCGAGGCCGAGTTCGCGGACAAGATGGAGTGGCAGGTCGTCGATCTGCCGAACATCAAGATCGGCGCGGGCATGTTCGGCGGCAAGGCGCGGATTGCGATCGAAGACTTCTACAAGGGCGACGACTACCCGAACTGTGCCATCAGCGGCGTGCTCCTCTACATGAAGGAGATGGACGCGACGCCCAACATCCTGTCGGCGAGCGGCGAGTCCGCGGGCCATCCGAAGGACGCCCTGAAGGACGGGAACCCCAAGACCTTCTGGGCCGCGGACGTGAGCGGAGCGCAGGTGACCTTCGAGGCGGCGGGCTACGGCGTGTCGCGGATCGGGCTCGTGCCCGGACCGGCCGGCTACGCGAAGCCGAAGAAGGTCGAGCTCGACGTGGCCGGGCGCACGAAGACCTTCGATCTGCCGAACACAGCGGGCACGCAGTGGAT
>Ga0310810_10010382_pt1 | contig 10838 bp, 10 predicted proteins | sample NCmetagenome_FD_207641 | JGI IMG/M metagenome (GOLD analysis project Ga0310810, IMG submission 207641) | Soil microbial communities from experimental microcosm in Duke University, North Carolina, United States - NC | ecosystem: Engineered > Artificial ecosystem > Soil microcosm > Unclassified ... | reverse complement strand
ACGGTTCGACAGTGAGCCGTCCGCACCAATATCAAATGCGGTTAGTCGGGCTCCAAACGTCTCGCCTATGATCAGCGTCTTTCCGTCCGGTGTGATGACCGTCCCATTCGGGCAATCCATATCGGGGGCGGCCACACGCGCCGTGCCATCGGGAAGGACGCATGCAAGTTTCGCCAGCGCATGATCGGCAAAGACCTTTTCGACACCCCGTTTCAGCGTCTCACCGTAGAGATCGAAGCCGAAATTCCCGACATAAGCACGGCCATGGTGGTCGACGACCATGTCGTTACATTGGCCGCCTGCGATTCCGCTAAGGTCTGCGTGGACGGAAATTTTGCCGTCGAGCGACCGTCGCAAAACCTGCTTTCTCTGCATAGAGACGAATAGCAGTGTGCCGTCTGGCATCCACCCCAGCCCGGAAACCCAATCATCGTGTTTGATCTCGGGCCGCAAATCGCCGGTCAGCGAAACCGAAGAGACTGTCTGCCCGAAGAAATCGCTGAGCCACAGCCTGCCATCGTGCCAACGCGGGTCCTCACCGAAATAAAATCCGTCTGCAATGACGCGTGTTGTACGTGCCATGGCCCCCCTCCCCATGTGGATCACAACCTACGGTAACATTCACCTGAGGGGAACGACAGAGCCAGGGGGGCGCTGCGAGCTTTCGTCATCAATGAAGACGGTTCATCGGCTCAACCCCGTTCCGTGGCGCGAGTCCGCTTAGGGTCAGGAATCCCGCTTCCAGGCGATGGGCCTGAATGTCTGCCCTTCCCGATAACCGCCATTCGCGTATGGCGCTCGATCCGGTCGCAGACACTGCCCTCTGCTGGCTCAGAAATCGGCGATAGAATGCAGGCCTGTTTTTCGGGAGTGCTCTACAAATGGACGCGCCCCAGGCCGTTGAGAGTGTCGAGATCCAGATTCTTGTCGACAATGTCACCGACAGCCTCTCCACAGTACCTTCCTTTGTAGAGACCGAGTGGGCCGGCTTAGGGCGACGTAGGCAAGGCAGCTGGGTGTTGGCCGGCAGTTGCATGTGCTGTGCCGCACATGGGCTTTCCTGCGTCATCACTGTTCGTAAGGGCGCCGCCGCGCGCACGCTGCTATTCGACTCCGGGCCCGAAGACGCCGTATTTGAACAGAACGTCTCGCGCCTCGGTGTCAACCTCGGTCCGGTCGAGACCATCGTGCTGTCGCATGGTCACTTCGATCATGGCGGCGCCATGCTTAGAGCGCTGCAACTCATTCGTGACCGTAATGGCGGACGCGCTGTCCCCTACTATGCTCATCCAGACATGTTCCGGACACGGGCGACTAAGATGCCAAACGGTTCGATGCGCCTTCTGGAGGATGTACCCAGCGTCGAGAATTTGATGGCTTATGGCGCCGAGGTCGTCAACACGAAGGAACCCCAATTGCTGCTCGATGGCATGGCTTATGTGAGCGGCGAAATCCCGCGCGTCACCGGGTTCGAAAAGGGCCTACCCGGCCAGCATCGGAAGACGCTCGACGGCAGAAGCTGGGAACTCGATGAACTCGTCATGGACGAACGCTTTCTTGTACTCCATGTCGGCAACAAGGGACTGATCGTGTTCACCGCATGCTCTCACGCGGGCGTCATCAACGTGCTGAAGCACGCCAAGAACTCGTTCCCCGACGTTCCCCTTTTCGCCCTTATCGGGGGATTTCATCTCACCGGCTCCAATGAGCGGATCATTCCTGAAACGGTTGAGGCGATGCGCGAGTTCGATCTCGCGGTTATTGCGCCTGGCCACTGTACCGGCTGGCGCGCAGTCAACGCGCTTGCGAATGCGTTCGGAGACAGCAAGCTCGCACCGCTCGCGGTCGGCAAGCGCTATTTGTTTTGACCGGAGTTCCCTTCTGCCGAAACCTTAGATCCCTTTCCACGCTCATGACCGATATGGGTCATACATGCTCGGCCCGCGCGGCAGGCAGGAATGACGAAGCCCTCTGAATGGCCCGTCGCTGGGGCGTATTGCACTGATGACCGAATAGGCTCACTAAGACATGATGGTTCGACGCCCTGGATATCACTACCGCACAAGCCTCCTCTCGCCGCTTGGCCGGCTCGCGTTTCTCACCGCTTCGGTCATTGTCCTGGGCGCGGTCGCGGTGTTTCTTCTCTGAATTGTTGGGAATATTCGTAATTAGTCTAATTCCGGGGACACTATTGGAGTGCACCCCATCCCTGAGACGCGATAATTCAGGGACAGGCGGTTGACCGGTTCATTGCGCTGCTTCGAGCACAGCGGAATGAACCGGGATATAAGCAGCCTCGAACTCCGAGGGCGATTGGTAGCCAAGAGCGGAGTGCAGGCGGGTTCGATTATAGACCTGTTCGATGAACTCCCCGATCTCGCGCCGCGCTGTCCGCACATTGCGATAAGTACGTCCATCGACTTCCTCGGTCTTCAGCGTTTTCATGAAGCTTTCAGCCTTGGCGTTGTCGTAGGGATTACAGTGGGGGAGTCAGACGCCGAATGGCTAACGAGTGAAGACTGGAGAGATTATCTGGCGCCCGTTTTCCCATAGCTCCACACTATTACAGCAGCCATCTACGCGAAATTTGTAGGCCGCCACAACAGCTTCAGTGTCGTTAATTGCCTCGAAATTCAGTAGCCCAATGGTTTTCCCATCAGCCCTGATGTTGTAGCAGCGATAGAACAACATATTCTTATCCTCTCCCCGAATCGGGCTGTTGATCATTTAAGCTGTGGGCTCCTCAGGTGCGCTGATCTAGATCAAGGTCTTCTAGTCGGATTTGAGACAATTAAGAAATCCGGCGCGAGCCCTCTAAGTGCTTCCCCTCCTCTTGAATACCGTGCTTGTGCTCGCTTCGCGTACAGACGACAGCGATGTGCTCGGTCATCTGGGCGCGCTCGCTTTCATTCGGCATTCTTTAATTCGGCATTGCGCAGGCGCGCGCACGACATTCCTCGGCACGCCGCCGATACTCGTTCCCCTTCTGCAAGAGAATCTCCCCCCGAGATCCCGCCGAAAACAACAATCCGCACGATTGGTTCCAACTAGAGGGCGCGACGATGACGATTAAAGAGCGCGCCAGGCAACCAGTCGTCGCCCACAACCGTTTACAGAACTGGTGGGTGAGGGGGTGCGCGTTGGCCAGACATAATAGACATAAACGGAGTGGTGCAACGTGCGCGGTGTGCGGGAACGCCGGTACCTTTCAGCTCGTGGGCAAGCCAGCCCCCAAGGCTGTTTGCGCGAAATGCGGTCACAAAGCCACACACACGGAAATGAAGGAATGGCTCGAAGTGTATTTCCGTCCTGGTACGTGATGGGCTTGCTCATGAACACGGAACGTGAATAACGCGCGTCACGCACTAGGCGCCAGGGCGAAATTGGGGTCGACTGCGACAGCCACCCCCAACTCGCGTACGCTGGAGTGTTCGAAGGTTCAAGCGAGGAAAACATAATGCAGCCAGGCGAGATGAAAGCCAAATCGATCAGGTGCGACAACGTGTTGGTAGCAGTTGGAACTTCTGCGGCCGGCTCTCGATCGGTATTGTTGATGCCGCAACTACAAGGAAAGTCTCTGCTTGAGGGTGAAGGGACGATAGCTCTGATGCCTGAGCAGGCGCGTCGCCTTGCCGCTGAGCTTTTGAAGCGGGCTGACGACGCTGACGCGAAGGCGAACTAGCATTTTTTTGACATTGGACCTTCCTCCGTCGCAGCGCTACGTTCAGATTGGACGTTGTGACGGGGGAAGCCCTATCCAACCTCAACCTTAATTACGGGGACACTATTGGAACGCCAAATGCGCTCACACTCGGACAGAAACCGCTGACCTTCAGAGATTGCGAAGATCAACTACGATCTTCCGAATAGCCGATTTTAACCCGCGTTCATCAAGATCGGAGGCCAATCGAAATTTCTCGCTCGCCGGCTTAAAGCAGTCCGCAGCCGTAAAAGCTCGATCTATAATCTCAGGCAAGCGCCTATCATTCAGCGATGCACGATCCGGCGAATCCCGCCACTGACGCCAAGCTTTTTGGAAATTAATTACGAAATCGTCCGGACCTATTTCACTCAGGTCAAATTTATGAAGCAGGTCGATCATAGAACGGCTATTTTCAGCACCGCTCATTGACTTCCACCGAAATTTTGCGCCAAGCCCGCTCCGGCATTGGATTTTTCCCTTGTGCGGCGGGGCACCCCGCTTCCCGCGCCCTCGTAAACACAATAATCTGACTGTCGAAAGAGCGAACGGCCGCGGCTACGCGCGGACGGCAGGAGGCTTCGGTGAAAATAGGGCGGTTTCTCAATGCGTGCGGCTTCGCGCTCGCGTCGGTTCTGATGGCGTCATCGGCGTTGGCGCAAAGCCATCCCGAATATGTGCCGCTCGGGCGCGTGCAGGCCGCGCTCTACAAGCCCGACGGGGGCCCAGCGCCCCATGTCGCGTTCCTGGTCGCGCACCGCACCGCCAACAACCTTTCCACCAGCGCCTGCACCGAACTCTCCAAGCGCGGCTTCATGGTGCTGTGCTTCAACACCCGCTTCATCAACAACGAAGCCCAGGTGCGCTGGGAAGAGACGCCGCTCGATGTGAAGGCGGCCGTCGAATTCGTGCGCAAGCAGCCCGGTATCACCAAGGTGGTGGCGATCGGCCACAGCGGCGGCTCGCCTCTGATGAGCCTCTACGAAGCGATTGCCGAGAACGGCGCCGCCTACTGCCAGAAACCCGAGCGCATCGTGAAATGCGGCAACGAGGTCGGCGGTCTGACCAAGCTCGACGGCATCGTGTTTGCCGATGCCCATCCCGGCAATCCCGTGCAGGCGCTGCGCGATCTCAATCCGTCCGTCACCATGGACGAGGCCGGCAACTTCCACGTCGACCCCTCGCTCGATCCGTTCGATCCCAAGAACGGCTTCAACCCGAACGGCGCCTCGCATTATTCCAAGGAATTCTACACCCGCTATTTCGCGGCGCAGTCCAAAGCGATGAACGATCGGCTGGCGAAAGTGCTGGCGGCACAGGAGCGCATGAAAAAGGGCGACTACCGTTATCCCGACGACGACATCGTGCTCATCCCGGCGGGCGGCAATCCGGGCGCGGGCGCCGGCGGCGACGGCAAGCTGGTCGCCATGGATCCGAGTATCCCGGAACTGATGAGCACGGTGCGCCCGGAAAAGCTGCTCAAGAACGACGGCACCATCGTGACTCAAGTGGTGCACAGCGTCGCCGCGCCCGACCCCAAGATGGCGAAGGCCAACCGCGCCTTCGACACCGGCACCAAGATTTTCACCTTCAAGTCGTTCCTGTCCGCCAACGCCATGCGTTCGACCAGTGCGCTCGACGGATTGGACGACTGCTCCAGCAACAATTCGACCACCTGCGCGGTGCAGTCGATCCGCGTGCCCATCATGGTCGCCGCGATGGGCGGCTATCACTTCGTCCGCGATCAGGAGGTCATCTACGACAAGTCGGCCAGCGCCGATAAGGATTACGTGGTGATCGAAGGCGCGCTGCACGGCTACACGCCCTGCAAGGAATGCGAGAAGACGCCGGGTCAATATTCCAACACGGTGAAGAATCTTTTCGACTATATCGCCGCCTGGACCAACAAGCGGTTCTGAGCATGACCAATAGGCAGCTTGGATGGTTAAACGGGCTCAGCTCAAATTCCCCTCCCCCAACGTGGGGAGGGGTCAGGGGTGGGGGGCGAGCGGAGATCAAGGTCTCAGCGTCGACGAACTTATATGCGATTGCCTGGAGAGAGATCATGAAATTGCTTACGTTGTTGTTTGCAGCCCTTCTTAGTCTCGTCGCGCCTGCCGCGTTCGCCCAGACCACTTGGCCGAACCAGCGCGAGGACGACTTCATCCTGAAGGATTTCCGCTTCGCCAATGGCGAGACCATTCCTGAGCTGCGCATCCATTACATGACGCTCGGCACGCCCAAGAAGAACGCCGCGGGCGACATCGTCAACGGCGTGATTCTGCTGCACGGCACCAGCGGCTCGGGCAAGAACTGGCTTCTCCCGACGCTCGCCGATGAGCTCTACGCCAAGGGCCAGCCGCTCGACGCCGCGGACTATTTCATCATCATCCCCGATGCGATCGGCGTCGGCGGCTCCAGCAAGCCGAGCGACGGCCTCAAGGGCAAGTTCCCGCATTACCGCTATCACGACACGGTCGAGGCCGAGCACCGCCTCGTCACCGAGAAGCTCGGTCTCAAGCATCTGCGCTTGGTCCTGGGCAGCTCCATGGGCGCCATGCACACCTGGATGTGGGGCGAGATGTATCCCGATTTGATGGACGGTCTCGTTCCAATCGCGAGCCAGCCGATCGGCATCTCGGGCCGCAACTGGATCAACCGCCGCATCCGCATCGAAGCGATCAAGCACGATCCCGGTTACAACAACGGGATGTACGACAAGAACCCGACGAACTGGATTTACACGTCTCCGTCGGGCGCTATGGGGACCGAAAGCGATTACCAGATTCAGCTTCTCGCGCCGACGCGCGACGCGGGCGACGCCTATTACAAGAAGCTGGTCGAAGAAGCCTCCAAGAACGACGCCAACAACACGCTCTACGGCATCGAAGCCGTGATGGATTACGATCCGTCGAAGGATCTGGAAAAGATCAAGGCGCGGTTGATGGCGATCAATTCGGCCGACGACGAGGCCAATCCGCCGACGCTGCATGTGATGGAGCCGGCCATCAAGCGCATCCCCAACGCGAAATACGTGCTGATCCCGCAGAGCCCGGAGACGCACGGCCACTACACGCACCTGCGCGCCGCGATCTGGAAGCCCTACCTCGCGGAATTCCTGAAAACCCTCCCGCCGATGAAATAGCCCGATCAAACGAAAAGGGGTGTGCCTGCTCGCGCTGCGCCCCCCGCCATTCTTCTATCCCATTGATATATCTTCGCTAATCTTGCTTCTGCGGTACAGAATTTCACCGACGAGCAACACGTTCGCGACGAACAATGCCGCCGGATAAAACGCCGTCGGAACACTGACCACCGCCAGCGCCGCAATCGCCAGCGCGTGCTTGATCAGCGACAGCGCGTGCGTCGACACCATCTCCTCGCGAGGGCGGTGCCACGATTTGCGGAACGTCGGATAGAACCCGAACAGATCGATCGCCGTCACCAGCAGCGCCGACGCCGTTGCATCTTTCGTCACCATCCACAGCGGCACCGTCAATAGCCCTGCCGCGAACGCCACCCAATCGCTGCGCGTGATTCGCTTCTCTCCATGCTTGAACGACGCCGCCGCAATCACGATGCAGCAGAACGCGGTGACGCCGCTCGCCCATGCGCCCGGCCCCGCGCCGGAAGCGACCTGAATCGCAAATGCGATCCAGGTGAGCAGCGACCACAGCACCCATGAGAAGACGTGCGGTTTGTTGCTGCCCTTCAGCGTTGCAACGAAATACGGCGCGTAGGATGCGATCGCGAGGACGACGCTCAGACTGCCGTAAATTTCCGACATCGACCGCGGCGCTTGTTTTTACTCATATGGTTTTTCGCCCAGTACCGTGACGCGGCGCAAGCGCCGCCTTTCGTTCGGATCGAAATCGGTCCGCGCATGCAAACATGAGCGGTTGTCCCACAGGACGACGTCGCCCGGCCGCCAGGCATGCTCGTACACGAATTCTTCTCTCTCCTGGTGATCGAACAGGAAATCCAGCAGCTCGCGGCTTTCGCCTTCCGGCAAGCCGACGATCGACCACGTCATCAGCCGGTTGACGTAAAGCGATTTGCGTCGCGTGGGCAAATGTCTGCGAAACACCGGATGCGCATATTGCTTGGCGTCCGGAGGCAGAATCTCGGCGCGCAGGGTTGGATTCCCGACATAGTCGTACACATTCAGCGCGCGCTTCCCCGCAAGCTGCTGCTTGATGCTATCGGGCAGCGCCTCATACGCGCGGAAGCCGTTCGCATATCGCGTATTGCCGCCGCGCGACGGAACCTCGATGGCATACAGCATCGAGGCCATGGCGGGATGTTCGACATAGCAGGTGTCCGAATGGAAGAACATCTCGCCATCGGGAAGAATTCCGGACACTTGCCCGTTCACGCGAACGTTCGACACATAGAGGATCGCAGGATGGCTGCCGCCCTTTTCCGGCGCGTGATCGTTGACCGAGGTCCCGAGCGCTCCGAACCGGGCGGCGAACCGCACCTGCTCGATTTCGCCCAGGTTCTGATCCCGAAACAGCGCGATGCAGTTCTCTTCCCACGCGGCGCGGATTTGCGCGAACGCAACTTCGTCGAGCGGTTCGGCGAGATCCACACCGCGGACTTCGATTCCGATTGCAGCAGAAAGGGGCCGGATATCAACCATGGGCACGAATCGCGAGGGCTGACCAGAAAAGCTAGAACAGCTTGTTTACTCGATCCAGAGCGTTCCGCAACGTTGGTATCTGTGCGAAAAGTCGTATGCTTACGCTATTGTAAGCCACGTGCTTACGTGATGGTCACTGGAGCCCTACAATGAAGAGCATAACTGCCTCCGTATTCGCCATTATGGTGTTTGCCGCCCCGGCCGCTCGCGCGTGGGACATTCCCGCGGATAACGGAACCATGGGACAGGCCGCGATTACGGAAATTCTGCGAGGCAACGATTATCCGGAGACCGGCACGTACCGGCAGGCCATCGACTTCATCGACTTTTCCGAGAACGGGCAAACCTTCACGCAAGTCGTCGTGACCTTGACGCCCGACAAACCGCGCCTGCGCAACGGCAAGAAGCTCGTCGTCGTGGGCGGCGAGCCCGGCAGCGAATACGCCATGGATTTCGTCACCACGGTGGAAGGTAAGGAAGGCCCGGCGATCTGGCTCGCCAAGCGCGGCGTTACCTTCGTCGCGCTGACCCGCGTCGGGCGCTGGAATTTCCTCGCGCCGACCAAGGATGGGTCGTGGGAAACCGTGCCGCTCAACAAGCGCATGCCGATATTCAACCGCGCGCAAAAGGCGCACTGGAGCGATAACGATTTCGAGGTGAAACGGGCGGATTCATCGGCGGGCGCATCCGCCGCGATCAGCGGTTCGTATCGTTTTCCGCGCCGCGGCACCGTTCTTGAAAAGCAGATGCTCGCCACCACGCCGCAGGTGTTCATCGACGGCTACCGCCGCGCGCTGGAGAAAGCGATTCCGGACCGCAGAGGTTCCTTGGTGTTGTTCTGGGGTATGTCGACGGGAGGGGCCACTCTGTATCCGCTGGCGAAATCCTACACACCGGACGGCTTCCTTGGCTGGGGCACGAGTTCGACCGGGCTCGCCTATGTCGAGGACAAGGCGGAAGGCGGCGACTATCGCGATGTGTACGACCACAGCGCGCTCCGAGTCCGCGAACGTGGTCTCGACGATTTTGAGTTCTACAGCAAGAACATCGATCCCAAGACGCGTGCGCTGTGGTGGAAGGCGGCGCAAAAGGACCCGCGATTCAAGAGCACCGAAGATGAAACGATGCAGTTCGGTTCGGCTGCTTTGACCGAGCACGCGCTCCGGCTCTGGAATTCCGACTTCCTGCCTGCCGAAGCGCGCAAAGGCGGATTGGCCGGCTTCATGCGAGCGATGTTCGAGCCGTCTTATCCGCCGGCCGAACTGAAGAATGTGCCGGTGCTGGTTCTGAACGGTACCAATGATGAGGCACAGCCGCCGAAAACGGTGGATTCAACCCGGCGCGTGATGGAGCCCTACACGAAAAAGTACAGGGTCGGCCGGATCGAGGGGCTGCATCACTATCTCTTTACACAGGACAGCATCAAGATTGTTGGCAGCACGTGGATGCGGTACATCGAGTCCGGCTTTTTCGACTGACGCGGCCGGCGTCCGATCCGGGAGGGAATCATGCGCAAGGGTCTTTTCGTTCTCACCACGCTTGGCCTGACCGCCGCTTTTGCGGCCCAAGCTTCGGCACAGGCGGTTTCCATCGACCGCAAGCAGATCAGCAATGCGGCAGCGCGCAAGATGGTCGACGCATGTCTCGCTTTCGCGGAAAAGAACCACATCCTGGTGGGTGTCGCCGTCGTCGGCATCGACGGCGTGCTGCTCGATTTCCACGCCATGCAGGGCGGCGGGCCGACACTTTCCGAAACGGCGATCCTGAAGGCGAAAACCGCGGCCCATTGGCAGCGCGCGACGAAGAGCCTGGAAGAGGACGTCACCACGCTGCGCAATCAGGCATCGGTCTGGATCAACGACTTCCCGAAGGCAGGCGCCCTTCCGATCATGATCGACGGACAGGTCGCCGGCGCCATCGGCGTCGGGGGGGCCCAGAAACAGGAGGAATGCGCGCAGGCCGGCATCGACGCCGTGCTGCCGAAGCAGCCCGTCGCCGCGCAACGATGACGCGTAACTGTTGACCCACGCCAGCGTTAATCCCTTTTTAGCCGTTCTGACGGGATAATGTTCCCCTCAGGGGGACTGAATGCGTCAGGGTACGGTTACGGGCGAGCCCGCTGGGCAAAGCAGCGAGACTGGCGGCGGCATCGAACAGCGCAAATCGCCGCGCAAGCAGGTGATGCTGACCAGCAAGCTCGTCTACGGTAGCGGAGCGTATGTGCTGGACTGCACCATCCGCGACATTTCGACGACGGGCGCTTTCGTCACGCTTGCGCATCGTGACTCGATTCCGAGCGAAGTGTACCTGCTCGATCTGGCGAACCGGATTGCCTATCACGCCAGCGTCGTTTCCCAGCGCGCCGCGGGATATGGCTTGAAGTTCCTGAAAACTTATCCTCTGGCCCAGGTGTCGGCGCCGGAACTTCGCTATCTGAAACGGATTTGGCTGGAGTGCGCGCAGTAGCCGCATACGGATGCTAAGCTCGCCGGGTGG
>Ga0310810_10010381_pt1 | contig 10838 bp, 10 predicted proteins | sample NCmetagenome_FD_207641 | JGI IMG/M metagenome (GOLD analysis project Ga0310810, IMG submission 207641) | Soil microbial communities from experimental microcosm in Duke University, North Carolina, United States - NC | ecosystem: Engineered > Artificial ecosystem > Soil microcosm > Unclassified ... | reverse complement strand
CTCGCGATCGTGCAGAAGCCCAAATTCACCACCCCGTGATCACGCCCCGGCGGACGCGGCTCGTCCGCGTCCCGGATCTACACGCATTTCGACACGCCATTCGCGACCTCGTTGTCGGCCGGGGTGCCTTCGTCGTGGTTCCGACCGAGAGCGCGGCTCGACAGCTCCAGCACGCGGCAGACAGCGCCGTGAGCGTCACTCGCGACGGTCTCTATGACGAGCTCCATCGCCGGCTGCCGGATCCACCCCGCCGGCTGACGCCGATCGAACGCGGCGTCGTCGCCGAAGCCTCGGCGCGGGCGGCGAGTGCGGAGAGCGCGCCGGCGTTTCGCATCCGCCCCGGACTCGTCGCCGAGATGCTGCGCTTTTACGATCAGCTGCGGCGCCAGGGACAGTCGGTCGGCCGCTTCGAGGAGCTGCTGCTGGACGCGCTCGGCGCCGGCGACGTCGACAGCGGCGCCGAACGCATGCGCGGCCAGACCGTCTTTCTGGCGGCGGCGTTTCGCGAGTACGAGCGGCGCGTACGCGAGGCGGGGGTGCTCGACGAGCACATGCTGCGCGAGCGCCTGGTCGCCGAGGCGGCGCGGGATCCCCTGCGCCACGTGATCGTGACCGTCGCCGACTGGATCGCCGACGCCGACGGCTTGTACGTCGCCGATTTCGATTTGCTCGCCCGGCTTCCGGGCCTCGCGTCGATCGACATCGTCGCGACCGATGCGATCCTCGCGTCTGGTTTCGATGAGCGACTCCACGACTGGTGGCCTGGGATCGAGGAAGGCCGAGTGGGTCAGGTGGGCCAGGTAGGTCAGGTGGGTCGGGTTGGGACGAAGCCCATCCTCTTGACGCCTCCGAATGCGCCGGCGGACCAGCCATGGTGGACCCGCCGGGATCGCGAAGAGGAGCTTGTCGCGGTCGCGGCGCGCGTGGCGGGCGGAGCGGCTCTCGATCGGCACGCGGTCGTGTTCGCGCGGCCGCTGCCGTATCTCTATCTCGCGGCCAAGGTCTTTGCCGATGCCGGCATTCCGTATCAGACCGCAGAGACGCTCCCGCTTGCCGCCGAACCGACGGCGGCGGCGCTGGATCTCGTGCTCGATGCCGTGGCGTCGCACTTCACGCGGAGCGCGCTCGTGGCGCTGCTGCGCTCACCGCATTTTTCGCTCATGGACGGCGACACCGCAGCCGCGCGGCGCGCGGTCAGCGCGCTGGACCGCGCCTTGAGCGAAGCGCGGTATCTCGGAGATCGGGACGTGCTGTCGTCGCTCGCCGGAGAGTCGCGCGACGAGGCGTCGCGTCCGGCGCTGCAGGCCGCGCTCCGGTTCGCGCAGGAACTGGCGCCGTTATCGGAGTCGCGGGCCGCTTCCGAACAGCTGCGAACGCTCCACGAATTCTGGTCGACCCACCTTCGCAACGACGCACCCGACGTGGCTGAACAGCGGGCGCGCGCGGCCATCGGCGACGTGCTGGCATCGCTCGCCGCGGCGTACGCGTCACAGGACGATCCGCCGTGGACGATCGACGACCTGTCGATCGCGATCCGCCGGGCGATCGAGGATCACACCTTTGCCCCGGACTCGTCAGTCACGGGTGTGCACCTCGTCGACGATCAGGCGGCGCGCTACGGTGAGTTCGACGAAGTGACGATCGTCGGCCTGATCGAAGGCGACTGGCCCGCGCCGCCGCGGCGCAACATCTTCTACCCGATCGGGCTGCTCAAGGCGCTCGGGTGGCCGCCCGAGAAGGATCGCCGTGCCGCCGAAGACGCGCGGTTTCTCGATCTCGTCGGGTCGGCGTCGCGCCACACCATCGTTTCCACGTTCACCCTGGACGACGACGCGCTGGTCACGCGGTCTGTCCTTCTCGACGAAATCCCGCGCGCGCGGTTGTCGTCCGTTGCAGATGTCGTCGAGGGACAGGAGGTCGAGGCGGTTCCCGACCCCACGGCGCGTGACTGGCTCGAGCTCCGCGTGTCGCGAACGCCGGCAGACGCGGTGCAATTCCATGGCACGGTCGAGGGCAGACGGCCGCCCACGATGTTCTCGGTCAGCGCGCTCGAAACGTATCTCGAGTGCCCGTTCAAGTATTTTGCCCAGCGCGTGCTCCGCCTCGAGGAAGAGCCCGACGACGAAGAGGTCATGGATCCGCGCCGCCAGGGTCAGTTCGTTCACAAGGTGTTCGAAGACTTTTTTCACGAGTGGGGTGCGCGGACGATCGACAGCGAGTCGGTGGACGCCGCTCGTGAGCTCTTCGCGTCCGTCGTCGATCGCGCGCTGGAGCGGCTGCCGAGCGCCGAAGCCGGACTCGAGCGCACGCGCCTGCTTGGATCTCCGGCTGCAGCGGGTCTCGGCGACGCGGTCCTGCGCATGGAGGCCGAGCGCCCCGTTCCCGTGGTCGATCGGCTGTTGGAACATCCGGTCCGCGGTGATTTCACGTTCGAGACAGCCGGTGGTCCGCGAATGATTGCCATCGCCGGCAAAGTGGATCGCGTCGACTTGCTCGCCGACGGGACGTTCCGGTTGATCGACTACAAGCTCGGATGGCCGCCGGATCGCCAGCGCGCGCTGCAGCTGCCGATCTACAGCCTGTGCGTCGAGCAGTCCCTGCCTGCCCTGAGCGGAGTCGGAGGGGCCGGCGGCGGCCGCCGCTGGACGCTCGGCGAAGCGGCGTATCTCGCGTTCAAGGGACCACGCCGCGTGGTCCCGCTCTTCACGGATTCGAATCGCGCCAAAGTGTTCGCCGACGCGCAGCAGCGGCTCGTGGATGCCGTCGACGCGATTGGACGGGGCGACTTCCCGCCGCGGCCCGACGACGTTTATCGCTGCGAGACGTGCCGCTTCGCGGCGGTGTGCCGGAAGGATTACGTTGGCGACGTCTGAGCTGCGGCTGCCGTTCGACGAGCCTGAGGATCAGGTCCGCCCGAAGCCGGCTGCCACGTACGTTCCGCTCCCAGACGAAGATGCGCGCCGCGCGGCCGTCGATCCCTCGCGCAACGTCATTCTCGAGGCCTCCGCCGGCACGGGCAAGACGCGCGTCCTCGTCGAGCGCTACGTGAATCTCGTCCGCGCGGGCATCGAGCCGGATCACATCCTCGCGATCACGTTCACACGCAAGGCCGCCGCCGAGATGCGCGAGCGGATCATCGAGCGGCTGAAAGAGGTGAGCCGTCTTTCGAACGCCGACGCGGCGATGTGGCGCGGCGTGAAGGAGCGCATCGGCGACATCGCGATTTCCACGATCGACGCGTTCTGCCTCTCGCTCCTCCGCGAGTTCCCGCTGGAGGCGGACGTCGATCCCGGATTCAATCTTGCCGACGACAGCGAAGTGCCGCGGCTCGTCGGCGAGTCGCTCGACCAGGCGATGCGGATCTGCCGCGGCGTGGCTCGCGACGACGACGACGTGGCGCTGATTTTCGCGCAGCTGGGGGAGCGGCAGCTGCGGACCGGGATTGCCGCGCTCCTCGATCGCCGGCTGATCGCGCCGCACGCCCTTCGCCGGTTCCTGCAGACCGGGCCGCGGGATCTGACGGCACAGAAGGCCTGTGAGGCGGCGGCCGATCGCCTCGCCGCGATCGTCGCCGGGGTCCGTGACGGCCTCGACCGGTTCCTCGACGACGGTCCGCATCATCACCCGCAGTTCGCGATGCTCGCCGTCGATATTCGGGCGCTGGTCGCGGACAAAGGACTAGAGTCCGTGGCGCAGGACCTGGGTCCTGCGTCGGGTTTCGCGACTCGCGAGCAGCAGGCGGCGTTCCGGACACTGATCGATCGCCTGCGCGCGTACTTCCTGACGCAGGACGGAAAGCCCCGCGGCCAGCACTTCACCGGCACCGGCTTCACCGACGCCGATTGCGATTCGCCCGACGCCTGGCGCCGCCACCGCGCCTCCGCCGCGCAGCTCGCGCCTGCCATCGCGGACGCCATTCGCGGCTTCCGGCGCGATCTGAACGCCGTGATGGCCCGCGGCGCGTGGCGCATCTTCGCCGTGGCGCTCAGCCAATACCAGCGCACGCTCGATACCTACGCGCTGCTCGACTTCTCGGGCGTTCTCGAACGCGCCGTCGCGCTGCTGAAGCAGATGGACGAGTTCGCCGAAAGCCGGCTCCGCCTCGAAGCGCGCTACCGGCACGTCCTCGTCGACGAGTTCCAGGACACGAGCCGCGCGCAGTGGGACCTGGTGCGGCAGCTCGTACGGAGCTGGGGCGAGGGGTTCGGCGCGGCGCACGACGCGCTCCCGCCGTCCATCTTCGTCGTCGGCGACCGGAAGCAGTCGATTTACGGCTTTCGCGATGCGGACGTGTCGCTGGCCGACGACGCGGCGGCGTTCATCGGCGCGCTGCGCACCGATGGCGAGGTGCGACGGGCCATCACCGTCAGCTTTCGATCGGCACCCGGCATCCTCGCGTTCGTCAACGACGTGTTCGGCGCGATCGTGACGGCCGAGCCGACCACCCGGCGCGACGCCTTCCGCTATGATGATCGCGATCGTTTTCCGGCCGCCGACGCAACGCATTACGACGGCGTTCAGATCCTCGCCGCCGCGAGCGTGACCGCGGCGGCCGATCGCGTGGCAGACGAGATCGTGCGGCTGCTCGCGGGCGAAACGGTGCGCGATCGCGCGACCGGCATCGCCCGCGGGGCGCGGCCGGCGGACATCGCGATTCTGTTCCGGTCGCGCGACAGCCATCGCGATTTCGAGTCCGCGCTCGAGCGGCGGAACATCGCCACCTACGTGTACAAGGGGCTGGGCTTCTTCGATGCCGACGAAGTGCAGGACGCGGTCGCGCTGCTGCGATATCTCGCCGACCCGCTCTCACAGCTTCGCGCGGCGGCGTTTCTCCGATCCCGCATCGTGCGGCTGTCGGACACCGCGCTGGCGCGTCTTGGCGCGGAGCCCGAGGCCGCCCTGCTCGACGCTGCGCCGAACGCCGGTGTCGCGACGCTGGGCGACGAAGATCGTCGCGTCCTCGAGCACGTACGCCGCGCCGTGCCCCGCTGGCTGTCACACGTCGATCGGCTTGCCCCTTCGGAGCTGCTGGACAGAATCCTCCGCGAGACCGGCTACGCGTACGAAACGCGCGGATCGCGCCAGCGCCAGGCGCGGGAGAACCTGAAGAAGCTCGGCGGCATGATCCGCCGTGCGCAGAACCGCGGCTACGCCACGCTGGAACGCATTGCCGAACACCTCGAGCGGCTCGCGGTCGGCGACGAGTCGAACGCGGCGATCGACGCCATCGACGCCGTCAGCCTCATGACGGTGCACGCCGCAAAGGGTCTGGAGTTCCCGATCGTCTTCGTCGTGAACATGAATCGCGGAACCAGCGGCGGACGCGCGCCCGTTCGCGTCGTCGACACCGCGGCCGGCGAGGCGTCGGTGGCGATCGCCGACTATCAGTCGGAGGCCGACGAGGACGCCCAGGCGCGCGACCGCGAGGAGAGCAAGCGGCTGCTGTACGTCGCGCTCACGCGCGCACGCGATCGTTTGTATCTGTCGGCGACGCTCAAGGACGGCGCCGTCCGGATGGGCCGCGGCAGCCTGGGGGAGGTGCTGCCGTCGTTCGTGCGCGATATGTTCAAGGGGTGATCTACACGATCGGCCATTCGACGCGCGCCATCGACGGCTTCCTCGAGCTGTTGCGTATTCACGGCATCCGGCAGCTCGGCGACGTCCGGACGGTCCCCAAGTCGCGCCGCCATCCGCATTTCGCGCAAGAGGCGCTCGCCCGGTCGCTGACGGCTGCAGGTGTGGACTATCGTCACCTGCCGGCGCTCGGCGGCCTGCGCAAACCGCGCCGCGATTCGACCAACGCAGCGTGGCGGCACGAGGGCTTCCGCGGCTACGCCGACTATATGGAGACGCCCGAGTTCGACGCGGCCGTGGGCGAGCTCATCGGGTGGGCGGCCCACGCGCCGACGACCATCATGTGCGCGGAAGCGGTGTGGTGGCAGTGCCACCGCCGGCTGGTGGCGGACGCGCTCGCCGCGAGGGGCGTCGAGGTGCGCCACATCCTCGGACCGGATGCCCCGAAGCGGCACGAGCTGACCGATTTCGCGCGCGTCGAGTCCGGCCGCGTGCGGTATCCCGGCCTATTTTGAGGTTTCAGCCCATTCCCGGGCGCGGGCTTCGGCCATCTCGCGCGTCTCCGCGACCAAAACAATAGAGCCGTGCGGTTTGCCGGAGCCATCGCGGCTGACCCAGGCAATCCAGTGGGGCCCGCGCTGTTCGCTGTGGATTTGGAAGGATCCGTTGGCCATTTTGCACGAAATCTACCAGATTTCGGCCATATTTGCATTGCGTGGCGCAGTGGCATTACTTAGAATCGAAAGCTGGCGAAGGGAGTCATCGTGACGTTGACCTGTCCGCATTGCGGCAACGACCGGAATTTTCTGGTCAAGACGCTCCAGATGCACGTCGTGAGCGTCGAGAGCGGCCGCGTTGAAGTGTCGGAGGAGAGTCGTCCCGCGGTTCTGGAAGTGCTGTGCGACGAATGTGAATCGGCGCTCAATTTCGAAGAGTTCGAAGAAACGCTCCGCAAGGAAGTCCTGCTGACGATCGGCGCGCGCTGACGCGCCGCCCGGGTCATCGTTCTTTCTCTTCGGCTTCTACTTCCTCAAAGTAGTCGCAGTCGCTGCAGACCCATTCGCGCGTCGTCTGTGTGGTGGCATTCGGATTGCCCGGCACGCGCACGACCGTCTCGTGCGTACGGAGCCGCATCGTTTCGCCGCACATTGGACAGTCTTTCGTTTCGGGCACGGTTTTTGTTGACGTTAGCACCGGTGTGGCGCCTTGACAACCAGAGGATCGGCTCCTATCGTTTACGGACCTTGCATGGCGCATGAATGCTTCGCGGATGAGATTGCGATCGACTTCCCGTCGGTCGGTCCGGCCGTGGAACGGATGCGCGATGCGTTCCTCGGCGAGCGCCGGGACGGCGAAGTGCTTCGCGCCGACGTCTCGCTCTCGCCGCGCGACGCGGAGTACGGCCTCGTCATTCCGCTCGATGTCCCCGTCCGCGCCACGTGTCCGCAGTGCGGCGGCCGCGGCGAAACGTGGACGGAGCGCTGCGATCTCTGCGACGGATCCGGCGCCGCGAGTTTGAGCTATCCCGTGCAGGTCTCCGTGCCGCGCGGCGTCGCCGACGGCGCGCGGCTGCGCTTCCGCGTCACGTCTCCCGATTCGCCGCCAGTGCGCGTCGAACTGCGAATCGCGGTCCGTTCGTCCGCGACCTGATCGCGGCGGCAGACAGTCCCCGCCGTTAGCAGCACTGTTCCGTCCCATGGTCGCGCAAGTGGATCTGGTCGGCGTCCTCTTCATCGTCTGGGGACTGCTGACGACGCTGGTCGGCGTCTCGACGCTGGCGCTCGGCATCGGCGCGGCGGCGCTCATCACGTCGGCCGGCCGCGGCGGCGGCGGGCAGATGGCGGCGGGCGTGACGGCGTTCGCGTTCACCGCGCTCGCCGTCATGGCGATCCTGTGGGGCGTCGCACACATCATGATCGGCGTGACGCTGCGGCAGAAGAAGCCCTGGGCGCGCCTGATCGCGCTGATGCTCGGCTCCGTCGATCTGCTGCTGCTGCCGTACGGGACCGCCCTCGGCATCTACGCGTTGTGGGTCCTGCTCAACGAAAAGGGAAAAGCGCTGTTCGTGGCTCACACCTGAACGCTCGGCTTCAGCCGAGCGTCAGGGTTCGTCCTGCGTCCCCATTGGCGTCCAGGGGCCGCAGCGCGCGATCCGGTTGATCGCTTTCCAGCCGCCGGCGACCACGCCGTCTCGGGCGATGACGACTTCCGCATAGCGGCTGCACGTCGGCGTGAAGCGGCAGCGCATCCCGGCGCGCGCGGCGATCGGGGCGAGCACGCGCTGATAGCCGTGAATGCCGGCAATCACGATCGGCTGCGCCCTCCAGACGACGGCGAGCGCGATCAGCAGCGCGAAGAATCTAGAAACGATTCGCGTACTCGCTGATCCCCGGAATGACGAAACGCGTGCCGTTGATCCCTTTCAGGATCGCGACGACGTGCACGGCAAGGATGCCGACCCACGCGAAGATGAGAAACAGGCTGAGCACGCAGCCGAGCCCGAGCGTCGCCAGGCTGACGATGCTCGTGATGAAGATGTAGGCGAAGAGCAGGATCAGCTCCGCGACCATCAGCACGATGCCGTGTTTCGCGTGCCATTGCACCTCGGCATCCTGCTTCTCGACGAGCAGCGGCACGAGCGCCAGCGGCCACAGGTAGGCGAGCACGATCATCACGCCGCGATTCGGCGACGGATCAGACACTCGGGCGGGAGTGTACGATATTCTTGAGGATATGCAAGTCGAGCAGACGGCCGTTCTGGATGCGTTGAAGGCCGTTCGCGATCCGGACTTGAACCGCGACATCGTCAGCCTCGGGTTCATCAAGGGGCTCGCGATCGACGGCGGCCGTGTGTCGTTCACGATCGAGCTGACGACGCCAGCGTGTCCCGTGAAAGATCAGATGCGCGATCAGGCGCGCGCGGCGGTGATGGGTGTCGCGGGCGTGACGGGCGTCGACGTGCAGATGAGCGCGCGCGTCCGTGAGGCGGTCGGCGCCGACGGACCTCGGCAGTCGGTCCCCGGCGGCAAGAACGTCATCGCCGTCGGCGCGGGCAAGGGCGGCGTCGGCAAGACGACCGTTGCCGTGAACCTGGCCATCGCACTCGCGAAGTGCGGCAGCAAGGTCGGCATCATGGACGCCGACATCTACGGGCCGAACGTGCCGATCATGCTCGGCATGAAGGCGCAGCTGACCAACGACGGCCAGAAGATCCTGCCGGCCGAGAAGTACGGCTTGCAGGTCATCTCGATGGGGTTCCTCACGACCGACGACGCGCCGATCATCTGGCGCGGGCCGATGCTCCACGGCGCGCTGCAGCAGTTCTTCCGCGAGGTCCGCTGGCAGAATCTCGACTACCTCGTGGTCGATCTACCACCGGGCACGGGCGACGTCGCGTTGAGTCTGAGTCAGACTGTGCCGGTCGCGGGCGCTATCATCGTCACGACGCCGCAGCAGGTGTCGCTCGCCGACAGCCGCCGCGCCGTGGCGATGTATCGCAAGCTCAACATCCCGCCGCTCGGCGTCATCGAGAACATGAGCTACTTCGCGTGCCCCGAATGCCGGCATGAATCCGACATTTTCGGACACGGCGGCGGCGAGAAGATGGCGGCGGATCTGGAATTGCCGTTCATCGGCCGCATCCCGATCTACCAGCCGATTCGCGAGGGGAGCGACGCGGGCGTGCCGCTGATGGTCAGCGAGCCCGACTCGCCGGCCGCGCGCGCCTTCATGGCCGCCGCGGAACGCACGGCGGCGCAAGTGTCGATAGCGAGCTACAACCGGCCGACGATTCCGTTGACGGTGGTCCGATGAGGAGGACGCAGCAGAAAGTGGCGCAGCTCTGTAGCGCTGGGGCTCCCGCAGGACTGAAGTCCTGCGCCACGATCGTATTGGTCGCGCTCTCGCTTGCCGCGTGCCGGATGTCGGGTGCCGGCGCGGATCCGGTCGATTCCATGATCGACCACGCCGTGGCGATCCAGACGTCGCTCGCGCACGACAAGATGGACGGCGTCGCCTCGAACGCAACCGCGATCTCGAACGACGCCGCCTCGCTCGGCAAACCGGCCGAAAAGATCGTCGCCGGCGCGATGGCGCTGCAGACGTCGAAGAACATCGGCGATGCGCGCGAGGCGTTCGGGCAGATGAGCGAGGCGCTCGTCGCGTATCTCGACGGCCAGAAACGAAAGCCGGGCAACGGCGTGCGCGTCGCGTTCTGCCCGATGAAGCTCAAGCCGTGGCTGCAGAAAGACGCCGCCATTCAGAATCCGTACTACGGCAGCGAGATGCTGACCTGCGGCAGCTTCCGCCAGTGAACATCGCCTTCACGAAGCACACGCTCGACAACGGGCTCGACGTGGTGCTTCATGAAGACCACGCCTGCCCGATCGTCGCGGTCAACGTCTGGTATCACGTCGGCTCGAAGAACGAGCGGTTCGGCCGGACCGGCCTCGCGCATCTGTTCGAGCACCTGATGTTCGAGGGGTCGGAGCATTGTCAGCGCGGATTCTTCCAGCCTCTGCAGGGCGCGGGCGCGACGCTCAACGGCTCCACAAACGCCGATCGCACGAACTACTGGGAGGTGGTGCCGACGGGCGCGCTCGAGCTCGCGCTGTGGATGGAATCCGATCGGATGGGGTATCTGCTGCCCGCGCTGACGCCGGAGAAGTTCAACAACCAGCGCGACGTCGTGCTGAACGAGCGGCGCCAGAATTACGAGAATCGTCCGTACGGGCTCGCGCCGATGGCGCTTCTCCACGCGCTCTTCCCCGACGACCACCCCTATCACTGGACGACCATCGGCGAGATCGAGGACGTGCGCGCGGTGCAGCTCGAGGAGCTGCGGGCGTTCTTCCGCCGCTACTACCATCCGGCGAACGCCTCGCTTGCGATCGCCGGCGACATCGACACGCCGCACGCGCTCGATCTCGCCGCGCAGTACTTCGGCGAGCTGGAGGCCGGCGACGCGGTGCCGCCGGTTCGCGTGTCCGCATCGCTTGCCGGCGACACGCGGATCCTCATCGAGGATCGCGTCGAGCTGCCGCGCCTGTACCTCGCATGGCTGACGCCCGCGATGTTCGCGCCGGGCGACGCGGACCTCGATCTGGCCACCGATCTGCTCGCCAACGGCAAGACGTCGCGGCTGTACCGGCGGCTCGTGTTCGACGAGCGGATTGCGACCGACGTGTCGGCATCGCAGAATTCGCGCGAGATCGCCGGCTACGCACAGCTTACGGCGACGGCCGCGCCCGGCCATTCGCTGGCCG
>Ga0310810_10010380_pt1 | contig 10838 bp, 9 predicted proteins | sample NCmetagenome_FD_207641 | JGI IMG/M metagenome (GOLD analysis project Ga0310810, IMG submission 207641) | Soil microbial communities from experimental microcosm in Duke University, North Carolina, United States - NC | ecosystem: Engineered > Artificial ecosystem > Soil microcosm > Unclassified ... | reverse complement strand
TGAGAACCGGGTGCCGTTCGACATCCTCGAAGCCGAGTCCGAGCTGGTTGCCGGATTCCGTGTCGAGTACTCGGGCATGAAGTTCGCGCTCATCCAGCTCGGTGAGTACGCCCACATGGTGGGGTCGTCGTTCCTCGGCGCGCTGCTGTTTCTCGGCGCGTGGGCAGGGCCGGGACCGGAGTGGATGGGACCAATCTGGTTCCTGCTCAAGGCGATGTTCATCTTCCTGCTGGTGACGTGGGTCCGCTGGAGCTTCGTGCGGATTCGCGTCGATCAGATCCTCGCGCTCTCGTGGAAGGTACTGCTGCCGACGACCTTGGCGCTGCTGGTGGTGACGTCGATTGTCGTCGTCTGGAGGCACAGTGGCGCTCCCTGATACGCGCGCGAGCAACGGCACCGAGGTCGGCGCGCTCCTGAAGGCCGTCTTCACGGCGATGCGGGTGACGTTCCTCAACCTGTTCCGCAAGCCGGTCACCGTCCATTACCCGGATGTCACGCGCAAGTATCCGGAGCGCTATCGCGGTCTGCTCGCCCTCGTGTACGACAAGGAGACCGGCGAAGAAGCCTGCATCGGCTGTCGCCTGTGCGAGTTTGTCTGCCCTCCGGCCGTCATCAAGGTCGAGATGTTGAAGAGCGAGAAGCGGAACTACGCCAAGACGTTCACGCTCGAGCTCTATGCCTGCGAATTCTGCGAGTTGTGCGTGCAGGTCTGCCCCACTGACGCCATCGTCATGACGCGGTCGTTCGACATGCCGACCACGGATCGCCGGGAGATGCTGCTCGACAAAGATCGCCTGCACGCGCTTGGTCTTCAGCATCAGCCGTCCTGGGCCACCGGCAACCTGCTGCGCGACATGCAGGGTCCGCCCAAGCAGGCGCGCGCCGAAGCGCATGCCAAGAAGGAAGAAGAAGCACCCAAGGTAGGAGGCGCGGCTTAGTGGCTGAGACGATCGCCTTCTGGAGTCTCGCCGTCGTGCTGGTCGGGTCGGCGCTTGCGGTCGTCCTGTCCAAGAACCTCTTTCACTCGGTGCTCTGGCTGGCGCTCGCGTTAACAGGAACGGCCGGCGTGTTTCTCCTGCTCGAAGCCGAGTTCCTGGCGGCGGTGCAGCTTCTGCTATACGCCGGCGGCGTCGTCACCATCGTCGTGTTCGCGATCGTGGTGACCGAGCGACTGGTCGGCGAACGCATCACGCAGACCAATCGCCGGATCACCGCGGGCGCCGTGGTCGCGCTGGCATTCGTCGCGTTCGTTGTCAATTTCATTTCCCAGCAGCCGCTGGCGGCGACGCGCCAGCCGTTGACGTCGGATCTGACACGCACGCTGGGCGAAGGCGTGCTCACGAGATTCGTGCTGCCGTTCGAGTTACTTGGCGTCCTGATGCTCGCGGCGATGCTGGGCGCGATATATTTCGCGCGGCCCGAGGATTGACGATGAGTTCACTGGTGTTGATGACTACGACACACAGAGGCTCCGAGGCACAGAGGTATCTCTTGGAATTTTCCTCGGTGCCACGGTGCCTCGGTGTGACGTATTCAGTGGTCTACGGGCGAAGGTAGCGGATATGGGATTACAGGCATATCTCACCCTCGCAGCGATCGTCTTCGGCATCGGCCTCTTTGGCGTCGTGACGCGCCGCAACACGATCGGGATCCTGCTCGGCATCGAGTTGATGATGAACGCCGTGAACATCAACCTGGTCGCGTTCGCACGATTCAGCGGCAGCGACGTCGGGATGATCTTCACCGTGTTTGCGATCTGCATCACCGTGGCTGAAGCGGCCATGGGGCTGGCCATCGTCATCCTGCTGTTCCGGATCCGCCGCACGGTGATGGCGGACCATCTCGACCTCCTCAAAGGCTGATGGGCAGCGACCACCTGACACTCATCGCGCTCCTGACGCCGGCGGCAGCGTTCCTGGTGCTGGCGATCGTGGCACCGCTTCGACGGACGGGACGACCGGCAGCGTACTTCTCGATCCTCGGCGCCGCAGGCTCGCTGGCCGCAGCTGTCGGCGGGTGGCGCGCCTACGACGGCGCCGTCATGCGCCTGGCCTGGGACTGGCTGCCAGGCCAGGGGAAGCCGCTCGCCACGATTGGCGTCCTCGCCGACGAAACGTCCACGATCATGCTCGTCCTCGTCGCGCTCGTTGCGTTCCTGGTCCAGCTGTACTCGCTGTCGTATCTGAGCGAGGAGCCGCCGCAGGGGCTCGGACGCTACTACACGTATCAATCCCTCTTCGCATTCTCGATGATGGGGCTGGTGCTCGCGCCGAACCTGCTGCAGCTCTTCATCTGCTGGGAACTCGTCGGCCTCTGTTCGTATCTCCTGATTGGCTTCTGGTACCAGAAGCCCGAGGCTGCGCGTGCGGCGGTCAAAGCCTTCTGGACGACCAAGGCCGGCGACGTCGGACTCTTGATCGGCATCGTCATGCTCTGGAACGTGTCAGGCACCTTCGACCTTGGCGAGTTGCGAATGATGGTCTCCAGCAACCAGCTGCCACTCGCCGGGCTCTCGATCATCACCTTCTGCATCTATCTCGGCGCGATGGGCAAGTCAGCGCAGTTCCCGCTGCATGTGTGGTTGCCGGATGCGATGGAAGGTCCGACACCGGTGTCGGCGTTGATTCATGCCGCGACGATGGTGACGGCGGGGGTATATCTGCTGCATCGAACCGCGTGGCTGTTTGCGTTGACGCCGGACGTGCTGCTCATCGTGGCGTGGATTGGAGCGTTCACCGCGCTGCTCGCGGCGGTGCTCGCATGCGTGCAGGACGACATCAAACGTGTGCTCGCTTACTCCACCGTGTCGCAGCTCGGCTACATGATGACGGCGATCGGCGCCGGTGTTTCAGTAGCGGGCTTCTTCCATCTTCTGACGCACGGCCTGTTCAAGGCGCTGCTCTTCCTCGGTGCTGGTGCGGTGATTCACGCCGTCGGCAGCAACGATCTGTCACGCATGGGAGGGCTCGCTCGCCGCATGCCGCAGACGGCCATCGTCTTCGTCGTCGGCACGTTGTCACTTGCGGGTATTCCGTTCTTCGGCGGGTTCTTGTCGAAAGAAGAGGTCCTCGGCTCGGTGTGGGCTGGTGGTCTGGTCGGTCCGTTCGCGTTGCTGATGCTGGTGGCATTCCTCACGGCTTTCTACATGTTTCGCGTCGTCTTTCTGGCGTTCTTTGGAGCGCCGGCGGTGCGCCCGGCGGTAGCCGTCACGGGTTTCAGCCCGATCGCACACTACGATGCGGCCGGACATCACGGCGACCACGGGTCCCACGAGCACGATCCTCCGGCACCGATGCTGCTGCCGTTGTGGATTCTGGCGCTGTTGTCGCTGGGGGTGGGAATTTACTCAACGGCGGCCGGGCGGATCCTGTTCTTCGGACCCGCCGCAGCCGAAGCGGGCGCCGCCGAACACGCAGCTCCGGGCTGGCTGACGCCGGCCGCAGTGGGCGTGGCTATCGCCGGCATCGCCCTGGCGTGGCTGACGTATTACACACGCACGATCAGCGCGTCCTCGCTCGCGTCGCTCTTTGGGCCGATTCGTACCGCCGCTCTCAGGAAGTTCTGGATCGACGATCTCTTCGAGGGTGTGGTGGCCGCCGCGACTCTCGCGTTCTCGAGCTTGATCGGCTGGATCGATCGTTACCTCGTCGACGGCGTGCTGAATGTCGTGAGCGCGTGGACGGTGACGACCGGTGACGAGATGCGATCTATTCAAACCGGCCGTGTGCAGGATTACGTCTACGGTCTCGCCGTTGGCCTCCTTCTGTTACTCGTCTGGGTGCGCTGGTCACTGATGTGAGCGGACTTCCGATTCTCTCCGTGATGACGTGGGCGCCGTTTATTGCGGCGGTCCTCGTCATGTTCGTCGCGCGCCGCAGCCCGCTGCTCGTGCGGATCCTGTCGCTGGCCGGCGCAACGGTTTCGCTGCTGGCGTCGCTGTGGGTGTATTTCGCGTACGACCGTGCCGCTGCCGGCTTCCAGTTCCAGGAAAGCGTCTCGCTGGTGCCGTCACTCGGCATCTCCTACCTGGTCGGGATCGACGGCATGAGCGCGCTGATGTCGCTGCTCACATCCATCATCATCTTCGCGGGTGTGTTCGCGTCGTGGACGGTGAAGGAACGCAGCCAGGAGTTCTACGCGCTGCTGCTCATCCTGGTGACCGGCGTCTACGGCGTGTTCGTCTCGCTCGATCTCTTCGTCTTCTTCCTGTTCTACGAGATCGCGGTGCTGCCGATGTATCTGCTCATCGGCATCTGGGGTTCGTCGGGTGAAGTGCGGCCGCAGGGGATCTTCGGCTGGGCGTTGGGCCGGACCGGCGTCGGGACGAAAGAGTACGCCGCGATGAAGCTGACGCTGTACCTCCTGTTCGGCTCGGCCTTCATCCTCGTCGGCATTCTGGCGCTCTTCGTGGCGACCGGCTCGAAGTCGTTCTCGTTCCTCACCATGGCCGCGCAGCAGTTCGATCCGGCGCTGCAGACATGGGTGTTCCTCGCCTTTTACGTCGGCTTCGGGATCCTGGCCGGCATCTGGCCATTGCACACATGGTCACCTGATGGGCATGCATCGGCGCCGACCGCAGTATCGATGCTGCATGCCGGTGTGCTGATGAAGCTTGGCGCCTACGGCGTCGTGCGGCTCGGTATGGGACTGCTGCCGCAGGCCACGGTTGACTGGGCGTGGCTCGTCGGCACGATCGCCTGCATCAACATCGTCTACGGCGCGCTCAGCGCGATGGCCCAGCGCGATTTGAAGTACGTCATCGCGTACTCTTCCGTGTCTCACATGGGCGTCGTGATGCTCGGCGCCGCGACGCTCACGCAGAACGGGTTGAACGGATCGGTGTTCCAGATGTTCGCGCACGGCATCATGACCGGCCTCTTCTTCGCGCTCGTCGGCCTCATCTACGAAAAAGCGCATTCGCGCGAGATCTTCAAGATGGGCGGGTTCGGGACGATGATGCCCGGCATCGCCACTGCGTTCACCATTGGAGGGCTGTCGTCACTCGGCCTTCCCGCGACGGCGGGGTTCGTCGCCGAGTTCCTGACGTTCCTTGGCGCGTGGGGTTCGCTCCATTCATGGTGGCTGTTCCCTGGCGTCATCGGCGCGTTCCTGACGTCGATCTACGTGCTGCGCGTCGCAAAACATATCTTCTGGGGACCCAGGTCCGACGATCCACACTTCCACCATCTGCCCGACGCGAAGGGACCGGAGTGGGCGGCGCTTGGAATCCTCGTGTTCGTGCTGGTGCTCTTCGGCGTGGCGCCCAGCATCGCGATCGGACCGGTTGATACCGCGACCGCTCCGCTTCTTCAGCGGGTCCGACCGGCTGCAGCGACTCAACTCGAGACGGGCAACCCGATTCCGCGATGACGGCCGACATCTCTCTTCCACTCGTGCCCGAGCTGGCGCTCTTCGCGCTGAGCGTCCTGGTGTTGATCCTCGGAGTCGCCCGCAATCCAGCAATTCGGATCGAAAGCGGCCATGGCAGGATGTTCGGCGGGGTCACCCTCCTCGGACTTCTCGCGGTGCTGGGGCTGACGTTCGCATCAGCAGAGGGCGCGTCGCTCTTCGGCGGTGCGTATGTCCAGGACTCGTTGGCGATCTTTGCCAAACGTCTCGTCCTCGCCGCGGGCGCGCTGAGTGTGCTGGCGTCGCTGACCAACAGACAGGCCGCGTTCGCACGCCGCGCCGCCGAGTATCACTTCACGCTCCTCTTCTCGCTCCTTGGGATGATGGTCCTCGTGTCGGCGCGAGAACTGGTGCTGCTCTTCGTTGCGTTCGAGCTCATGTCGATTCCGTTGTACGTGTTGACGGGATTCCTCAAACGCGAAGGAACGGCGCCTGAAGCCGCACTCAAATTCTTCCTGGTTGGCACCGTCTCCGCCGCCGTCATCGCGTACGGCATGTCCTTCATGTATGGCGCGATGGGGACGACGCTCCTCTCGGCAGTCCCGGCGGCGATGGCGCAAGGTTCGCCGCTGATCAAACTCGGCATGGCGCTGGTGCTCGCGGGCCTTGGCTTCAAGATCGCGGCGTTCCCGTTTCACATGTGGGCGCCAGACACCTACGAGGCGGGCAGCACACCATTTATCGCCTGGCTGTCGGTGGCTCCCAAAGCGGCCGGCTTCATAGTGATCATCCGACTCTGGATGGAGGGAGCGGGCAACGCGGCGCTCGCGTGGGTGCCGCTCATCTCGATGATCGCCGGCGTCACCATCGTGGCCGGCAATCTCATGGCGATCCCGCAACGGAACGTGAAGCGACTGCTCGCGTACTCGGGCGTCGCGCACATCGGCTACATGCTCATCGGGCTTGCGGCGATGTCGGCAACGGGTATCGCGATGGTCCTGTTCTATCTGGTCGCGTATGTCTTCGGCAACATGGGTGCTTTCCTGGTGGTCGAGACGGTCGCGCGCTCGGAACAGTCGGACGCCATCGACGCGTACCGCGGTCTCGCTCAACGATCGCCGCTGCTCGCGCTGGCGATGCTGCTGTTCCTGCTCTCACTTGGCGGCATCCCGTTCGTGGCGGGGTTCTGGGCCAAGCTCTACGTCTTTCTCGCCGGCGTCGAACAAGGGCTGCTCGGACTCGTGTTCGTTGGCGCCGTCCTGACCGTCGTCGCCCTCTACTACTACCTGCTCGTCGCACGGCGGATGTACATCGAAGCCCCGACGCACAACGGATCGGTGCCGGTGGATCTCCCGCTGGCAACGGCGATCACTGTGTGCCTCATCGGCGTGATCGGAATCGGCGTGTACCCCGGGCCCTGGGTCGCCGCCGCACAGCGCATCGCGCAGACGCTGTTCTGAGCAACGGGCTATTCGGACCAACCTGTTCTGGGAGGTCTCATGCGGCATGAACAATTGACGAAGCGATACCTGTCCAGGATCTGCTTGACGGCCGTGGTGAGCGGCATGCTTGCCGCAACCCCGTTGGCCTGGGAAAACCCGCTCAAGGATCGCTATCTGAATGGAGCACCGCTGACCATCTGCGATCAGGGTTCTTTCTTCGTCGGTGGTGTGCCGAAGGTCACGCGATATGCCACCTCCGCGGCCGTTCGGGAAGGCGGCCCGCCGCAGCAGATAACGATCGGCCAGATGTATGTCCAGTTCCAGATTCCAGAGCAGCGAAGGCGGTGGCCGCTCATCATGGTCCACGGGTCGACGCATACGGGAGCGGCGCTGGATTCGACGCCTAGCGGTGGCGAAGGCTGGCTCTCTTATGCAGTCCGAAACAAACTCGCCACTTTCGTCGTCGATCAGCCGGGGCGGGGCCGGTCCGGCTTTGACCAGTCGGTGATCCTCGAAGCCAAGGCGACGGGCAACTGGAACCTGGTTCCGTCGAGCTTCGGAAGGATCACCGACGACGGCGCCTGGACGACCTGGTTTGGCCATATCGTGCCGGCCGGTACTGACATCACCAGCGGAAAGATGATCCGCCACGGTGACGCTGGCGATCCTGATTCTGCTGAAAACCCGACAGAGCCGTCACAGGCTCACGGCGTTTATCCGCCGGCGTTCCCGATTCCGCCAACGCCCAATTCCGTTGATCCACGTCTCGTTGCGCGTGCGGGCGCCCTAGGGGGAGCACCCAGTCCGTCCAACAACACGTATCTGGGTCTGGAGTACTACAAACAGCTCGTGCCCAACGGCGAAGTTACGTTGCCGGGCTCTGTCTGTCCGAGCTGTACTCCGAACAACCTCAATGCCATCGACACCTGGCTTCCGCTCGGCCTTGCGGAGCTGCTTGAAGGCATCGGCGGTGGCATCCTGTCACCTCATTCGCAATCGACGTCTTCGGTGTTCCACACAGTCCGCATCCTGAAAGAGCGCGGGGAATTGAATCTGTTGAAGGGGATCATCATCCCCGAGGGGGCAGGAACCGATCTCGCAGCTGCCGGGCTCGTCGGGTCGGACTTCGACTCGATTCCGTTCCTGATGGTGAACGGCGATTATCGTCCGCTGGCCACACGGAAGGGGAACTACGCCGCCGTTGCCGCGATGAATGCGAGCCGCACACGCAAGGTTGGACCTGCGCTCTCGCTCAATGTGGAAGACCCGATCTTCAAAGGCAAGCTCAACGGCCACACACATATGGGCATGCTAGGCGCGACTGCCCTGGCGGAATTCGACTTCTTCTTGGACTGGGCTGGCAAGAATATCGACAATCCGCTTCTGAAGAGTGGATGTGCGGTCGGAGCGAACAAGAAGTAAGACAGGCACCTCCGGATCTACCTTTGCCAACCGCGATCACGTGTGCCTCGCAGGCGTGATCGGAATCGGCGTCTACCCTGGCCCCTGGCTTGGCGCCGAGAGTTCTGAAAGCGCGCTAGCATTGGCCAACGACGTGGCTTGGAAACAGCCCGCGATCGTCTTTGTCGTCGCCCTCGTCGTGCGTCTTGCCCACCTCTGGCAGATGCGCAAGTCCCCATTCTTCTCCGTGCTGATGGGCGATAGCCGCAGCTACGACGAGTGGGCTCGACAGATCGCCGCGGGTGACTGGCTGGGCACTGATGTGTTCTATCAGGCTCCGCTGTACCCGTACTTCCTCGGCGTCATCTATTCGGTGTTCGGACGCGATCTCTTCGTCGTGCGTGTCTGTCAGGCAATCGTCGGTGCTCTCTCGTGCGCAACGCTCAGCCTGGCCGCCGAGCGTTTGTTCTCGCGACGCGTAGGTCCCATCGCGGGAGTCGGGCTCGGGCTCTATGCGCCCGCCATCTTCTTCGACGCACTGATTCAGAAGACGGTGCTCGACGTCTTCCTATTCTGCCTGGCGCTCTTCATCCTGAGTCGCCTCGTGGACTCACCGCACGAACATGGGATCGGCGCCAACACCAGCGGCAGAGCCCTTGTCTGGATGTGCCTCGGCAACGTGCTTGGCGCCCTCATCCTGACGCGCGAAAACGCCTTCGTGTTGGTGGCCGTCATCCTGGTGTGGATCGCGATGCGGAGATCGCAGAGCAGCCCATTGTTTGCTCGGCAACGAGCCATCGACGCTGGCGCACTCGTGCTCGGCGTGGCGATGGTCCTCATGCCAGTTGCGGCACGCAATTACGTCATCGGCAACCAGTTGCTGGTCACCACTTCGCAGTTCGGCCCCAATTTCTACATCGGCAACAACCCGCGCGCCAGTGGGACGTATATGTCGTTGCGTCCGGGTCGCGGCGCGCCCGAGTACGAACGTCAGGACGCGACCGAGCTCGCGCAACACGCGTTAGGACGGCGGCTCACACCATCCGAGGTGTCGAACTACTGGTCGAGCCGTGCGTGGGATTTCATCGGGACACAGCCAGGCGCCTGGCTGCGACTCGTGGGACGGAAGCTGGCGTTGCTCTGGAACGCCGATGAGATGCTCGACACCGAAAGCCAGGAGAGTCACGCAGAATGGTCGGCGGTGCTGCGGGTTGGTGGGTGGTTCGGACATTTCGGTCTGCTCGTGCCGCTCGCCTTGCTCGGCGTCATCGCGACGTGGCACGAACGCTCGCGCCTCTGGATCCTCTACGCGATGACCATCGCGTACGCGGCCAGCGTGGTCGCGTTCTACGTGTTCGCGCGCTACCGGTTCCCCCTTGTCCCCCTCTTGATGTTGTTCGCCGCAGCGGGTCTTAGTGCCCTGCCTGCACGAGTTGCCGCCTGGTCACCAGTACATCGCGCCGTGGTAGTGGCCACGTTGTCAGTAGTCGCCGTGTTCGTGAACTGGCCGATCCTCTCGACCACGATGATGCGCGCTGTCACCGAGAACAACCTTGCCGTTGCACTCCAGGAGGACGGCCAGCTCGACGCGGCACTCGGACACTATCGACGCGCGGCGGAGCTCAGAGTGGACTACGCTCCGCCGTACAACAACATGGGAACGGCGCTTCGCGCCCAGGGACGTGTCGACGACGCGGTCGCTGCATACCAACGTGCGCTCGACACGATGCCCGACTACGCTGACGCGCATTACAACATGGCCAATGCGCTCCTCGAGCAGAACAGGCCGCTCGAGGCGGCGGATCATCTGCGTATCGCTCGCCAGTTAATGCCCGCGTCGGCCGGCGTTCACAACAACCTCGGCAAAGCACTCGCGGAGCAAGGCCGCATCGAAGAGGCTGCAGGAGAGCTTCGCGAGGCGGTGGCGCTCGAACCCGACTCGGCCAAGGCACATCGCAATCTGGGCAACGTGCTCGCCTCTCGTGGTGACGTGAGCGAAGCGCTTGCCCACCTTCAACGGGCATTCGAGATTGATCCGAGCGACGCAGAGACCGGATACGACTTCGGCACCTTGTTGCTGCAGGGAGGGCGAGTCGACGACGCGGTCTCAGTGTTCCGCGCCGTCGTTCGTGTGAAGCCTGATTACGCCGAAGCGCACAACAACCTCGGCATCGCGCTCGGCTTGGAGGGACGGCTGCCCGAAGCGATCGAGCAGTTCGAACAGGCGCTGCGGCTGAAGCCGGAATTCGCCGACGCGCAGCGCAATCTCGAAATGGCGCGGCGCGCACGTTGAACATGCCTGATACGGTGCGACGGAACGAGAGTGCGACGGTGCGATGGTCCAGTGCGACGGTGCGATGGTCCAGTGCGACGGTGCGATGGCCATTGCGATGGTCCAGTGCGACGGTGCGATGGCCATTGCGATGGTCCAGTGCGACGGTGCGATGGCCATTGCGATGGTCCAGTGCGACGGTGCGACGGGCCGGCGCACGATGCGCGCGTGAGCGTGAGTTACCGGCGTGAGTTACCGACGGACATTACGCGCTCGAATCACAGGACGTTCGCACCCTCGGACCTTCGTACCGAACCCTCGCACCCCGCACCCCGCACCGTCGTCCCTTCGCACCGTTTTTCACCAACGTGTCG
>Ga0310810_10010379_pt1 | contig 10839 bp, 13 predicted proteins | sample NCmetagenome_FD_207641 | JGI IMG/M metagenome (GOLD analysis project Ga0310810, IMG submission 207641) | Soil microbial communities from experimental microcosm in Duke University, North Carolina, United States - NC | ecosystem: Engineered > Artificial ecosystem > Soil microcosm > Unclassified ... | reverse complement strand
GCTCGGCGAGCGACGACTCGTGCTCGCCGTCCGTGACGCCCGGTAGCTGGACGCCGACCACCACCGCCCGCGGCCGCGCCCCGTCCGCCGTCTCCACGCGCTCTACCACCGCCAGCACTTTGCACAGCGGCGGCAAGAGCGCAAGCGCGGTCAGAGGAAGCTGTCGATGATCATGTCCGACAGCTGATGGATGATCCAGGCGGTCCACAGGGACCCGGTCCACAGCCGCACCCCGCCCATCAGCGCCGCGTTCACCGCGACGAGCGCCTTGAAAGCGAGCGGATATTGCGTGTGGATGGCGGCAAACACCAGGGCGGTCGCGACGACGCCCGCCCAGCGCCGCCCGGTCGCCGCCACCAGCGCGAGGAGGATCAGTCCGGAGAACCAGATGTCTTCCCACAGGTTCGAGATCATGTTGGCGAGCGCCGACCAGCCGTCGAACCGCATGGCGTGGAGCGGGGCCACGCCGCTGAGGGCCACCACCCCGAGCACGATGGCCGACACCGCGAGCCCGCCGGCGACGCCGGCCAGCACGGTGCGCCGCGGGTGGGCGCCGAGCGTGAACGACTCGCGCGGCGGCGACACCAGCCGGCGGCGCGACAGCCACCACCAGGCGAGCAGCGCCGCCAGCGCCGGGATCGTGCTGTAGAGCAGGGCGTGCTCGACCACCATCCACGCGCCCCGGTACGCGGGATGGCCGGCGAGATCGCGCACCCATCGGCGCCAGGCGTGGTTGGGGAACCAGTTGATCCCCACCACCGCCGCGGGCACCGCCACGAGCAGCGCCCGCTGCGCCAGGGTCAACGGCGCAGCGGGCGGCAGTTCGGACCGTCCGGGCACGCCGCCATTCTACGTCGGCGGCGCGTTCACGGTCACGGCTACGCCCTGTCCGCTCACGCTCACATCGGTGTGGTCGAAGCCGTGGCGTCGCAGCACCTCACGCAGGGCGGCCGCCACCTCTGCGTCGGTGCGGTCGTGCCGATCGACGACCGCCGCGAGGAACTCGTCCGACGAGACCACCTGGGTCAAGGCCTCCATCTGCTCCGGCGACAGCTCGCAGTGAGCCTCGATCTGGACCCGGTTCTGGCCGAGCGTCTCACCGGGCTTGCCCCCGCCGCGGACGTTCACGTCCAGCTCGGGGAGCTCGGCGGCCGGATCGTCCGACTGGATGCCGATGCGCAGCTTGTCGCCGTCCTTCTCGGCCGTCACGCCGGTGGTCGCCACGCCGGCCTCGTCGAGCTGGCGCTTGACGTCCTGTTCGATCTGCTCCTCCGACTGGTCGGGATCGATCGACAGGAAGACCTTGTTGACCACCGCGTAGGCGACCGGGGTCAGGACGGCGATCAGCGCGAGCGCGATCGCGATGGCCAGCGCGGGTCTTCGCTTGATGAATGACATGTTCTTCTCCTTCTCGGGCTCGGGTGTCTTCGCGCTGGCCAGCACGAACTCTCTCGTCCGCTCGACGGACGGGGCGCCTCGCCGCGTGTGCTCGCGGAGGGCACGGAAATCGCTCGCCCAGGGGTCACTCATGGCACTCCTCCTGGATCGGAATCAGCCGCTCGCTGGCGGCGTAGTGGCGGCGCAGCCGCTCGCGGGCGCGCGACAGGCGCGACTTGACCGCCGACAGCGAGCTCCGCTGGATCTCGGCGATCTCCTCCACGCTCCGCTCCTGCAGCTCGAAGAGGACGATCGCCTCGCGCTGGGCCGGCGGCAGCGAGGAGAGAGCGCGCGCCGCGCTCTCGGCGGCGGCCCACTCGTCGGCCAGGGCCGCGCCGTCCTCGCCTGCCAGCGCGGCGACCTGGCGCGCCGCGTCGGGCGCATCGGTCGACACCAGCCGGCGCCAGAAGCCGCGCCGCGCGCGGCTCCGGTGAACCGACACGATGACCTGGTGGAACCAGGCGCGGAAGCGCTCCTTGTCGCGCAGGGTGGAGAGCTTGAGGCCGGCGCGGACGACCGCCTCCTGGAACAGGTCGTCGCCGTCCGCGCTCGAGCGCGCGATCCGGCGGGCGAACAGCACCGCCTGGTCGTGGATGGGCGTGAGCAGCGAGAGCAGTTCATCCCAGGCCGGTGTCGCCGCGCGTCTCATCGGGCTTCGATCGGGAGACGCCGCGACCATGCCGCGAGGTCGCACACGGACGGCGCTTTTTTTCGCGCTGCCCGACAACTCTGCGGGATCGCTCGGTCAGCTCGCGAGCCAGCGGAGCATCAGCGGCAGCAGAACCACCATCGTGAGCGGGAAGCCGAGCGCGACCGACCACGCCAGGACCGTGATCCCGAACGAGGTGCGCGGTGTCTCGCTCGGTAACCACGCCGGTTCCATCCAGCCGCGCTCGACGCGCGGCGGGTCGACCAGGATCTGCTCCTCGCTCTCGAGGTCAGGCTGCTCGGGGGCCGTCGTCGGCTGTATCCAGGGATCCATGGCACACCTCCGCCCTGGAAGCGATGCAGCGGGCGTGCCGCACTTCCTTCACCGAACGGGCTTGCGATGCTCAGAGGGCGCCGCGCAGGAGGAGGAGGAACAGGATCTGCGTGAAGAACAGGAAGCCCACGACCACCACGGCGCTCATGACGTTGATGGCGCCGAATCTGCGCGGCTTCACCTGCAGGGCGACCAGGGGCGGTCGCCAGGTCTCCAGCCACCCGCGCTCGATGCGCGGCTCGTCCTCCTCGACAACTGGTTGCGGCGGCCGGGGAATCGGCTCGTCCGGCCGGGCACGCGGAAGGTTCTGGAGCTCCATGATGGCACCTCCACCCTCGAGGGAGGTGCATACGGCGTGCCCTGTTACTTGTGCGGACGGCGCTTGGCGTTGCGATCCGGCCGCGCGGCGCGCGCCTGATCGGCCGCGCGCTCCGACGCCTTGCGGTCGACGACCTGGTAGATGACGCAGCTGTCGCCCGCCTCGAGCACGGTGTCGTACGGCTTGCGGTTGATGCGCGCGACGTCGCGCGCGGACAGGCCGTACTTCTTCCCGATCACCTCGTAGCTCTCGCGCTTCTTGGCGGTGTAGGTCACGCGCTCGCGGCCGAGCTTCTTCTCCGTCACCTGGATGTGCTCGACCGAGCCGGCCTTGACCAGCTGCACGCGCGCCGGATCCAGCAGCGCGACCGAGCGATCGGCCGGCTTGAAGCCGCGATCGACCCAGATCGAGAGCACCATGCGCGGCTGCAGCTTGGCCTCGCTGTCGAGCCCGTTCCAGGTGGCGAGCGCGCCGCGGTCGACCCCGAAGACCCGCGCGATCCGGGTCAGGCTGTCGCCGGCGACCACCCGGTAGAACGCGCGCTGCTTGCCGGCCACCGCGAAGTCGGGATCCGGCAGCGCGACCGCCAGCTTGTCGCCCGGCTGGCCCTCCGGCTCGCCGGCGGTGTAGAGCGACTCCTCCGCCTTCGCCCGGTTGGCCTGCTTGTCCGCCTCCGACACCCGCGGCACCACCAGCACGGTTCCGCCCTCCACCTCGCGATCGCTGTCCATGCCGTTCAGCTCGCGCAGCTTCTTGACCGTGATGCCGTGGGTGGTCGCCACGTCCTCGAAGCGCTCGCCGTGGCGCACCAGGTATGCGTCGTACAGGTCCCATTCGCCGCGCAGCTGCGGGAAGCGGGCCGCGAACTGGTCGCGCCGTCCGCGCGGGATGCGCACCGGAAACGACTTGATTCCAGGCGGAGTTCGCCCTTTCGTCAGATACGGGTTGAGGTCCTCGATGGTCCGGGTGTCGACCCCGGCTGCCTTCGCCACCACCGACAGCGCGACAGAGGTCGGCACCGTGACCTCGTCGTAGGCCAGCGCCGGCGCCGGCACCACGTCGCCGAAGCCGAACAGCTCGCGGTTGCGCCCGACGATGGCGGCGGCCAGCGCCTTCGGCACGTAGATCGACGACTCCCACGGCAGCGCGCTCTCGTAGTCGAGCAGGCGCCAGAAGTCGTTGGTGTTGTAGCGCGCGATGCCGCGCAGCACCGCGCCGTAGCCGGCGTTGTACGCCGCCATCGCCAGGTCCCAGTCGCCGAACCGCTGATAGAGGTCGGCGAAGTACGCGGTCACCGCGCGGGTCGACTTCACCGGGTCGTTGCGCTCGTCCACCCAGCGGCTCTGCTTCAGGCCGTAGATGACCCCGGCGGCCGGCATGAACTGCCACAGCCCCTCGGCGCCCACCCGCGAGCGATCGCGCGAGTCGTAGCCGGACTCGATCATGCAGACGTAGAGCAGGTCCTCCGGCAGCTTCGCGCGGCGGAGCTCGCGCAGGATCATCTCGCGGTAGCGGCCCTGGTCGCGCAGCCAGACCCGCATCAGCTTCTGACCGCGCGGGTCGTCCTTGTAGAACTCGAGGAACTTGATGATGCGCTGGTCCCACTTGATCGGCAGGTCCGGCATCTCGAGCTTCGCCAGCCAGGGCAGGTCGGGGCGCAGGTCGGTCGGCAACACCTTGCCGCGGCGGGCGGACACGGCTCCCGGAGCGCGGCTCACGATCGAGCCGCCGTCGCGATCCGACCAGGGAGAATCGCCGCGCCGTCGCGGGAAGGCCTCGATCTCGAACGCGTGCAGCCCCTCCAGCAGATCGCCGGCGCAGTCGGCGCCCGGGTCGCAGCCGCGCACCGAGCGGCGGCCGTCGGCGTTCATCTCGAGCGGCGCGTCATCACCGCCGGGGGCCTCCGGTCCCGGGGGATCGACCTGGCGGCCCGCCGGCACCGCCGGCTGGTCGGCTCGCGCAGGCTGCGCGATGAGCCCCACCGCGAGGCACGAAGCGGCCAGCGTTTTGCGGCCGCAGGGGGTGGTCCAGATCATGATTCGACCTTACGGTCCGGCTGCTGCATCGACAACTTTCGGCGCCGCCAGTAGACTCGACGCACACAGGAGATCGCCATGCCCGGAATGGGCGAGTTACTCATCATCCTGCTCATCGTTCTGCTCATCTTCGGGGCCGGCAAGCTGCCGGCCATCGGGGACGCGCTGGGGCGTAGCATCAAGAACTTCAAGCGGTCTGCCACCGGCGCCGACGAGATCGAGGTCGCCAAGACCCGCGAGGTGTCGACCGGCGCCCGCCGCTCGGAGTTAAAGGGCGGCGCGGAAGCCAATGTCGGTGATGAGGACGAGGCCGAGGTGGTCCAGAAGAAGAAGAAGGCCGCCGCGCCGGCTGACGACGACTGGCAGCCCTAGATCGTCAGGATCGCGGGCCTTCGTCCCGCTGGCGCCCCGCGTGCTCGACGCGGTGCGGCGCCGCGTGATAATGATGAAAGGAATGTCAGAGGCCCGGATCATCAAGCGTTACGCGAACCGGAAGCTCTACGACACCCAGCACAGCCGGTACGTGACGCTCGACCAGATCGCCGAGATGATACGCGGCGGCGACGACGTCAAGATCGTCGACAACAAGACCAAGGAAGACCTGACCTCGGTGACGCTGGCGCAGATCATCTTCGAGGAGGAGAAGCGCCAGAAGAGCTTCCTGCCGCTGCAGGCGATGCGAAACATCATCCAGAGCGGGGGGGAGTCGATTTCGCAGCTGGTCAACCAGGCCAAGGGTCGGGTGAGCCAGATGCTTCCGCGCAAGAAGGAGCACGACGAGGAGGTGGACGTCGAGGAGGCCGCCGCCCCCGAGCCGGAGCCGGAGCCCGCGGAGGTGGAGAGCGGGGACGGATCCAATGGAGCTGACGAGGCGACCGGTGGCAGCCGGGTCCGCGAGGGCCTGCGCAACCTGCGCGAGTTCCGCGAGTTCCTGACCCATTCGCAGAAGACCATCGACGAGTGGCAGCGGAAGGTGGACGGTCGCATCCGTCACATGTTCGAGGGCATGTCGCCCTTCTCGACCCTGCAGAAGGACATCGGCGCCCTGTCCTCGCGCATCGCCCAGCTCGAGGCAAAGCTGGCGCAGCTGGTTCACGACGAGCACCCATCCGGCGACTGACGACGTGACGCGGACCCTGGCCTGCAGCTGCCTGGCGCTCCTGTGCGCGGCGGCCTGCGGCGGCGACATCGGCACCGGCGGCGACCAGCCTGACGCCGGTCAGACCTTCGACGCGGCGCGCGCCGCCGACGCCTCGCCCGGCTGTGGCACCAACGGCGGCGGCTCGGTCACCAGCACCACCGCCGGCGCCGAGGTCGAGCCGGTGGTGTCGGCCTGGTACCAGGTCATCGATCCCGAGGTGCCCGCCAGCACGGTGGTCATCGACGAGCGCGCCTCCAACTGCGATCCGGACGCCATCAGCGATCAGCCGGGCCAGTTCGTGACCATCTACTTCTGCAGCGACCTCACCGCAGGCGAGTACGCGGCGGTGTCGGCGCTCGCCGGCGCCTGCCCCGACAACCCGCAGGTCAGCGTCACGGTGCAGAACGAGCTCCTCCAGGACCTGGTCAGCGACACGACCGGCACGCTCACCATCGACGCCACCGGCGAGTGCATCACCGGCTCGTTCGACACCACCACCGCCGACGGCAAGGAGCTGTCCGGCAGCTTCCGCGCCTACGCCTGCCCGCAATGACGAGGCCTGCGATGGTGTTCTTGCTGGCCGCCGCGCTCTCGGCCGGCTGCACCACCTCGTATCGTCTGCGAGCGGCGTATCCGATGAGCAGCGAGACGGTGGCATGCGTTTCGAAGTGTCGATCTCTCCCTACCTTCGACCGAGCATGCCTCGCGCGCTGTCCGGGCGTGTCCGACGAGGAGGGGCGCTGCGAAGGTCTGCCGCCACCGTGCGTCGATCGCGACGAAGTTCGCGGCGGCAGGACCTTCGCTGCCCTCATGGGTGGCGTGTTTGGTTCCGTCGCGGCGAGACGACCTGATGTTTGCCACCCGGCGCCCTTCAACAGCGAGGTCGCGTGGGGGCAGAATGAACGCATGGGGACCGGTGGGGTCGGGGTGCTGGGGTGCTGTCTTCTTCTGGCCGCTGCCTGCTCGGGCGATGACGACGGCGGCGCCGGCGGTGACGCGGGCAGCCGGCGCGACGCGCGGGCGAGCGATGATGCCGCCGCGATCGACGGCGGCGGTGGCGTTGCCGATGCGGGCCCGGACTTCGACGCCGCGCCCGAGGGGCCCTGCAACTACATGGAGGCCGACGACGCCGGCAACGATCCGCTGTCCGGTGGGACCGCCGAGGCGACCGGGCTCTCGTTCGCCGCCGGAGGCCTGCGGACCGTGTGCGGCGCCGTCGATCCGGCCCAGGCGGATCCCGAGATGGGCGTGGTCGACGTCGACGCGTTCGACTTCGAGGTCGCCGCCGGCGCGCCGCTGCGGGTGGTCCTGCGCGCGTCGGGGGCCGACCAGCTCGGCGGCCTCCTCCTCGTCCTCCAGATGGTGGATCCCGAATCCGGCGTCCGGACCGTCGCGAGCGGCGCCTTCGTCGACGGCTACGCACTGGCCAGCTCGGCACGCGAGGGAGCCGGCACCTGGCGCTTGCTGGTGATCGCGACGCCTGGCGACAGCCCACCAGAATCGAGCCTCGACTACGAGATCGAGGTCGTCGACCGGATCCCCTGCGACGCAGCGGCCGGCGCGCCCGACTACACGGAGGCGCGCGACGGGGTGGGCAACCGGCGGAACGACGTCGTCTCCGCGACCTGGACGAACGACCCGGTCACCAGGCTGACCACGTCCACGATCGACGTCGCCGAGGTCACCGGCGTGACCCTGGCAGCCGGCACCGCCGTCCACCTGGCGGGGACCTCGGCCGACGTGACGGCCAACGACGACTACCTCGACAAGGACACCTACCGGGTGGCCAACGGCGACGCCAGCGAGATCGATGTACGGCTCAGCTGGCCCGATGGCGAGGTCGACATGGATGTGATGGCCTTCGTCGCCGACACCGCAACTCCGGTGGACCTGGCCGGCAGTGCGGGCACGAACGTCGGCCCGACGGCGGCCGACGAGGAATTGACCATCCGGCTACCCGTCGAGGGAGCGCTCTGGATCTGGGCGGCGTCCTACCGGGAAAGCGGGACCGGACTGCCGATCGACTACGACCTCACGCTCTGCCCGCGCGCCTTCAGCCCGCTCAGAAATCGAAGCCGGCGGTGACGGTGAAGGAGGCCTGGCTGCCGGACGCATCGACCGCGTCGGTGGCGTCGTCCTTCGAGCTGCCGGCGAAGGCGAGGGCGCCCTCGAGGCCGAGCGTGAACACGTAGTAGCGGAGGAGGACGCCGCCGAACAGGCGGGTCCTGATGATGTCGTCCTGCTCGACGAAGATGAAATCCATCGCCGAGTCGGTCGGCTCGGCGACCGAGTCGATGTTCGGTGTCTTGTCGATCACCTCGGAGCGCGGGACGATGAGCAGCCAGTCCCAGCCGAGGTAGGGCGAGAGGTTGAAGGTGCCGCCCACCCCGATCTCCTTCGACACCGACAGGTCGAAGGACGCGACGGTCAAGTCGAGCTGGTCGGAGCCCATCATGCGCGAGGCGCCGGCGCGCAGCGCGAGCGACGGGATCGGCAGGTCGTGGTAGCCCTCGATGAGCGCCAGCTTGGCGTACATCTGCGCGGCCCACATCTCGGAGGCGGCCAGGTGGACGGCGCCGATGCCGATCTCGAACGAGGGCGCCGGCAGCCAGATGCCCTTCCTGGCGAACACCCCGACCGTGGTCATGATGTCGTCGCCGTGGCTGGCGGCCGGATCGGACGGATCGGGCGAGGAGGCGAGCGCTCGCCAGTACGGGCGATCGGTGTGGACGCGGGTGAGCGCGACGTCCGCGGTGAACTGGAAGCCGCCGAAGCCGAGGGTGTCGGCCGGCTGGGTGAGCCGGGGCGCCAGCACCACCCCCAGCTCGCTGGCGAGCGAGCGGAAATCGCCGCTGTTGCCGACCGCGTCGACCGGCCTGCCGCTGTCGTCCACCACCACGCTGCCGAGCCGCGCGAGCACCAAGTCGTTGTCACCGGCGCGGGCGGTGCCGCCGGCCAGGAGCGCGGCGGCGACCAGGATCCAGCGTACCGCGCGCATGTCGCGAAGGTATCACGAGGGTAGACTGCGGCGCATGGCGCCTTCCTCGTACGCGACGATCCTCTACCAGGCCGACGGCGCGGTCGCGCGCATCACGCTGAACCGCCCCGACAAGCGAAACCCCATCGGTCCGCTCACCGCCGGCGAGATCATCCACGCGCTCGACAGCCGCGGCCCCGAGGTGCGCGTCGTCGTGCTGACCGGGGCCGGCAAGGTCTTCTCGGCCGGCGGCGATCTGTCGCAGATGGCGGGGAGCGGCGCGGGTGCCGCTGCGTCGGCGGCGCAGCCGGCGTCGCTGGTCGATCTGTTTCGCACCATGCACGAGCTCGGCGTGCCGATCGTCGCCATGGTGAACGGCCACGCGCTGGCCGGCGGGCTCGGCCTGATGGTCGCCTGCGACCTCGCCATCGCCAGCGAGGAGGCGACGTTCGGCACCACCGAGATCCAGCTCGGCCTGTGGCCGATGATGATCAGCGCCGAGATCGCGCGCAGCATCGGACGCAAGGCGGCGCTCGAGCTCATGCTGACCGGCAAGCGCATCACTGCCGCCGAAGCCGTGCGCATCGGGCTCGTCAACCGCGCGGTGCCGGCCGCGGCGCTCGAGGCGGAGACGATGGCGCTGGCCGCCGAGCTGGCCGACAAGAGCCCGGCCACCATGTCGCTCGGGCTGCGCGCCTTCTACCGGGCGGCGGACATGGAGCTCCTGCGCGCGCTGCGCTTCCTCGAGGGCGAGCTCGGCCGCGTGCTGGCGCTCGAGGACGCCGCCGAGGGCATCGCGGCCTTCTTGCAGAAGCGACGGCCGGTGTGGAAGGGCCGCTGACCCGTGGGGGGAGCCACCAGCACTGGCGAGTCCAGCCACCACGAAATTTTTGCGTAAGGCCGCGAACTCACTGAAACATGGTCGTTCGCTCGCAACGGGGCGATGGCACGGCACGTGCTGTGAACCTGGGCATGGAACACCGCAATGGCCGAGCGCGCTCCGCAATGGAGTCGATGTCGCGCCGGCAGCTCGAGGCCCGTCGGCTGTCGGAATCGAATCCGATCGCGGGTCTGGGCACGTATCAGGTGATGCGCCCGTCGCGCGGACGCGATGTGCTGGTCCCGCGCGCTCCCGTTCCCCGCGCGCCGCGCCTGCCGAGCGGCAGCAACGCGTTCGGCCTCATCGACGATCGCGACGACCCGTTCGACGACTCGGAGAAGCTGGCTCCGCCGCCGGTCGAGGACCGGACGATGGTGGTCGCGCAGCGCCTGTACCGGGCCGAGATCGCGCCGCCGCCGCGCGAGCAGTCGCGGGCGACCGGCTGGCTGCTGCCGATGACGCTCGCCGTGGTGATCTCGACGATCCTCCTGACGCTGGCGCTGGTCCTGCGCTGAAGAGCGGCCTCGCTGGCAAGTCGTGCAGCCATCCGGCCGCGCGGCTTTCGCGGGCTTGCGCGCGGCTGGTTTCTTGCTCCACGTCACGCCGGCATGTGGAGGATCCGAGCGATCGTTGCGTTTCTCGCGATCGCCGCCGGCGCGGCGGCCGCGAGCGCTCGTCCGTTCCAGGTCCGCCCGCTCGCCAGGCCGGTCAAGGGCAGCCGCTTCGCCGTGCTCGGTGACGCCGGCGGCGACCGCGCCGGGCAGCGGCGCGTGGCGAAGACCCTGCGGCGCGTCCACAAGGACCACCCGTTCGAGTCGGTGCTCATGCTCGGCGACAACGCGCACGAGGGGCGCAGCTTCAAGGACGCCATCGACCGGCCGTACCGGACGCTCGGCAAGCGCGGCGTCCGCTTCTTCCCGGTGCTCGGCAATCACGACGTCTCCGAGGGCCGCGCGCGGGCGCGCGCCCAGCGGCGCCACTTCGGTGTGCCGCGCCACTACCGGGTGAAGCCCGCGCCGGGCGTCGACGCGTTCGCCATCGACACCACGCTCTTCCAGAAGGGCAGC
>Ga0310810_10010378_pt1 | contig 10839 bp, 11 predicted proteins | sample NCmetagenome_FD_207641 | JGI IMG/M metagenome (GOLD analysis project Ga0310810, IMG submission 207641) | Soil microbial communities from experimental microcosm in Duke University, North Carolina, United States - NC | ecosystem: Engineered > Artificial ecosystem > Soil microcosm > Unclassified ... | reverse complement strand
TCGTTCGACGACTTCTACCCCTTTTACCTGAGCGAGCACAGCCGCCGCGGCACCCGCCGGCTGCACTTCGTGGGCACACTGCTCGTGATCGGCACACTGGTGTACGCTCTCGCGACACGCCACTGGAGCGCGCTGGCACTCGTGCCCGTCTTTGGCTACGGCTTCGCGTGGGTCGCCCACTTCGCGGTCGAGAAGAATCGGCCCGCGACCTTCACCTACCCGCTGTACAGCCTCGTCGGTGATTTCCGCATGTTCGCCGACATTCTCAGGGGTCGTATCCGCTTCTGAGCGGGACCGGTCCGAGGGTCACGCAGCGCGGCGACGGGTGCGTGCCGCGTCCTGCGTCTCCATGGCACTCCGGTTGCACAAGTGCGCCACATGCGAAACCTACACGTCGCCCTGGCAATCGTGCTCTCGATCGCGCTCGTGACCCCCGTGCTCGCGGCCACGCCGACCGAACAGCTGCGCCAGCACGTCGATCAGGTCATCAAGGTCCTGGACGACCCGGGCCTCAAGGGCGCCCCGGCCCAGCGGCGCGCCGCCGTGCGCAAGATCTCCGAGGACATCTTCGACTATCCGGACACCGCGCGGCGCGCGCTCGGCCAGCACTGGAACGCCCGGACTCCCGAGGAGCAGCGCGAGTTCGTGCAGCTCTTCGCGGACTTGCTGGACCGTGCGTACTTCTCGAAGATCGATCGCTACCAGGGCGAGAAGGTGCGCTACGGCGCCGAGACGGTCAACGGCGACGAGGCAATCGTGAAGACCACGATCATGAGCAAGGGCGGCTCCGACATCCCCGTCGACTACCGCCTGCACCTCACCGATGGGCGCTGGCGGGTCTACGACGTGAACATCGAGGGTGTCAGCCTCGTGTCGAACTACCGGACACAGTTCAACAAGATCGTACAGACCGAGTCGTACGCGACGCTGGTGCAGAAGCTCAAGGCCAAGGACGCCGAGCCCGCCGCCAGCAGCCGCTAGCCGCTCCCCGCCTCGCCCCGCCCGCCGCTCCCCGGCGCTTGACAACGCCCGGGGAGCGGCTTACAAACCGTTCGAATTCAAACCATGCCCACGCGCTACCCGGGCACGCTCGACGAGACCGTCGCGCTCGACGCCTACATCAAGCTCATGCGCGCCGCCGAGGCGGTCACCGCGCGCGTCGGCGACGTGATGGCGGGCTCCGGCCTCACCATCGGGCAGTTCGGCGTGCTGGAGGCCCTGCTGCATCACGGGCCGCTCTGCCAGCGCGAGCTGGGGGCCAAGCTGCTGCGCAGCGACGGCAACACGGCGGTGGTGGTCGGCAACCTGGTGCGCCGCGGGCTGGTCACCCAGACCCGCCGCCGGGACGATCGGCGCTTCGTGATGGTCACGCTCACCGCGCGCGGCTCGGCGCTGATCGGCGAGATCTTCCCGCGTCACGTGACGGGACTCGTGCGCGAGATGAGCCGGCTGCTTCCGGGCGAGCTGCAGACCCTGGGCAGCCTGTGCCGGCGTCTGGGCCGCCGCCACGACGAGCCGGCAGCGATGAAAGGAGACGATACATGGCGCAGCACACGACGCGCTTCGGGTCGCTCGAGCACTACGAGAAGGGCGGCGTCGAGGTCATCAACGATGACGCACGCAACTACGTCTTCTCGAACATCTTCGAGGTCGCGGCGAAGTCCCGTCCCTACGAGAAGATCGCCGTCGGCAAGAACATCGAGTATGTGATCGAGGCCATCCGCGCCGAGGGCACCTCCGGCTGGCGGACGCCCGGCCAGGACGAGTTCGCCCTGGTGATGGACGGCGAGGTCGAGATCCGGCTGCTGAAGCTCGCCGATCCCGGCGCGGTACCCGCCGGCACTCAGGGCTCGGTGGCGATCAACGGAACGCCGGCCGGCCGCAAGATGGGCACGGTCCGCGCACGGCGCGGGCACATGACCTTGCTGCCAGTCGGCGCCGCCTATCAGTTCCACGCGGACCGTCCCGGCGTGATCCTCCTGCAGACCCTGCTCGGCGCCGACACGCAGCAGCGCTGGGGCCAGATCTGCCAGACCGCCCCCCGGCCCACGCGCTGAGCGAGGAGACGACACCATGAGCCAGAGCTCCGAGACGCTACCCGAGATCGGCTCGATCGAGCCCAACCAGCACGGCTATCGCACCTTCACGCTGGGCGGCTTCACCTTCTGGCGCGACGACTACTTCGCGCACGTCGCCTGGCCCAAGGGGCACCACATGCTGCCGGTCGACGCGTTCCTGCGCGCCCTGCAGCGCGACATCGCCTGGGGCTTCTTCTACGGCACGGTGAACTTCGACGCGGTGGTCGGCACCGTGAACCACTACGGCTCCGTCGATCTGTTCGCCGGGCGCTTCAACGATCACTACCGCAAGGCCAAGCTCGATCACAGCGAGCGGTTCACGACGCCGCTCATCCAGCGCGTGTTCGAGGCCATGCTCGAAGACTGGACCAACGCCGGCTTCGATCCGTTCGCCAGCCCCCAGGAGACCGGCAGCGCGTTCGGGCCGAAGAACGGCAGCAACAAGGCGGCGATCACCCGTCATCGCGTGACGGCCAAGCGCATGATCGGCGCGCCGGGCGACGAGCCGCCCCGCAGCGACGAGAGCGGCTTCCCGATCAACCGTCACTTCCTCGACGTCCCCCAGGACAAGCCGGTGGTGAAGGCCGAGCCCGGGTTCGAGGACGAGGTCGTCTCGTTCAACCTGTTCGCCTATCTCTCGCGCTCCGACGTGACGTGGAACCCGTCGATCGTCTCCGTCTGCAAGGCCAGCCTGTACTGCCCGACGACGGAGGAGTACATCCTGCCGGTCATCCACGGCAACGATCGCGTCGAGTGGTTCGTGCAGCTCAGCGATGAGATCCAGTGGGAGGTCGAGGATCGGGAGACCGGCGCCGTCCGCGCGCGCGTGACCATGAAGGCTGGCGACGTTGCGGCGATGCCGGCCGACATCCGGCATCGCGGGTTCTCGCCGAAGCGGTCGATGTTGCTCGTGTGGGAGAACGCGTCGCCGGAGCTGCCTGCGCTGTACGCCTCTGGCAAGATGCCGCCGACTCCCGTTCAGTTCTGATGGCGCGCGTGGAGTGTGCTGGCGCCGGGTGGGGGGCACGCTGCCGTCCGGGCGCGCCATCATGGCGAGCCGTCGTCGCCGTTGTCGCTCCGAGCTCGGCGAGGGAGCCGCAGACAATCCGAAGTGGCCACGGCCCAACCCCCTCCGGGGGATGGGGGGCTCGACCGAGCCGAGCTCGGAGCGACTTACGGCGACAGGCGAGCCATGCAGGCGCGCCCGGACGGCAGCGTGCCCCCCACCCGGCGCCAGCACACTCCACGGTGGCCGCTTCAACCCTTGGAAGGAGCTAGAACGATGGCGGAGAACACGGCGGTTTCTCGCCGACACTTCATCCGGGGGGCTTCGGCCGGTGTTGCGGCGGCCACGCTGCTTCCCTGGCCGGCGGTGGCGCAGCGGCGGGGGATCAGGATCGGGTATGTGAGTCCGCAGACGGGGCCCTTGGCGGGGTTTGGCGAAGCGGACAACTTCGTGATCAGTGGCGTGCGGAAGGCAATTGGGCAGGGGCTCGCCGTGACGGGCGGGTCGAACCCGGTCGAGATCCTGGTGCGGGACAGTCAATCGGATCCGAATCGGGCGGCGGAGGTGGCGTCGAAGCTGATCCTGAGCGACAAGGTCGATCTGATGCTGGTCGCCAGCACGCCGGAGACGACGAATCCGGTGTCGGACCAGTGCGAGGTCAACGGCACGCCGGCAATCTCCTCCGTCTGTCCGTGGCAGCCGTGGTTCTTCGCGCGGGGCGGCAAGCCGGACGTCGGGTTCAAGTCGACCTATCACTTCTTCTGGGGGCTGGAGGACATCATCGGCGTCTTCATCGACATGTGGAACTCGGTGGAGACCAACAAGGTCGTCGGCGCGCTGTGGCCCAACGACGGCGACGGCAACGCGTGGGGCGACAAGGAGCGGGGCTTCCCGCCGGCGCTGGCCAAGGCCGGCTACAAGGTGATCGATCCCGGCCGCTATCCCAACCTCTCCGACGACTTCTCGGCGCAGATCGCGGCCTTCAAGAAGGAGAAGGTCGAGATCGTCACCGGCGTGCCGATTCCGCCCGACTGGACGACGTTCTGGAAGCAGGCCGCCCAGCAGGGCTTCCGGCCCAAGGTGGCCAGCGTCGGCAAGGCGCTGCTCTTCCCTCGCTCCGTCGAGGCGCTGGGCGAGCTCGGCGACGGCATGTCGACCGAGGTCTGGTGGACGCCGCAGCATCCGTTCAAGTCCTCGCTCACCGGCGCCACCGCCGCGGCGTTCGCCGCGGAGTACACGCGCGAGGCGAAGAAGCCGTGGACGCAGCCGCTCGGCTTCATCCACGCCCTGTTCGAGGTCGGTCTGGACGCGCTCAAGCGCGCGAAGAGCACCAGCGACAAGAGCGCGATCGTCGAGGCGATCAAGACCACGAACCTGAACACGATCGTCGGGCCCATCAGCTGGGCCAAGGGGCCGGTGCCCAACGTGACGAAGACGCCGCTGGTCGGCGGCCAGTGGGGGCGCGCGAAGGACGGCCACTTCGACATCACGATCGTGAGCAATCGCAGCGCTCCGAACATTCCTGTGGCCGGCAAGCTGCGCACGCTCAAGCAGGCCTAGGGCAACGGCGCTCCTCGCGCTCCGCGAGGTCTCGCGGGCCTTCGGCTCGCTGCAGGTGCTCGACCGCCTCACGCTCGCCGTGCACGAGCGCGAGGCGGTCGGCGTCATCGGGCCCAACGGCGCCGGCAAGACGACCGCCCTCAACGTCCTGGCCGGACGCCTGCGCCCCGACCGGGGCTCGGTCCTCTTCCAGGACCGCGACGTCACCACGATGTCCGCCCACGCCCGCTGTCGGGCCGGCATCGCGCTGACCCACCAGATCCCCCACCCGTTCGAGGCGATGACGGTGTTCGAGAACGTGCTGGTGGGCGCGACCCACGGCGCCGGCCGTCCCGAGCGCGAGGCCTACGCCGACGGCCTGGCGACCCTGACGCTGACCGGCCTGGCGGCCCGCGCGAACACGCGCGCCGGCGCGCTGGCGCTGCTCGATCGCAAGCGCCTGGAGCTGGCCCGGGCGCTGGCCACGCGCCCGCGCGTGCTGCTGCTGGACGAGATCGCCGGAGGGCTCACCGAGCCCGAGGTGGCGGCACTCGTCGCGGTCATCCGGCAGGTGCGCGCCGGGGGCGTGGCGATCGTCTGGATCGAGCACATCGTGCACGCGCTCCGCTCGGTGGTGGACCGTCTCGTCGCCATCGACTTCGGCCGCACGTTGATGGAGGGCCCGCCCGACGCGGTCATGGCCAGCCCCGAGGTCCAGCGTGTCTACCTGGGCATCGAGCCATGAGCCTGCTCGCGGTTCACGCGCTGTCGGCCTTCTACGGGGACTTCCAGGCGCTGTTCGACGTGTCGCTGGAGGTCGCCGAGGGTGAGACGGTGGCGGTCATCGGTGCCAACGGCGCGGGCAAGACGACGTTCCTGCGCGCGCTGGCCGGGGCGCTGGCTGTTCCGCGCGCCACCGTCGTCTTCGACGGCCAGCCCGTCGGCGGCCAGGCCGCACACAGGCTCGTCGACCTCGGCATCGTGATGGTCCCCGAGGGGCGCCGGATCTTTCCGAGTCTCTCGGTACAGGAGAACCTGCTCGTCGGCGCCTATCGACGCCGGCCCGGGCCGTGGTCGCTCGATCGGATCTACCTGATGTTCCCGGTGCTGGCCGAGCGGCGCGGCCAGCCCGGCACGAATCTCTCGGGCGGCGAGCAGCAGATGCTCGCCATCGGCCGCGGCCTCATGGCCAACCCGCGGCTGCTCCTGGTCGACGAGATCTCGCTGGGGCTCGCGCCCATCGTCGTGCAGTCGCTCTACCAGGCGCTGGCCGGCGTGCGCGACGAGGGCACGACCGTGCTCGTCGTCGAGCAGGACGTCAGCCGCGTGCTCACGATGGCCCAGCGCGTCTACTGCTTCCGCAAGGGCGCCGTGGCGCTGCACGACGTGCCGGCCCGCCTCACCCACGAGCGGCTCGCCGCCGCGTACTTCGGCACCGCATGATCTGGCTCGACACGCTCGTCCAGGGCATCCTGCTCGGCGGTCTCTACGCGCTCTTCGCCACCGGGCTGTCGCTGATCTTCGGCGTCATGCGGCTGGTGAACCTGGCCCATGGCGACTTCAGCATCCTGGCCGCGTTTCTCGCCGTGGCGCTCGTGCAAGCGCTCGGCGTCAATCCGCTGGTGGCGCTGCTGCTGGTCGTGCCGGTCATGGGCGCGCTCGGGTACGGCCTGCAGCGCGTGGTGCTCAACCGCCTGCTCGGCCGCGGGATCCTGCCCGCGGTGCTCGTCACCTTCGGGCTGTCGATCGTGATCCAGAATGGGCTGCTCGAAACCTTCTCGGCCGACTCGCGACGGCTCAACCCCGGCGGGATCGAGACCGCGAGCCTGGCGCTGGGCGGCGGTCTCGCCGTGGGCTGGTTCTCGCTGCTGACGTTCGTGACCGCGCTGGTGCTGCTGGCGGGACTGCAGCTCCTGATCGGCCGCACCGCCCTCGGTCGCGCGTTCCGCGCGGCCTCCGACGACGGCGCCACCGCCGCGCTCATGGGCATCGACAACGGCCGGCTCTATGCGCTGGCCATGGCGCTGTCGCTGGCCATCGTGGCGATCGCCGGTATCGCTCTCGGCATCCGCACGACGTTCACCTTCGCCAGTGGACCCGACCGGCTGCTGTTCGCGTTCGAGGCGGTGATCATCGGCGGGCTCGGCTCGCTGTGGGGCACGCTCGTGGGCGGCGTCATCCTCGGCGTCGCGCAGACGACCGGCGCGCGCCTGTCGCCGGGCTGGGGCGTGCTCACGGGCCATCTCGTCTTCCTGGCGGTGCTGCTCCTGCGGCCGTCCGGCCTGTTCGCGCCGTCCCGCCGGGTCGATTGACGGCCGGGCCGCGCGAGGCCGCATCGCCATGACGGACACGAGTCGCGTCCGCGTCGAGCGGACCACACGCGCGAGCCAGGTCGGCCTGCTCGCCGGACTCGGCGTCGTGGTCGCGCTCGCCGCCGTGCCGCGGCTCGGCGACAGTGGCGTGATGCGCGCCATCATCGAGTTCATCACCCTGCTGGTGCTCGCTCAGATGTGGAACCTGCTCGCGGGCTATGCGGGCCTCGTCTCCATCGGCCAGCAGGCCTTCGTGGGCCTCGGCGGCTACGCGCTGATCGTCCTGGCCGATGACCTCGGCCTGAACCCCTTCGTGGCGGTGCCGCTGGCGGGGCTCGTGGCGACCATGTTCGCGCTGGCCACGGCGACGCTCGTCTTCCGGTTCTCCGGCGGCTACTTCGCGGTGGGCACGTGGGCCGTGGCCGAGGTCTATCGCCTGCTCGTCGCCAACACGACGGCGCTGGGCCGGGGGACCGGGCGCACGCTCAAGGCTGTCTTCCCGCTGGCTCGCGAGACGCGCGAGCTGGGAACCTACGCGCTGGCGGTCGGGCTCGGCGCGGCGGCCATCATTGCCGTCTATCTCGCGCTGCGCTCTCGCCTGGGGCTCGGCCTCATGGCCGTGCGCGACAGCGAGCCTGCCTCGCGCAGCCTCGGCGTCGACGTGTTCCGCACCAAGCTCGTCGTCTACCTGGTCGCCGCGTTCGGCACCGGGACGACCGGCGCGCTCATCTACCTGAACCTGCTGCGCATCTCACCGGACGCGGCGTTCTCCATCAACTGGACGGCATACACGATCTTCATCGTGGTCATCGGCGGCCTTGGCACGCTGGAGGGCCCGATCGTCGGCACCGCCGTGTTCTTCCTGCTGCGCGAGGCGCTCTCCGACTACGGGAGCTGGTACATGATCCTGCTCGGAGCGCTGGCGATCGGCGCGATGCTGCGCTTCCCGCAGGGTCTGTGGGGACTGGTCGCCGAGCGCTGGGACATTCGCGTGTTCCCGGTGCAGCGGCGGGTCCGGACGGACGTATCGGGCGGCAGACGTTGACGGTCCCTCGCGCTCCCGCTACCGTCATGGCATGGCCTCGGCCCTCGAGCGAGAAGCGACGATCCGGCGGTGGCGTCGGACCGAGTACGAGCGGCTCGTCGACCTCGGGGTCTTCGTGGGGGAGCGCCTCGAGCTGCTCGACGGCCTGCTCGTCGTGCGCGAGCCTCAGGGTAGCCCTCATGCCGCCATCGTGATGCTCGTCGGCCAGGTGCTGGCCACGGCCTTCGGTGGCGGCTGGCATCCACGTCTGCAGGCTCCGCTGGCCCTCGACGAGCATTCCGAGCCGGAGCCGGACGTTGCCGTCGTCGCCGGCTCGACGCGAGACTACCTCGTCGGCCATCCGACGACGGCGGCCCTGGTCGTCGAGGTCGCGGATACGAGCTTGCGACTGGACCGTCGGTTCAAGGCTGCCATCTATGCGCGCGCCGCGCTGCGCGAGTACTGGATCGTCAACCTCGCCGACCGCACCCTCGAGGTGCACCGCGACCCGCAGCCCCCGGAGACGAGCGCGGACGAGTGGGCGTATCGATCGGTCGACGTCCTGCGCCCGCCCGCGCACGTGACACCGCTGGCCGCGCCGGCCGCGCGCGTCGCCGTCGCCGATCTCCTTCCCTGAGGCGGCCCTCTCGATGCGCCGGCCGCCCCAGCAGGCTGGCTCTCAGGGCACGCTGGGCAGGACGATCGTCGGGTCTTGCTTGCGACGCCGGTAGAGCAGCGCGGTGCGGCCGATCACCTGGGCGAGGCAGGCGTGGGTGCGCTCGGCCAGCTCCTCGGCGGTGACGTGGCGGTCCTCGGGCGCGTTGTCGCCCACGCGCACCTTGATGAGCTCGTGGGCCTCGAGCTGGGCATCGGCCTGCTTCACGACCGCCTCGCTCACGCCCTCGTGGCCCACCTGCAGGGTTGCCGAGAGCTGCTGGCCGAGGGCGCGCAGGTGACGGCGCTGCTTGCCGGTGAGCGGGATCACTCGCGCTTGGCCTGGACGGCGACGCCGCTCTGCAACAGCCTGGTGATCTCGTTCTCGGCCAGGCCGATCTCGCGCAGCACCTCCACCGTGTGCTCGCCGAGGTCCGGCGCCATCGTCGCCCTCACCTTGTCCTGCCCGGCGATCTGCAGCGGGCTGCTCACCGTGTAGGCCGCGCCGGCCCGCGGATCGTCGAGGGGGACGAGCGCGCCGCTGGCCCGCATCTGCGGGTCGTGCGGGATCTCGTCCACGGTGCCGACGACGCCGAACGCGATCCCCGCGGCCTCGAGGATGCGGCGCCACTCCACCCAGTCGCGCGCGGCGAAAACCTCGTCGAGGATCTCGATCAGCACGCGCACGTGCGTGCGCCGGGCCGGCGGCGTTGCGAAGCGCTCGTCGGCGAAGAGCTCGGGCCGGTCGATGGCCTTGGTGAAGTCCTGCCAGCGCCGGCCGTCGGCCGTGAGCGCGATGAGGAACCAGCGGTTGTCGCGCGTGCGGTAGAGGTTGCCGAGCGCGTCGACGGCCTGCTCGCGCGGCGGCCGCACCACCGTGCGCGCGCCGCACAGGATGCCCTGGGCGGCGATCGCATTGAGCCAGAGACCGTTGGCCAGCAGCGAGGTCGAGACCATCGACCCGCGTCCGGTCCGCTCACGCTGGTAGAGCGCGGCCATGATCGCGCCGAAGAGCGCGGTCCCGGTCGGATGATCGCCCATGCCCGGCAGCGAGCGCGCCGGCGGCGCGTCGGGCGAGGGGCGCACCAGGTCCATCAGGCCGGTCCGCGCCCACAGCGCGGTGCTGTCGAACCCGGGCCGGCTCGCCTCCTCGCCGGCCTCGCCGTACGCGGTGATCGAGCCGTAGATCAGCCGGGGGTTCAGCGGCGCGAGATCCTCCCAGCGCACGCCGAGCCGGGCCCGGCCGTCGAGCGGCACGTTGGTGACGAAGACGTCGGCGCGCTCGACCAGGCGATGCAGCACGCGCCGGCCGTCGTCGGTGTGCAGATCAATGGCGAGGCCACGCTTGTTGCGGTTGTCGACGATCCACGGGAAGTTGTACGGGCTGGGCGGATAACCGGCGTTGCGCTGGCGGTAGGTATCGCCGCCCGGCGGCTCGAGCTTGATGACGTCGGCGCCGAAGTCGGCCATGGCCGTGGTCGCCACCGGCCCCGCGATGAAGCTCGCGGCGTCGATGACGCGAATGCCCTCGAGGAGACGCGGCTCGGGTCCCATGGCTGGCGAGTATAGTCGTGGGCTCGCGTCAGCCGACGCCGAAGTTGAACACGCCGAAGATCATCTCGGGGCGCCAGCGCGGTGGCGTCCCGAGCCACATCCGCGTGACGTGACGCTCGGCGGCGATGCCGGCGCTCGCCAGATAAGCGAGGGCCGCGGCGTTGGGCTCCGGGACTCCGGGCCCGCGCGAGGCGCGCCGGCGAACGGTCGGGGCCAGACGCAGCAGGGCCAGCCCGGCTTGGGGATCGCGCGCGATCGTCGGGCCACCGCCCCACGGGCACGCGACGTGGAAGCCCACCGCGGCGGCGTTGCGGGTGGCGACCCAGGCCGCGCTGGCCAGCGTGGTGATGAACCCGCCGCGGTCCTCGCCCGTCGCCTCGCGGTCCAGCACGCGTACGGCATCGAGATGCTCCGGCTTCACCCGCTCGATCGTCAGGTCAACCGGTGGGACGGGCGCGGCCCGATCCTCAGCCACCGCGCGAGCGTCGGCGGCCGTCCAGACGAACGCGCCATAGCGCGCACCGGCGACGAACCCGAGCCGCTCGTAAACGGGCCGGCCGGCGTCGGTCGCCAGCAACATCACTGCGCCGGCGCCGCGGCCGCGGAGCCAGGCGATCGACGCCTCGGTGAGCCGCGCGCCCAGCCCGCCGCGCTGATACTCCGGCCGCACGA
>Ga0310810_10010377_pt1 | contig 10840 bp, 5 predicted proteins | sample NCmetagenome_FD_207641 | JGI IMG/M metagenome (GOLD analysis project Ga0310810, IMG submission 207641) | Soil microbial communities from experimental microcosm in Duke University, North Carolina, United States - NC | ecosystem: Engineered > Artificial ecosystem > Soil microcosm > Unclassified ... | reverse complement strand
GGGCTTATCGGCGATTTTTTCCGTCAACTTCTGATACATCCGAGGCGTGATGTGAACTTCTTTGGGGATCTCGATTTCGCGAGTGCGTTTCCCTGTTCCGTAGTTGGAGCGGCGATCAGCCTTCATTTGCACACGGTGGATCGGCAGAGGGCCTACGCCGAGCGAATATCCGAATGTCGCGGCGATCACTTCGAAGTCGTAGACGCGCTTCGCGTCGGGCTTCTCATGAATACGATAGAGTGACGCGATACGTTTGTTTTCCAGATAGTGCGCGACTGATTCGTTGGCCGAGAGCATGAACTCTTCGATCAGCCGATGAGCATTGTTTCGTTCTGAACGCGTGATGCTCTTCATCATCCCAAGTTCATCGAACTCAATGACTGGCTCGGGCAGGTCGAAGTCGATTGATCCACGCCGTTTACGTTTCTGATTGAGAATCATCGCGAGATCACGCATTCTCTCGAAGCCCTCTACCAAGGGCGCGTAACGCTCGCGCATCTCGCGATCGCCCTCGAGCACAGCGTTGACTGCTGTATAGGTCATTCGCTCCGCGGAGCGGATCACACCTTCGTTAATCTCATATCCGACGATGTCGCCTCGATGATCAATTTCCATTGTGCAAGACAACACCAAGCGATCCACATGAGGGCGCAAACTGCAGATGTCCGTGGAGAGTTCGAGAGGCAACATTGGGACGGCACGATCCGGAAAGTACACGCTCGTGCCACGAAGGCGAGCCTCCTGGTCGAGTGAAGATTCCGAAGTTACATACTGAGAGACGTCCGCGATGTGGACCTGCAGCTCGTAGGTCCCGTTCGCCAGTTCGCGAACCAACACGGCGTCGTCAAAATCACGCGCGGTTTCACCATCAATCGTAACGATCGGCAGATCGCGGTAGTCGCGGCGAGCACGCAGATCGGCGGCGGAAATTGTCTCGGGAATATTTCGTGCCTGCTCGATCACTTCGGGTGGAAAACGATGTGGCAAATGGTATTTGCGAATGATGATCTCGACGTCGACGCCGAAATCATCTTCGTTGCCCAATATCTCGACAACACGGCCCCGTGGGTCTTGGGTAGCGCTCGGCCAGTCGGTGATTTCGACATCGACCACAACACCTTCCAAGTTTTTCCAGTCGGTGTGGTGGGCAACTTCATCGCCAATGACCCTATGCTCCTGCTTCCTACGCTCGGTTCCGTCCGGGGTGGCGGCCGTCTGTTCCGGCGTCTCCATCCCCAGCGGGATCGTGATTTCCCGCGAGATCTTCTGATCGAAAGGGGTGACGTAGTTGCGACGGTTTCCGTAGTGAAACACACCAACGACGGTCGGATTGGCTCGCGCGACGCTGCGAACGATTCGGCCCTCAGCTCGGCCATCAGGACGGATGGCCGTGACCTCCGTCATCACGCGATCTCCGTGCATTGAGGAACCAATGAACGGAGGTGGGATAAAGATATCGCCGGCAAGCCGTGATTTCAGGTTGGGAGGAATTGAAGCGGCGTCCGGGATGACAAAGCCAAAACCGTCTCGGTGCATGCTGAGGCGCCCAATCAGGACGTTCTTTCCTGTTGCAGCTTGCGGAAGAGCGTACCGTCGCGATTCAACTTCAAGCAGCGCGCCCTTGCCGACGAGTTGATCGAGCAGGTCGGAGAGTTTTTGACGTTGATCGCCGTGCAATCCCAGCTCACGGACGAGCTGCTTGTAGCTGGCAGAGCGCTTAGGTTGGCGCTCGATCTTGCGAAGAATCGTGGAATCCGTCAGGTTTGCCATGGTCTGCGGCGTTGCGTTCAACATAACATGATCGTCCGCACGAGGATTCGACGGACGCGGCTCGGCAAGGGCGCAGTCGCTAGTTACTTTCGTTCAGAGAACCCCGAACGGCAACAACGTGGTGGATGTGATGGATTGATAATCAAAAGGCATCGCAGTGGATGTAATGCAAGGGTGAGACGTGCTGAACCGGGATTCGTGGAAGCCGTTGGTGTTTCCTGCTGGAGTCGTGCTGCTCGCAGCCGCGCTGCTGCTGCACTCCGACCTGTTCGCGATTTCGATGTCGGCAGTGTCTTCTTATTATTACGCCGTATTTTTGGCGGGATTATTGTTGTCCGCTCGTTTTCGTTCGACTCGCGTTCTTTTCTCCCTGATCGTTCTACTCCTGGCGCATCGTTCATTGGAATTTTTTTCCGGCGGGAGGGTGGCACAGACCGGCCCTGGCCGCGCCGCCTTCGAGCTGCTCGCAATCCTCATCCCTGTAAACTTTCTCGCGTTGGCATGGATGCGCGAGCGCGGATTGAAAGCGCCCGCGATTGCACCACGCCTCGCGATCCTGCTGGCACAAGCGATCGTTGTCACTCTCATCTGTCGACCCGGGATTGGGGGGGACCCAGGCATTTTGAGTTATCCGATTTTTGGGAGCGAGACTGCGCGATGGTCCAAGTTGCCTCAACTTGGCCTAAGCCTGTTCATTATCGCGGCGACCGTGTTTGCGGTTCGATTCGTTCGAACACATAAACCGATAGAAACCGGCTTCTTCTGGGCACTCGTATCAGCCTTTCTGTCCCTTCACTTCGGAGGAGTTGGCCGGCTGGGGGACGGGTACATGGCGACAGCTGGGTTAATTCTTGTCGCCTCTGTGGTCGAAACGTCGTACGTCATGGCCTACCATGATGAGCTCACGACGCTACCCGGACGCCGCGCATTTAACGAGGCCCTGCTGTCCCTCGATGGGCACTACGCAATTGCCATTGTTGATATCGACCATTTCAAGCAGTTCAACGACACCTATGGACACGAGACGGGCGACGAAGTTCTTCGCATGGTAGCGTCACGACTCGCGCGGGTAACGGGCGGCGGCAAGGCGTTCCGATGTGGTGGCGAGGAGTTTGCGATCTTGTTTGAAGGAAAATCCTCAAAAGATGCTGCGGAAGACTTGGACCTGTTGCGGCGCGTGATTGAGACCTCGACATTTCGCGTTCGCGGAGGAAAGGAGCGTCGCCAAGCTCCGAGACAAGAAGCTGCAGAGCGAAGAAAGCCCGTTCCGCGCAAAGTTACGACTGGAAAAACGCCGACACTCCTCGAACCGGCGCGCGATCTGTCTGTTACTGTGAGCATCGGCGTTGCCGAACCGAGCACGCGCTTGCGAGAAGTGGACCAAATTATTCACGCGGCGGATAAGGCGCTCTACCGAGCCAAAGGGAACGGGCGCAATCGCGTGGAATTGGCAACGTCCGCGCGGATTCGCTCGATTCGCGCCACCAAGGAAGTCAGCGCCTAGAAGCGCTCGAGGCTTATCTCGTCTGCGTCTGATTGCCAGCAGCGCTCAAGAGAGAATCAATCTCACTCGTCAGCGAAGGAGCAAAGCTCCGCGCAAAGGTTGAGGTGAGATGGTTGCTGTCGCGATAGACCACATTTCCCTCAATCATGAGCTGGCATGATGCGTCTGGGCAAAACGTATCGACGTAATCGACGAGCCGAGAATTGGGGACTTCTCTGACAGCAATCGCTTCAGCGCTTCGAGCATCGGCATTTAAAGCGCTATCACGATTCAATACGCATTTCTTTGCGCCTAAGCGGCGAGCAGCCTCGCGCGATAGACACGTGGGAACGTCAAACTCCGCTCTTGGCACATCCGCGATCACAAGTGTGCGTAGGCCATGGGTAGAGAGAAACGAGAGGGTGGATTGAAGCCCTTCTTCCCACCTCTCGGTGGAGAGCAGCGGGCGATCTGTGGGCACACCACCACGATTGACGACGTATACGTCGGCTTCCGCAAGAATCACCACATGTGGGCGTAATTCGGCGATCCGTTGCAAGGCGGCCTCGCGCCACGTCGAACATTCTTTATCTTCGCGTTTCAGAACAATGCTGTAGGTCTCGACTCGCGCGACTGGACATGACGCCTTGAGCAGGGTGACCAGTCGCCAGCGTTTTTCGTCCGCAATCGACTGGATTGCCGGGAACCAATGTTCGGCATGCGAATCGCCGAAAAGCACAATCACGGAACTGGATTCGTGGTCACCGAACTCGCACTGGGCAAGACGCGTCCCCCCTGCCAAGGTCAGGCACTTCGAGTCGAAGAGCGCCCTGGAATCTTTCGAAGCGGCCCAAATTCCCCGTTGCTGGCTCGACCTTAGAGAGGCTAGCGACCGGCCTTGTGTAACCCGAGCGACTGTGAGGCCTATGGCTGGCACGATCAATGCAAGCGCTAACGATAGAACGGGACGTACCGCGAGAAAGGAACTGGTGCGCACAGGATGTTCAAGGAGCGAAAAAGTAAATTGCGCAATGATGAGCGCAACGCCAGACGCGACTAACCTACCGCGCCATGTGATGTCAGGAAACCATGCGGCAGCAAAAAGCAGCACAGGCCAGTGCCATAGGTACCAGGAATAGGAGAGCCTGCCGAGATATTGTAAAACGCGAGTGCTTAGCAACTTCCCCAACGAAGACGGAATTCCAGACGCACCCAAAATGAGAATGGCGATCGTTCCAACAACGGGGAGAGCTGCCGTGTATCCAGGAAATTTCGTCAGGGGCGAATATAGCGAACCAGCTACAAGAACGGCGACCAAGCCGCCCCAGGCTAGCCACTTCAGCATTGACGATCTTTGCGCCAGCTGCGGATTGCCAAGCAGACAAGCCATTCCTCCCAAACTGAATTCCCAAACGCGCGAAGGCAAGCTGAAAAACGCCCACGGTTGGCGCACACGTGTGAGCCACACACAAAAAATGAAAGACGCTATACAAATCACGCAGAGGACGACCGCAAGACGGCGACGAGATTTCAGCCAGGAAAGAGACAGCACGATCAGTGCCGGCCAGAAAAGATAAAACTGCTCTTCAATTGCCAGCGACCATGTGTGTAAGAAGGGATTGGTTTCAACATCGGCCGCGAAATAGTTGGCGGCATCCCTCATGAACATGTAGTTGCTGATGTATAGAGACGTGTAGATCGCCCACTTGGCGTACGAAGCCATTTCAAGCGGCGAATAGATAAAGAACCCGAACAGCAGAATGCCCACGACCGCCAAGCCGGAGGCCGGCAGTAGACGGCGCACTCTTCGAGCATAGAAGTTGCGGAAGCTGAAAGTTCCAGTTTGTTCAACCTCGGCAACGATAAGACCTGTGATGAGGTAGCCAGAGAGTGCAAAAAAAATGTCGACGCCGACAAAGCCACCATCAAAACCGGGGACTCGGGAGTGAAAAAGAACTACCAGCAGGACGGCGAGCCCGCGCAATCCTTCGATGTCTGGCCGAAAGCTGCTGCGCGAGTTCGCACTACTTGTCACTTGAGCGAAAATTATAACCCTTGCTTCCCGGCGCGAGTTGTTAAACGTCAGCGAAAAAACCGATGCGCAGAATCCCTATTCCAAACGCTTTGTAGAATGGCAGGCGTTCGAGAGGGAATTCCACCGAAGATCGAGGAGATGACATTGACGAACACCAAGTCTCGGCTGATTAGCGTAATTGCGATGGTGGTTTCTGTTGCGTGCGGAAACGTCTATGCAGAGGCCCCAGCTGGGTCGCAAGTGAGAGTGAGGCGCTTTCTGAGCGACTCAAGCGCGGAGATATCCATTGATGGCCAGGTAAAGACGGTGCGGGTCGGCGATCAACTCGGGAAGTGGTCCCTCATGGCAATCATCGGAGATCCGTCCGCACGGTCAAGAGCAGCAATTCTGGAAGACTTCAGCGAGCGTTTGGGGCATCTCCTGGTAGTCGACTTAACTGGTGTAAAGCTCGACTTGCCCAAGTCGGCCGAACCAACGTCCACTGATCCCAAAACGCTTTATCTCGGACACACCTTAGAGGAGTTTAAGGACAGTCCTACAGATCTACTCGGTGACCAGATTCTGTCGAAGCCGGGTGATCCGGATTATGCCGAAGTTGCCGCGGTCTTTCCGCCGATTCGAAAGATGCCGACTTACAGCTTCGTTGGAACGGATGAGACCATGGACAAGGTGGGATTTGGATATGGCGGGCGAAGCCCGAATTTCGATCCAGCTCCCTACGACCCAGCTATCAGCAAAATCCGAGATCAGGGTCAGGTCCTGGACGGGCTGGTAGGCGGCTACCTGCCAGTCTTGCGTTTCGTTTATCCCGAGCCTGAGGGCAGGTGGACGGAGATGATCACGTTCGCTCCGCTGCGAATCTCGAACGGTAACGATCGCGTTCAGCCCGTCTGGTACCGCATTGTTCACATCGAGAACGGATCGGTGAAGTGGGCAAAATACATCGACTCGTATCATCCATTTCCACCACGCACAGAATACGATCCAAGAATCTTCTACAGCGACCTTGTCGGATTGAGTAACGGATGGCAGAAAAAGTTAGCGCCTGCCATGAAGATCGACGTACCGGACGACCGTGTCGCAAACATGGCGCGTTTTGGACTCGTCCGTGAAGTAATAACTCGCGTGCAAGACTTTCCGAAATATGGCGCGGTCGATAAAGACTATGCCGGAAGCGAGCATGATGGGTTTCCTGACACGTTCAACGTCGATACGACGGCAATGCTTGAATGGGGACTGATCGATATCGCGGGCCGGTATATCGACAACTACTTTGGCAAGTTTGTGAGGGATGACGGTTCGATCCTCTATCGCGGACCTGAAACCGGTCAATATGGCCGAATGCTGACGGTTGCCGCGCAATTCGTAAACTACGGCGGCGATCCAGCTATTTTGATCAAACAAAGAACTCGTCTCGACGGAATAACCAAGCTCTTGCTAGGGCTCCGCGAGAAAGCTAAGCAGCTTCCAACCAGCAGTCAGGCTTACGGAATGTTAGCGGGCTGGAGCGAAGCTGATGCTTCGTTGGACGCTGATCCTCCTCGGTACATGCAACCTTACTTTTCAAACAGCGCAGAAGCAGCGCGGGGATTCAAAGATTTAGGAAACGTCTGGGTGCGAGCTGGAAAGCAAAGAAAAAATGCTGATCTCGTCGCCTGGGGTGAGCGCCTTATCCGAGAGTCGAAGGAGTTACAGGCGGACATTCAAAATGCCATCTCGCGGTCACTGTTAAAAGTGAACGGCGAAACAATTTTGCCTTCGATCGCGGGCGTGACGGAACCATTTCACGTCGCGGTTCCAAGAGATGAAACGGATCCGCAGTTTCGGTCTTACAGGGCATACATGGAGATGATGTATTCCGGAATTCTGACGAAAGAGCAGGTGGAGTCGATCGTGCGTTATCGTTCGAAACATCATGACACGCTCTTGGGTGTGCCCACCGTTTACGGGTACAAGACTGGAATCCTCGCAGGGTTTCTAGCGTATGGAAGCGGTTACGGGTTGATACAGCACGACTCGATCCGCGAGGCATTGTTGCTGATGTATGCGGTTATGGCGCATCAGTACACGCGCGGTACATGGACTGCGCCGGAAACCCGTCCTGTCTTCACGGACAATCCTGCAGCGCCTTATTGCACACCCGCACAGTTAGTCGTTGCATTGATGACGCGATGGAGCTTGGTGTTCGAAGATCCGATGTCGGAAACGATGTGGTTAGGAAAAGCAGCACCACGGGAGTGGTTGAAAAATGGCAAGAATATCTCCATCTCAGCCGCGCCAACACGATGGGGAAAAGTTGGGTTTTCGGTCACGTCCTCGCTGAGCCAGGGCAAGATCGCGGCGACTGTCGAGCTGCCATCCAAGCCTTTCGATGCAGCGACGAAATTGCGCTTACGTACACCCGGGCAGCTACCGATGAAGTCGGTAACGGTAAATGGAAAGCAGTGGGAGGATTTTAATGCGTCCGAGGAGACAGTCTTTCTTCCCGCGGGGCTCGCAGGCACAGTAAAAGTCGTCGCAACGTACTAGGGCTTCATGATTCGTGCCTTGCGCTGCTTTTGACAGCGATTCGCTCCCGGTCAGTGATCAACGTTTGCTTTCACAATCTGCTCGATTGCGTGACCTTTGGCGGTTTTCATTTCAAACCCGAGTTGGGCTGCGATGGTGGGAGCAACATCGAGGTTGGAAATACTATTCAAGCGAATGCGTTTCGGCACTCCGGCGCCCTAAGCGCGTCCGATGTGATCGTGATGAAAATTCTGCGGCATAGTCGTGTTACGATTACCAGAGACCGGTACGCAAAGGTCCAAGACCCGCAGGTTCTGGCCGCAATGGAAGAACTCAGCAGGGCCTTAGAAAACGGGCCGCGATCGCGGGCCGCAGGCAGTGAGAGCAATCCTTCCTAGGTCGTTGCTCTAAAACAAGTCGGAGAGGTGGCCGAGTGGCTGAAGGCGGCGGTTTGCTAAACCGTTGTACGGTCAAAAGCTGTACCGGGGGTTCGAATCCCCCCCTCTCCGCCAGATACCAATTAAGTTTCGAACGAGATTGAGCTGCCTTCCGGCCCGCTTCCCAAATACAAGCAATCGCCAACCATCGGCAAAGATAGCTGATTGACGGGGCGGAGCAGCGGCTGTTATCGCACGACGGCGGGTGACGTTACACCCTTGGCAAAGATTTTTGGCTCGCCAGAGCCGTCCGAAGACACCACCATAACGTCCATCCACGGCGGAGACGCGGGCAAAGAGTACAGCACGCGGTGATTGTCCAGCCATTCTGCTTGATCGTCCACGATTCTGGTTTCTGCTAGCGGCGTTTCCTGCAACGTCTTCAAATCAAGAACACTCAAACGCCAGTTGTTGCGCGAAAGCATCTTCTTGAAGGCGATGCGCGTCTCGTCGGGTGACAGCGAGGGGCAGTCGACGTTTTGGTAAATCACAGTCACCGTCTTTGCTTTGATATCCCCGTGGACGAGATAGTCCGTTCCGCCCGTGCGCAACGTCGCATAGAAAAAGTTGCTGTCTCGTTGAAAGGTGACGCCCCAATAGTTGAAATCGAAGGTTGGCGATGATCTTTCCCTCTTCGATATTCAGCAAAAGAGTGGCGGTGGACATTTGGACGTCGGTGTAGGAGTGGCCGGTTACGAAAACCGTGAAGGCAGCGAAGCGACCGTCGGGCGAGATACGTGCGCGCGTCGGAATGCCATCCGTGCGGAAAGTGGTGATCGGCTGAAAATTCGCATCCACCAAGGTAGCGACGGTCTGCGCACTCAGCATCTTAATCTGCCGACTTAAACAGATTCCTTTGTTGGCCGCGAAATAAACTCTCTCGCAGTGCAGGTCCGTCGGAGTCTTCTGCTCATCGACTGCATCGAGCGGGGCAAATTCGACCTTGCCCAAGTCAGGCGAGTCGCGCAGATTTATCGCCACTAAGCGCGGTACCGCGTGTAATTTGCCCTCTTGCCTCGCCTCGGCTTGAGTACCGGACGGAGAGCCCACCTTCGATGCCGTCGCCGATGCGGTGCCGCCGGTGGATAAATCCGAGGGTGTCTTTTGATGAGTTTGGCGCGGTACATCGTTTAGGGATTGAGTTCCTGCATCCGAAGGGGACTTACCCGCCGTGGCCGACGACGATTGGCCTGCCGGAGGTGATGAAAGATTTGAGTGCTCCGGGCCACGCGAGCGGGCGGAGAACAACGTGTAAAGCACCGCGATCACAACACACAGCAACGTAATCAGCGAGAAAATCAGCTTCTTCACGTTGAAAGGAGTTGCCATCGTTTGCTCAGCTTTCCTCTACTTTCTGGACGATTCGCCAAGCAATCAGTAAAACGGCAATCAAGCCACAAATGAAAAGCATCAACGCTCGCTGAACGCCTAGCCAACCCCAAACGATCCCATACAGGGTCGAAGCGAGCAGACGGGCCAAACCGATACCAGTGGTTAACAATGCCAGGCCTGTGGCACGCAGATGGCCAGGCAATACGCGACTTGCCAATGCCATGAACACACCATCCGTCGCAGCGTAGTACGCCCCTAACAAAGTTAGCATGAGCACTGCCACGGGATAATTCATCTTGGGGAGCAGGAGTACGCCGTAGGCGCCAGCCAGCATTACGTAGCCTAGAAGAAAAACCGACTTAAGGCCGATGCGGTCCGCCAGTTGGCCCACCGGGATCGCGAGAATCATAAACATCAAGGCCGTGATTACGTACAAAAGGGGAAAAAAGCCGTTAGCAATTGTCATGCGTTGCTGAAGGGCCAGGTACAGCAGACCATCGCTCACGGTGACTAGTGCGAGGGCACTCCCAGCAATGACCAGAGTGCGAAACTCCGGTTGCCATAGCAATCTTCCCATGCTGTGGAGCGACACACGACCCTGATTGGCTGGTGACTCAATGGCCGCGGTGTCGCCTACACTGACAACCGCCTCATCTGAAGGATTGTCGATAAAGAGGACAATCACAGCCAGACCGATCAAGGCCACGCAAAGACTCACCACGAAGATGGCATCGTATGCTTGGGGGGCGACACTTAAAATGCCGACTGCCAAAAGTGGGCCGAGCATGGCGCCCGCCGTGTCCATTGCGCGATGCACGCCAAACGCGGTTCCCAATTGATGACGCTGACTGCTCGCTGCAATCATGGCGTCGCGGGGGGCCGTGCGGATACCTTTGCCGATGCGATCCAGCAGGATCACGCTGGAGATTCCGGTCCAACTACTGCCTGCAATCAGAAATCCAAGCTTGCAAATCGCCGATAGACCGTATCCGGCAGCGGCGACCTGTTTAGGTCTTCGCCAGCGGTCGGAAATCAACCCGCTCGCGACTCTAACCAGGACGGCCGCCCCTTGATAGAGACCGTCAACTACCCCCACCTGGAAAGGTGAAAAGCGCAATGCCACCAACAGATACAACGGCAACGTGGCGCTCACCATTTCTGAAGAAATATCAGTGAGCAGGCTGGTGACGCCCAGCAAGAAAACTGTTGAGCCAACGTTGGTCCAACTGATGCGCGAGCCGGGAACTCCACGTTTATTCTTCAGGAGATCGGCCG